>JGI10216J12902_100637342_pt1 | contig 11938 bp, 10 predicted proteins | sample KanNatreferecore_FD_12902 | JGI IMG/M metagenome (IMG submission 12902)
TTGACTTCGGCGATCGACTCGACGTTCATGTTGAGCATCTGGCCGTTGTTTCCGGTGTCCATCGCCGAGATGCCGTCCATCATGATGTTGTTCTGGCCAACACCGCCGAGGCGAGTGCCACCAGCTGACGCGCCGCCGGAGACGACACCGGGCGTGAACGACGTGAAATTCGTGAATCCGCCGCCGAGGTGGTTCACGGGCAGGTTCTCGATTTCGGTGGTCGAAATCGCGAAGGACCGCTCACCGGAGGACGCCTGGATCAGAGGCGCCTCTGACGTCACGGTGACCGTCTCCTCGGCGCCGCCCGGTTCCAGTGTGAGTGCAGGCACCGTCACGCGGTCGCCGCCGCTGACTTTGATCCCCGCACGCTTGACCGTGCGGAATCCGTCCATCGTGACTTCGACGGTGTAGGTGTCAGCGGTGACGTTGGGAAAGACGTAATCACCGGTCGCGTTACTGATGGCCGGCACCGATTTCGTGCCGCGCGACTCGCTGATGAGTACGACAGTCGCGCCGGGAACGACAGCACCTGTGCTGTCTTTTACGTTGCCAAGGACGTTACCAGTCGTGATCTGCGCCGCGGCCGCCGTCGCCACACCCGACAGGATCAGCGCGAAGATCAATTGGCGCACTCGAACTGTGACCTGCATGTTTCCTCCTCCCGCACCCGTTCTCACCAATGGCCGCCCGCCCTCTGAACCGAGCTCGGCGGTTGCACACTCTATCGAGGGCCGCAGGTCGCAGCCATCATGTCTCGACATGATTTCTGGCCCGGCACGCCGCTAATTTCCCCGAGCCGCTGACGGGCGCTCGCAAAACGCGGGGAGAGGGGGGAGGAGCCTCCCTCTCCCCGCCACTCGGCGATCTGGCCAGTCGTCCACGGCTGCACGCCGCGGCGCCCTGATCGCCGACCTCGTGCACCGCTCTTGTTCGGTGAACGAGCTTCTGCGGGGCTGTCGCCATTCAGCCCCGGATCGCAGTGGCCCGCGGTTCGACGCGAGCACGAACCGATTTGGCCTGTGTCGAAGTTGCGCGCATGGGGATCCGACTCCCAACCCTCTGAGTCGTCAGGCGCGCTGGCACGAGTAGACGACGAACGGCAGGCGACTGCCATCCGGTCGCGACATGGTTGAGGAGATTTCGGCGGGGGATGCTTTCGCGGGAGGCGCGGCGTGCCCAAGGCAGCGAGGGCAGAGTCCCTAACGACCGATCACACCGTGGTCAGGAAATGACACCGCGGCGAACGGCATACAACACGATTTCCGCCGTGCTGTGAACATCCAACTTTTGAAGAATGTGGGCCCGGTGGGTCTCGATCGTCGACGGGCTCACCGACAGCAGATCGGCGATCTCCTTGTTGCTACGCCCTTCGGCAATCAACTGAAAGATCTCGCGCTCTCGTTCCGAAAGTGATTCGTATCTGTCGACGATCCCCTTGTGGGCGAGATGGCGGAGATAGTCGTCGAGCATGACCTTGGCAACAACTGGGCTGAAAAACGATTTCCCGGACGCTGCGGCCGTCACACCGCGAATCAAGTCGGTGTCGGCCGCATCCTTCAGCAGATAAGCGCGCGCGCCGGCCTGTAGTGCGCGCAGGATATACGGTTCGTCGGAGTGCATGCTGAGAATCACGACGCCCACGTCAGGATGACGTTTGACGATCTGCCGCGTCGCTTCGATGCCGTTCAGCAGCGGCATGCCGATGTCGAGAATGGCGACATCCGGCAGACAGGTCTGGCATAGGCGTACGGCTTCGCGGCCGTCGCTGGCCTCGGCGACGACTTCCCAGTCCGGCACCGCCTCGACAATTTTGCGCAGACCCTGCCGGACGATCGTGTGGTCGTCGCCTAGCAAGATCCGGAGCCTAGCCATCGAGTACCTGGCTGTGGGCCGCAAGCGGCACGAGCGCCGGGCTCGGAGCCGAAGCGAGGGCGTCGCCGCGCTGACGCGGACGCTCCGGTAGCTTCACGATGAGGCGGGTGCCCTGCTGGGGAGCGCTCTCGATGTGGAGCGTTCCGTGGAGCTGGGCGACGCGCTCGCGAATACCGATCAGACCGAGCCCGCGTCGGCGGCCGGCCGCCGTCCCCTCGCGCACCTCGAACCCTCGTCCGTCGTCTGCGATCGTCAGCAGAATGATGTCCTCGTGTCGGCGAAGGTCGATCTCGACAGATGTCGCGTTCGCGTGCTTGACCACGTTCGTGAGCGCTTCCTGGACGATGCGAAAGGCGGTCGCCTCGGTTGCCGCATCCAGCCGTTCGTCCATCGATTCGTGTGTGAAATCGACCTGGATGTTGTGGCGTGCAGTGAACCCGCGCAGATGCCACTCGATGGCTGTCCGTAGTCCTAGATCGTCGAGCATCGCCGGGTGCAACAAATGCGAGAGATCGCGAACCCTTTGCAGCGCCCCATCGGCGATTTCGCGAACGTTGTCGATCGTCCGAGCAGACACCCCCGCGGCGTCGCCGTCCGCCTGCGCAAGCGACAGTTCTACTTTTATCGCGGTGAGCACCTGGCCGACCTCGTCGTGCAACTCGCGGGCGATGGTCCGGCGTTCCTCCTCTTGCGCCGTCAGCAGCTGTTTGGAGAGTGCCTGGAGATCGCGCGCGTGTTGAAGATCCCGAACCCGCCCCACCCGCAACTGACTCTCCAGCCGCGCCGAGTACAGGGACGCGATGAGCGCAATGCCGAGGCTGGCCACGAGCGCCAGGCCGAGCTGGTTGCGTACTTGACCCTGGGTGAGACGGTAGACTTCGGCAATGCTACCTTGCTGCTGAAGGAACGTGCCCCGGTTGAGCGACTGCACGTCTTCAGATACGCGAATGACCAGTTCGCGTTTGGGAACAATACGCTGTTGGAGCAGGCGTCGGGCGACGTCGGGTTGTCGGTTATTGGCATCTGCGAGCACGCCGAGCATCGTGTCGCGGAACTCGCCAATCTCGAGACGCAGTCGAGCCACCCGCTCGCGCTCCTCGCGAGAATCGACCACCGGTACGTACTGGCTCAGTGAGGCGTCAATCGAGTCGTAGGTTTCCCGCACGCGCGTGCCATAGAGCGCCATGGCGTCAGGGCTCGAATCCAGTAACGCGTCGCGCACGTACACGGATCCCACCAGGATTTTGACTCTTACAGCGGAAAGAACTTGCTGCGCATTCGAGTAGCGACCATTGATCGCGGCAGCCTGACCTTCCACTTCCGCCATGCGACGAGTGAACTGGTAGCCGGCAAAGAACCACAAGCCGACCGTCAGCCCGAACGCGAGCGTGAGCGCGACTTTGATCGTCGGGCCTCGCAGTGCGCGGTCCCCCATCGTGGTGAGCGGCATCTTAGCGCACAGTTGACCTGGCCCGTCAACGACCGACCGTTCACGACTCGTCATTCGCGCCTCCGAGCGGGAGATGCCAGGTTTTTGTTGGCGATGGCAATGAGAATGATCAGGAAGCCGACCACTCGCAGCAGGTACTCGTAGCCGGAGGTCTCATCCGTCACCACCGGGACCGACGACACCAGCTGGTTGAGCGCAAACAGCCAGAACGCGATCGCGAAGTGCAGGAACAATCGCTCCTCCGTGCGCCGCCAGAACTTCAGGAAGTGCAGCGCCGCCACCGCGTAGGCCAGGATGAGTGCACCGGACAGCAGCTGGATCATGGCGGCGCCTAGTCGACATCCCACACGAACCCGTACAACAGACACACCATCCCAATCAACGCCGGCACCAGGCGAAGCAAGCGTAAGTCCACCTCGGGAAACACGACCAGGTCGAGGAACAGCACGACGTTATTGACCGTCAATGCCGTGAAGCAGACGGCGCTCCACATCAACAAGCGAATGCGACGGCGCGCATACGCCCTGAACAGAAGTACGGTGCAGAGAAGACTCGACAGGACTGCCAGGGAATACAGGACGAGTTTGGCAACGTTCACGATCTACTCTTTTCGCAGGTTGAACGCGTCCGCGAACGACCGAATCCGGCTGTCGGCGACCTCGTGAATCACCTTGATCAACGTCACCGGCCGTTCATTGTATGCGTCGCCAAGCTCTCCGATGGACTGCTCGAGCTCTCTGGATGATGGACCGTAGGCGAACGCGCCGGCGGCCTCGACGAGCAGGCCGGCCGCGGTGAACACGGCGAGATACTGTTTGACCGCCGGAACCGTCACGACCACCGGTCGCATCGACACCACCACCTCCTCCGGCGCGAACGCCCGCTCGGGATGGGCAGCAAAGAAGAGCAGCACCTCGGCGGCCTGGTATGTCGGTACGCACGTCTGGATGAATCGAATCAGGCTCTCAGGTAACCCGCTCATCCCTTGCCCGCCGGGGGTCTCGAGCGCGGCTGCCGCGAACTGCGTTTCCCTCTACCCTGCCGTCCGCTCGCGTGGCTCGCCGGCACATCGACGAGCCGGTCCGCGAGAACGGTGAGAACCTCGCGAGCCATTTGCACGCGGTGCTGAGGAACGCTGGCGAGAACACTCTTGACAGCGTATTCAACCGTCACGCTCGAAGGATGCATGAATCGTTTCGCTGCGGTCCGCGCTCGCAGTCGCACACGCCGGCCATCCACAGGATCGCGCGTCCGTTGAATGAGCCGCTTGCTGACCAGCCGTTGCAGAATTCCGGTCACCGTACTCGGATGCAGGTGGACGATGTCTGCGAGTTCGCTCGCCGACAGCCCAGGGCGGTCGCCGAGCATCCGGAGCACGAGGCGTTGCGGCCCAGTGATGCCCAAAGTCGCTTCCATCCATTTCGATCGGCTCTGCAGACCGTGCTCGATGTTCCAGAGCAGCCGCATGAAGTCGAGGACTGGGTCGAGAATAACCGGATGAGACCGCACTCTCGCGGGCATCGATTGACGATCCGTCATCACGCGATCCTTGTGTGTCGATCGGTCCACGACCTTTCAGCCCATCACGATGCCGATCTGCCCCGAGACGTGGCCTGTGAGGAGACCGCTCCTTTGAGGTCAAAGTATCACGGCCAGGAAGCCGTCGCCGAGAGCGTTTCGTCTTAGGCAGCCGCAACAGAGATCGAAAGCCTGCGGCAGCGACACGGCGGTGCGCGGCTCAGCCGAACGAGAATCGATCGGCAGCAATCACACCGACATGTCTTCCCACCGTTTGACGGAATAGTGCAGCGGCTTGGTCCAGAGACTCTCGAGGCCTTCGAGGATGTCCGACGCCCAACCGAATACGTTTCTCCCGGCGACGACTCGCCGCTGGGCGATCATGCGTGCCCGTCGCTCTTCTCGCGGCATGTCGATCGCTTTCGACAGCGCGCGCGCAAAGCCATCGACGTCATACGGATTGATAATCAGCGCGTCCTGGAGCTCCTGTGCCGCGCCGGCAAGCGCGCTCAGCACCAGCACGCCATCTTCGTCATCACGCGCGGCAACGAATTCCTTCGCGACCAGGTTCATGCCGTCGTGAAGCGAGCTGACGATGCAAAACTGCGCCAGGCGATAGAGCGCGACAAGACTGGCGGTCGTCAGCGCGGTCTTGTGGTACGAAACGACGGGTGGAGCCCCGCGGATAGCGTGCCGGGCGTTGATATCGGCGACGGCCTGGTTGATTTCCTCTTCAATGGCGGCGTAGCTCTCGAGCTCCGAGCGCGACGGCACGCCGATCTGGACGAACGTCAGGTGCCCACGTAATTCGGGGCGATGGACCATGAGTGTGTCGATGGCCGCCAGGCGCTCAGGTATCCCTTTCGTGTAGTCCAGGCGATCGACGCCCAAGCCAAGAATTCCGGCGCGAAGGTCGAGGAGCTCCGTCAGCCGACGCTGCTCATCGGGAAGCGCGGGGTCCGCAGCCATCGCCTGAATGCGATCGTAGTCCACGCCAATCGGCACGGCCACGACCGTCGTCGAGCGCCCGCGGAAATGCACGCGGGACGACTCGGTCTCGACCTCGGTCTGGAGCTCCTCGGCAACGGCGCGCATGAAGTTGTCGCGGTCACGCTCGAGTTGAAACGCGAGCAGATCGTTGCCGAGCAATCCTGCAAGCAACTCGTGGCGCCACGGACAGATGCGCAGGCGATCGGGGTATGGCCACGGAATGTGCCAGAACAAGGCCGTCCGTGCCTCGGGCCTGAACCTCCGCAGCGCCGGCGCGACGAGCGCCATGTGATAGTCCTGGATGAAGACAGGAGCGGTGGACGTCCCGAGCTCCGTGTGCACGGCAGCGGCAAACCGACTGTTGACGTCCTGATAGGCTGCCCAGTCTTCGGCGCGGAATTTCGGCCGCACGTCGACGACGTGGCAGAGCGGCCAGAGCCCTTCGTTGGCGAAGCCGCCATAGTACGCAGCAAAGGTCGGCTCCTCGATCCAGAGCCGTCGCAGTGTGTACGACGGCTGTTGCGGGGGCACGCGCACGTGATCGGCGGCATCGACCATTGCCCTGTCGGCCGATCCCGCACCGTGCGCGATCCAGACGCCTCCCCGTTCCCGCATCAATGCGTCGAGGGCGATGGCCACACCACCGGTCGCAGCACTCGCGACAATCTGACCGTCGGCGGCCGTGGTGTGGAGGTAGGGCTCACGGTTGGAGACCACCATGAGCGGTCTCGGAACGTGCGCATCGATCTCCCGGGCCCGCGTGAGGCCCTGCCGAAACACAATCGGTCCAACCAGCTCATGGATCGCGATGAGCCCTACCAGCAGCAGCTGGATCCGCGTTCCCCAACCCGGGTACTCGGTCGCGACGATAGAGGCAAACCCGAGTGTGATGCCCGCCTGCGACACGAGGCCCGTCCACGCATATTTTCCGAGACGCTCGTCGAGATCCGTCAGCTTCCAGCCCACCCGGAGGCTGGCGTGAATGACGACAATCCGGGCCAGGGACAGCGCCAGCGCGACAGACCCGATCGTCGCGAGCGCATCTAGCCTCAGCGAGGCGCCAACCGCCGCAAAGAACACGACCAGCACCGGCGGCGCGCCGCGCTGAACGGCGGCGCGCAGCGTGTCACCTTGTGCGACCGCCAGATTCTCGATGACCAGACCGGCCGCGACCGCGGCGAGCAGCGGCTCGAATTCCTGAGTGCTGCCCACCTGGCTGAGCACCGTACACACGCCGAGCAACACCAACGTGACCTCGCGTCCGACGTAGCGCATATAGAGCGCGAACAGCGCTCCGACGAGGACGCCGAACGACACCGCACCGCCGATCTGCCAGGCGAAGCGCACGAGAATGGCCGGGAGTTCCCCATCCGCACCCTTGAGAGCGACCCGCGCGATCTGCATCAGGAACGAGAACAGCACGAGGACGACCAAGTCGGCGAGCACGACCATCGCCAGCACGATTTCGCTAAGCCGTCCGCGGGCACCGGTGTCGGTGATCACGGCCGCCGTCATGGTCGGAGAGAAGCTGACCAGGATGACGATGAGGAGCAGCAGCATCATCAATTTGGTCGCGCCAGTCGCCTCGGGTGCGACCGGCAGCCACGGCCAAGCCATCCAGAGCAACACAGCCAAGCCCGCCATGGCCAGCGCAATCGTCACGCACGTCATGCGCACGATCGCCGCGAATCGCCGTCCCATCCGCTCGATATTCAGCGTCAATCCGGCGATCAGCGCGATGAGGGTTGTCGCAATCCCGGTGATCACCTGCAGCTGGCGAGCCATCGACTCGGTAATCACGTTGCCCAACTGCGGTCCGACGAGAATGCCGAACAGCAAATAGCCGGTGAGCCGCGGGAGGTGGAAGCGGCGCAAGAGATCGCCAGTCACCCAGGCGCCAACCAGGGCGAAGCCGAGCGCCAGAGCGGTGCCGGCGGATCCTGAGGCAGCAGAGGTCCCGAGTCCTCGGGCCCAGATCACGGCCACCGCCACCAGCACCAGCGCGGCGATCCGGGTCACGTGGTCACGATGCGGCCGCCAGCAGCCGGCGCCGTATCGTCCGATCGGCCGAACTCGGCCGCAACCTCCGAACCGATCGTGCCCAAGGTCACGATTGTCAGGAGGACAGTGGCATCGGGGCCGACAGCGCGAAGAAGGTTGAGCGCAAACGCGACACCGAAGACACCCGGGGACAGGAGGTACCGGCCACCTCCTGGCTCGCGAGGCTCGAGCCATCGTCCGAGGAGAGATCCTGCAGAAAGTTTCGCGACCGTGCGCAGAGCGACGTAGACGGCAGCCACTCCCACCGTCGTCGGTGAGAGCTCGGCTCGGGCTCCGGCGACGATCAGCACGAGGACGAGCACCGAATGCTGCATGTAGAGGAGGTCGCGCCGCAGGGAATCCCCGGCTTGCCCGGCGGCGAATCGCCAGAGTGTTCCTGCCACGAGCCCACTCATCAGCGCGGAGAGTGCCAGGTAGTCCGCGACGCCCCCGATCAGCAGCATGACCGCGAACGCAAACACACGCTGCTCGGTGTCCGACCCCGCTCGGACCAGTAACAGCCATGCGGCGGCGGCCAGCAGCACGGTGATGAGAATGGCCTGGCTGATGACCGCGAGGACGGCCAGGAGATCTGCTCCCTTGAGGACGGCAAGCAGAATCCCGCCGGCAACGATGGGGAACAGGACGTCGAGCGCGAGCATGCGGGAGCGGGCGGTCGGCGCGGCTTCGATCGCAGGACTCGGTACTGCCAGTGATGACGCAGCGCACACGCCGAGACCACACACCAGCGCCCACAGCGGGATGGCGCCTGCGATCAAGACGGGAGGCGCGACGAGCAACAACGGCATCGCGACGAGCAGCGCCGCGAGACCCGACTCGAGGAGGGCGCCGCCGAGCATGTGTGTGACGCGCCTGTCGCCCACCTCCAGGCTCAAGCCGACGAGAGCTCCAAGCGCCGCGAGCGCAACAGGGATGGCCGGATCGAGCAACGTCAGTACGCCTGAGGACACGAGGCCCACACCGCGCGGACCGAGGACGATCCCCAAGAGGAGCAAGGATGCCACCGGCACCGAAGACGGTGACCATCGCGCCAGCACCGTGCGAGACGCGCGACGCGGCGGCGGGGACGCGACAGCCGCTTCGTCGAGCTGTACGTCGAGCGGGTCGTAGCCGCCCAGCTGAAGCGAGGTCATCGTGTGAACGTGGTCACGAAGTGAGCCGGCCCGCGCGTGACGGCTGCCAGGATCGGTTTGCCGCGCGGGGCCTGGCTGAACACCGCGCGCACTTGTTCGGGCGTCGGCGCTGACACATCGCCGATCATGGTGACGATATCCCCTCGGGTCAGTGCCGCGCGCGCGGCCACCGATCCGGGTTCGACGCCAATGACTCTGGCGCCCACGCCGGAGGCACGCTGCAGGCGCAATCCGAGACGTTCGTTGGCTGAAACCGGCGCCGGAGCCGTGGGAATCTCCAGGGACAGATCCTGCAATCCGCCGTGCCGCCGAACGCGCAACGTCAGCACGTCACCCGCATTGAGGCGGGCCATTCTGACGCGCCAGTGGTCGAACGTCGGCACGCTCTGCCCGTCCAGCGCCTCGATGACATCGCCCACCGCCAAGACTTGCGAGGCCGGGCCTCTCTGATCGACCCACGTCACGACTGCACCGCTGGTCGCTCCCGTCGCGTCGGCCACATCTGCGGTCAGCGCCTGCACGCGCACTCCGAGATCACCAGCGGGCACGATCGGACGGGCGAGAAGGCGTTCGGCGTGGCCGAGCAGAACACCCGCCGGCACGATCGCAGGACGAGACCCGTAGTCGATGACCGCGCCGACGAATTCTCCGGCTGTCGTAAAGATAAAGGACCCGAGCGGGAGATCGCTGGACCGCCCGACCCGCCAGATGGCGTCAGGCCACAGCGCGGTGGCGACCGGCTCCAATGCGTCGACGAACACGGGCCGAAGGGCGATCCGTGCCGCCAACGCGTGAGCAACCATCACGTACTGTGGCCGGTCCAGTCGCGACGGAACCCACGGCGTCAGGGGCGGCGCGGCCGCGCCGCCGGCGACACGAACGACTGCTAATCCAGATGCCGGATCGATCGCGATGACTCGCGAATGACGACGCACGGACTCGGACGGCTCTCCAGCCACGACGATCACCGCCAAGTCATCACGGAGCCGTACGCCGGGCGTGCGGGATGTGTCCGCACCTGAGTGACCTGTTGCTCCGTCACTGATTTGAACCGATACCAGCGCCGCTCCAAGACGGCGCTGGAGCTGAGACACCTCCGAGGCGAGCGAGTCAAGGCTTGCCGGGGCCGCGAGCGGCGAGAGCAAGGGCGCCACAGCATTGGGGGTCGCTGGCAGGTCGGGGAAGCGCAGGCGTGCCAAGGCCCAGAGCGCGGAAGCCGCCACGAGGGCCGCGGTCAGCAGCAGCCGCGTTTCACGGGAGATCCGAGGCCGGTAAGAAGGGAGAGGATCCATGGGCAGCGAGGCCGGCCGACGCCACGATATGCGTGGCCTGCCCGTGAGTAGACCGGAGCAGAGTCGTGCCGTCTATCGGGCAAGAACCGGAGTCGAGAACTGCGCGTCGCGTCCGCCACCGCAAGGTTCTCCACCGTTGACGGGAGGCTCCTCGTGCCGGAGCTGGTCCAAGCGCTTAGCCAGCCAACCTGCTCGCAACGGTCGGAGCCGTTCCACGCTGGCAAGTGCTATCGCCGCCTCTGACATATACTGAGCGCAGCTGAGAGATCGAAGGGTGCAGCGGACTTTCGCTGCAGGCAACTGGATGGTCGGGCCGCCATCCTCGTGGTCGCTGCGAGACCAGGAGGATGCGGGTTGTCAGGCTCGGTTCGCGGATCGTCCGCGCGGTCGTCCCTTCACTTGTCTCGGCAGCATCCCACCTGTCGCAGGATAGCCGAAACACATCTGTCGGACTCGCGCGCGTTTCGTCTTCAATCGACGCCACCTTCTCGCGCCATCCTGTCGGGAGTCAGGATTGCCCGCCATCTCGCCATGCCCACGCATACCGCAGCCGAACCTGTCTCGAAGCTGGCTGCATTCCGGAGGCGAGATGCTGTTCAAGATTGGATCGGTGTTGTTGCTGGCGTGGCTGCTCGGCGTCCTCGGCCTCTATCGAATCGGCGACCTCGTTCACGGGCTCCTGCTGGTGGGTGGACTGTTCTTCCTCCTCGCTGTCGCCAAGGCTCGGGACGCTGCCACAGCCCGGCGGCGAGCCGAGCGATCGAAGGAAGTCTGACGAGTTCACAATCCCTCCTGGCGCGCTCGTACGACTGTGACTGCCGATGACCGACACACGCATCGAGTTTCCGAGGACCCTGCAGAGTTACCCGTCGGCAGCGGATCAGACACTGGCGGGCGATTTGGCCACGCGCGTGCAGATCGAGCCCTTCAATGCCATAGCGACAGGCGTATTTCTGCTGGCCATTCTCCACACGTTTGCTGCCGCCCGCTTTGCCCGTCTCGCGCATCGGGTACAGCATCGCCATAACGAGGAGAGCCGCGCCCAGAACCGGCCGGCCTTGCCCAGTCTGTGGGCAGAGGCGCTCCACTTCCTCGGCGAAGTCGAGGTCGTGTTCGGCTTGTGGGCCGTGGTGCTCCTCGGCGCGATCTCTGTCTACGCCGGCTGGGACACCGCTCGACACTACGTCAGCGACACGGTCAGCTATACGGAACCGCTGTTCGTCGTCGTCATCATGGCGCTGGCATCCACCCGCCCGATCGTCGTATTCGCAGAGTCGGCCTTGCGGCGTATCGCCGCGGTGGGCGGCAGCACGCCCGCGGCCTGGTGGGCCACGATCCTGACAATCGGCCCACTACTCGGCTCGTTCATCACTGAGCCGGCGGCCATGACTATCTGCGCCCTCTTGCTCGCACGGCAGTTCTACGACCTCCAACCCTCCACACGCCTGAAGTACGCGACGTTGGGGTTGTTGTTTGTCAACGTGTCGATCGGTGGCACGCTGACGCAGTTCGCGGCACCGCCAGTGCTCATCGTCGCGCGCGCGTGGGAATGGGATATTCCATTCATGGTCGCGAACTTCGGCTGGCGGGCCGCCACAGCCATCGCCGTGTCGACGGCGGTC
>JGI10216J12902_100308993_pt1 | contig 11937 bp, 7 predicted proteins | sample KanNatreferecore_FD_12902 | JGI IMG/M metagenome (IMG submission 12902)
GGGCGCGGTGTCCTCAACGCGCCGCGGCGGGCTGAGGACCGCCCGCCTGCCAAACGGTTCATCACCGCGCGCGTTCCACTCCGCTTTGCTGCTTTCGCCGATATTCCGACGGCCGCCATCCAATCCATTTCGTGAACGCGTTCGAGAAAACAAATGGATTGTGATAACCAACTTCGGTCGCGATGGCTTCGATGGTGCGCGGCGATGTGGAAAGCAGTTCCGTCGCGCGGCGCATACGCAAATACGTGACCTGGTGCATGGGGCTGCGGCCAAGCTGCCGCCGGCACAGCCGGCGCAAGTGTTCGTTGCTGTAGCCCGCTTCTTTCGCCAACCGCGCCAGCGTCCAATTATCCGCCAGGTGCGCCTCGACCCGTTCCCAGAGCAGGCGCAAGCGGTCGTCCTTCTGCATCGGCTTGGCGAACCGCAGCACGTAAGCATGAACCAAATCAACCCAATGCTGGATCATCGCTGGTTCCGCTACGCTCGCGCACTCGTCAATCAAACCTTCGATGGCTGCGTGCAACGGCTTCGCATCGAAGCGCGCCATCACGGGCGATGCCGCGTCGGCAATCGGCCGTTGCTCTGGCGGCTGTTGGTAGCACGCCCAGCAAAATTTCCAACGTACGCGGGGGAGTGCTTCGAACGCGTTGAGCGTGTGCGCCGGGAGCAGACTCGCGAATCCTTCACCGCACACACGCCAGCGCCCATCGATGAGCACTTTCCCTTTGCCGCCAAAGCACGCGAGGAAATAAGTCGTCGTCTGCTTCGTCCGCACGATGCGCGTGGGCGCCGTCGTCTCCATGATGCCGACATGGACGATGCGATGCTGTGCCAGCGCGGGCGACACGGGAAAGCTCTCGATCCATGGACGCGACTCGACATTCGCGGCTTTGACGCCGCGAACGCGCGTGTCCCGCGCATGAGCCGTGAAATCGGTCAAGGCCCCGGGTGCTTTGCTCATGGGATGAGAGCAGGCTAACGTGCGCGCACGCGTTTGAGAAGCACTTGCGCAACACGCCGGCGGTTTTAACTGCCCGGCTTACAAAGCCGGGCGCGTTGAACCGCTACGCGATGATGTCGTGCACGACCTCGCCGTGAACGTCGGTGAGGCGGAAGTCGCGGCCTGCGTAGCGATACGTAAGCTTTTCGTGATCGATGCCGAGCAGGTGCAGAATCGTGGCGTGGAAATCGTGAACGTGCACCGGGTTCTCGGCGACCCTCATGCCGAACTCATCGGTCGTGCCGTAAACCATCCCGCTTTTTACCCCGCCCCCGGCCAGCAACATCGAGAATGCAGTGTGATGATGATCGCGTCCGACTTTTTGCTTCTCGCGGTTTTCGGCGTAAGGCGTGCGCCCGAATTCGCCGCCAAAAATCACGAGTGTGTCTTTCAACATCCCACGCGCCTTGAGATCGGAAATGAGTGCGGCGGCGGCCTTGTCGCCATCGGCACAAAGTTTCGGATGCTCCGCGTCGTGATTCGAGTGCGTGTCCCACGGCTGATTGTTTTTGTCGCTCGTGTAATAGACGGTCACGAAGCGCACGCCGTCCTCGACCAGTCGGCGCGCCAGCAAACACGAACGGGCGAACGTCGTATCGCCATACATCTCGCGGATGTGTTGCGGCTCGCGGCTGATGTCAAACGTCTCCATCGCCTTCTTCTGCATTTGGAAGGCGGTTTCCATCGCCTTGATCTGGCCGTTCAGCTCCGCGTCGCCGTTGCGTTTCTGTAAATGAATGCGGTTCAACTCTTCGAGAACGCCGAGTTGCTCACGTTGCTGCGCTTCATTGAGTTTCGGATTGCGAATGTTCGCGACGAGCTTCTCCACTTTCATGTCCGCAGTGACGACGCTCGTGGCCTGGAACTCGGCAGGCAGAAAACTGTTACTCCACAGGGCGGGGCCGACGACGATCTTCGGGCTGGGCCGCAACACGACGTAGCCGGGAAGATTTTCGTTCTCCGTTCCCAGTCCATAGAGTGCCCATGAACCGAGCGACGGCCGAATCGGTTGCAAGTTGCCGGTGTGCATTTGCAGCAACGCCGGCTCGTGGTTCGGCACATCGGTCCGCATCGAGCGAATGACGCAGCAATCGTCGATGATGCGCGCGAGGTTCGGCAGCGATTCGCTCACTTCAATTCCACTCTGACCGTGCTTCGCGAAAGTAAATGGCGAGGGCATGTAGCCGCTGCCCTTGTTCTTTTTGTAAAGCTCGCCACTCGGCTGCTGGCCCTCGAATTCCTTCAGCGCCGGCTTCGGATCGAACGTGTCGATGTGAGACGGGCCGCCATTGAGGAAAAGGAAAATCACGCGCTTTGCCTTCGGCGCGAAGTGAGGCTGGCGAGTGGTCGCGCCGCCAAACAGCATCTGAGGGCCAAGCAAACCGGCGAGGCTCATCATGCCGAAGCCGCCGCACATGCGCTGGAGCATCTGGCGTCGATTCAACAAAGAAGCTGACAACAGACTCATATCCACTCTCTTTTTCCGATTGTGACAATAGCCCAGCGTTTTAACGCTGGGTGGTGTGGTTCAAAAAGTATCAAGTCCCGGAGGGACGAAAGAAAATTGGGTTTGGAGGTTGGATTCCTGCCGTCCCTTCGGGACTTGTCACCATTTGTCGCCTGAACCCAGCGTTGAAACGCTGGGCTATTTTCGGATGTCTCTCTTGGACAACTTCGCCTGAATTTTCGAGAGATATTCGGACTAGTCCACATAAAGCATTTCATTCGACGCAAGCAGCACCTGCGCATACTGCTCCCATCGCGACATTTCTACCGTGGCTGGTTTAGCCAGAAAATTCAACGCCACGTTCAATTCTTCTTTTTCCGGTTCGCGCGCGAAGAGAATCTGGTAGGCCCGCTGCACGCGCGACTTCTCGCTTTCGCGCGGGTTTGCGGTCAATCGTTCTGCCAGTGCCTTTGCGCGCGTCAGCATGAACGGACTGTTCAGCATGAAAAGTTTCTGCATCGCCGTCGTGGTCACGGAGCGTTTCTCCGCGTGAACATTCGCGTCGGGGTAATCGAACAGCATCAACAGGTCGTTCAACTTAAGCCGGCTCACGTGCGCATAAACCGTGCGCAGCTGATTCGTCGGCTCGCTCACATCGATCGTCTTGCCCGGCTCCCAATAAAGCTCGCCCGATACGAACAGCGTCGCATCGCGCCATTGCTCGATGGTGAGCCGCCGCCGGTTCATGCGCGAAAGCAATTCATTGGAAGCATCGGCTGAAACCTGCGCCGCGTTTTCACGCGAGCTTTGGCGATAAGTGGACGACAGCGCGATTTCGCGCACGAGCGATTTAATTGACCAGCCGTTGTCCATGAAGCGCACTGCCAGATCATCGAGCAACTCCGGATGTGTTGGCAGCGTTCCCGAATGCCCGAAATTGCTGGGCGTCGCGACAAGCGGATGGCCGAAGAATTCGCCCCAGACCCGGTTGACGATCACGCGTGCTGTGAGCGGATTGCTGCGGCTCGCGATTTTCTCAGCAAGCTCCGTGCGACCACTACCGTCCTTGAAGGGCGTTGGTTCGCCTTCCGACAGAATCTGCAAAAAGCGCCGTTCAGTGAGCGGTCCCTTGCGCTCCACATTGCCACGGATGAAAACATTCAGGTTCGTCGCCGAGCCTTCCTCCACCATGTGGAGCGTGGTGGGATCCATTTTCTCCTTCGGCGGCTTTTCCGAATTGTCCTCTTTCGGCGCCGTCTTTCCCGGCACTTTGTTCACCATCTTCGTGCTCGCGAACACGCCCGCCAGCGCGTAGTAATCTTCCCGCGTGATTGGCTCGAACTTGTGGTCGTGGCAGCGCGCGCACGCCACCGTCAGGCCGAGCAACGTCCGCGTCACCGTGTCCACGCGATCTTCCCATTCGTCCGCCATCACTTCGAGCCGATTGCGGTTGTAATACTTCGGGCCAAGACCGATGAGGCCGAGCGCGGGCAGGTCCTCGGTTTGTTTCTCATCCAGCTTGTCTGCCGCGAGCTGCAGGCGAATGAACTGGTCGTAAGGCAAATCGCGGTTGAACGCGCCGATGACCCAATCGCGATACTTCCACGCGTTCGGATAAAAGAATTTCGTGTCGCTGCCGACCTGGTGCGCCTGGTCCTCCGCGTAACGAGCGAGCGGCAGCCACATACTCGCCATCCGTTCGCCAAAACGCGGCGAAGCGAGCAATCGCTCGACCAGTCGCTCGTACGCTCCGGCACTGCGATCTTTGAGAAACACTTCCACTTCTTCTGCTGTGGGCGGCAGTCCGGTGAGATCAAACGTGACGCGGCGAATGAGCGTGTGCTTTTCCGTTTCGGGAGAGGGCGAAAGATTTTTCTGCTCCAGGCGGGCAAGAATAAAAAAGTCGAGCGGTTGAGAAGCCCATCGTTTGTTCTTTACCACTGGCCGGGCCTGCGCCACGGGTGGGCGAAACGCCCAGAATTGGCGCTCTTTCGCCCAGTCGATGTCATCCGCAGCAACGGAACGCACGGGCACGCCGCCGGCACAAGAAACAAGCCACGCGAGCAAAAGCCAGCGCACGCTGGACATCGGCTGATGGATTACGCGGCTTTTCATACCACAGTGATACGCGACGCAGCCGGGCGAGGTCAAATTCAGGGTTGTTCGCGCTAAGTGCGAAACCGGCAATTGTCTTTCGTGTTACGTGTGACGTAGGCTCCGGCCATTCACCATGCGTGCGCGATTACGCTTACGGCTTCTGTGTGGCCTGCTCGGGTTTTGTGCGGTGTTCGCGCTGGCCGCCGAATCCAAGCCAAAGAAACTCATCGAATTCGGCTGGGACGAGCCGAGCACGAGTTTCATGCGCGAACACATCGGCGAAATGGAGCGCGCGCCGTTCGACGGCGTCGTTTTCAACGCGGAAGGGCGCAAGCCTCGCGGCAGCAAACGCCGCTTCACGTGGGAGGCATGGACGACGAACCGTTTCGAGGAGATCGAAATGCAGCCGGCCATCGACGATTTGCGCGCAACAAAATTTCAGCGCTTCGCCGACAACTTTCTCCGCTTTAACACCACACCGGCGAAGCTCGACTGGTTCGATGATTATTCCGCGGTGATTCACAATTGCCGCATCGCCGCGTGGACGGCGAAGCAGGGTGGCGTGAAAGGATTGCTCTTCGACATCGAGCAATACGAGGGACAACTGTTCGATTACCGCAAGCAGCGCGACAACGAGACGAAGACCTGGGACGTTTATGCCGCAAAGGTGCGTGAGCGCGGGCGCGAAGTGATGAATGCATTTCAGGATGGCTATCCCGACGCGACGATTTTCCTGACGTTCGGCTATTCGCTCCCGTGGAATCAATCGCAGCAAGGCAAGCGTCCGCTCGCCGAGTGCAGTTACGGCCTGCTGGCGCCCTTCCTCGACGGAATGCTCGATGCCGCCAAGGGCAAAACGATTCTCGTGGATGGCAACGAAGGGGCCTATCGATTCAAAGACACCAATCGCTTCGCGACATCCTATCGCGCGATGAAAGAGGAACTACTGCCTATCGTGCGTGCGGACAGGATGACCTACGCGAAGCATTTTTCTTCCAGCTTCGGACTGTGGATGGACTGCGACTGGCGAAAAGTTGGCTGGGAAACGAACGACTTCAGCAATAATTTCTACACGCCCGAAGTTTTCGAGAGCAGTCTGCGAACCGCCCTTCAGACCACCGACGAATACGTGTGGGTTTACACCGAGCAGCCACGCTGGTGGTCGGCGGAAGGTAAAATGGTCAAGATGCCCGAGGCTTACGAAAGGGCCGTGCGCCAGGCACGCAAGGGACTGGCGAAGGACTGGTGACGCAGCCCGTTGTTTGCCTCGATAAAGGCCCGGTCCGAGTTTCACCGATAGACTTCCGAGGCCGGGTGAATATGTTCTTCTCCGGGCTGGTCAGAAGCATCGGGGATTTGATACAAACACGCAGACACCATGCTAACGATTTACGGCAACCGTTCGCCGCGCTTTTGTGACGGAGTATCGCGCCGCAATTTCCTGAAGATTGGCGCGCTGGGCCTGGGTGGATTGGCGCTGCCGGAAATCCTTCGCGCGCAGTCGGCTTCCGGCGCTCGGCGCTCGCACAAAGCGATCATCATGATTTTCCTGCCGGGCGGACCGTCGCATCAGGACATCTTCGATTTGAAGATGGACGCGCCGTCAGAGATCCGCGGCGAGTTCAAACCGATCCGCACGAAAGTTCCGGGCATTCAAATTTGCGAACACCTGCCTTTGCTCGCCGCGCAAATGGACAAGCTGGCGATCATTCGGTCTGTGGTTGGAGCGTTGGATGATCACGATGCATTTCAGTGTTTGACCGGACGCATCGTTCGCCAGCAGCCGCCCGGTGGATGGCCATCGTTGGGCGCGGTCATTTCTAAACTTCAGGGGTCAGTCAACAAATTCATTCCGCCGTTCGTGGGTCTTTCGCCAAAGATGGGAGAGATGCGTTGGGCACGCGCGGGAGAACCGGGCTTTCTTGGTCCCGCTTATGGCCCATTCAAACCAGAAGGTGCTGGCAAGACGGACATGGTGCTCAATGGCGTGACCCTCGACCGCCTCGCCGACCGCAAGGCACTTCTCGCGAGCTTCGACAAGTTCCGCCGTGATGTGGACAGCAGCGGGATGATGGATGGAATGGATACTTTCAACCAGCAGGCGTTCGGCCTGCTCACGTCCAGCAAGCTGCTCGAAGCACTCGACATCGAGAAGGAAGACCCGAAAGTGCGCGCGCGTTACGGCAAAGGCGACCCAAAGAACCGCGACGATGGCGGACCCAAGCTGATGGAGCATTTCCTGATTGCGCGGCGATTGGTGGAGGCCGGCTCGCGTTGCGTGACGCTTGCGTTCAGCCGCTGGGACCATCACGGCAAAAATTTCGACGCGCTGCGCCAGGACTTGCCGTTGCTCGATCAAGGCGTCAGCGCGCTCGTGCAGGACATTCATCAGCGCGGGCTGGACAAGGATGTTTCCGTGATTGTGTGGGGCGAATTCGGCCGTACTCCTACGATCAATAAAGATGGCGGGCGCGATCATTGGCCACGCGTTTCATGCGCGATGCTCTTTGGCGGCGGGATGAAAGTGGGGCAGGTGATTGGCGCGACGGACCGTCTGGGCGGAGAAGCAACCGAACGTCCCGTGCATTTCGGCGAAGTGTTTGCCACGCTCTATCACAATCTCGGCATCGACGCGAACAAGGTCACGCTCGACGATCTTTCCGGCCGTCCGCAGTACCTCGTGGACAACAATTACCAGCCTATCCGCGAATTGATCTGACATCATGCTGACCATCGCCGGCCCATCTTCAAAGTTCTGCGATGGATTATCGCGACGGAATTTTCTCAGGATTGGCGGCCTTGCCTTGGGCGGTATCGCGCTTCCGGAATTGCTAAGGGCGGAATCCGCGTCGGGAATTCGCCGGTCGCACAAAGCGATCATCATGATTTATCTCCCGGGCGGCCCGCCGCACCAGGATACGTTCGATATCAAGGTCGATGCGCCGTCGGAAATCCGCGGCGAGTTCAAGCCGATCAAGACGAATGTCCCGGGCATCGAAATCTGCGAGCACTTGCCGCTCATGGCGAAGATGTCCGACAAGCTGGCGTTCATTCGCAGCATCGTCGGCGCGGAAGACAACCACTACGACTACCAATGCCTGACTGGCCGATTGAAGCGTGGCGAACCGCAGGGCGGCTGGCCCTCCATCGGCTCGGTGATTTCGAAGCTGCAAGGGCCGACGCAATCAAGCGTGCCGCCATTTGTCGGGCTGGAGCCGATGATGCAGCACAAGCCTTACAATTTTTCCGGGCCGGGATTTCTTGGCGTTCCACATCGTTCCTTTCGTCCGGCGGGGGAAGGCAAGTCGGACATGGTGTTGAATGGGATCACGCTGGAACGCCTCGCTGACCGCAAGGCACTGCTGGCGAGCTTCGATCGATTTCGTCGCGATGTGGATGCAACCGGCACGATGGATGGGGTCGATGCGTTCAATCAGCAAGCGTTTGGCGTCCTCACATCCAGCAGACTTCTCGAAGCGCTGGACCTCACGCGCGAAGACAAACGCATTGTTGAGCGCTACGGCAAAGGAGATCCGAAACCGCACGGCGACGCGGCACCGATGCTGACCGAACAATTCCTGATGGCGCGCCGTCTCGTCGAGGCCGGCGCGCGCTTTGTCACCGTCGCGTTTGGTTTTTGGGATTATCACGGAAAGAACTGCGAGAACGCCCGAAAAGATTTGCCGCTGTTGGACCGCGGTGTCACCGCGCTGGTGCAGGATCTTCACGACCGCGGGCTGGACAAAGATGTTTCGGTGATTGTGTGGGGCGAGTTCGGACGCACACCCACAATCAATAAAGACGCGGGCCGCGATCATTGGCCGCGCGTGTCCTGCGCGTTACTGGCCGGTGGCGGAATGACGACAGGCCAGGTGATCGGCGCAACGGATCGTCTCGGCGGCGAAGCTTCGGAACGCCCTGTTCATTTTCAGGAAGTGTTCGCAACGCTCTATCACAACATGGGCATTGATGTGAACAAAGCCACGGTCAACGACCTCTCGGGCCGGCCGCAGTTCCTCGTGGACAACAATCATCAACCGATGCGGGAGCTTGTTTGAAATGTTGAGAATCCTCATCCCCTGTTGCGCGATGGTGCTGGCCGCAGCATTGCCTGCATCCGCCGCAACGAAAACAAAGACGCCCGCGCCGAAGATCGCATCGCTGGAATTTCACGTCGCTGGCGGTGATTCCCAATCCCTCCGGCTGCGTGGCAGTGATGCGAGGCAGCAACTGCTCGTGACGGCAAAACTCGTGGACGGGTCGGAACGCGATTTCACGCGTGAGGCGAGTTACCAAATCAAGCCTGCGGGAATCATAAAGATCGATACGAATGGCTTCATCGTTCCACTGCGCGATGGTCAGACTGTCATCACGGCCAAAGCAGGCGGCGTCGCATCGACGATGAATGTCACTGTTGAGAATTATCGCCTGCAATTCCCGATCAACTTCCCAAATCAAGTCGTGCCTATCTTTACCAAAGCCGGATGCAACAGCGGCGGCTGCCATGGAAAATCCGGCGGACAAAATGGATTTCGGCTGTCACTGCTCGGTTTCGAGCCGGCGGAAGATTATGAGCATCTCGTCAAGGAAGCGCGTGGCCGCCGGCTGTTTCCCGCCGCGCCAGACCGCAGCCTTTTGTTAATGAAGGGAGTGGCGACGCTGCCACATGGCGGCGGCAAACGGCTCGATGAGAACTCGGACGATTACCGCTTGCTCGTGCGCTGGATTCGGCAAGGGATGCCGTACGGCAGCACGAATGATCCGGTGGTCGATCGCATCGAAGTCTTTCCGCAGCAGCGCACGTTGCCGCTCGTTGGCGAACAGCAACTTGCAGTCGTTGCGCATTACACGGATGGCCGAATCGAAGACGTGACGCGCAGCGCGCTTTACGAGCCGAACGACAAAGACATGGCGAAGACCGAGGAGAACGGCCTCGTGAAGCTCTATCAGCAGCCGGGCGATGTCGCCGTCATGGTCCGCTATCAGGCGCAGGTGGCTGTGTTTCGCGCGACGATTCCGCTTGGCGCGCCAGTAAATAATCTTCCCACGCCAAAAAACTTCATTGACGAACTTGTCTTCAAGAAGTTGCAGACCGTTGGCATGCCACCTTCTGAATTGTGTGACGATGCGACGTTCCTGCGGCGGGTCACGCTCGATATTGCCGGCCGACTGCCGACGCTGGAGGAATCGAAACAGTTCCTCGATGACGCGCGCTCAGACAAACGCGAACGCTGGATCGACCGGTTGCTCGACACTCCCGATTACGCCGAATACTTCGCCAACAAATGGACGGCGCTCCTTCGCAACAAGCGCACCGACCCGAAACAAAACCGGATGACCTACGCCTTCCACGCCTGGGTGCGCGACAGCCTGCTCGAAAACAAACCGTACGATCAGTTCGTCCGTGAGTTGCTTACGGCCGCCGGCGATGTTTCGCAGAATCCGCCCACGGCGTGGTTCCGCCAGGTCAAGGACACGACCACGCAACTGGAAGACACAGCCCAGGTTTTTCTTGGCCAGCGGTTGAAGTGCGCGGAGTGCCATCACCATCCGTTCGAGCGCTGGAGCCAGCAGGATTATTACAGCTTCGCCGCGTTCTTCTCGCAGGTTTCGCGCAAGCAAAGCACGCAACCTGGCGATGAAGTCATTTTCGTGAAACGCACGGCCGCATCGGCCACGAACAAGAAGACGAAGCAAGCGGTCAAGCCCGCCGGTCTCGGCGCGACGCCCCTGACTCTCTCCGCCGATGACGACGCGCGCCAGGCGCTCACCGACTGGATGACCAATCCGAGCAATCGCTTCTTTGCTCGATCGCTGGCCAATCGCTATTGGAAACATTTCTTCAATCGCGGCCTCGTCGAGCCGGAAGACGACATGCGCGACACGAACCCGGCCACGAATCCTGAGTTGCTGGATGCGCTCGCGAAGTCGTTTGTCGAGAGCGGCTATGACTTGAAGAAACTCGTGCGCACCATCTGCGCTTCGCAGACCTATCAACTCAGTTCGGTCCCCAACGAACATAACCGAATCGATAAACAGAATTTCTCGCGCTACTACCCGAAACGTCTCACCGCCGAAGTGCTGCTGGACTCGGTGAATGCGGTGACGAAGTCCGAAAGCGCGTTCGCCGGATTGCCCGCCGGCACGCGCGCAGTGCAATTGCCGGACAACAGCTTCAATGCGGCTTCCTATTTTCTCACGGTGTTTGGCCGCCCGGACATGGCGAGCTCGTGCGAGTGCGAACGTTCGCAGGACGCCAGCCTTGCGCAAAGCCTGCACCTGCTCAACGCCAAGGACATTCAGGAAAAGCTCGCGCGCGATGGCGGACGCGCCGCAGCACTGGCTGAAGACAGCACACGCACCGACGACGAAAAGTTGCGTGAGCTTTACCTGCTCGCTTATTCGCGCGGCCCGAACGCGAAGGAAATTGAAACGGCGAAGAGCCACATCGCGAAAAAACTCGCCGCGATGCCGGACAAAGAACCTTCCGCCAAACGCCAGGCTTACGAAGACATCGTGTGGGCGCTGATCAACACGAAGGAGTTTTTGTTCAGTCATTAGTTTGGAATACGGTACAAGATGCCCGCGATTACATCACCAGAGGTTCGCTTCCGAGAGTTTCGCGAGCGTGCCGGCCTGTCTCGCGATGACGCAGCGCAGCAGATGGGAATTTCAGCCGCATGTATTTGGGACATTGAGGATTCCCATGGCGAACTCTCACAGTGCTACTCGCCAGATCAAGTGAGGAGGTTTTGCCGAGTGCTCAACATTTACCCTAAAGAATTATTCGCTGTCGAAACCGCGGACTCGCCGCTTTCAGCCGGAGAATTGGTGCGCCTCGTTCACAACCAGTGCCGGTCACGCGCCATTACTCTTGAGCAGTTCGAGGATGAAGTTGGTTGGCGGTTGAGTACGTGCATTGAACCGCCCGAGCGTTTGCTTCAGGACATAACGATCGACGGGTTGCAATCACTCTGCCGAGAGCTCGGCGTGGATTGGCATCGAGTGATCCTGAGCTTATGATTCGGCGGGCCGACCAACTTACCCGCATCGGCTGTCCCGAGTTTCGTCGCCTGCTCGCGATTGAGCGGCGCTCGTTCCTCAAAGTCGGCGTGCTGGGAATGGCCGGGCTGGCGCTTTCGGACTTGCTGAAATACGGGGCGCTCGCGGCCTCGACTGGAAAATCTTCGCCGCGCGAAAGCTCGGTGATCATTCTCTGGATGCGCGGCGGGCCGAGCCAGCACGAGACGTGGGACCCGAAACCGGAAGCGCCGATCGAATATCGCGGCGAATTCGGCGCGATGCCGACGCGTGTGCCCGGCATTCAAATCTGTGACCTGTTGCCGATGAGCGCGCGCATCATGGACAAGTGGTCCATCATCCGCAGCCTGCA
>JGI10216J12902_101040750_pt1 | contig 11935 bp, 13 predicted proteins | sample KanNatreferecore_FD_12902 | JGI IMG/M metagenome (IMG submission 12902)
GCCGCGGCCGCCGCCGGCTCGCAGGCGCGGGCGAAGTCGGTGATCCTGCTTTTCAACTTCGGCGGGCCCAGCCAACTGGAGAGCTTCGACTGCAAGCCGGACGGCTCCGCGGACGCGCGCGGGGAGTTCAAGCCGATCCCCTCCAGCGTGCCCGGCACCCACGTCTGCGAGCTGCTCCCGAACATGGCGAAGCTGGCGCACGAGTACGCCATCATCCGGAGCATGCACCATCCGATGGGGAACCATAACTCCGCCGGCTACACCGCGCTCTCCGGGTTTCCGCCGGCGAAGAACGACATCAACCTGCGGGATACTCCGGACCTGATGCCGGCCTACGGCAGCGTGGTGAACGTCTTCCGCCCTGCCGCACCCAGCGTCCCCACCGCGGTGACCATGCCGACCCTGATCCGGGACGCCACGCAGACGCCGGGCCAGCATGCCGGCTTCCTGGGTAAGGAGCACGACCCGCTGCTCATCCTGAAGGACCCGAACTCCCGGAACTTCGCCGTCCCGGAGCTGAGCTTGCCGGACAGCCTGAGCCTGGAGCGCCTGAACGACCGCCGGCGGCTGGTCGAAGCGCTGGACCGCAAGGGCGCCGGCTTCGAGAAGAGCGCCACCGCCCGCGGGATCGACATCTACCACCAGCGCGCCTTCACCATGCTCGGGTCCCCGGCGGTGAAAAACGCCTTCGTCCTGGACCAGGAGCCCGCCGCCGTCCGGGACCGTTACGGGCGGACGACCTTCGGGCAGAGCTGCCTCCTGGCGCGCCGGCTGGTCGAGGTGGGGGTCCGGCTGATCACCGTGTACTATGCCCAGTCGAGCGGCGGCTTCATCTGGGACACGCACAAGGACCACTTCAGCACCATCAAGTCGACGCTGCTGCCCACCACGGACAAGGCGGTCCCGGCCTTGCTCACCGACCTCAAACAGCGCGGGATGCTGGATGAGACGCTGGTCGTCTGGGGCGGCGAGTTCGGCCGCACGCCCAAGGTGAACAAGGACGCCGGGCGCGACCACTGGCCGTACGGGTACTCCGTCCTGCTGGCGGGCGCCGGCATCCGCGGCGGGGCGGTCTACGGCTCCACGGACGCGGACGGCGCCTATCCCACCAGCGATCCCGTCAGCCCGGCCAGCCTCGCCGGCACCATGTACCACGCCCTCGGGATCGACCCGAAGTCCATCATCTACGACCGGCTGGGCCGCCCGCTGCACATCGCGGACGATCCCGTCCTGTCGCTGTTCGGATAGGGTCCGGAGGAAATGGGGAAATGAGGGAATGGGGAAATGGGGGATCCGGGCGCCCCTGCCGGGAGGAAATGGGGGAATGAGGAAACGGGGAAATGGGAGATCCGGGCGCCTTGCCGTGCTTCTTATTTCCTCCCGTTTCCTCATTTGCTTGCATCTCCTCGCGGCCCTGAGCGTCGCGGCGCAGACCGCTCCACCCGCTGCCGCGCCGGTGAAGAACGCGGTCGACGGCGGGGAGATGATCGTCATCCCCGCCGGCACCTTCAACATGGGGTACGATGCCGGCCAGGGCGACGAGCAGCCGACGCATCCCGTCACCGTCTCCTCGTTCTCACTCTATAAGTACGAGGTCACCAACGAGCAGTACGAGGCGTTCTGCAAGGCGACGGGGCACCGCCGCGCGGCCTTTGCGGATGAGCGCCGGTACAGCCAGCCGAAGCAGCCCGTCGTCGGCGTAACGTGGGACGATGCGAGCGCCTACGCCCGATGGGCCGGGGCGCGCCTGCCCACGGAGGCCGAGTGGGAGTACGCCGCGCGCGGCACGGACGGCCGCCTCTACCCCTGGGGAAGCAGCCGCCCGAGCAGCCGGCGCGCCCAGTACGAGCAGACTACCGCTGCGGTCGCCGTCGGCTCCTTCGCGGAGGGCGTCTCACCCTTCGGCGTCCACGACATGGCCGGGAACGCCTGGGAATGGGTCGCGGACTACTACGCCTACGACTACTATCGCCGCAGCCCCGCCAAAGACCCTACCGGTCCGGAGCAGGGCCAGCGCAGGGTCCTCCGAGGCGGCAACTGGGGCTATCCCACGGAGCTGCGCGCGACTTTCCGGGCCTATGAGAAGCCGGGGTTCTCCTCGATGCACGTCGGCTTCCGCTGCGCGCGCTGACGGCGCCCTGGACCATGGGGCTCCCACAATAGCTCCCGCGTGTCGCCCCGGGTCGACGGCGGCCTGTAGGGGCATCGGCTCTGGTTGCCCTGCAGTCGCACCTCCGCCGGGCGCACCGCGGGGTCGCGACCTCACACGTTAGCGCGTCCTCTGCCGCGTCTCTGCCTCAGCAATGCGCCGGCTCAGATACCGGACGCTGATCCAATCGCCAACGAACTGAACCAAAAGATCAGGAGCCCGAGAACCAGAAGCCAGTTGGCAAGCTCCTCCCACACCAGCAGCCGGATGAACGCGAGCAGCACCGTTCCGAAAGCACCGAATGCTGCCCCTGGACCGAGCCGCCGCTGCGACTGCGCCCGGAACCTCCGCCACTCGCGCGCCTCCGTCTCGCTGGCCATCAGCATCTCGTATCCAACGCTTAGGCCCGCATCAACTGACCTCGAGCCGGAACTTCGCGCCGGCCGCATGGGCGGTGCCGAGGATGCGAGCGAGGTCGTCGAGCTCGACGATCAGGGCGTCCGGCGCTTCGAACCGTTCGGCGGCGACGGCGTTGTCTCGAAGCAGACTCCCGAGCGCCGTCATCGCGGCCTGGCCTTCGGAAGCGTCATGCCAGTCCTCGCAGGGGCCGAGGATCTCTTCGATCTCCCAGGGCGGTCCGTCGAAGTCCTCGGGAATCTCGCGAGTGTCCCCGAACCGTGATAGGCCGCTTAGACCGTGCTCCGCCGCGACCGCGTCGAGCAGCGGGAACTCAGCTCCGAGACACTCGCCGCTCGTCTGCGCGGGAATCGTGGGCAGCTCGGGATTGAAGACCGGAAAGATCAGTAGACCCATCGGGGCGGCTCCGCAGGAAACATAGGCGTCACGTAACGGGGTAGGGGCCATCCGCGAACGTGAGAGCATGATACCCCTTCGAACCGACGTCGCGCGACAGGTCGCTGCGGGGGTCCGCGCCCGTTTTCAGGGACTGGAGCACCTGCCGGAAGTCGTACTTTGGGCGCCAGCGCAGCTCTCGCCGCGCCCGCTCGTTCACGTACACCCGGTCGATGCTCGGGAACATCCTCCACCCGCGGCGTGCATACACCTCCTCGTACGCCGGGAGCCGACGCCTGACCACCGCCGGCGCGTCCGTCCGCAGTTCCGGCAGGTCGTCCGGCTCGAAAGGCGTGGTCGCGCTGATGATGTAGCGGCCGAACCCGAGTGAGGGCGCGTTCTCGACGGCGAGCAGATGGGCGGCTACGACGTCCTCCAACTCGACCCTGCGGTAGAGGTACTCGTTGGCTTTGACGTTGGCGTCCTCATACGCCTCGCGGATGACCGGGTTGTCGTCCTCTTCCGGGAAGAAACGCGAGGTTCGCAGGATGAGGCACGGCAGCCCGTGGCTCCGATGGAACAGCTCGCACAGCTCCTCCGCCGCGACCTTGGTCGCGCCGTAGATGTTCCTCGGCACGGGTCTCACGGCTTCGGTGATCCAGGCCGCCGGCTCTCCCGCCGCCGGCGTCAGCGCCGCGCCGAAGGCGCTGGTGGTGCTCGTGAAGACGAAGCACCCGACCCCGGCGGCCGCGGCTTCTTCCAGCAGGGTGAGCGTCCCGGTGATGTTGGTGTCGACGAACTGCCGCCGGGCGTGCGTCGCGACGTGAGGCTTGTGCAAAGTGGCCGTGTGGAGGACCGCATCCACGCCGGAAATGCAGGTTCGGACGAGCGCCCGATCGGTAATGGAGCCGACGCGGCTGGTGAAAGCGGACGGAAGCACGTCCAGGCCCACCACGTCGCAGCCCGTGCTCTGGAGCGTGCGCACCAGCGCTTCGCCCAGGTGCCCGGAGCTGCCCGTGACCAGGACTCGCATCGTCGTTCGATCCCTTAACTACGCGCGTCCCGGCTTCCGGCCGGCTGCGCTGATGGTGGCGTGATAGGTCGCCCAGCACGTCGGATCGGCTGAAAACGCTCCGTAACCCTCGATATCCTCGTCGGTCGCGAGCCCCGTGGCCACGTACTTCTCACGCAGTTGGTTGGTCGAGAGCCCCATCATCCTGGCATGCGGAGAGCCGCCTCGAACGATGGCCGCGTCGTTCTCGATCGAGATCGCTTCGAAAGCGCGTTCCTGCAGCAGTCCTGGCAGGCGCGCCCCGAAGGCGTAGTCCATCCCCCGCTGCCGGAACATCGCCTCGACAGCGCGATGGACGTTCGTGAACGCGCGGCATAATCTCGGCGGGCCTGCGAGCGCCCGCGAGCAGGAAAAGTCCGGTTCCTCCAGCACCAGCCAGCCGCCGGGCTTAAGCGACCGCACCATCGCGTCGAGCGCCTCCGCCCAGTCGGGCAGGTGGATCAGTACGAACCGCGCGTGGGCGATGTCGAACGAGCCCGGCGGAACGGCGGCGGTGCGGACGTCGGCCTCCAGCACTTCCAGGTTCGCGCTCGCGATCCCTGAAACGAACCGGACGTTGGTATCCACCGCCAGCACGCGCCCCGTTGTACCGACCGTCTCCGCCATCCACCCGGCAACGGACCCGGCTCCGGCGCCGACTTCCAGGCAGTTCCAGCCCGGAGACAGCCCGGCTTCCAGGAGGCGCCTGCGCGTGGCCGCGTCGAACACGCCCTCGAGGGCGCGCAGACGCTCCAGCTCCGCGTCACGGTCCGTTCCTTCGAAGACGTACGCTTGCTCGCTCATCCATTGATGCCCAGGAAATGAGGAAATGAGGAAAATGAGGAAATGGGACACTTAACGAGCTTCCCATTTTCCCCATTTCCTCCACTAACACTAGAGTACCATCATGCGGGCGGTCAAGATCCACGGGGCGAGGGACGTGCGGTTGCACGCGCGGCTCCCGGAGCCGGTCCTGGGACCGGGCGAGGTGCTGGTCCGCGTGCGGGCCGTGGGCGTGTGCGGCTCGGACCTGCACTACTACCTGGAGGGCGGGATCGGCCAGGCGCAGATCGAGGCGCCGCTCACACCCGGCCATGAGCTGTCCGGAGAGGTGGCCGGCGGGACCGGTGAGCCGTACGGGCTGGCGGACGGCACGCTGGTAGCCGTAGACCCGGCGCAGCCCTGCGGCCGCTGCGAACAATGCGCGGCGGGGCATCCCAACCTCTGCCCGTACGTCTGCTTCCTGGGTTCGCCTGGGGTGGACGGCGGCCTCTGCGATCTCATCTCCGTCCCCCCCGGAAACCTGTTCCCCGTGCCCGAGGGGTTCGACGCGGCTCTCACGGCACTGCTGGAACCGCTGGGGGTGGCCGTGCATGCCGTGGACATCACCAACCTCCGGCCGGGGAGCGGAGTCGCGGTCCTCGGCGGGGGTCCGATCGGGCTGATGCTCGCGCAGGTCGCGAAGGTGGCCGGAGCCGCCCATGTGCGGCTGATCGAGCCCAACGCCTGGCGACGGGAGGCGGCGCTCTCTCTCGGGGCGGATTGGGTCCACGCGGACTATCGCGAAGCCCTCGACGCCACCAGCGGGCGCGGTGAGGACTGCGTTCTCGAGGCGACCAACTCCTCGGAAGGGCCGGAGCACGCAGCGCAACTGGCGCGGGTCGGTGGGAAGGTCACGCTCGTCGGGATCCCGGAGGGGGACTCCTTCACCATGACCGCCGGTAACGCGCGCCGGAAGGGGTTGACCGTGCGGTTTTCGCGCCGGATGGGGCACGTCTACCCGCGCGCGATCGCTCTGGTCGCCGAGGGGCGGGTGAACATCAAGCCGATCGCGTCCAACGCGTACCCGCTGGAGCGCTCGGGCGAGGCGTTCGAAGCAGGGGCGCGGCTAGAGGAAGGGTACCTGAAGGCCGTGATCTACCCGTCCGAGCGTGTGGACGCCTGTCGGGACCGTTCAGTATAATAGCTGACGCGTGACGTTCCCCCCGCCAGTTTGTTCGCGTTCCTAGAGATACCCTAGAACCCAAATGCCGTTGTCCGCGGCCCCGCCGCTTCATACCGACGCGCCCAGTATCCTCCTGGTCGACGACGACCGGGGGATCCTGGAGACCCTTGTCGACATCTTCGAGGACATGGGGTTCGCTACGGATACGGCCGGAACGGGCAGCCATGCGCTCAATAAGCTGCACGAGCGCTTCTTTAACCTCGCGCTGCTGGACATCCGGCTCCCGGACATGCAGGGGACGGAGCTCCTCGCCCAGGCCCGGCGCATCCACCCCTCGATGAAGTGCATCATGGCGACGGGCAACGCCTCGCTGCCCTCCGCCGTGGAATCGCTCAACGAGGGAGCCTACGCCTACCTGCAGAAGCCGATCGAAGTCCCGCACGTGAAGGCCACCGTCCGCCGGGCGCTGGAGGCCCAGCAGCTGGAGCACGAGAACGCCCGCCTGGTCTCGCGGCTCACAGCGCTCTCGGAGATCACGGACGCCGCCCTCGCCACTCTCGAGCTGGACGAGCTGCTGGCCCGTGTGCTGGACCGCCTGGTGTTTTCGCTCCACGCGGACGGGGGTGCGCTCTACCTCTATGAGCCCGTGCGTGACCTACTCCTCCCGCGTGTGGCCCGCGGTCCCCAGCCCGGCGTGCTGGGGGAGCCGCTGGAGCTGGGGGAAGGCCTCACCGGCCAGGCTGCCAAGGGCGCGGAAGTGGTGATTGCCACGGAGGAACAGCTCGACGGGGATGCGGTGGTGGCGCAGGGGGTGCGATCGGCAATGGCCGTGCCGCTGCGTTCGCGGAACCGGGTGATCGGGGTGGTCCGGCTGGACTGGCACCACCCCCGCCGGTTCGACGCCGAGGCGGTCCAGTTGATGGAGGTCCTGGCCGCACGCGCGGGGGTCCTGGTGGAGAACGCCCGCCTGTACGACCTGGAGCGGCAGACGGCCCGCACGCTGGCGGAGAGCTTCCTGAGCAAGCCGCCGCACCGCCCCGGCGTTCAGGTCGCCCACCGGTATGTCCCCGCGTCAGAGGTCGCCCAGATCGGCGGCGACTACTACGACTTCATCGAGATCGACGAGCACCGGCTCGGAGTGGTGATCGGCGACGTATGTGGGAAGGGCCTCACGGCCGCGATCTACACCGCCAAGGCAAACTACATGCTCTACGCGTATGCGAGAGACAACCCGACGCCCGAGCAGGTCCTGACGCGGCTGAACCATGCCCTCTACAACCAGATGTCCGAAGAGTGCATGTTCATCACGATGTGCTACGGCGTGTTCGATTCGCGGAGCGGAAGCTTCACCTACACCAACGCCGCCCACCCGCCGCCGCTCCTTTACCGGCAGCGGACCAAGGAGATCGTCGAGCTGGCGCCCACCGGGGGAATGGTCGGAGCCTTGGAGAACATGGAATTCTCGGAGGCGACCGTGACCCTCGAGAACGGCGACCTGCTCGTGATGTTCACGGATGGGGTTACCGAAGCGCGGACTGAGCGCGACATGCTGGAGAGCGAAGGCGTCCAGGCGGTGGTCCGCCAGCACGCGGGGGACTCCGCGGAGACGGTGGCCGAGGCGATCTACACTCGCGCGCTGGAGTTTGCCGGCGGGGTGCTGCGGGACGACGTCGCGATCGTCGTCCTGAAGTATGAATGAACCGGCGCCCCCGGACTGGGACCGTTTCCGAGCCTCCGCGGCGGAGCTGGGCGTATGCCTCGCGTCCGGACAGGTACACCGGCTGCAGCGCTACCTGGACCTCCTCTGCGACTGGAACCGCCGGTTCAACCTCACGGCCATCGAGGACCCGCAGGAGATCCTCGTGAAGCACTTCCTGGATTCGCTGACCTGCGCCACGGTTGTGGACCTTGCGCGCCAGCATAGCCTCATCGACGTCGGCGCCGGAGCCGGGTTTCCCGGGTTGGTGCTGAAGATCGCCTTTCCACACTTGCGGGTTACTCTGCTGGACTCGCTTCGCAAAAGGGTGGGATTCCTGGAGCGCGTTACGGAGGAGCTGGACCTGAAAGACCTGAAAGCGATCCACGCGCGTGCCGAGGATGCGGCCCGCGCGGCGCTGGACTCGCGGCCTGGAAGAGTGCGGAAAGGCGTCCGGCCTGAAGTCCGGGAAGGGCTGAGGGAGGCCTTCGACGTAGTGACTGCGCGAGCGGTGGCGCGGCTGGCGCCGCTGGTGGAGTGGACCCTTCCGTTCGCGCGGGTCGGTGGACTGCTGGTCGCCATGAAGGGCCCGGATGTCGCCGGCGAGGTGGAGGAGGCGGCTCGCGCGATCCGCCTGCTGGGGGGCGGAGAGCCGCAGATAACGGAGTTCCGCCTGCCTGGAACTGATCTTGGCCGCAGCCTGCTGGCGGTCCCCAAGGTCCGCCGCACCCCGCCCGAGTACCCGCGGCTTCCGGGCTCCGCCCGCAAAGCACCGCTGTGAAATCAGCGATAGGGGCCGGGCGGGCCGGCCGACAATCAACGAGGTAGCGATTTGAGAGGCGGGGACGACGCGACGTGAGACAGGCCATTCGCTTTGGGGGGACGCCGCTGCTGGTCCAGGTCCTGGAGCTGGAGCCGTACGTGATCGGCCAGTGGGCCGGCACGGCTCCGGACGGCGCGCGCGAGACGGCGCGAGAGGCGATCGCGGAGCTGCTCCACCCGCGCACTCCCACGCCCTGGGCGAGTGAGCGCGTGGTCTTCGACCTGGGCCGCCTGCACGACGCGGGGGAAGCAGTAACCGCCCTCCTGGCGCGCGCGATCACTGAAGCGCAGCGGCTCGGCCGCAACGTGTGCCTGGTCCGATGTTCGGAGAAGCTCTTCCGGCGGCTGCGCGCCGGGGGAATGGCGGGCGCGGTGACCCACTCGGGCTCACTGCTGGCCGCAACCCAGGGCCTCGCCGGCGACCGCACCAGCACGCTGGACCTGCACCTCCGCAGCTCGCCGGAACTCCTGCCCCAGATACGCAGTGTCGTGGCCGCCCTGGCTCGCGAGGCGGGACTGCCGGAGCGCGCCGAGATCCAGGTGAAGTTGGCCGTCACCGAGGCGGCTACCAACGCCATCCTCCACGGCTCGCCGCAAGGTCCCCGGAACCACGTGCACGTCTCCTTCCACCTCGACCCGGAGACCCTGATCGTGGATGTGGCCGACCAGGGGCCGGGTTTCGACCCGGGCTCGGTGCCCCATCCGCGGCTGGATGAGCTGCCGGAGCGTGGCTTCGGGATCTCCATGATGGAGCGGTCCGTGGACCGGGTCGAGTTCTACCACGACGACCGCGGGATGGTCGTCCGCATGACGAAATATCTTCAGCCGGGCGTCTCTATGGGCGCCTCCGGGAACGCAGGTTGGGCTTCATGAACAAGGCAGCAGCACCCTCGGGAGCGGGAATCAAGGTGGCCGCGGAGCAGGCGGGGCAAGTCCTCGGCCGCGCGGTCCTCGGCGGCCTCTGCGGCGTGGGCTTCGTTTGGGCCCTCACCGTGATCTGGCCGCCCGTGAAGAGCTACGTCGTGGTCTTCGGGCGCCAGGTTGAGCTCTTCACGCGCCAGTACCCCGTGATGACCTCCGGCCTGCTGCTGGGAGTCTTTGCGGCGCTCCTGTGGCAGGCCCTGAGCAAGTCGAGGGGCTGACCTAGAGATGGGCCTGGGACGCGAGGTGCTTGATGGTGTCGTTCCGCACGGCGCCGGGCCCGGCGTTCCAGCGCTCGCGGGACCAGATCTCGATCCTGTCGATCATCCCCACCATCATCAGCTCGTGCTGGATGCCGGCGAACTCGCGCAGTTGTTGGGGGATGGTGAACCGTCCCTGCCCGTCCAGCGAGAGCGTGTGGGCGGACCCGACGAACCAGCGCTGCAGCTCGAGCAGGCTCTCATCCATCATGGTGCTCCCCTTGAGACGCTCGATGATGGTGGCCCACGCGGCGGGGGGCATCGCCCACAGGCAGTCCTGCGTGGCGCGGGTGATAGTGAACGAGGGGCCCAGTTCCTGAGCGAAATCGGCCGGCATTTTCAGCCGGCCCTTTTCGTCGATGTGATATGCGTGCGCGCCCTGGAACAAGAGAGCTTGTCTCCGTGCCCTAGCCGGTCATGGCCAGGACTCCCGATTCCCACTCGGGGCGGTCCTCCACGATCTCGGGCATGAGCGTCACGGGAACGTCCACGGCCACGCGGAACCCACGGCGGTCCTCGCGCACCAGCGCCCGGATCGCCACCTCCGGCTCTTCGTCCGCGTACCGCGCGGCGCAGCGCGTGCAGTAGGAGAGGTGCTCCGGCTCCTCTTCGCCGGCCAGGTCCACCGTGGCCCGGCTGGGGAAGGGGTCCACCGCGCTGCAGATACCGCAGGCGGGCAGCTCCTCGGCGTGGGTCTTCGCGTTATCGCAGAGGTCATGGACCAGGCGCAGCGTCACGTCGGAGAAGTTGCGCTCCACGATGGAGAAACTGAAGGACGTGGTGAGCAGCCACTCGATCTTGGCAAAGAGCGACGGGTCCCCGACGTGGTGCACCGCGTAGGCCATCACCGCGCCGTGCGAGATCGGGACCACCTCCGCCAGCCGTCCCACGTAGTCGAAGAGCTCGCGGACCTGCCGCACCTCCTTCCGGCTGCGCGTCTCCACAAGGAACACCGCGCGGCTGCCCGGATGGGCCGGATAACACCGGATACCGATAAGCTCGATCTGTCGGGGAAACGCTCTGCGCATCGGGAACCACCTTTCCGACATTGTCGGTAGGAGCAGCCGTACCGCGGGAGTAACGGATCAGCGGCACCCGCCGGAACACCGGAGGAGTCCGCGCCACTGTCTCCCACTTTCTACCACCAGCGTTCCACTGCCTCCCACCACAGGTATTATATGAGCGCCGACTCCCAGTGTCAAGGGCATTTGGGCGCTTGATTCTCTAAAAAAGCAACGAAGACTCTTCTGTCCGCCCGCTGAGCTGGTAATAGGGCGCTTTATCGCTTGTTCGCCGGGATGTCGGGCGGAGCTTGCCGACATCCGACACGACGGAAAAGCGCCGCTTACGGCCCGCTGGAGCGGTCTGGGGGCCGGGTCATCTGGCGCACCGCGGACGTATACTAAGCCGTCTTCGCGCGCACGAAGGGGAAGGGGTGGCGGACATGAGGGCCGGGGTCTGGAACTGGCTGGGGGTGATCGGAGGGAGCGCCGTGTTTCTGGCGCCTGCGGCGCACGCCGGCGGGAAGAGCGCCACTTTCGACGTGGAGGCGCTCCACACGGGCCCTGGGGCGCAGGTCACTATCAAGAGCAAGGTCTGGATTACCCCGACGCAGGCGCGCGCCGACGTCGTCTACCCGGGCGACAAGGGGCAGATCCAGTTCCTGGTCACCAACGGTTTCTTCTACCAGTTGAAGCCGGACGTGAAGAAGGGCGTGCGCTCGCCGCTGCCTCCAGAGATGAAGAAGAGCAAGGACAACTTCAACATGCTCCTGGGCAAGCTCGCCTTCGACCCCACCGACGCCCTGAAGGTGGCGCCGAAGGTGCGCACCGAGTCCATGGGCGGCTACACGTGCGACGTCTACAGCAAGACCATGACGGAAGGCCAGGCCTCCCGCACCATCACGGTGTGGATGCCCCAGAACATGAGCCCTAAGATCCCCCTCAAGGCGATCATGGCGGACAAGATGACGCAGCCCGGCGCGACGATGGAGCGCAGCGTCACCGTCACGCTCTCCAACGTGAAGATCAACCCGGCGATCCCCGCGTCCGTGTTCGCCATCCCGGTCGGCTACAAGATCGAGGTGGCGCGGTCCAAAACGGGCGGTAAGGCCCCCGCCAAGCCTTCCAGGACGAAGGGCAAGTGACCGGGGGTCCGGCCGGCGAACTGAGGGAGGGCGGCGAGAGGCCGCGCTCCCTTTTTACATGCAGGCGATGATTGACGGAGAGGTCGTCTTGCTCGGCAACCCCGCCTCCGGCCGGGGCCGCGGGGCCGCGGCGCTGGACCGCGCGGAGGCGGG
>JGI10216J12902_100548090_pt1 | contig 11932 bp, 13 predicted proteins | sample KanNatreferecore_FD_12902 | JGI IMG/M metagenome (IMG submission 12902)
CACTCCGCGGCCGTCGGCGGCGGTCCCGCCCTGACCCTCGACCCGGTTCCCGACGAGCCCCCGCCCCCACCGCCGCCGCCCCTTGAGGAGCGGTGGATCGAAACCTCCGCGCCCAACCGGGAGGGCGAGGCTCCCGACGAGCCGCCCGCCGAGCCGCCGTCAGAGGTCGCCGAGCCCGAAGTCATCTCTTCCGACGCCGCCCCCGTCTCTCCAGGCGCGGCGCCGTTGGACGAAGAAGACCAGGAGCCGGAGTTAATCTCGTCCTTCGCCGCATCCACTGCGCAGGCGCCGGTTGCCTCCTCCGAGGCGGAGAGCGCCCCTCCCCCACCGCCGTCTTTCGACGGCGCGGAGGCGCCCGCAGCGGCGCCGGTCTCCGTCGAGGAGGAAGAGCACCGGGAAGGCGGACCGAACTGGATGCTCGCCTTCGTCTGCTTCTGGGCCAGCGTGACCTCGCTGAACGAAGCCTGGTTCCTCTTCAAGACCATCTCGTCGCAGGCGGTCCTCCTGCGCTCGCCGGACTTCCTCGGCTACGTCTTGCTGGGGCTTGGCCTCCTGTTCTTCGCCATCGAGGCGCTCCAGTGGGGCCGCTCTCGCCGCGGATCTCCACCCGCGGCCCTGATTCTCTTTTCCGCCCTCCTCACCATCGCGGGCGTCGCGGCGCTGATCATGTCCACCTCGCCGGGACGCCGCATCTAGGGACCCTATGGACCCGCTCCGCGACTGGCACGAGTACGTAGACCGGCTGAGCCGGCCCGCGCGGAGGTTGGCCGACGAGGAGCCCGAGACCGCGCGCTGGCGTCCCTGGATGGAGCCCGCCGCCCCCGAGGAGGAAGTGGAGGCCATCGAGCCGCACCAGTTGCCCGACCTCCTTCCCGCCCTGGGTCTCGGCGGGCTTCACGGCGCGCGGCGCACGGCCGTGCCGGAGTACGAAGACCCCACGCTCAACGACTCCCTCCGGCCGATTCCGAGCTTCGGAGTCCCGCGGCTCAGCGCCCCCGGCTTCGAGGTGACGGCGCCAACCCTCGGCGCGCCGCCGCCCGTCGAGGCCGTGCCGGAGCCGGAAGCGCATGAAGAGACGGCGCAGGAGGAGGAAGCGGCCGTGTCGGCGCCCGTCGTAACCCCGGGCAAACGGAAGGAGCTCCTCGAGCTGATCCGGGCGGAAAGCGCTCCGCCGGCCGGGGGCAAGGCCCGCTCCCGCGAGCCGAGGGAGGACCTCGTCCAGCGGCTGCTGGACCCCACCCTCACGCTGGAGGAGACCGCGGTGTTCCTGGGCGTCTGCCCCACCACGGTCCGCCGCTACACCAACCGGGGCCTGCTGAAGCATTTCCGTACGCAGGGCAACCAGCGGCGGTTCCGTCTTTCGGACGTGGTCGAGTTCCTGGAAAGCCGCTCCACCGAGATCGAGGCGGACGCCCTGGCCGACCGCGAAGCCGGCCGCCGGTAGCCCCGGCCACCGTCTACGGCTAACCCAACCCCCAACGCCTTACGCCCAACGCCCAGGCGCAGACCCTATTGGGCGACCTTCCCGGCTACCTGGATCATCTCGGAGTCGGTCAGCACCGTCGAGCTGAGGATCAGCGCCGTCTCCGGCTGCAGCCAGAAGAGCCTCCGCTCGCCCGTGTCTCCCGTTACGAAGTAGGCGGGGAGGCCGTTGACGTTCGCTTCGGTGTCCGCCCGCTTCACGAAGATCTTGTCGTGATAGCCGTCCCGGTCCTTGGTGCGCTTCTCCTGGGAAAGGATGCAGAGCGTCCTCTCTTCTTTGTCGAGAAAGTCCTGCAGCACCCGCCGCTCTCCCGCGAGCGTGCCCAGGATCCCCACCTTGCCGCCGTACGGCAGCCAGGTGGGCGCATATAGGCGCCTTCCGACTTTCCGCTGCACTTCCTCGAAGCGCGAGTCCGTGATGCGACGGTCCGCACCCCGGGTGAGAATGGGGTCCAACAACGCCCGGCCGCCAAACCCGGCGACGAGCACGAACGGAATACAGGCCATCCAGCGAACGCGGGGCATTACGCCCTCCCCTCGGAATGATCGACAAGCAATTAGATGAGGCCTGGCGAGGGTCGGTAGAGTTGCGTTGATTGCCTTCGCATCCCGATCGAGCCTGTTATCTACTCTAATTTGGCGGGCTGCCTATCAGGTCCTTCCCACTTTCGGTGGAGCCGGTAACGGATCATTGTCCCGACGCCCGCTGCTTCGGCTGCTGGGCCGCCGGCAGGTCCAGCCTGGGCGGCCTGGTGCGAGGGTAGCGGAGCCGCCACAGCCACCCGTAGACGAGGCGGAACGCGAACGGGCCGTCCAGCCCCACGCTCTGCCGGGAGCCGCAGTCCGGGCACTGGCTGTACAGCACCGTGGTTCGCGTATCGCTTCCCCGGTTGCCGATGATCGTGCCCCGGCCCCGCCAGAAGCAGTCGATCGGGATCTCACCTTCACAATGGCGGCAGTAAGTAACCGGCTCCTCGGGATACCACATGGTGGCTGCGCTGTCCGGCAGGCGTCCGCTCGTTCATCCCGCGACAAGACATGCGGGAACAGGACGCCGCCATGTCTATTATCGAGACTTTCGCCGCAGTGAAGAGACCAGGTTGCCCGCAAAAGGCCGCCACGCCGCCGGGCCTCCCAGGTTTGGTGCTCCGTTCCCGGTTGATCATTCGGGCATCGGGCCCGTGGTAGGATGTGTAAGGGGAAGCGCCCGCCCGCGCCCTGGTCTTATTGAGTTCGTCTACCTAAGGAGCCTCTTCTATGGCAGCCCGGAGCCCGGCCCTTCGTGGGCGGCGAGGACGGCCCCGCCCCTGTGCGCATTTCTCGCCTGGCGTTCAAGTAGCGGCCGGGAGCCCGGCGCGAAACACCACGACTACGAGGGGCTATGCTGCGGGGCTTGGCGTTGGGCTGCTCCTGGCGATCGCCTCCGCAGCCTTGGCGCAGGGCACCCGCATCGATTACGAGCGCGCGCTTCTGCTGCGGACCTGGTACCAGGGAAAGGTCACGCGGGACCGGGTGACGCCGCACTGGCTGGACGGCGGACGGTTCTGGTACCGGCTGGACCTGCCCGGCGGGAAGAGCGAAACGTGGCTGGTCAATGCGCGGACGGGTGAGAAGTCGTCCTACACCCCGCCTGCGGTCCCCGCGGGCGAGGGCGGCGGCCTGACGGCACGCGCCCCGTTCGGCGTCCAATCGAGGGACGGCGGGGCCGAGACCGAAGTGGCCTTTCAGAACCGGACGGAAGGCCGCGTGAACCTGTGGTGGGTCGACGCGGGCGGGGAGCGGCGTGAGTACGGTGGCCTTGGCCCCGGGGAGGAGCGGCGGCAGCACACATTCGCGGGCCACGCGTGGCTGATCACGACACCGGAAGGGCGCCCGCTGGTCGCTTTCGTGGCGGAGGAGGGCCCCCGCAAGGCGGTGATCACGGGGCCCGTCGCCGGGGGTCGGAACGCCCCTCCCTTCCGCGGGCCAGCCGCCCGGCCGCCCCGCGAAACCCGCTCGCCGGACGGCAAGTGGCGAGCGGTGGTCCGCGAATACAACGTCTTCCTCCGCGACGCCGCGAACGAGCAGGAGACGCCGCTTACCACCGACGGTACGGCGGAGGACTACTACTCGGAGCGCGACGTATGGTGGTCGCCGGACTCCCGCAAGCTGGTGGCGATACGCACCAGGCGCGCGCAGGAGCACAAGGTCCACTTCGTGGAGTCCTCCCCGCGCGACCAGCTTCAGCCGAAGCTGCACACTCTGGACTACTTGAAGCCGGGCGACCGCATCGCGCATCCCCGGCCGCACCTCTTTGACGTGGAGACCCGCAAGGAGGTCCCCGTCGCGGACGAGCTCTTCCCGAACCCGTGGAGCATCACGGAGCTGCGCTGGGAGCCCGACTCGCGGCGGTTTACGTTCCTTTACAACCAGCGGGGGCACCAGGTGCTCCGGATCGTCGCCGTGGATGCGGACAGCGGCGAGGCGCGCGCGATCGTCGATGAGCAGAGCAAGACGTTCATCGACTACAACGGCAAGAAGTTCTCCTACTACCTGCCCGAGCGGAGCGAGCTGATCTGGATGTCGGAGCGGGACGGCTGGAACCACCTCTATCTCTACGACGCGAAGTCCGGCCGCGTGAAGAACCAGATTACGAGCGGCGAGTGGGTGGTGCGCGGTGTGGACCGCGTGGACTCCGCGAAGCGCCAGGTCTGGTTCCGCGCCGGCGGGATCTACCCGGACCAGGACCCTTACTACGTCCACTACTGCCGCGTTAACTTCGACGGCACCGGACTGGTGAAGCTGACGGACGGCAACGGCACGCACACCGCCGAGTTCTCTCCGGACGGCCGCTATCTCGTAGATACGTACTCCCGGGCGGACCTGGCCCCGGTTACCGAGCTGCGGGACGCGGAAGACGGGAAGCTCATCAGCCAGATCGAAAAGGCGGATACAGCCGCGCTGCTGGCGCTGGGTTGGCGGCCCCCGGAGCAGTTCGTCGCGAAGGCTCGTGACGGGAAGACGGATGTCTATGGCCTGATCTTTCGCCCGTCCAACTTCGACGAGCGGAAGAAGTACCCGGTCATCGAGGACATCTACGCCGGGCCGCAAGACTCGTTCGTACCCAAGGGGTTCCGGCCGCTGCACTCGCAGCAGTCCCTGGCGGAGCTGGGGTTCATCGTCGTCAAGCTCGACGGCATGGGGACCTCGAATCGCTCCAAGGCGTTCCACGACGTCTGCGCGAAGAACCTGGGCGACGCCGGCCTGCCGGACCGGATCCTCTGGATCAAAGCCGCCGGGGCGAAGTACCCGTACATGGACCTCTCGCGGGTGGGAGTCTACGGCACCTCGGCCGGGGGCCAGAACTCGGTGCGGGCGCTCCTGGCGCACCCGGAGTTCTACAAGGTGGGAGTCTCCGCCTGCGGCTGCCACGACAACCGGATGGACAAGATCTGGTGGAACGAGCTGTGGATGGGCTGGCCCATCGGCCCGCATTACGACGAGCAGTCCAATGTCACTCAGGCGCACAAGCTCGAAGGAAAGCTCCTGCTGATCGTGGGCGAGATGGACACCAACGTGGATCCCGCCTCCACGATGCAGGTCGTCGACCGGCTCGTGAAGGCAAACAAGGACTTCGACCTGCTGGTGGTCCCCGGCGCGGGCCACGGGATGGGGGGGGCGTACGGAATGCGGCGGATGCAGGACTTCTTCGTCCGCCACCTGCTCGGAGTCGAGCCGCGCCGCTGATCCCCGCGGTGTATGGGAGTACGCCGGTCTGGGAACAATGGCGTAGCCGCGCTAAACCAGCGCGACAGAAGGAGCACTCCGATGCTGGAAGAGAAGATCTGCCCCGCCTGCCATTTGCCCTTCGATTGGGCGGGTGTCCAGGAAGCCGGCCGGGAGTTCTGCTGTGCCGCCTGTGCCCGCGGGCTGCCTTGCGACTGCGTCCAGCACGACCACCGAACGGAGACCGAGGTTCAAGGTGCAAAGTTGAAAGTTCAAAGTTGAGGCGCCGGTGACCGGTGCCAGAACCTTCAACCTTAAACGTTGAACCTTCAACAAGGACCATACAAAGATGCTCTACCGGGACCGTACGGATGCGGGCCGCCAGCTTGCGCGCAAGCTCCGCCATTATGCCGGGCGCCCGGAGGTCCTCGTCCTGGCGCTGCCCCGCGGCGGGCTGCCCGTGGCATTCGAAGTGGCGCTGGCGTTGGCTGCCCCGCTGGATATTTTCCTGGTACGCAAGCTGGGCGTCCCGGGGCACGAAGAGCTCGCGATGGGCGCCATCGCGACCGGCGGCGTGCGGGTAATGAACGAACAGGTGGTGGGGCGGATCGTCATCCCTCCGCAGCTCATCGAGCGGGTAGCCGCCGCGGAGCAGGCGGAGCTGGAGCGGCGCGAGCGCGAGTACCGCGGCGACGCTCCCCATCCGGACGTGCGGGGGAAGACCGTGATCCTGATCGACGACGGCCTGGCGACCGGCTCCACGATGCGGGCGGCGGTCGCGGCTTTGAGCCAGCAGGGCCCAGCGAAGATCGTGGTGGCGGTGCCCGTCGCCGCCGAGGAGACCTGCGAGGCGCTCGCGGATGAGGTGGACGAAGTAGTCTGCGGCGCGATCCCGGAGCCGTTCTTCGCCGTCGGCTACTGGTACGAGGATTTCGACCAGACCACCGACGACGAGGTCCGGGAGCTGCTTAGCCGCTCAAGAGCTGAAAGGCCGGAGCCTCTCAACGCCTGAACACCCGAACGCCTGAACGTCCGGAAGGATGAAGGCGGGAGGCGGAAGGTGGGAGGCGGATGGCGGAAGGCGGAAGGATGAATCCCCTTCCCGACCCCGTATCATTAGGCGTATGCGACCGGTCCCAACACTTCTCGCCGTCGCCGTGGCGGGCGCGGCCGCTTTCATCCTGCTTGGCAACTCCGCGGAGGGGCCGGCTCGGGGTGCGGGCGGCGCCGAGGTCTCGCCGGCCATGGCCGCCCGGCAGCGGACCAGGGCGGTGCCGGTCCACGCCGCCGTGGTCGTCACCCGCGACCTGAACCGCACCCTCGAGGTCACCGGCACCCTCAAGACGGACGAGGACGTGCAGATCAGCTCCCGGCTCGCCGGAAAGGTCGCCGGGGTCCACGCCAAAGAAGGCGACCGCGTCCGCCAGGGGCAGCTCCTCCTGCGGCTGGACGACCGCGAGCTTCGGGCGCAGCTCGCACGGTCGCGAGCGCTCCTCGCTTCCGCAAACGCAAGGCTCTCGCTCGCACGCAACCAGGCCACGTGGAAGGACACCGCCGCCCAGGAGACCTACCGCCGCGCCAGGAGCGCCGTGGACGCGGCAAAGACTCGCGTCTCTCAGGCGAAGCTGAATGCGGACCTGATCGCCTCCGAGACGAAGACGAACGTGGAGACCGCGCAGGCCAACGTCGCCATCGCCAAGGACCGGCTCGCGGTCGCTCGGGAGACCACGCGCAAGCAGGAGAGGCGGGCGGCGGAGCTGCTGGTGGAGCAGGCGCAGGCCCAGGCGGCCCAGGCCCGTGTTGACGAGCAGAACGTGGCGCAGAGCCTGGCGCGGCGGCGCGTGCTCTTCCAGCAGGACGCCATCGCGAAGGAAGAGGTCGAAGAAGCCGAGCGGCAGCACAAGTCCGCGGGTGCGCGCGTGAAGATCGCCGACGCCGCCGTGGAGGCGGCCCGGCAGCAGTTGGATCTCGCCGTCGAGGGCACCCGCCCCGAGGAGATCCGCATCTTCATCGGGCGCCTCCTCGCGGCGGAGCGCGCGCTGAACCTGGCGAGGAGTGAGGAGCGCCGCGCCCAGCTGGCGCAGGACGACGTCTCGGCGGCGGAAGCGGTCCAGGAGCAGGCGGAAGCGGCGCTGCGCACGGCGGAAGCCGGCCTCGCCCAGAAGCGGATGTCGCAGGACGATATCGAGACGGCGCGGGCGACCATCGAGCAGACCGCCGGCGAGATCGCGGTGCTGACCACCCAGCTCTCGGACCTCGCTATCCGCGCTCCCGTGGCGGGGGTGGTCTCCAGACGGTTGGTGCATGCCGGGGAGATGGTGACGGCGGGCGGACACCTGATGGACCTGGTGTCGACCGACGCCGTCTACCTGGAGGCCCAGGTGCCGGAGCTCGAGGTGCACCTCCTGCGGCCCGGCGCCCGGGCGGAGGTGACCGTCGACGCCATCGCCGGCCGGACCTTCGCCGGCGCGGTGCGGGAGATCATTCCCGTCGCACAGCGACAGAGCAAGGCGTTCCGAGTCAGGGTGGCGGTGCTGGGACGGACGGCGCTTCCGGTCGGCGGCTATGCCCGGGCGGCGCTGTTCGTGGGGGCCCGGCCCAACGCCATGGTGGTGCCGCAGAGTGCGGTGCAGTCCGAGTCCGGCGAGAAGTACGTTTGGGTGATCGACGGCAGCACGGACCTGCCCGTGGCGCGGCGGCAGGCCGTCCGCGTCGGCCTGAGCGATGGTCGGGACGTCGAGGTGCTGGACGGGCTGCAGACGGGGCAGCAGGTGGTGACGGACCCGTCCCGGGCGCTGGAAGACGGGATCCCGTTGGACGTGGTGGGGTAGTCCGGCGTTTAGGGCGGCGGGGCTGTGGTAGACTATGCTCGGTCACCGAGCAGGAACGTCCCCTTCGCCCCCACCTCCAGGAGCCCACCATGGCAAAGAAGTCGCGACCCCGTCTCACCGCTACGCGCCGGGAGCGCACCGGCCGCAAGTCGGACGTGCGCCGCCTGCGCCGGACCGGGATGATCCCCGGCTCCATCTTTGGGCACGGCGATCCCGAGACGATCACCTTTTCGGAGCGCGCCCTCAGCGACTTCCTGCACCATCACTCGGCGGGCGCCATCCTGGACATCGACGTCGAGGGAAGCGTCACCCCCGCGCTGATCCGCGAGGTGGACCGGCATCCTCTGACGGGGCACGTGATCCACCTGGGCGTGCAGAGAGTGAACCTCCAGGAAGTCGTCCGCGCGACTCTCCCGATCATGTTTACGGGTGAGGAATCGCTCGTGGGAGAGAACCTGGTCTCGCAGCACCAGATGTCGGAGCTGGAAGTCCACGGCAAGGCGGAGCTCCTCCCCGAAGCGCTCACCGTCGACCTGAGCGGCTGCACGGCCGGCCAGATGATCCGCGTGAAAGACCTGCCGCTTCCCAAGGGCCTCGAGACACGCCTCGACCCGGAGACCGTGGTGGTCATCATCACGCTCCCGACAGTGTCGCCGGACGTGGCGGCGGCCCTGGACGCTGAGGAAGCGGCGCACCTGGCAGCGGCCGCCGGCACCGAGGAGGAGAAGGAGACCGAGTCCGGGACGGAGGCCGTTGCCCAGGAGGAGTGACGGGCAGCTTCGGAGGGGTTATACGTTGCCGTATCCGCACCGGGGCGCGGAGCTACTTGCGGCGCTCCTGGGCGTCGCGCTGTTTTCCGCCGCGTGGTTCCCCCTGGCACGCGGGGCACGCGGCATGGGCCCGTGGATCGAGATCCCCGTCGCCTGCCTGCCGCTCCTCCTGCTGGCCGCCGCCTGCTTCGCACTCCGGCGGCGCTGGCGCGCCGATGATAAGGACCCGTAGTCCGTCTCTCTGGAGCACGTTAGAGGCGGAGCGATACGAGGAGCACGCCGCCGTACCGCCGCGTGAAAGCTTCCGCGGAGCCGCGCCATTCCCGCAAGAGCTCGGCGCCGTGGGGCGCCCCTGAGGCATGCTCGCGCTCCGCGCGCGCCACCCCGCGCTCCAGCGCCTGGAAACCTGCCAGCACCTGCCGCCGGGCGGCGAGGTCGGCCGCTTGCGCCTCCGCGTAGGCGAGGAGCTCTATCTCGTGCCGCGGGAGAGAATTGGGAGCCTTGCGTTGCTGGCGGCGGGTGTCGTCCATCGAGAGTGATCAGGCGGTAAGCAGGACCGCCCCCTGCGGATTACTTGCTGCCAGGCAGGGAAACGTGCAGTGGACGCTCCGCGACCCCGGTCGCCGTGGCGGGGCGCACGGCGGTAAACCGCCTTACTACGAGCCGGGCGGTTGGAAAAAGATCGCGGGAACATTCTGACGACAAGACGTGTCAAACGATTTAGAACCAGCGAGCGGAGCTGCGGAAGCTCGCAAGACGATCATCCGGCATCCCACCTGACAACCACGCCCATGTCTCTCCGTCCCTCTCCCTCTCTCTCCCGGCGCTCACTCTTGCGGGGCGCGGGGGCGGGACTGCTTCCCATCCTTTCCAGCGCCTGCCCCGCGGCACCGGCGACCGGCGACTGGCCGTGCTTCCGCGGCCCCAACCACAACGGCGTCCTCGAGGTGCCGCTCACGCTGCGGGCCGGCGGCCCCGTAAAGCTCTGGGAAGTGGAAGCGGGGCGCGGCAACGCCTCGATGGCCGTCGTCCAGGGCCGACTCTACACGTTCGGCTCGGGGATGGGCAGCAACCTGGTCTGCCTGGACGCCGCTACCGGGCGTCCCATCTGGTCGCGGCGGGTCGAGACTCATTACGGAGAAAGTACCCCGTCGGTGGAGAACGGCCGGCTCTACCTCCTGGCGTCGTTCGGATCGCCCTCGCGCATGCCCCCGGTCGCGTACTGCTGTGATGCCGCTACCGGCAACGTGCTCTGGAAGCGGGAGTTGCCGGTATCCACGGGCGCGCGCGAGTACGGGCACGCCGGCTCCCCCCGACTGTGGGAGGACCTGGTCATCCTGAACGCGGGCGGCGGAGCGGCCCTCAAGAAAGCGACGGGCGAGGTCGTCTGGGCCCACCAGGGCTTCCCAGGCCTGGCCACGCCGGTGGTCTCCCACCTGCAGGGCCGCCCGTGCGCCGCGCTCTTCGGAGGGGACCGCCTCATCGTGCGGGAAGCCCGCTCCGGCCGCGAGCTGTGGCAGATCCCATGGAAGACCGAGCTCGCCGTCAACGCCTGCGACCCCATCGTCTTCGACAACAAGATCTTCCTCTGCAGCGAGTACGGCCGGGGACGAGCGCTGTACGACCTCGGCGGATCGCAGCCTCGCACGCTCTGGGAGTACGGGCAGGGCCGGGGCTCCTCGTTCAGCAGCGGCTTTTACCACGGGGGAACCCTCTACTGTTTCGCCGAGAACGGCTTCAACTGCCTGGACGCAGCCACCGGGCAGTCCCGCTGGCGGGAGCCTGGAGGCGTCTCCGCCCTGCTGATCGGCGGCACGATCATCGTCAGCCACTCCAACGGCGGGCTGCAGTTCGGCCGCATCTCGCCGGCTGGGTTCAAGACGCTCACGACCATCGAGGCGGGTTTCCGGGACGTCAAAGCCGTTCCGGCCTACGCCGCCGGACGGCTCTACCTCCGCAACGAGCACGGGCGGATCGCCTGCTTTCAGATCGGAGCCCCGGCATGAGCGCTCGACCCCTGGCCAACGAACGGCTGACCGCCCAAGCGCCCGAACGCCCGAATGTCGAGGCCGTACTCGTCCGCCATCGCCGGCTGGTCTCCCGCTTCATCCGCAAGCGGGGCGTGACCGCGGACGACGTCGAGGACCTGACGCAAGAGACGCTCGTCCGAGCCTACCAGCATTTCGACGGATTCTGGGGCGGCTCGCCGAGCACCTGGCTCTGCACCATCGCCCGGAACGTCGTGGCGGACCACCACCGCCGGCAGCGGAGAACGGTCGTGCCCCTGGACAGCGTCCCCGAGTATATGCTCGTGGAGCTCGCCCCCGGCGCGGGGGAGGCGGAATTGCTCGCCTCTATCATCGAGGATCTGCCCGTGCCGCTGCGGCGGCTCCTGTACCTGCGCTACGTCGAGGGCCGCAGCCACCTGGAGGTGGCCGCGCTCCTGAAGTGTTCACCCGGCGCCGCCCGGACCAGGACCTACCGCGCCCTCGGGGCGCTCCGCGCGCTCGCCCGCCGCGATTGACCAGTCTCAGTTTGCAAGCTCCGAGGAGAAGCCCATGTCCCGCACCCGATTCCTCGCCTCCGGCATCCTGATGCTCGGTTTTGCTCCAGCCCTGGCCCAGCAACCTCCTGCCCGCTGGGCCGCGCCCGCGCTGACGGACGCGAGCTACCGCCAGTGGCTGGCTTTCATCCGTTCCTCGACGGAGGAACTGAAGTGGCGGAAGGTCCGCTGGCACAAGTCGCTGTCCGAAGCCGCCCGCGAGGCCCGGCAGCTTCAGCGGCCACTGCTGCTGTGGACCATGAACGGCCATCCCTGCGGCGAGACGTGAAACAACGGCGTCCGGGGACGGCAAGTCGTCTGGTCAGACGACGAGATCCAGCAACTGGCGAGCAGCTTCGTCTGTGCCGCGGACGAGGCGTTCTTCCTCGGCCCGCCCTCCCATTTCAAGGAGGAGTGGCTGCCGAACCGGGAAAGCACCCGGCTCTTTCAGTCCTACAAGCGGAGCGCGCCGCCGGGTCTCATCCCCGCCGGCCCTACCGTTCAGGGCCTCTACTGCATGACCGCGGACGGCGAGTTCCTCTCCGGCGCCTTCGCCCGCGCCTCCCGCGAGGCGGCGCTGGGTGTGCTCACGGACGGCTGGC
>JGI10216J12902_102391246_pt1 | contig 11927 bp, 5 predicted proteins | sample KanNatreferecore_FD_12902 | JGI IMG/M metagenome (IMG submission 12902)
GGACATCGCGTTCCCCCTCACCCTAACCCTCTCCCTTGGGGAGAGGGAACGGCATTCGAGCCGTTGATTCGCCGGTGGCTCCCCATGAACCGTCCGAAAGCCCGCCAGGTTTTGGACTGCGCCAGCCCTCTGGCGCTTTGGTGCGCGCGGGAAAGCGGCAGAGGACTGCCGCACTCCAGGACGCTGTCGCGGCACCATCAGGCACCGGAGAGTTCATGGTTCGATGCGCGGTCGGGAGACCGTGGGAATCGTTGGCGGGGGCGGGGTGAGGACGAGCGTCTATCATACTTGCGACATTGAATCCACAATTGGACTTACTGACCCCCGCTTCCGCTTTGTTCCGCGCGGGCGGCATTCCGGTCGGGCGGTTCAACGCCGAGAAGATTTCGGACGAAGAAATCCTGCATGCGACGCTGACCGTAGGCGCCGCCCATGCCGTGGCCGCCTCCGGGAATCACGAGCAGATCGAAATCCTTGCGGGCTTTGATGAGGGCATCCACAAACCGCATCGTCGATTCAGGCGGCACGTTCGTGTCCATTTCGCCGACGATCAGAAACAGTTTGCCCTGGAGGCGATGGGCGTTGTCGATGTTCGAGCATTCCGAGTATTGGGGGCCGACCGGGTAGCCCATCCATTGCTCGTTCCACGAAGCTTTGTCCATGCGATTGTCGTGACAACCGCACGAGGCCACGGCGACCTTGTAGAACTCGGGATGAAACAGCACTGCGGCGGCGGCATTCTGGCCACCCGCGGAATTGCCATAGACGCCCATGCGCGCGAGGTCCATATAAGGATATTTTTTCGCGGCCGCCTTCATCCAGAGGATGCGATCCTCGAAGCCGCCATCCTTGAGGTTGTGCCAGCAGACATCGTGAAATGCCTTCGACCGGTTCGCCGTTCCCATGCCGTCGATCTTCACCACAATGAAACCGAGCCTGGTGAGCGATTCGTAGCGCGACGTCGCACTGAACGTCTTGGGTACGAATGAACCTTGCGGACCGGCGTAAATGTCTTCGATGACGGGATATTTCCTGTTCGGATCGAGATCGGGCGGACGAGAGATGATGCCCCAGATGTCCGTCTTTCCATCACGGCCCTTGGCGGCGAACACCTCCGGCGGCTGCCAACCACTCGCCTGGAGGTCCGTGATGTCCGCTTCTTCGAGTTTGCAGACAAGCTTCCCGTCGGAGACGCGCCGCAATTCAGCCACCGGCGCCAGATCTACGCGCGACCGGGTGTCGATCAGGAACTTTCGGTCCGGCGAATATTGAACGGTGTGGTTTCCGTCGCCCGCCGTCAGCCATACCAGGCCGCTGCCGTCGAAATTGACGCGGCCGTAGTGCATCAAGTACGGGTCCTGGCCGGGAACAACGCCGCTGGCGCGGAACCACACGTGCCGGTTCGTTTCGTCGATGAGATCGATGCCGCGCACGACCCAATCGCCGCTTGTGATGGCGTTCTTCAACCGGGCCCTCGGCGCATCTCCCTCTCCGCCCCGGAGGGGGGGGGAGGGTTGGGGTGAGGTGGGGCGAACGTCCGACGCGCCTGCCGTCGAAGAAAGTCGTTGTGCGTTCCCACCCCTCACCCCGGCCCTCTCCCCATTGAGGGGAGAGGGAGCACGAAGGGCGGCCTCAGAACTTTCAGCGGTTGCGCCCGCGCCTGCATCGATCAAATAAAGGTGCCGCCAGCCGCTGCTTTCGGAGACGTAAATGATTTCGTCGGTCTGCTCCAGCCAGTTGACCAGGCTCAGGTTCAGGTTCTCCGTGTGCGCCGTCCAGATGAAGGTCTTCGACTGCTCGTCGATGAGATTGCGGGCTTTCCCGGTTTGGGAATCGACCTCGATCACGCGCAAACGCTGATGCCCGCGGTCGGTCTGCTGATACATCAAGTGCCGGCCGTCTTTCTTCCACCGCACGCGAGGCGTCAGCCACTCGTGTTCGAACCGGTCCAGTTCCGGTTTGATCTGTTTTGCGCCGGCAATCTCGAAGATGTTCAACTCATAGTTCGCAAACTTGTCGCCGGGCAGGGGGTAAGGCCGCGTCTGGAGTTTCGCGCGCCCGCCGCCCTCCGGGGACGACTGAATCAGATGAACCTCTTTTCTCTCGCCCGGCTCGACGCGGAGGGCGACGAGTGTCTTCGAGTCCGGCGACCAGGAGAATCGTCCGTAGGCCAGTCCGTCTTTGCCATCCTGACTGAGTCGAACTTCCCTCGTTTCGTCTTCGCGCGATTTGATGAAGACGTTGTGGTCTTTGACGAACGCGGTCCATTTGCCGTCGGGCGATGCGTCGGCATCATCGCGCTGGCGTTGGCCGGTTCCACTGCGTCTTCGCTGGAATGGGCCGCCCTCTTCAGCGCTCTCCACCGGAGGAAAGATGATGTCCGTATCAGTCCTGGAACACTCGTAGGAAGCCAGATCGCATTTCCAGGTCGTCTCATTCACTTTGAACGCGACCGCCCTGGCATCGTCAACGAACGCGATGCTGTTGAAGGGCAGTTTGGCCCCGTTGTGTTCCGTGCCGGCAGCCCGGGAGAGGGCGGAGGCCAGTTTCGCGTGATCGAATGCAAGCTGGCGAGCGCCTCGTTCGGTGTCCACCAGGACAAATTCCTTCGCGCCGTCGCGCAGATCGTTGCGATACCAGAAGCGTGTGTTTTCTCGAAACCAGTGCGGTGTGACGCGATCCCCGTACACTCGCCGCGGACCCGCGTCCCGCCGCGGCACGTCTTGGGGAGACTCTTCGCGCGCCCCAACTGTCAGGGCATCTTCCTCCCACACATCGTCGCCGGGAAACGGCGTGGACGACAAATCAGGTCCGTCGGCTTTCGCTGGAATGGGTGCCGCCAGAATTCCAGGCGTCAGAAACAGTGCGGCGAATCCTCCCATCGAAACCCGGAACAGGCCTTTGAACGTTTCAGTGTGCATTTCGATCTCCTGAGTCATTGAATGGGCGGGTTGTTCGTGTTTGCGGTCGAACCCGGAGCGGGTTGAGGTGAATCAGGTCCGTCGCCTTCCACACGGCGACGAGAGCGTCGGGGTTCCACCCTGGTGATTTCGATGCGTCCGCCGTAAAAGTCGTCCATCAGAGCATAGGCTTCGGGATCGTATTTTTTGAGGCCCTCGGGACCGTCGTCCGGCTTCGGGCCGGTCATGTGCAGATCGCCGTGTGTGCCGAAATACCACATCGTCAGTTCAGCGAAGAATTCGTCGGGGCTGGACCCCGCGTAGGATTTCTGACAAAGACCCTTCCCGAGTGAACGCTTGTGTTGCTCGTCAAACCTGGCCCGCACGTCCCGCTGGATTCCGTTGTTGCGAACGTTATGGGCGAATTCATGCAGACAGATGTCTCGACCGCGGTAGCGGTCCTTCTCCAGTTTGAGGAGGTTTTCTTCGCCACAGGAAGTCAGCCGCCCGCCCATGCCGCGCGTCCGCTGGTCGCGCGCCAGACCGTTGTATTCGGGTCGCGCCACGCCCTTGTCGTGGCGCCATTCCGGAAGGTCGGTTGTGACCTGATCGCGGCCGATGATATGCAATGCGGCGCCCGCCGCCACCAGATTGGAGATCACCATCGGTTGCCTCGTGAGCAGATTGGTGAACATCAACGACAAACGATCCCAGGCCGCGTACATCGCGTCGTCGGCCACGACTTTGTGCGCCTTGATGGGAATGCCGTGGAAATCGAGCGTCTTCGAGAAGAAATCCTTCTCCGGCGGATCGAGGGCGACGATTTTCGCCCCGGGCGGCGCGACTCCTTCGCTACTTTGCCCGCGCACCATCGTCAGGGAAAGCAAGCAGGCTGCCAGCAGGAGCCAGCGAAGTTCGTTCATGATGTTCGCGCGCTGTTTCACCGGACCGGGTGAGCGGGCGCCAACGGCACGCTACTGGTGGGGTTGCGCCAGATATTCCAGAAGCGATTTCAAATCATCCGGCGGCAGCGACTCAAAGCCCGTGGGCATGATCGAGAGTTGCGAGGCGTCCAGGCTCGCGATGTCCTTGCGCTGCACGACGTGCTTCTGCGCTGTGGTGTCGAGAATCTCGACCGTGGTTTGCGTTTCGGCTTCCAGGCGACCGGAGAACGTCTCGCCGCCTTTGGTGGTCACGTTCCAGAGGCGGTAGTTCGCTTCGACGGAGCGGTTCGGGTCGAGAATCTCCATGAGAATGTCGCTGCGGTCGCGCGCGGCAATGCCGGTCAGTTCGGGACCGACCTTGCCGCCTTGCCCGTCAAAGACGTGGCAAACGGCGCAACTCGCGGTGAAGACCTCCTTGCCGCGAGCCGGGTTGCCCTTCTCCTTGGCCAGGGGCAGCAGCTTCTTCACGACTTCTTCGCGGTCGGCGGAGATGCCGGCATTGATTTCCGCCATGCGCTCCGCGCGGCGGGCCACGCCGCGATTCGGGCTCTGCTTCAACTGCGACCAATGCTCCGGCGCAAGGTCGCCCTTGTTGACCTTCTCTTTCTGAATGGCGTCGAGCAACGTCATGGCCCATTCGCCGCGGCGCAGGAGCACGGCGATGGCGGCGCGCTGCACCGTCGGCGTGAACTGTGCCCAATGTCCGGTGACGACACCCGCCGTGTTCGTATTCCTGCTCTCGCCCAGGGCATTGACCAATCCCACCGCCAGCGTGGGGGGAGTGAGGCGGTTCACTTGCTTCAGAACGGTCTCGGCGACCTCCTGACGGTCTTCCAGGCCAATCCAGCGTTTCGCGGCGGCGGCGCGCTTGTCATCGGCCAGCGACGCGTCGGTCACCTGCTGGCGGAGCGATTCAATGATGACGGCGACGCTCGCGCCGAACAAATCGGGTTGATTCCACCGTTGCGCCAGCGAGAGCAGGCGGTCGCGTGCGGATTCGGGCAGCGCTTCCATGAGATTCGCCAGCGTGCGCTTGTCGTCAGCGCCGAGTGAAGGCGACTTGTCCGCCGGCCAGCCGGACATCAAACCATCGAGCACCGCCGTGGCCACGCCCGGTGAAGCGCCTTTGAGAGCGGCGAGCGTGGGCACGATGCTGTCCACCGGACCGCGCTGCGCGTAATGCGTCGTGACCAGGCGGACGACGCGGCCCACCTCGCCGGCCAGTTCCGACCCGACGGCGGGCATGAGTTCGATATCATCGAACCACGCGGCGCCCGTCGCGCGCCCCCAACCGCCGAACAGGCAGTTGATGGTTACTTCGCGCATCTGGCCGGAGTTGAAGTTGAGCTGTACCTGCGTCCAATCGTTGTCGCCGCCGAGTGCCTTGGTGCCGCCGCGAACGGGGTCTTGCAATTCGTGGATGTTGAGCATCGCGCCATTCGCGCGACCAAGCTTCTGGACCTTCTCGGTCCTGATCCAGCCGGTGAGTTTGTAATCCGTGCGTGGCTTGATGGGCACCTGCACGGCCCAACTCACGTCGCCGCCATCCGTCGAAGAAATCTTCACGCTGCGGCCGCCGGAGTGGCCGATATCGGCGAGCGCGAGTTCGCCGCGTCCGCTATGGGTGGAGGTGCGCCAGCTCGTGGGTTTGCCATCGCTGACTTGTTCGAACGAGGAGTTCGGAATCAGATTGGCGGGTGAGTCGGAAGGAGAACTCGATGGCGGCGGCGAATTCTCAGCCCTCGCCCCGTTGAGGGGTGATGCGGCGGCAGCACGCTCCGGCTTGAATGAAGCGAGAACGGCCTTCAGGAAACCGGCGTCGTTGCGCGCGGCAGCGGCGGTGGCCGCGTCGGGAATCCAGCGGTCGTCGGAATTGCGCGGGTCTTGCAGCATGGCCAGCGTCGCGGCGCCGGCGGCATCACTGGCAGGCATCTCGGAGAGCGCGAGCAACGCGGCCATCCGCGCCTGAGCGTCTGGATCGTCGAGCAGTTTGGCGGCGAGAAGGGCCTTCATTGAAGCTTCAGTCCGGGGCAGCACCATGGCCGCGGCACGGCGCACGGCCGCGGACGGATGCTTTAAGGCGCCGGCCGCGGCGTCAGAGGCCCTGGCGTTCCCGCCGTCCAGAGTGCCGAGTCCTTCCAGCGTCCAGAGCGCGTGAATGGCCGCCGGGTTCAGACCGATTTCATCCACTTTTGTGTCGCGCGCGAGTTCGCACAACGCCGGCACCACGTCTTGTTGCCCGCGCGTTACGAGCAGCCGTTGCGCGTGCATTCGCCAGAGCAGGTTGTCGTTTTTCAACGCGGCGACGAGTTGTTGCGGCGAGGCCTGGTGCAAGTTGATTTGCCCCTTCTCCCCAACTCGGGATGAGGGGGATTTTTCGGTAGCGGTGTTCTCCGCCCGATGGGCGATGCGATAAATGCGTCCGTGCTCCTTGTCGCGGAGCGGGCTTTCGTAAGCCGCGCCTTTGCCGGTGCGGAAGCCGCGCGGTGTCGGGTTGTGTTGGATGATGTAGTTGTACCAGTCCACCACCCACAAAGCGCCATCAGGCCCGACCTCGCCATAGATGGGCGAAGTCCATTCATCGTCGCTGGCCGCGAAGTTGCGGGCGTTGTGCGCGATAAAGTCGGCGCCATGCCGTTCGAGGAGGAATAGTCCGAGCAGATGACCGGTTGGCTCGGCAACGAACTGCGCCCGGTTCCAATATTCCCGGGGAAACTGGCGCGCCGTGTAGATCGCGCTGCCGGAGCCCGCGGTGTAGCGCCCGTGGAAATCGACCTGCCGTATTTTCTCCGTGAGCGGATAGAAGCGCTGACTGTCCGCAATGGTTTCGAGCCGGCTCGCCGACCAGCCATTGACCGCCTCGTAATAGCGGTTCGGAATCGGCATATACATGCTGGCGTTGCCGTTCGCGGTGGAGCCGATGACCAGGTTGTCCTCGGTCAGGCCGAGGCCCCAGGTGTTGTTATTGCTGGAACGCACAAACTCCAGTTTTGACCCGTCGGCCCTGAAGCGAAAAATGCCCTGGCCGAAGCGGATCTCCTTGCCGCCGACGGTGCCGCGGAATCCCGAATAACCGACGGTGCCCCAAATCCAGTTGTCAAAACCATACCGCAGGTTGCTGGCTGTGGCATGCGTGTCACCCATTCCCCAGCCGCTGAATAGCACCTTGCGTTCATCGGCTTTGTCGTCACCGTTGGTGTCCTTGAAGAACTCGGTTTTGCCGGAGTGAATGACGATGACGCCCCCGTTGGCGAAGACGAAACCCGTCGGAATACTCAATTGCTCGACGAAGACCGTGAACTTGTCCGCGCGTCCATCGCCGTTCGTGTCCTCGCAAATCTTGAGCCGGTCGCGGCCCTGGCTCGCCGGCTGGAGTTCATTCGGATAATCCACCGTCTCCGCAATCCAGAGCCGGCCGCGTTCGTCCCAGGCCAGCCAGATGGGTTTGATGATTTCCGGTTCAGACGCGAAGAGGCTCACCTCGAACTCCGGGAAGGTCGCCAGATGCTTCATCGACTCCGCCGGGTCAAGTGGTTTCTGCATCGTTCGGATGGGTTCGCCTTGGGTGCCCCACTGCGCGTTCGGCGTGTAGTTTGGCAGGGGCGCGGTAGACTCGGCGTATTCAAACGGCTTCAATCCGGCGCGCGGTTTGAGCTGTGTTGGCGAATTGGCCGATGCCCAGCGGATGCCGTTCTCCACCAGCCCGTGGAACCCGATGTTCGACCACGTGCGCTGGTCGTGTCCCCAGGCCGTATAGAACACGCGCCCTTTGCCGTGCTCGCGCACCCACGTCCACGGCTCGGCGCCCTTCTCATCGCGGCGTTCGGCAAGCACGACGCGGTTACTGTTGTGTTTCGTGTGAACGTAGGTTTCGTCCCAGCTCTCGATTGCCGAGAGTCCTTTCATCACCGGATGCTCGGCATGGACGATCGTCTCCTTGAATACACCCGTGCCGTGACTTTTGAACTGCGCGCCCACCAGTTCGATGTATTTCGGCGAGTTCAGAAAGCAGTACGACGCGCAGTGCAGCGGGACAAACCCGCCACCGGCCGCGACGAAATCGAGCATCGCCTTCTCCTGCTCCGGCGAGATGCGCGTGGTGTTCGCGTAAACCGCCAGGCAATCAAAGCCGGCCAGCTTCGCCGGATTCAGATCGTCCATGTTGTCGGTGTAAACGAGTTCGATGCCCTTGGGTGCCAGCACCGGCTGCAACTGTTTGAACCGGTCCGCGGGTCGATGATGGCCGTTGTCGCCAAGGAAGAGAACGCGCAGAGGTTCTGGACCGACGCTGGTCCGCTCGGCACTCGTGGCCGGGAAGTTCAAAACAAGAGTCAGCGCGCAAATCGGAGCCACGCGTGCCAGTAGAATGGAGGTCATTGTCATACACACTTCTCGTCTGCTCACCTGTCACCGTTTGGATCGAACATTCGAACCTCATAAATCCCGCCATCCAGCAGGCGGAAGCCCTCCTGACGGGGGCGACCCGGCTGGTCGGGGAAAACGGCCTGGTAATCCTTACCAGTAAATTCCCGACGAACCAATCCCAACCATGAGCTTCCGCGTATTTTTCTTTTGATATTTCCGCGAGGTGAACAAAGTGCATCTTCGATAGGCCGGGGTGGATTCGGGACATGGCTCTGGCAGTTCTCCTGCTGTTTCATCATAACTGAACCCGTGGCTGCGCAAGCTCGTGATAGCTCCCGTCAAAGTCGCTTTGTTGGTGGAAACGTCGAACGCCTATGCTCGGGGATTGCTGCGGGGGATCGTGTCCTACATTCGCGAGCATCGCCCCTGGTCGCTTTATCTGTCCGAACACAATCGTGGCGACAAACCGCCGGGCTGGCTCGCTCATTGGAACGGCCATGGCATCATCGCGCGGATCGAAAACCCCGCGATTGCCCAGGCCTTGCGGCACGTCAATGTCCCCATCGTGGATGTCAGCGCCGCCCGGCTGATTCCGTCGCTGCCGTGGTTCGAGACCGACGACGGTGCCATCGCGCACCTGGCGGCGGACCACTTGTTGGAACGAGGCTTCAAATACTTTGCTTACGCGGGCGACGCGCGATTCAACTGGTCGAACTGGCGTTGCGAGCATTTTCAGAATTGTGTCCGCGCGGCGGGGCGGGATTGTTTCGTTTATCGCCCCAGCAAAGGGTTCTCGCTCGATGACCAGGAGCAGGTGGATGATCTGGCGAACTGGATTCGCGGCTTGCCGAGACCCGCCGGAGTCATGGCCTGCTACGATTTGCGCGGCCAGCAGGTGCTCGCCGCCTGCCGGCGCATCGGTGTCGCCGTGCCCGATGAAGTTGCAGTCATCGGCGTCGATAATGACGATCTCCTGTGCGAGTTGTCCGATCCGCCCCTTTCAAGCGTCATCCCCAACACGCAGCGCACCGGCTACGAAGCGACAAAGCTGCTGGACGAAATGATGTCGGGCAAAAAAGTGAGAGGCGAGACTCATTTGATTCCACCGTCGGGCATCGCCACGCGCCAATCGACGGATGTGCTGGCGATCGATGACCGAAATGTTGCTCGGGCGGTCCACTTTATCCGCCAACACGCCTGCGACGGCATCAAGGTGAAGGACGTTTTGAAGGCCGTGCCTCACTCACGCACGTTGCTGGAAAGCCGCTTCAAGAAGCTCATCGGCCGGACGCCGCACGAGGAAATCCTGCGCGTGCGACTGGACCGTGTGAAACAACTGCTTACCGGAACGGACCTGTCGCTGGAGCAGATTGCCGAGCGAGCCGGCTTTCCCCACGTTGAGTACCTGAGCGTGGCGTTTCGGCGCGAAGTAGGCATGCCACCGAGCCAATTCCGGGCGCACAATCGGCCCTAATCCCGGATGTTTCGGAGCGCACCGTGGCCCGAACTCCCGTCGGGCTGAGGGCGTTCGACGCCTGCGCGAGTTTTGCGGACCGCGGTCCCGCGGCCGCGGGACCGCAGCGGTTCCGAACATCAGGGATCCGCAGAAGTTTTTTCAAACCATCCGGCTGCGGACGCGCTGCGGCCTGGAAGGCCGCGGTCCGAACGAGCCAATCCCGGTCCAACAACCGCGCTTCCGGTCGCTCCGAAGCGAAATCGAAAAAGCTAAATAAAAATACGCGAAATCTCATTGCGACACGGGGTTGCGAAGGCCATCCTTTTTGACAAAATACCCCGTAATGCGACCCAACGCTTGGTTGCGTTCCCGGAGGCAGACTGAGAAGAAAGAGCGAGCGAGAGCGGAAACAAATGATATGAACAGCAATGTTTCGACCCGGACAGCACCGCTCAACAAGCGGACTCGCCCTGCCTTCACCCTCATAGAGCTTCTCGTGGTCATCGCGATCATCGCAATTCTGGCGAGCCTGCTATTGCCCGCCCTGGCGAAGGCGAAGTCGAAAGCGATTCAGATAAAGTGCGCCAGCAATACTAAACAACTGGGTATCGCCATTCGGATGTATGCAGACGACAATCGGGACCGGTTTCCTGATTGTTCCGGGGCTTTTTGGCCGTGGGATATCCCGGCACGCGCGGCCAACGCCTTCGTGAAGAACGGAGGAACGCGCAACGTTCTGTATTGTCCGGCATTCTGGAAACAGAACGACAACGAACTGTGGACCTTTACAACCGGACAGACGAACGAAGTCGCAGCAGAGACCGCCGGGGGGTATCGGGTCGCCGGCTACGCATTTGCGTTCGGACCGCCTCCTCCTCAGGGGATCGAAGCACCGGGTCGCCTTCACGTAACGAATGTTACTGAGTCGTTCAATCCCAGACCCTGGACGGTCAACGGAGTCCAGGTAAATCCGGGAGCCTCAGAGCGTGTGATCGCCGCTGATGGAACGCTTTCGAATACGGACAGGCGGGACACCGCGCCGGGAGGGAGAAATTTTACTCACGTCTATGGCGGATGGGGAAATGGAACCAAACCTCATTCGACAGCGCATTTGAAGGGCAAGCTGCCCGATGGAGGCAACCTGCTGTTTCTGGACGGCCACGTGGAATGGCGAAAATTCGAAAAGATGGTCGTCCGAACCGTGCCGCCGCATGGCGGAGGCCGTCCACCATTCTGGTGGTAATTCCCATGTCAGTCCCATGTCGACGACTTCCGGCAAAGCCGGAGGGGTTCCTTATCCGACTGAGTCTGTGCTCTGCGGGCCCATAGCTTGACGCCTGCGTGAGTCTGGCAGAGTGCCACAGAAAAAGTTCGACCAAATCGTCGTTTGCAAGTCTCTGAGCGAATCGGGGGTTTTACGTTCTGGCGGTGAATCTCGCCAGAGCGCGCGTCTGCGACCGCAGCAGCGGCCCCAACCACGGATCGCACGGATTCTTTCGCATTTATCTGAGTCCATCGGTAGTTTCCGGCCTACTTGGTGTGAGATTTCTTCCGCGTACGGTTTAGCAGTTCTCCGGCCAGCCAGACGACTCAGGATTGGGGTCTTCACCCGCCGCAAAAATGGGGTCCTTACCCGTCTGCCGACGTTGACAACAAATGATTAACCTCGCCCCGACTCAAGGATCAAAACGCATTGAGGACATGCGAGATCAGAGGAAACGCGAGACATTTTACAAATCCAGGCGGTGCAACCCCCGCCTAAGCCGTTTCATCTCAATCCTGTTGAGAACGGCTGCGGTTCCTCGGACGCGGGCGAAGCCGGTCCCCGACCAATCAGGGCTTAATGTATCTTCAACGGGCTGCGAATGGCGCAGACGTTGAAGCACTCTCTTCCTTGCGGCGGACCGCGTTAAGCCGAGACAATGACAAAGCGCGCGAACTCGCCCAACAACTTATCGGACAAGTGGATGCCGGTTCTCATGCAGAGTAGGTTCGACTCGATCCCGTCGCCAGTTTGAGTTCGACTGCGGACACCGAGGCGGCCGGGAATTCCCAGATGAAGTCTTTGCCGAGCGGTTTCTCAACGGTCTTCATCACGTCGCCGCTGTTCAGATAGGAGAGTTCGACCATTGGATCGTCGGCAATCTCGAAGACGCGCCCGCCCTCGATGGTCTTCTCGGTCACCTGAAGTTTTGCTTTCACCGGCTGCGTACGCCGCGTGTTTGCGACGTGGAGAAACACCGTGTTGTCTCTTCGGCTTGC
>JGI10216J12902_100941833_pt1 | contig 11925 bp, 5 predicted proteins | sample KanNatreferecore_FD_12902 | JGI IMG/M metagenome (IMG submission 12902)
CCGCTGATGATGCGCAGCGCCCTGAACCGGCTCGAGGCGCACTCGGAGACGACGGTGATGATCGGCGATCGCATGGACACCGACATCATCAGCGGCCTCGAAGCGGGCCTGCGCACCATCCTGGTCACCACCGGCTCGACCCGGCCCGAGCAGATCGAGCTGTTCCCCTACCGGCCGACCCGGGTCATGGACTCGGTCGCCGACCTGATCGAACTCGTGGCCGGGCGGTCCCCGGCATCATGAGCGCAGCCTGATGATCGAGGCGATCCGGGCGGCGCTGACAGCCGCTGGCGACCACGAGCGGGCGGCAGCGCAGCAGGCCTACATGAAGTCGGCCATGCCCTACCGCGGCCTGTCCAGCCCGGAGCTGAAGCAACTGCTGCGCACGCTGCTCGCGGACTATGCGCCGGCCGACCGCGCGACCTGGGAGGCCGACGTCCGCGGCCTCTGGGACGACGCCACCTGGCGCGAGGAGCGGTACGCCGCCATCGCGCTGGCCCGGCATCGCGCTGCCCGGGACTGGCAGGACGTCGAGACACTCGGGCTGTATCGGCACCTGGTCGTGACCGGCGCCTGGTGGGACCTGGTCGACGTCATCGCGAGTCACCTTGTCGGCGGGGTCCTGGTCCGCTTCCCCGAGGCGACCACGCCCGTGCTGCGGGCCTGGGCGGTCGACGACGACCTGTGGCTGCGGCGTACTGCCGTGCTCGCGCAGCTGGGCCGTGCGGCAGAGACCGATCTCGACCTCCTGCGCTTCGCGATCGAGGCCAACGTGGGGGACACGTCGTTCTGGCTGCGCAAGGCGATCGGCTGGGCGCTGCGCCAGTACGCCCGCACCGATCCGGGCTGGGTGCGGGCCGAGGTCGATCGTCTCGGCGACCGGCTGTCAGGGCTGTCCCGGCGCGAGGCGCTCAAGCACCTCTGACGACGTCGCTCAGGCGCTGGCGTGCAGGTTCTTCGCGGTCTCCGACTTCGGTACGTCGGTCGGGTTGCGCGGCAGCGTGCCGAACAGCCGGTCGGCGGTGTTGGTCGTCGTCACGGTGAACCAGTAGTGCTCGTTGCGGTAGTGGTGCAGCCGGTGCGCGCGCCAGACCGCCTTGTAGGTCTTGCCCTTCGGCACGTAGTCGCCGTGGATCAGGTAGTGCATCCACTCGTAGACGATCCCGATCAGCGCCACGCAGCTCACGTAGGTCAGGCCGAGCTCGACGCGGGGGAACGCGAACCAGGCGATCGCCCAGAGCCCCGCGATCACCGCGACCAGCGAGCGCCAGGGGATGAAGATCAGCGGAAGGGCACGGGGATCCCGGTGGTGGGCCCGGTGCTTGCTGGCCAGCTCGCTGTCGATGAGGATGCCGGCCACCCTGCGGGGGCGCCAGTGCAGGATGAAGACGTGGATGAGCCACTCCACGACCGGGAACGTCACCAGCAGGACCACCGGCACCAGGGCGTCGGTCCAGCGCCAGTCGCCCGCCGTGACCCGGGTGGCGATGGCCGCAGACCCGGACACCGTGATCATCCACGGCGACGGGTGCTTCCAGAACTCGAGGAACGCCATGCCCAGGGTGACCTTGACCTTGCGGTGGGCCTGCTCGGCCTCGGCGGCCTGCAGCCGTTCGTGGGCGAGGGTGTCGATCTGCGGGTCCATCAACTCTCCTTCAAGGCATCCAGGGCGGCGGTGACGTGCTCGAGCCCGGTCCGCAGCAGCGCTTCGGCCCGGGCCCGGGCCAGCTTCGGGTTGCCGGACTCGATGGCCTTCGCGATGCCGGAGTAGGCAGCGACCTGCTCGACCTCGCCGGCCAGGACGAGGGCCATGGCGGCCAGCGTCGGCTCGTAGGCCGCGCGCAGGCCGTTGAACATCAGCCGGAAGGTGATCGAGTCGGCGCCGTCGACGACGTGCTCCCAGAACGTCAGGGCGTGCCGCTGGCGGTCGACCAGGTCCTCGCTCGCCGCGAGCTGCGTGATGCAGTCGTGGAGGTACGGCGCGATCGTCGTACCGCTGCGCTCCGCCGCCAGCTCGGCCACCTTGGGGCCGATCAGCTGGCGCGCTTCCATGATGCTGCGCACCACGGCGACATCGAGGTCGCCGCCTGCGAAGAGCAGTCGGGGGAGGAGGTCGAGCCCCGCCGTACGACGGAAATCGCGCACGCGGGTGGTGTCGCCCTGCCGGACGTCGACCAGCCCGGCGTGGGCCAGCCGCTGCAGGGCCTCACGCACCGCCGGCCGGCTGACGCCGAGCACCTCGGCCAGTCGCCGCTCCGACGGCAGCGACGCCCCGGCCTCGACCGTGCCGTCGACGACCTGGGTGAGGAGCTGGTCATAGACCTCGTCCGGCAGGGATCGGCGCTCGACGCGGTGCAGGCTCATGGGCCCACTGTCGGGGATATTGGTCAGTTGGTCAAGTGGTCATACCAGTGACTCGGCAATCAAAATGCCGAGCGCCCTGCCACCGACCACCGTCGGGAGCAGGGCGCTCGTAGCTTCACCTAAGACCTAGGGACAGGTGCTGGGGTGGAACCCGACCTTCTCAGGCGTGCCGTCGGCGTTGTTGTCGAATCCGGGCCAGACCGTGGCCGGGTCGGTGAGGTCGACCTTCGCGGTGTCGGACAGGTTCGCCAGCGGCGCCTGGTCGGCAATGACCGGCAGCAGGTTGTTGAACGACTGGTAGCCGCCGGCAGCCGTCGCGTTCGCCGTCACCTGCTGGTTCGCCAGGCTCGTGTACTGGACGCCATGCTGCTTGAAGAACGGCCGCCAGTCGTAGCCGGTGATGTGGCTCAGCTCGATCAGCAGGAAGTCGTTGGCGGTCATCCCACCTACGTTCCCGCCGCCGTACGTCGCGTTCCCGGAGTACGGGAACAGCGACATGCCGTACCTGGCCTGCGCTGTCGAGGTCCAGGTGGCCGATGTGGCGGTGTCCTTGGACCAGTTGCGAGCGGCCTGGTAGATCAGGGTCCAGATGTCCCACCCGTTGGTGAGCACTGTGCCTCCCTTCATCGCCTTGCCGTCGACCATCAGGGGGATATCCAGGTAGAAGGCCAACCGCATGTTCGTGTCCGAGACGTTCCAGACCGAGTCGGAGATGGCAACGTCGGTGGGCGTCCCGACCGGGAACTGCCCCCGGTTGACGCAGTCGGCGTCGTACGCGGTCAGCATGCCGTTGCGTTGCACCCCGCTGCCCACCGACTGGTTGACGGAGAAGAGCAGGTCACCGGCGTAGCGGACGTCGAGACGCCCGGTGTCCGGCCCGGTTCCCAGCCTCGCCGGGAGCGTGTGGCGGAAGTACCTCCACTGGGCGTTGGCCGGGAAGATGTTGTTGGACACCTCGCCAGACTTCTGTACGTAGTTGGTCCACACGTCGCGCCTGCCCAGGTTGGTGCCTTGGGCGGTGTCGACCCAGCTGATGCTGATCTGGTTGCGCTGCAGGTTGTGCCCGAGTTCGTGGACCTCGCCCCAGCCCACCGGCATCGGGTTGTTCCAGCTGAAGTCGAGCGGGTTGCCGGAGCAGGCGCCGCCACACGTCGAGTTCAAGTCGCCGTTGATGTGCTGGATCTCAGGGCGGCTGTTCAGGCTGGCGTTCAGGCAATCCAGACCGAGGTTGGTGCAGATCGTCTGCACCTCCGCCGGCACGGTTTCGGCCAGAGGCCGGGTCCCGAGCTGGAGCCCGGCCATCTCGTACGCCGCAAACATCCAGGAGTCCTGGACGTCTCTCATGAACTGGGTGAACCCGCCGAACGCCGCGTCATAGCTGACCGAGCGGCCGGCCACGCCGATCGGCGCGCTCAGCGAGCGCTTGATGTAGGAGGCCGGCATGTGCATCTCGAAGCCGGTGCCTGCCGCGTCGACGTAGTAGGCGCCCTTGTCGAGGTCGGTCACGAACTTGTCGAGCTGAGCCTGGTCGGTCATGTCCTGGACCCACGGGTGGGTCGCCACATGGGTGAAGTCGAGATTCACCGCGGTGCCCTTGAGCGCAGTCGTCCCGGCGATGTTGATGTAGAGCGGCCCGCCGTACGGCGAGCTGATGGTGGTCGCCTGCCCGGGAGTCACCTTGACCCAGTCGGTGGCCATCCACTGCGGACGATCGTAGAGCGACTTCCCGCTGCCGTCGAGCATCCGGGCCTTGGTCGTCTGCTGACGCTGGTAGAAGGTCCGGACCAGGACCTCCATGCCCGGGTCATTGGTCAGCGTGACCGTCGTGGCCTCGCCGGGGACCAGGGTCAGGCCGGTGGCCTGCCATTCGCTGAGCGTGGTGGCCTTGAGCGAGACCGAGTGCGCGCCGACCTCGGGGAAGGTCGGGGCGGCGCAGGTATTCGCCTGGACCGCCGGCCGCAGGCAGTGGGTGGTGCCGAGGTCGGCGGCCCGCTGGTTGAGGGCCGAGGCCGTCGGGGTCACGAAGTCCGACAGCAGAACCCGACTGAGCGCGGCGCCGTCGTTCATGTTGACCGGGTAGTCGATCGCCACCGCGTCGTCGCCGGCCTGGAGGCTGTACGCCGTTCCGGTGCGCGCCTTGTCCGCCAGCATCACCACGATGCGCATCAGGTCGCTGTCCGCGGTGCGGGCATCGTCGAAGACCGTCGCGTCGCGCCGGTCCAGGGCGGTGATGGTGTCCCTCATGGTGCTCAGCGCGGCGACATACGACGTGATCGCGGCTGTTGCCGTGCAGGCAGTGAAGTTGCCCTCGACTCCGGAGCCGATGCAGGCCTGGTAGTCCGCGGGCGCCAGCGGGGTCGTGCTGTTGCGGTCGAGGATTGTGGTGATCCCGCTCCCGAACGAATCCGTTCCGTCGGGCAACTGGTCGGCCCGGGTCGAGGCCTGCAGCCCGTTGCCCTCCCAGAAGCCCGTGTTCGAGCCGTAGTCGGTGGTGATGCCGAACCTCTGGCCGATCTCCCAGGTCGCCTTGTTGCTGGTGCCGGTGCCGAAGAAGAGCACGGCTGCCCCGTTGGCGTATGCGGTCGCGACCGCAGCTGCGATGTTCGGCGCTTCGGTGTCCGTGCCGTCTCCACCGACCACCAGGAGGTCGACCCCGCTCATGCAGGTGCCGGTCGTGGGGATCTCGCAGGTGTTGAGGCCGATCACATTGGCGCTCGGCATCCTGGACCTGAACCATTCCCGGGAGTTCGTGTCAGAGGCGCCCGGCATTCTCGTCAGCACGATCTTGGCGGTGCTGCCGGACAAGGTGGCCCCGCCGAGCAGCCAGGACACCGTGTTGACGTTCAGCTCGTTCATTCCGGCATCGGTCTGCATGGGGTAGGGGCTGCCGGTCGTCACCACGAAGGGGTTCGCCGTGAAGTAGGCCAGTCGGTTCGTCGAGGTGGAGGTGGTGCCCGCCACGGCGATCGTGCGCCGGTTCGTGCCCGTGCCCACGTAGTTCTTGTTGCTGATCAGAAGGGGTTGCTGGTAGCCGGCGGCGTACGTGTTGACGACCTGACCCAGCTGGAAGGGGTTCCAGTTCATCGCCGTGGTCCCCGGCAGCAATTGCTGCGCCAGCGGAGTGCGTTCCGTGAGCAGCAGTCTGGCCCGCTCCACCAGTTCGGCCTTGGTGACGTTATTGGGATTGCCCGTGTTGAGGGCAGTCTCCATCCGGGACCCAGGCTGGACGGTCACTGTCGTGGTGGCAGGGACGGCGGAGGTGACGACGTGGTTGTCGGTCACCATCAGTGTGACGGTGTAGGTCCCCGGTTGGGCGTACGTGTGAACGGGCTGGGGCAGCGTGGAGGTGGTCCCGTCGCCGAAGTCCCAGGCGTAGGACGCGATGAAGACGGTGAAGTCGTCGGGGGTCGTGGTGTCGAAGGACCCCGTGCCATTGAAGTACACGTCCGTGCCATCGCTGACCGGGTTGGGTGTCGCCTCGATCACGGCAACCGGCTTGTTGTTGAGCCTGACCGTGACGAGGGTGCTCTTGGTGCCGGAGAGGCCCTGCGGGTCGGTGACCGTGAGCTTGACCGTCGGGTCTACCCCGGTTTCGAACACCTTGGTGACGCTGACTCCGGTTGCGTCGATGCTGCCGTCGCTCTCGAAGTCCCACTCGTAGGTCAACGAGCCCGGGGTCTCGGCATCGGTCGAGGTCGAGGCGTTGAACGTGATCGTGGCCCACTGCCAGCGTGTGCTGGGGGAGGCCGTCCAGAGGGCGGTGGGAGCGGTGTTGTTGATCGGGTCGACCCTCAGCGTGACCGTGGTCGGGTCGGAGGTGACGCCGTGGTTGTCGGTCACCACCAGGGTGACCACGTAGTCATCCGACGTGGCATATGTGTGGGTGGGATTCGGCTCGGTCGAGGTAGTCCCGTCTCCGAAGTCCCAGGCGTACGACGCGATTGCGGCCCCGGACTCCCCGTCGGCATCGGTGTCGGAGGAGCCGCTGCCGTTGAAGGACACCGGCACGGTGGTCAGTGCCGGGGTGGGCGAGGGCTCTGCGATGACCGCGACCGGCCGGTTGTTGGGGTTGATCGTCACGCCGATGTCCTGGCTGCCGCTGAGGCCCCCTTGGTTGGTGACGGTCAGCTTCACGGTGCGGTCGCCCGGCGTGGTGAAGGTTCGGTTGGCCTGGACGCCCGATGCGTCGGAGGAGCCGTCGCCATCGAAGTCCCAGGCGTAGGTCAGCGAACCACCCTGGGGGTCGGAGGAGGCTGAGGCGTCGAACGCCACCTCGGCGTACTGCCAGGCCGGATTCGGGGTGACCGTTCCGCTGGCCGTCGGGCCGGTGTCATTGGGTTCCTCGACGGTCACCGTGAAGTTCTTGGTGCCGGTGAGGCCCTGAGGATCGGTCACCGTGAGCTTCACGATGTAGTCGCCCGCAGCTTCGAACGTGTGGCTGGCGGTCACGTCGGTAGCGTCAGGGATACCGTCGTTGTCGAAGTCCCAGCTGTAGGTCAACGAACCAGGCGTCTCGGCATCGCTGGAAGTCGAGGCATCGAAGGCGACCGGATTGTCATGGATGGCGGGGTTCGGCGTGACCGTGCCGTCGGCGGTCGGGGCGGTGTTGGTGACCGTGAGGGTCTGGGTGTCGGTGACGGTGATGTTGTCGTCCGCGTCGGTGACCGCGAGCGTGACCGAGTACGTCCCGGCCACGGCGAAGGCGTGCTGGAAGGTCTCGGCGGTGCCGAGGTCGACCGGCGCCTGGCCGTTGACGACGTAGCTCCACTGGTAGGTCAGAGCGGCGGCTTGCGGGTCACTGGAGCCGCTGCCGTCGAAGGTGACCGATTGCGCGACCTTGGCCGGGTTGGGCGTGGTCGTGAAGCTGGCGGTGGGTTCGCCGCTGTTGACCGTGACCACGATGTCCTTCGCGGCGGTGTGCCCCTGGGGGTCGGTGACGGTGAGCTTGACGGTCTTGGTGCCGGCGGTGGCGAACGCACGGGTGGCGGTGACGCCGGTCGCGTCGGTGCTGCCGTTGTTGTCGAAGTCCCAGCCGTAGGTCAGCGAGCCCGGGGTCTCGGCGTCGGTCGACGCCGACGCGTTGAAGGTGACCTGCTCGTTCTGCCAGGCCGGGTCCGGGCTGAATGTGCCGTCGGCGATCGGGTCACCGTTGGTGACCGTCAGGGGCTTGGTCAGGGTGGCAGTGAGGTTGTCGTCGGCGTCGGTGACGGTGAGCGTGATCGAGTAGCTGCCGGCCGTGTCGAACGTGTGCTGCAGGGTCGCGCCGGTGCCCAGCTCCTGGCTGGCCCCGCCGTCGAGGGTGTAGGTCCACTGGTGGGTCAGGGCCGCGCCTTGCGGGTCGGTCGAGCCGGTGCCGTCGAGCGTCACCTGCTGCACCACGTTCGCGGGGTTGGGGTTGATCGTGAATGCGGCCGTCGGGGCGCCGCTGTTGACCGCGACCGAGAGGTTCTTGGTACCGGTGGCGCCTTGGGGGTCGGTGACGGTGAGCTTGACGGTCTTGGTACCGGCGGTGGCGTACGTGTGGGTCGCGGTGACGCCGGTGGCGTCGGGAATGCCGTCGTTGTCGAAGTCCCAGCTGTAGGTCAGGGAGGCCGGGGTCTCGGCGTCGGTCGAGGTCGAGGCGTCGAAGGTGATCTGCTCGTTCTGCCAGGCCGGGTTCGGGCCGTAGTTGCCGTTGGCGATCGGTGCAGTGTTGTTGACCGTGAGGGTCTTGGTGATGGTGTCGGTGAGGTTGTCGTCGGCGTCGGTGACGGCCAGCGTGACCTGATAGGTCCCGGCCCCGTCGAAGGCCTGCTGGAACGTCGCCGCGGTGCCCAGGTCCGCCGGGTTGCCGCCATTGAGGGTGTAGGTCCAGTGGTGGGTCAGCGACTCGCCTTGCGGGTCGCTGGAGCCGGTGCCGTCGAAGGTCACCTGCTGACCGACGCCGGCCGGGTTGGGGGCCATCGTGAAGGCTGCGGTCGGGGCGCCGCTGTTGACCGTGACCGCGATGTCCTGGGTGCCGGTGGCGCCCTGGGGGTCGGTGACGGTGAGCTTGACGGTCTTGGTGCCGGCGGTGCCGAACGTGTGGGTCGCGGTCTCTCCGGTGGCGTCAGGTACGCCGTCGTTGTCGAAGTCCCAGGCGTAGGTCAACGAGCCGGGGGTCTCGGCGTCGGTCGAGGCGGTGGCGTCGAAGCTGACCTGCTCGTTCTGCCAGGCCGGGTCCGGGAGGTAGTTGCCGCTTGCGGTCGGCGCGGTGTTGGTGACCGTCAGGGGCTTGGTCAGCGTGTCGGTGAGGTTGTCATCGGCATCGGTGACAGCCAGCGTGACCTGGTAGGAGCCTGCCTCCTGGAAGGTGTGCTGCACGGTTGCGGTGCTGCCCAGGGCGAGCGGCGCGCCACCCTCATAGGAGTAGGTCCACTGGTAGGTGAGTGCGGCGCCTTCGGGGTCGGTGGAGCCGGTGCCGTCGAAGGTCACCGACTGCGCCACCGCGGCGGGACTGGGGTCGATCGTGAACGCGGCGGTGGGCGTGGCGCTGACGATCGTGACCGGGATGTCCTGGGTGCCGGTGGCGCCCTCGGGGTCGGTCACGGTGAGCTTGACGGTCTTGGTGCCGGGAGTGTCGAACACGTGGGTCGCGGTCACCCCGGTGGCGTCGGGAATGCCGTCGTTGTCGAAGTCCCAGGCGTAGGTCAGCGAGTCGGGGGTCTCGGCATCGGTCGACGTCGAGGCGTCGAAGGTGACCTCATTGTTCTGGATGGCCGGGTTCGGGGTCGCGGTGCCGTTGGCGGTCGGGGCGGCGTTGCCGGGCGGCTCCGTGATCGTCACGGTGACGGTTGCGGGGGTGGAGGCGACGCCGTGGTTGTCGGTGACCACGAGGCTGACCAGGTGCTCGCCGGCCGCGGCGTACGCGTGGGTGGGGTTCACCAGGGTCGAGGTCGTGCCGTCGCCGAAGTCCCAGGCGTACGACGCAACCGCGGCGCCGGTCTCGCCGGCCGCGTCGGTGTCGGACGACCCGCTGGCGTCGAAGGAGATCTCGACGCCGGCGTTGGCCGGGTTGGGAGTGGGCTCCGCGATCTGGGCGACGGGCTTGTTGTTGGCGTCGACGGTGACGGCGATGTCCGCGGTGTCGGTCGCGTTGTGGGCGTCGGTGACGGTGAGCCTGACGGTCTTGGCACCGGCGGTGGTGAACACGCGGTTGGCGGTGACGCCCGTGGCGTCGGTGGTGCCGTTGTTGTCGAAGTCCCACGCGTAGGTCAGCGAGCCCGGGGTCTCGGGGTCGGTGGACGTCGAGGCGTCGAAGGCGACGCCGGTGTGCTGCCAGGCCGGATTCGGCGTGGCCGTGCCGCTGGCCGTGGGGGCGGCGTTGGTGACGGTCAGGGTCCTGGTCTCGACGTCGGTGAGGTGGTCGGCGGCATCGGTGACCTTCAGCGAGACCTGGTAGGTGCCCGGCTGGTGGAAGGTGCGCTGCACCGCCGACGTGGTCCCCATGCTCACGGGAGCGCCGCCGTTGAACGAGTAGCTCCAGGCGTAGGTCAGCGCCGAGCCCTCGGGGTCGCTCGAGCCAGAGCCGTCGAAGCTCACCAACTGCTCCACACTGGCCGGGTTGTGGTCGATGGTGAAGGCCGCCCGCGGGGTGCTGACCACGGTGATCCGGGTCTGGGCGGTGACACCCTTGAAGGTGCCGGTGACCGTGGCGACGCCGCCCTTGAGGGCGGTGAGCCGGCCGCGCGAGTAGCTGACGATGCCGGTCGACGGCACCGTCCAGTCCGCCCACTGGGTGAGGTTCTGCGTGAACGTCGGGAAGGTGCCGTACTCCACGATCTTGACGCTCCTGCCCAGTTCCACCGTCGCCTTGGCCGGGCGGATCACCAGGCTGGTCGGTGCGCCGGCCTTGACCACGAGGTAGGTGCGCGCCACCTTGCCTCGATAGGTGGCGGTGATGGTGGCCCTGCCGGCCTGACGTACGCGCACGAAGCCGGCCGAGGCGACGCGTGCGACGAGGGTGTTGCTGCTGTGCCAGGTCGCCAGGTCGGTGACGTTGCTCTGGCTGCCGTCGGAGAGTGCCGCAACGGCCTTGATGTAGACGCCGGTCCAGGTCGACAGGGTCCGGCGCTGGGGCGTCACGCTCAGCCCGGTGACCCAGGCGGCCCGTGCCTCCGCAGCGGAGGTCGGTGCGACCTCCTGCGCGGAAGCGCCCGCCATGCCCGGCAGCAGGGCTGCCAGCAGGGCGATGGTGGCAGCGATGATCGTCGAGCGACGCATGACGGGATCCTCCCGGAGATGTGGCCCTGTGTGGTGCACACAGCGAAGGCAACGCTAGTCCTCGCCATGCCCGCTGTCGCCGTGGGTGTGCAGTGGATTTTCAGCTGGATCCACGGGTGCTGAGTGGCTGCCCGCGATTGTCCCGGTTTGTCCCGGTCGACGTCGCTATGCTCCGGCGCATGAGGGAAGTCGCCCCCGGCGTGCAACAGCTGCTGGGCAAACCACCCCACATGATCAACGCCTATCTCGTGGGGGACGTGCTGGTCGACGCCGGCACCACCGGCGCCCGGCGTCGGCTGCTGCGCCAGCTCGACGGTCACCGGGTCAGCGCCCATCTGGTCACCCACGCCCACCCCGACCACTTCGGATCCAGCCACGCCGTCTGCGCGGCGATGGACATCCCGCTGTGGACCGGCGCCAAGGACGCGGAGGCGATAGAGACTGCGCGCCCGGTCACCGGCCCCGGGCGCATCCCGGCCCTGATGTCCCGCATGCCGATGCCGCCCGCCCACCAGGTCGCCCGGGGGCTCGCCGAGGGCGACGAGGTGGCCGGCTTCGAGGTCCTCGACGTGCCGGGTCACTCGCCCGGCCACATCGCGCTGTGGCGCGAGACCGACCGCACCCTGCTCTGCGGTGACGTCTTCTTCCGCCTGCCGCGGGTCTCCGCACCGTGGAGCTTCATGACCGTCGACCCCGCGGAGAACCGCGAGTCCATGCGGAGGCTGGCGGCGCTCCGGCCGGCGCTGGTCCTCTTCGGTCACGGCCGGCCGCTGCGCGACCCCGACCTCCTGGCCCGGGTCGCCGGGTAGGCGTCGGATGTACGGCGGGGCGACGTTCGAGCGCGGGGAAGAGCTGGCTGCCCTCGCGCTGGCCCTCGACGACGCGGCAGCCGGCAACGGCCGGGTGGTCGTCATCGAAGGCGTGGCGGGGATCGGGAAGACGCACCTGGTGCGTGCCGCGCGCGACCTGGCCAAGGAGCGCGGCTTCGGCCGGCTCCAGGCGATCGGCGACGAGATCGAGACGTCGATGTCCTGGGGCGTCGTCCGCCAGATGGTGGAGCGGTCGATCTCCCGCTATGCCGGCGAGGTCCGCGAGGCGATCCTGGCCGGGCCCACCGGTCGGGCGCTGGGGGCCCTGGCGGAGGCTCCGACCACGACATCGACCGGTGACGACGCCGACCTGGCGCGCACCCTGCACGCGTTGTGGTGGGTCGCCGTCGACCTCTCGGCGACCCGGCCGCTGCTGATCACGGTCGACGACGCGCAGTGGTCCGACCTGCCGTCGCTGCGGTTCCTCGCCTATCTCGCCCGCCGGGTGGCC
>JGI10216J12902_101713483_pt1 | contig 11921 bp, 6 predicted proteins | sample KanNatreferecore_FD_12902 | JGI IMG/M metagenome (IMG submission 12902)
ATTTCAGAAGAGTTCATTATTGAAGCAGGCATGAAGGGATTGGCGTATTACAGCTCACCCGTTGGAGAATTATTGATCGAATCCGACGATGACAAGATCACAACGGTCAACTTTGTAAAGGAGGCGAAACACAAAGAGATTCCAACACCGGCGACCGACTATTGCATAAAGGAACTCGATGAGTATTTTTTTAAGGGTCGAAAATTCTTTACAGTAGAGCTTGACCTCCGAGGAACTGCTTTTCAACGAACCGTTTGGAGCGAACTGTTAACAATACCATACGGCACTACCGTATCGTACGAGGCTATTGCCGTTCGAATTGGTGATGTCAAGACGGTCAGGGCAGTGGGTGTTGCAAACGGTCAAAATCCGATAGCTATCATTGTCCCCTGCCACCGGGTGATAGGCAAAAGCGGAGATCTTGTAGGATACGGTGGAGGTATCGAAAATAAGGAATGGCTACTTTACCACGAAGGCGTGCTTCTCAAGCAACTTTCCCTGTTTTAATTTTTCCAACTGTAGTATTTTTTGATCTTTGGTGCGATGAATTTCATCAACACGTTCCAGTACGCTAAAAAACTAGACAGTCAGGATACACTACGTCGCTTTCGAAATCAGTTCCTCATTCCTTCTTCCAATGGAAAGAGTAACATATATTTCGCTGGCAATTCGCTGGGTCTTCAGCCGAAGGAGACAAAAAAATATCTCAACGAAGAACTCTATGACTGGGCGCACCTCGGTGTTGAAGGTCACTTACATTCACGGCGGCCATGGTTGTATTACCACAAGTTCACCAAAAAAGCACTAAGCAACCTTGTAGGCGCCAAACCTGGTGAAGTTGTGGCTATGAGTCAGCTTACAGTGAATCTTCATTTGATGATGGTTTCATTTTACGCTCCCACAACGCAGCGATATAAAATCATTACTGAGGCAGACGCTTTTCCTTCAGACCAATACGCATTCGAGTCGCAAATAAAGTATCACGGATTCGATCCTGAACAGGCGCTCATTGAACTCAAGCCAAGGGAAGGAGAACATACAATTCGAACGGAAGATATCATAACTGCTATCAATACGCACGCAGGTGAGCTTGCACTGGTGATCTTTGGAGGAGTGCAGTACTACACTGGTCAATTCTTCAATCTAAAACAAATAACTGCTGCCGGTCATGCAGCGGGCGCATATGTTGGATTTGATCTGGCCCATGCAATCGGTAACGTGCCGCTATCTCTTCATGACGACGATGTCGACTTCGCCGTTTGGTGCAGCTACAAATATCTTAACTCCGGACCTGGATCTGTCGCGGGTATTTTCGTTCATGAACGCCATGGGGAAAATTTTGCTTTACCCCGATTTTCCGGTTGGTGGGGACATAATGAAAAGGAACGCTTTCTGATGAGGAAGGGATTTAAACCAATGTCTGGCGCTGACGGGTGGCAACTTTCAAATGTCCCCGTTTTCCAAAGTGCTGCTCACATCGCCGCTTTGGAGATCTTCCAGCAAACTTCCATAAAAGAGTTACGAAAGAAGAGCCTGCTACTTACCGGCTATCTCGAGTTCCTGTTGAGTGATTTTGATCCGGAGCAACGATATTTTAAGATTATAACACCGAGAGCTCCTGCTGAACGCGGCTGCCAATTGTCCTTGCTGATCCAAAACAATGGCCAGAAAATCTTTAAGAGTCTCATTCGGGAAGGTTTCATACTCGATTGGCGGGAACCAAATGTGATCAGGCTGGCTCCCGTACCGTTATACAATACGTTTCAGGAAGTCTATCGATTTGTTGATATCCTCAAATCATCCATCAAGAAACACGGTAAGTCACTTCGGAAATGAAAAGGGACAAGCATATCGCAATTGTCGGAGCGGGGCTCGTAGGGTCAATGTTATCGATTTATCTGGCCAGGCGTGGTTACAAAATCTCCGTGTTCGAAAGACGCTCCGATATGCGTATACGTACCGTTGATGCGGGGCGATCAATTAACCTTGCCTTGAGCAACCGCGGAATTAAAGCGCTGGAAGAAATCGCGTTAGCAAGTGAGATGAAACTTGAAGCGGTGCCCATGCACGGACGAATGATTCACGATATCCACGGTCACTGCAACTTTCAACCGTACGGCAAAGAAGGACAGTTTATCAATTCTGTTTCACGGAGTGGTTTAAATAAGGTGCTGATCACTGAAGCTGAAAAAAACGGCGTTGAATTTTTTTTTGATCACCGTTGCGCAGGAGTTGATCTGGAAGAAACCACCCTTTCATTGGCGATTAATGGATCGACCGTTGATAAAAAAATCGATATAATCATCGGTGCAGATGGAGCGTTCTCAGCCGTACGCGGGGCAATGCAGATCACCGATCGATTTGACTATTCCCAAGACTACATTGATCACGGATACAAGGAATTCACAATTCCTCCTGGAAAAAATGGAGAATTTCAAATGGAGGAAAACGCTCTCCATATTTGGCCGCGGGAAAGTTTCATGCTGATCGCGTTACCAAATCCAGATCGATCGTTCACTTGTACATTGTTCTTTCCTTTTGAGGGAAGTACTTCGTTTGAAAGCTTGAAAGTCCACAGCGATTTTTTGGAATTTTTCAAAAAGACGTTTCCCGATGCCGTGCCGCTGATGCCGGATTTGCTCGAAGAACTTAAGGAAAATCCCGTCTCCACGCTTTTGACAATCCGCTGCAGCCCCTGGGCTATACGAAATACGATGTTGATCGGCGACGCGGCTCATGCTATTGTGCCGTTTTACGGGCAAGGAATGAATGCCGGCTTCGAGGATTGCAGAATACTTAATAATTTGTTGAACGAGTACAATGATGATTGGATGAAAGTAATGCCAACCTTTCAAAAGTTTAGAAAACCGGATGCAGATGCTATAGCGAACCTGGCGCTGGCGAACTTTATTGAAATGAGGGATCTCGTGGCTGACGCAGATTTCATTCTAAGAAAAAAAATCGAAGCAAAACTTCATGAGCGTTATCCCGACAAATGGATTCCGCTTTATTCAATGGTGACGTTCCACGAAGACATTAGATATTCAGACGCGCTGAAGATAGGGCTGAAGCAACAGCAGATAATGGATAAGGTTATGAGTATTCCCGGAATTGAAACTACTTGGCAGTCTTTAGACCTTCAACAGCTTGTTCGTCAAATTGAGGAAGCCTAATATGGATTTTATATTCTTCAAAACGTTCCAATACTTCCACAACGTAATTCACAGGTTCTTCACACTTGCAATAACCTGCGGTAACCAGTGGATCGCGGTAATACTTCGGATCCGATTTTTTCAGCAAGAAAAATTCCACATCAGACCAGTTCGCTTCATTCCTTCCGTATTTCTTACACAACTTCCTGGCATCAAGAATATGTGACAGCCCGGCATTATAAGATGCCAGTATAAACTTAAGCCGTTCCGGCGGATCGGGTATTCGCTTTGTCCAATACTTTTCCAGGTACATTAAATAGTTGACTCCAGCCTTCAAACTTTGTTTTGGATCTTTCAAATCGGATGCGCCAAAACGTTTGGCCGTCTCCGGCATGAGCTGCATTAGTCCTCGCGCACCTGCCCACGATTCATCAGTCGCATTGAATTTTGATTCCTGGTATACGACAGCAGCGAGCAACCTCCAATCCCACCCTAACTTATCAGCGCCCGCTTTTATAAGATCATCATACGGCGATAGTTTGTTTCCTCCTAACGAAGAATAGTCACTTTGCCTGTGTACAAGCGACGTTCGTGGACTCTTAAAGTATCTGTTGTAGATCACCATGAACGTGGGTTGCTGTTTTATTTGCAATAACCACTCATCAATTACCTCCATTAGCTTCGGCGAGTTCTTTCGCAAGGCCCATGCGATCTGTTGCGGAATGCTGAGAACCGTGCTTACATCAAGGTTAGAATAATAGGCTGAATTCACTCTTGCCATTGTATGGTCCGCTACCGTATAATCAATTTCTCCTAACGCCACTTTTCTTATTAACGATTCACTTTCGGAAGTAAGCGTGTCATTTCGAATAATAATATCGCCGCCTAATTCCTCTGATAAATTTTTAAGATGAAGCTCATGACTCGTGCCTTCAATGACATAAATCTGTTTTCCTATTAGTTCAGAGGGTTCACGTATCAAGCTGTCATTAATTTCTTCGAGCGTAAGGTTTCTCCAGTTCTTTGGTTTTCGCTGCACAAGAACTTGATACGTGTTAAAATGCGGACGTGTAAAACTCACAATTTCCCGTCGTGGTTTTGTGATCGTCAAGGGAAATGCAATGATATCGCCTTCGCCAGTATTCAGCTGTTCAAAGGCACGGTCCACTCCGGATGTTACTTTTATTTTAAGACTGACATTTAAATGTTTTGCAAGAAGCTGAAGCAACTCATACTCATAACCCATCGGGTGACCTTTATAAATAAAATAGCTGAATGAATTATTATCCACCAACGCATTGAGGTACCCTCGTTTGACAATATCATCAAGATCGATTTCTACTTGCGGTTCACTGAATGAAAGAGGAGGAATGGCTTTTTCGCAAGAAAAACACGCAAGAACAAGTCCTGCGGTTGTGAAATACTTCGAGAATGCCAACATAGGTAGAGATGAAGATAAGAATTCTGCTATAGATAACGAAATCGGAAAAAGGTAACTCCACTATAAAGCGAACTACGGTGTGGATGTGTGTCAATACACATAAAAAAAGGCCCTTGCCGGGCCCTCTTAAATAAATCAATGGATGAATTTCTAGTTTCCAAAAATGTATCGCAAACCAATCTGCATCTGCCAGCGTGAGACTAGGGTGAGGTCATCGCGGTAAGTTTCAAGCAAAGGTTGTTTTGTCGTCGCATTCAAATACGGGTACTGGAATGTCGGGCGTTTCTCTGCATTATAACCGGTGAAGTTAATAAGTGTATTTCGGTTCTGGATTTTGTAAACACCCCAATCCGAATTCAAGAGATTACCAAAGTTGAAAATATCAATGCTCAATTGCAGAGTATTTCTCTTCTTCTTATCTCCTTTAATGTTAATGAAAAAGTCCTGAAGGATCCGCAAATCCAGCTGAGCGTAAAATGGCCTTTGTGCGCCATTTCGTTCAGCGTATTGTCCTCTGCGGCCGCTCAAGTATTCATCCTGATTGATATACGCATCGAGATCGGACCATTGTTGCGCCGCAGCGTAAATCGTTCCATCTGAGTTAGTGATGTCGGTTAGAATGATGTCGTTTTGATCGCGAGGTATGTAGATCAGATCGTTTCCACCGCCGCCAGAATTATCACCGTTCATGTCACCACTGTATACGTAGGAAAACCTTCCGTTAGGGGCCAGCTCATAAAACGCGCCAACACTTGTACCCATGAAACCAAGGTATTCCTTGCGGTAGTTCACAGAAGCAATCACCCTGTGCTTTGCAAGATTGGTGAAGTACGACTGAACGTTGGCGTTCGGATCGCCAGAGATCTGCCTGTCCCTCCAAATGGATTGAGCAATAGATCCACCATCGTTTACTGAGCGTGAATCGGTATACGTATAAGCAGCAAATGCATCAAGACCAAAGAGGAAGGATTTTTTCAATTGCGCAGTGATGAAGTAGCTGTATCCTTTATTGGTGTTCGTCATGATGATAGCGTCGCTGATATTAGTGTTGATTTGATATCCCTTCGCACCCGACGATCCCGTATTAGGGAAGGTTTTGTAAAAGATAGGTCTATTGTCTGGACCAGTTGCGAATTCAGTCGCATTAGGCAGGTTGACGTTCTGATGATACACAGCGTTAATGTCTTTCGTGTAAGCAAAATCAAGACTTGCGATCAAACTGTGGCCGAAGTCATGATCTATCGCTACGTTGGTTCTCCATACCTGGGGGAACTTGAATTTTTCATCCGTTACGGCAAGGTTATAGCTCGCGCTGGCTATAGCGGCATCTCCGACCGGGCGATATTTGTCTACGTCCGGAGAGAACGTGATTGCCGTAAGATCTGCTCCGCTAAATACCCTAGATCCAAAGAGCACACCGTTGTTGCTGGCCTGGTTTGAAATCCACACGTAAGGAACACGACCGGTAAATATCCCTGTGCCTCCACGGATCTGCGTAATGTTGTCGCCATTAAGATCCCAGTTGAAACCAACTCTCGGAGACCATAGGAATTGCGTCTTCTGCAATTGATCTGTGAGAATGGTCTGCCCGTCGCGGAACGTTTTGGATTCAGCATCTTCGTTTCTCTCGATATCCGAAGTGATGATGGGGATGTCCACTCTCAAACCAAAAGTGAGATTGAATTTTTTACTAAACTCGTACTTATCCTGCGCATAGAATCCTAGTTGCGTAGCCTTGGTCTCTACAAGTGGAAAAGTTCCTTCTGCATTAGCTGCCCATCGCAATTCGTAGCGTGTAACCTGACCAGTTGTACCCTCTGCACTTTGATAGAACGCATCAAGTGTTGGAAACTGGTACAGGCCGTAATATGCAGGTGCGAATCCATTTTGAAATTTATATATCTCATTATAGGTACCCACAGACACAGTGTGTTGTCCAAGATACATATCGAAGTTATCCGAAATCTGGATCACATCGGTGTTGAGAATGTTGTTTGCTGAGAAAGGTTCGGTACCAAACGCGGTGAGGAAGTTATTGGACCCATTACCAATATCGACCATCGGGAATGCAAGACTTGATGTAGGTATCTCGCGGAAATCGCGGAAGGCGGTATATCCAATCTGAACCTTGTTGGAATATTTGTTACCTATTGTGCTGTTAAGTTCCGCAGAAACTGCATTCAGATTGTTATTGATTCGGTAATAAGCCGCAAGATATGGTAGTCCTGTTTGCCCGGGACTACGTGTATTTCCGATCGCACCGCTGGTGCTGGGCACCACATCGCGATATGAATCAAGGTAATTGTATTTGACTGTCAGCTTGTGGTTATCATTCAGGTTCCAGTCAATTTTTACAGTGGCTTTGTCACTGTTTGTTTCCAGGTCATAATTTTCATACGGGCCGGCGTTGAAGCCATACTTTTCTGATAAGTACGCACCTAAACCATCGAGATCACTGGCCTTAACTGCCGAGACATTGGAGCCGGATACACCGTCACGGTCTGCATACCAGAGAGAACCCGGATCTTCTCTTCTCTCAATTTCATAGTTAGCGAAAATAAAAAGCTTGTTCTTAATTATTGGAGCACCAACCCGGAAGCCCATGTTCTTAACGTTGAAAACACCGAGTGGACTGCTGAGGCTACCCACTTTATCATTTGCAAGGTTTTCACTTCGAGTAAAATAGTAAACCGAGCCGGTGATGTCATTTGTACCGCTTCGGGAAACAACGTTAATGCCCGCGCCGGTGAAGCTGCCTTCGCGAACGTCATATGGTGCGATGCTGGTTGTTATTTGATCCACTGCATCAAGACTGATAGGCTGAGCGTTAGTTTGGCCGCCCACCGTTCCAGAAAGACCGAAGGCGTTGTTAAAAAGACCGCCATCGACAGTGATATTGTTATAACCATTGCTTCGGCCTCCGAAGCTTGGACCGCCAACGACATTGTTTGCCTGAGGTGTTAAGCGAACGTAATCGTTGAAACTCCTGCTTAACGTCGGTAGCTGGCTTATTTGCGTGTTTGAAATTGTAGTGATAGCACCCGTGCGGTCCGAGTTGATGATACTGTTACCAGAGATCGTAATTTCATCCAGCTGAGTACCGCTTTCAACCAACTGAAAATCGGAATTCGACGTGACACCAAGTGTCAACATCACATTACCGAGCTCCTGAGTGTCATAGCCCACGAATGATACAGTGATCTTGTATGGACCACCAACACGGGCATTTGGAATAATGTACTTTCCATCGGCCATAGTAGAAGTTCCGTATTGCGTTCCGGATGGTTCGTGAACTGCAATTACATTTGCTCCCGGCAATGCTTCACCTTTTTGATCTGTAACAAATCCGCTGATACTGGAAGTTGTTACACCCTGTGCATACACTCCGGAAATAGTGATCAATACAAAGGCGAAAAACAGTAAAATTTTCCCCATAGATTTCGATTTAAGTTTAGGTTAGTTAGCTTTTAATGAGTTTGTTTTGTAGAGGTCATAAAAGTACCGGAACAGAAAGACTTTAACTTTAATGCACCTTTAAATCTTTCCACAAATTGTTTACAATACATTAACAGTTATTCATGCACCACTCATAAAAAAGGGGGGTAAATATTTGATTGAGAATACTTTATTTGACGACTTGTATTTTCTAAGACTGACAAAAATCATGAGAATTGCATTCCTCGCGTTGCTGGTTACATCGTTTGCGCTAACTGCCGATGGACAGCCCGATTTATCCTATTACTTGCCTGACGGAATTTCCTATGACCCGGCCATTCCAACACCCAAGTCAGTGATTGGCCACGAAGTTGGTGAGTGGCATGTTACGCATGATCGTCTGATCAATTACATGTACGCATTGGATAAAGCATCTGATCGCGTTAGCCTCGAAGTAACGGGCTACACATACGAAGGGCGACCACTATTGCTCTTGACCATCACATCGCCGAAGAATCACTCAAACCTCGAAAACATTCGTACACAGCACGTACAACTTTCCGACCCTTCAAAATCTACATCGTTGGACACGAAGACCATGCCTGCGGTTTTTTACATTGGATTCAGTATCCATGGAAACGAAGCAAGCGGTGTTAACGCCGGGCTTCTTGCAGCTTATCATTTTGCTGCGGCGAAAGGTCCTGAAATAGAAAATTATCTCAACAATACTATTATACTTTTTGATCCATGTTATAACCCGGACGGTATGCAGCGCTTCAGCAGTTGGGTCAACTCACGAAAAAGTCTTGTAACTTCAGTGGATCCGAATGATGCTGAACACAACGAAGCGTGGCCCGGTGGACGATTCAATCATTACTGGTTCGATCTCAATCGCGACTGGTTGGTGGCACAACATCCAGAGTCAAAGGCACGGGTGAAAAGTTTTCAAAAATGGAAACCGAATGTACTCACTGACCACCATGAAATGGGTACAAATGCGACGTTCTTTTTCCAACCGGGTGTGCCCTCCCGAATGCATCCCTTAACACCGTCAAAAAATCTTGAACTCACCAAACGCATGGGTGAATTCCATGCAAAAGCGCTCGACGAAATAGGGTCATTATATTTTACGCAGGAAGGATATGATGATTTCTACTATGGGAAAGGGTCGACGTTTCCGGACGTTCAGGGATCAATTGGAATTCTTTTTGAACAAGCCAGCTCCCGAGGTCACGCGCAGGAAAGCATTAATGGAATCCTCCGCTTTCCCTTTACTATACGCAATCAGTTTACCACTGCACTCAGTTCACTGAGAGCGATAAACGCCATCAGGGAAGATCTTCTCAATTATCAAAAGCAGTTTTTCAAAGACGCCATCACTGAATCTGCAAAAGATCCAATCAAATCCTATGTTTTTGGATCCTCAAACGACGCTGCGCGATCATATCACCTTGCAGAAATCATCGCGCGCCAGAACATTGATATTTATAAGCTTTCCGGTACACAAACTATTAATGGAAAAAACTTTAATGCTGCCTCGAGCTATGTGGTTCCATTGAATCAATCCCAGTACAAGCTGATCAAAGGAATGTTTGAAAAACGCACATCCTTCACAGACAGTCTTTTCTATGATATTTCAAGCTGGACACTTCCATTGGCTTTTGGCCTGGACTATGACGAAATGAAAACCATTCCCGCGCATGGAGAAAAAATTATAACGGCCGAACTACCGGTGGGGAAACGTATTGGCAACAGGAGCGAGTACGCCTATGTGTTTGAATCTTACGGATACTATGCGCCACGAGCGATCTACCGCCTGCTTAGCCATGGGTTGATGTTAAAAGTTGCCAGCGATCCTTTCTACCACACGGATGGAAAAAAATTTGAACGTGGAACTATTATGTTGCCTGTATCCGGACAGGAGAAATCCCAGGAACAGATTGAATTTATACTTAACGATATTGCTAGCAAAGATGGAATCGATATATATGCATTTGGTTCTGGTCTGGACTACAAGGGCGTAAGCCTGGGGAGCAGCTCCTTCCTTCCTCTGAAAAAGCCGGTTGTTGCTATGCTTGTCGGAGACGGAGTATCCGCTACGGATGCTGGTGAAGTCTGGCACATGCTTGACGTCCGTTTCAACATTCCGCTAACGTTAATTCCCATAAATGTTTTCGAGCGAACGCAGCTTGGTAAATACACTACGATAATAATGCCTCCCACCGCGGCCGGTTTCTCTATCTCCGAGGGAACAAAGGAAAAACTCCGCGCATGGGTGCAAAGTGGCGGAGTGATAATCGGATTGGAGAACGCTCTCAATTGGTTAACAACGGCCGGACTGGGCAAATTTGAAATGAAAAAAGAAGAAGAAAAGAAGGAAGTTCAAAGGCCACGTGCCTACGCGGATATCGACGAGTTCACTGGCGCCCAGGAAACAAGTGGAGCAATTTTCGAAGCGAATGTGGACCTCACCCATCCCCTTCTATACGGATACACCAGCAGCAGGATCCCGATCTTCAAGTCGAACAATCTTTTCATGGAAAAAGCAAAGGGCGCTTACAGCAATCCAATCGTTTTCACAGCGGCACCTCTGCTAAGCGGTTACATGTCGAAAGAAAATTATGCTAAGGCCAAGTCAAGTGCAGTTGCAGGTGTTAGTGTGATTGGACAGGGCCGGGTAATCGGATTTACTGACAACCTTTGCTTTCGTGCTTTTTGGTTCGGATCGAATAAGATGTTGATGAATGCTATCTTCTATGGTCCGTTAATAAATGCAGCTTCCGGGCGATAACAAAATGTCATTGAATGTCATGATCACATATGCAGCGAAGGCGAGGACTTTAGTCCTGTTGTTAGCTTTGCTATTTTCAGTAATGTTTGCAAGTGCACAGTCGATAAAAGTAATGACGTATAACATCAGGCTGGATACACCTGCGGATAGTGTTAATCAATGGCCTAAGCGCACAAATAAAGTTTTTGACCTGATTCGTAAATATGATCCGGACATCCTTGGAGTACAGGAAGCGATACACCACCAACTGCTGGATCTACTCAAAAACCTGCCTCAATACGATTACGTGGGGGTTGGCAGGGACGATGGTAAAACAAAGGGCGAATTTTCTGCGATCCTTTACAAGAAAGAAAGATTTAGCTTGTTGAAACAGGGAACGTTCTGGCTCTCAGAAACACCGAATGTACCCGGCAGCAAAAGCTGGGACGCTGCCATCACACGAGTTGCATCCTGGGCAAAGCTAAAAGACAAAAAGACAAATAAAGAGTTCCTCTCTATCAACACGCATTTCGATCACATTGGAAACGAAGCCCGTCGGCGTAGCGCAAATTTGTTGAAACAAAAAGCAAATGAGTTGGCCAAAGATCTGCCGGTTATAATCACGGGTGATTTTAACTGTACCCGCTCGGAGCCTCCTTATGTAACAATTATGAATCCCGAAAGTATAAGGTTGCATGATCCCGTCCATGGTGAACCTGTCGGAACGTTTTGCGGGTTTAAAGTGAATGGCTTTGAATGTAGGGCGATTGACTACATCTTTTATACAGATCATTGGACCGCTTCCGACTATAAAGTGATCACCGATAATGATGGAACATATTATCCATCCGATCATCTCCCGGTGATGACAACGTTTAGTATGAAGAAATAGTTAGCGGCGGCGGTTGGCAAGGTATACGCCGCCAATAATTGCTGCCATGCCAATGAAATGTCCTGTCTGCAACTGTTCACCATCCAACACTCCCCACATGACACCCACGATCGGTATTAGATAAGTGACGGAGCTCGTAAATAATGGAGTGCTGATCTTAACAAGCTTGTTAAACAATACTGTGGCAAGAGCAGTACTCATCAATCCAAGAAGCGCCACATACCCAAACGC
>JGI10216J12902_100486594_pt1 | contig 11920 bp, 13 predicted proteins | sample KanNatreferecore_FD_12902 | JGI IMG/M metagenome (IMG submission 12902)
TCCATCTTGATCGCCTCGAACGGGCAAACCTCGACGCAAATCTGGCAGCTCATGCAAACCGAGATGTCGATGTCAAACACGGCCGGATAAAGCTGCGGCTTGCCGATGTAATCCGGCTTCTTGTCCTTGCTCTTCTCGATGTAAATGCACTTGGGCGGGCATTCCTTCTCGCAAATCTGACAGGCGACACAGCGCAGGCCGGCGTGCGGGTCGTTGCCGTCGAAAACAAGAAACGGGAAGTTGCGCGCCGCCTCCTTCGGAGGCAACTGTTCCTCCGGATACTGGACGGTCGTCAGCCTTTCTTCATCGACGTAGCTGCCGATGAAGTTTCGAGCCGTCTCCGCCATTCCTTTGATGATGCCGGCGCCGAGCATGATTAAACGTTCCAGACACGAATTACACGAATCAACGCGAATTCAAAATATCTTTCGTGCGGATGATTGACGTTCCCGTCCTTCATCGGTCCACCTCACCCAGCACAATGTCCACGCTCCCGAGTATGATGACCACGTCCGCCACGGTTTGGCCCAGGCACGTGTCTTCCAGAACCGTCAGGTTGATCAAGCTCGGCGGACGAACGCGATAACGATAAGGATTCGGACCGCCATCGCTGATGAGATAGAAACCCAGTTCGCCTTTGGCCGCTTCGATGCGACCATAAGCCTCTCCAACCTTGGGACGAAAACCACGGATCTTCGCCTTGGGATCCATGATCGGTCCCGCTGGGATGTCTTTCAACGCCTGTTCCAGGATCTTTAGCGACTCGCGCATCTCCAGCAAACGGATCATGTAGCGGTCGTAAACATCGCCATGTTCGCCGAGAGGGACGCGGAACGGGAAGCGCTCATAGATGCCGTACTTGTCCACTTTGCGAATGTCATAGTTGACGCCGCTGGCACGGAGCATGGGCCCGGTAATGCCGGCGTTGACGGCGAGTTCTTTCGACAAGACACCGACACCCTGAGTTCGCGCGATGAGGATTTCGTTTTCGGCAAGGAGGCGTTCGAATTCATCGAGGAAACGCGGAAAGTTCCCGGCAACTTTCTTTGCCTCATCCAGCCATCCGGCGGGCAGGTCGCAGCGGCAACCACCGAAGCGCATGTAATTGCACATCATCCGCGCGCCGGTCAGCGACTCGAAGAGATCGAGAATTTTTTCCCGTTCGCGGAACGCGTACATGAGCGGCGTTCCGGACGCGCCCATATCCTGCAGCAGGAAACCGATGAGACAGGAATGATTCAGCAGGCGGGTCAGCTCGGCGGTGATGACCCGGATGTATTCCGCCCGTTCGGACGGCTGCAGGCCGGCGAGCTTCTCGACGCTCAGCGCGTAAGCCCAATTGTTCGCGAGCGAACAGAAGTAATCGAGTCGGTCGGTGTAGGGCATCGACGCCAGGTAACTCGCGCCTTCGGCGATCTTCTCGTGGTTGCGATGCAGATAACCGAAAACCGGCTTGAGCTTCACCACACGTTCGCCATCGAGTACGACGTCCATCCGAAACACGCCGTGGGTGGACGGGTGCTGCGGACCCATCGCCACTTCGAGCAACTCGCCTTCCGCACTGCCGTCCGGCAAAGTCTTGGGCAGAATCTCGTAGTTTTTTGACGGTACGGACTTATCAGCGCCTTGCTCCATCATGAGTTCTCGTGATGACGAGTCGCAAGTCTGGGGAGCGGGGACAAGTTCGCGCACTCCAAAATCGGCACTCATGCCTTCGCCTCCGGCCCATGATGTTTCCTGGTCCGTTCGAGAACTTCATCGTGCGGTGTCGGTTCGTATTCGTAGTCGTCCGGTTCCACGTAGTCTTTGCGCATCGGATAGTCTTTGAATCCGTCCCACATCAGGATGCGACGGAGGTCAGGGTGATCATCAAAGAGGATACCGTATAGGTCGAAGATCTCCCGCTCCTGGAATTCACAGCCACGCCAGAGCGGGGTGAGCGATGGCAGATGCACGTTGTCGGTTCGATTCTCGGTGCGCATCCGGATGATCACCGGCCCATGCTTCAACTCCATCGAGTAAAGGTGATACACGGCTTCCAGGTAACCGGGGCGCTTCGTCTTCTTTACCTCTTCGACTTCTTTCTCAACACCATCGACGACTTTCTTGACCTTCACCTTTTCAGTGAGTTCGAGGTCGAGCCAATCCACCCCGGTGGCGTTGGAACAGTAGTCGAGTCGAAGCGCCGGATCATCGCGCAGAAACTTGGCGATAGGAACCGCATGCTCGTTGTCCACGAGCAAAGAATTCTGCCCGCTCGGGCTGCCGTTGAGAATGATCTCGAGGCGCGCGCCAGGAATGGCGGACTCGATGCGCGACTTGATTTGTTCCAGTGGAATCATGTTGCGGCGTTAAAACGTTACGTCGTCACGCGGTAACGAGTATTAGGCGTGACGGATCAGGCTCGGGGCCTGCCACACATCCGGATTATTGGGCGGCACCAAATCATGCTCGCCAAATTGGGGCACGGGGAATTCGCTGGGCGCTTCGGCATTAAGATGTCGCGGGCGATTGACACCGGTCAGTTTTTGTTCATCGATTTTCTTCTGGAGCGTCATGAAAGCGTGAATGAGCGCCTCCGGCCGCGGCGGACAACCCGGAATGTGGACATCCACGGGAATGTAGCGGTCGATGCCTTTCAGCACGTTGTAGCCCTGCTTGAACGGGCCGCCCGAAATGGCACACGCGCCCATGGCGATCACGTATTTCGGCTCCGGCATCTGGTTGAAGAGGCGGACGACCTGCGGCGCCATTTTCTTCGTCACCGTTCCGGCGACGATCATCAAGTCTGCCTGCCGCGGCGACGGGCGGAAGACTTCGGCGCCAAAGCGAGCGAGATCGTATCTCGCCATGGTCGTGGCGATCATTTCAATGGCGCAGCAGGCGAGACCGAAAGATAACGGCCAGACGGAATTCTTCCGGCCCCAGTTGTACACCTCCTCCAGGGTCGTCGTGAAGATACCCTGCTTCTGCAATTCGCTTCTCAGTCCTTCGTCCATGATTGGTTTCTTTAATCTCCGTTGCCGCTCGTGGTCGGATTAGGAGAAAGAGTGGGATTAAGAGAAAAGTTCATTTCCACGTCAGGACACCCTTCCGCCAGGCCCACACCAGGCCTTCCACGAGCAACAGAAGGAAAATCATCATCGCCACGAACGCGCCTACGGAAAGGCTGGTGAATGCGACCGCGAAGGGTAGAAGAAAGATGGTCTCGACATCGAAAATGAGGAAGATGATGCCGTAGAGATAATACTCGGATCGGAACTGCACCCAGGCGTCCCCTTTCGATTCAAGGCCGCACTCGTAAATGGCATTCTTGTCCGGACCCGGCTTTTGCGGAGAGAACATCTTCGCCCAAACCCGGGCCAGCACCAGCGGCACTACGGCGAAAAGAGTCGCCGCGACCGCAAACACCGCAACTAACAGGTATGGATTGTCCGGGAGGTATGAGTTGTCTGGGTTCATGGCAACGGCACAACTGGCTGCATTCTTCGCGAACAACGGTATCGACTGGAAAACGAGCCGTCAAGGAAGCGACCCATACACTCAGCGCAGCAAGCGGCTGCCAAAATCGTCCTCGTCCTCGTAATCGAATCGGGAAATCAAGGACGAGGATGAGAAAGCCATGATTTACACAGGCTGGAGGACCTCCGAGGGATAGTAACGTGGGTATTCGTCAACGACCCACCGTGTTGTCATGACTGAGCAACCCGTCAGGGGACATGAAGCTCCAACCACCGCAGATTCTAATTCCGATCGGGCGTGTGGCGTTTCAGACCGACCGAATGAGCGATGTCGTCGAACTCTTCACCGCTGACCTCATGCAACTGCTTGCCCTTGTCCTTGAGCTTTTCGTTGATCTTGACGGCTTTCTCGGTCATCTCCTCGTGCGTTTCCTTGGTCCCGCCGACCAAGGCGAAGTTCGGCCCGGTCGTGACGCGCTTGTGACCGTCAGAATCGAGTCCAATACCCAGCATCAGTGCTTTGGCCTTCTTGCTCTTCTTTGAGACGTTCGACATCGGACTAGGCTACTGTCGCGGCCCCGAAATTCAAGGCGCAAAGTGCCGTCACCGCGCTCGGACGAATCACTGGGCGGTGAGAAAGTTCCCTCTCTCCAAGGGAGAGGGCGGGGTGAGGGGGAAGGGAGCGGCCGAATATCCACGCCGCAAGATTTTGAGAAATGCGCCGTCGGTCGCACGTTGATGATTTACAACTCTAGCATTTGGTCGGCAATCAACATGCCTTCAGCGGCACCTGCCCGGGCTCCCAAGGACACGGTGACACAAGAACGACTACGAAACGGTCATTGGCTGCCCATTGTGTTTCGGCCCTAATCCGAGGAGAAACGGCACGGCACGCTTGGCCCACTGATCCGCCGTCGGATACGACGACGCCGAGCCGCCGAAGCAGCTTTGCAACATGTCCGTATTGATGACGCCCGGATTCAGGGGAATAGCCGCCATGCCTCCGGGGAACTCCTGAGCCAGCGCCTGCGTCAATCCTTCGATCGCCCATTTTGTCGCGCAGTACGGCGCCACCTCCGCATCCGTGGATCGCCCCCAGCCGGAACTGAAGTTCACGATGACTCCCCTGCCCTTTTCGATCATCGCGGGAGTGAAATGCCGGATCACATTCGCCACGCCCTTGATGTTCACGTCCATCACCCGATCAAACTCATCGGCCGGCACTTTCCAGAGAGGCGCGTTTTTGTTGATGAGCGCTGCGTTGTTCAGGAGAAGGTCCGGCGGACCGTGCGATTTCAACAATCGCGCGGCCCACGCCTTCACCGATCCGTCGGACGCCACATCGACAACGTCGAAGCCGTGCGGCTTGCCAAATACTTTGCGCAACTCCTCGATGGCGCTGGACGACCGGCCGCAACCGAAGACGATGTGGCCGTCTCGAATGAACTCTTCCGCCATGGCGCGACCCAGGCCGCGCGAAACGCCCGTGATGAGAATGGTCTTTGCGCTCATCGCCCTTTTCTCCAGCGGTTGATCCGCCAGAAGAAGGCACCGAAAAACACCGCTCCGCACGAGTTCACGCCCATCGTGTAACCCAGCTTGTAGAAAACACCGTTGTTGTTGGCCGAGTAGATGGCAACGTCATGTCCGACAATCAGGTTGGGCATCGCCGCGGGCATCATCGCGCCCTGCATCAGGCCGCGGGCGAAACCCGCCGGCCTCTGGCCGCGGTCCAATCGCAGCGAAATCCGGTTCAACGTCCAGCCAATGACGAACGCCAGAAGGATGATCGACGCGATGCGAATGACGAAACTGCGTTTGGGACGGTGGCCTGGTGACACTGGGACAGTGGTTGCCGACATAGCGCTGGTGAGCATTTTGGGAGCGCCTTAAGGGCGCAAGCAGATTCTGAAGCCGTCTCACTGCCGGCGGTCAAGAAATCAGTGGTGCGACGTGCCGTAGTAAGCGCCTGCTGTCTCCACGAAAAGCTCTTCTGCCTGACGGACCGCAAGAAATTGAAGCCACACTACACAGATCGCCGCGGCAAACAGTAATTTGCCTTCCGGCGATAGAGGGAATCGTTTCATTCAATCCTGTTCGCCAGGGGCACTTCACACGCGCGTCTTATGCCAGCCGCGTGCCTGCCACCACCAGCGAAACCACCGGCGCGTGTCGCGCATCGGCCGGATCTTGCTCCGCTCGTTGCGATAAATGACCTGGATCGGCACGAACTCCACGCGGTGCCTGGCGGCGATGAACTTGCTCAACAGTTCGGACTCGATCTCAAAATGGTCGGCCTCCAAATGCACCTGCGCCCAGGTCCCCAGATTCATCAAACGAAAGCCGCATTGCGTGTCTGGAAGTTCCTGTCCGGTCATTCGTGAAATGCGCCGGCTCATCCACTGGTTGACTTGCCGTCTCAACCAGGGCATCGCCGCGGGATTCATCATGCGATTGCCAACCACCAGTTTCGCCGATGTCTTCTCGGCGCACTTCAGGAATGTCGGGATGTCCGCCGGCGCGTGCTGGCCATCGCCATCCAGCGAAAGCGCCCAGTCAAAACCGCGTTCCCGCGCGCGTTGCCAGCCGGCGGCCAAAGCCGTGCCCTTGCCGCACCGTTTCTCGTGTCGAATGACCTCCGCTCCCGCCTCCGCCGCGAGCGACGCGGTCGCATCCGTCGAGCCGTCGTCCGTGACAATCACGGTGGGAAGCAAGGCGCGCACTTCCCGCACGATCGATCCGATGGTCGCTGCCTCGTTGAGACAAGGGATCACAACCGCACAGGCTGACGGCCAGTTCACGCTGAGACGCTAGGGAAACCGCCGCCATCGCCAAGCTTTTTTGAATGAGCGACGACCGCAACCGATTGGGGTTCTTGCAACCTGCAACCCAATTCCCGCCAAAAATAGGTTTGCGCTCCCCTGCCGCCCCGCTTTTACTTGCCGCGGTGACAGACCAGTCTTTCTTCCCAACGAGCGAGATTCTGGGGGCGCGTGGCGACCAACAATCCGCTTTTCACGAACGCGCGGCGGACACGCGGACAAGACGGTTCGGCCGCCAGGTGTTTCTGCGGGGCGTGGTTGAGGTCTCCAACTACTGTCGGGAGAATTGTTCCTACTGCGGCATGCGGCGCGACAACCGCCAACTCTCGCGTTTCCGCGCGCAGTTCAATCAATTGGCAGAACTGCTCATCCAGTTTCGCCCCGCAAGCATCACGGACCTGAACATCCAGACCGGCGAAGACCCGGTCGTCATTCGCGAGCTGGTCCTGCCGTTGGTCGAGCTGCTTCGTCGCGAGACTCCGCTCGGCGTGAGCGTCTGCCTCGGAACTTTGAACAAATCGCTCTACCGGGAACTCCGTTCCGCCGGCGCCTCCATTTATATCATCAAGTTCGAAATCGCCGATCCTCGACTTTACACGCGCATGCGGGCGCCCGGCACGTTCCGCGAACGCGTCGAACACATCCGCCTCCTCGCGCACAGCGGCTGGAACGTCAGCTCCGGATTTATCGCAGGTCTTCCCGACCAGACCGACGCCGACCTGCTGGCAAATTTCGCTCTCGCGCGCGAATTGCCGCTGGACGGATGCAGCGTCAGTCCGTTTATCCCCGGCGACGAGACCCCGCTCTCAGGCGCGCCGACGGCGGATATCGATCTGACGTTGAACTGCATGGCGGCGCTGCGGTTGATGCGGCCGGACTGGGTCATTCCTGCAGTCAGCGCGCTGAACCTGGCTGAACCCGGCTGCGGCTACGGCCGCGGTTTGCGCACCGGCGCCAATCTCGTCACCATCAACCTGACTCCTTCCGAATTGCGCGGCGATTACCTGCTCTACAAACGCGATCGTTTCATCATGACGGAAGAACGGATTCTTTCGGCCATCAGCGCCGAAGGCTTGATCCCCTCGAAACAAAGTCTGGCCGGCTTCTATCAGCAGAGAAAGATCGACCGGCTCCTGTCGCGATCCCGCACGGTGGAAGCGGCGGCGGTATAGACGCTCAACTCTTCGTCCCGACGTACTCGCTCAGAATATTTCCGGTGGTCTTCCGTGCGGCGTCGCTGAATCCGGCCTTCTTCAAGGCGCGGAGAATCGCCTCCGGCAGAACGCACTCCGCGATCGTCGCCCAGTAGTACTCCACCAGGCGCGCCGATTCGTCGTGACGCCGGCTGAGCCGCGTCAGGAAGGGCACCAGTTTCTGCATGTAAAAGCGCATCAGCGCGAATCCAGGACGCGATGAAGGCCGGGTGATTTCCAGAATCAGGATCCTCCCACCGGCCCGCAGCACGCGATAAAACTCGCGGAATAATCTTCCGAGGTCCTCGACGTGCCTGAGCGCGTAGCCCATGCTGACAAAGTCAAATGTTGAGGCGCAAAACGGCAGTCTCTCGCCAAAACCTTGAATGAGTGAAATCGAGCGCTCCTTGCGATTCTCCTGCAGCATTCCCCGGCTGGGATCCAGCCCGACCAGGTCGCGGGGCGCAACGCCCAGGTCGAGCGCGCCCTGCGCCACCAGACCCGTTCCCGAGGCCACGTCGAGCACTTTCATCCCCGGTTGCAGCCCGGCTTTTCGGAGCGCGTGTTTTCGGTATTGCCGGTCCGTCCAGAACGACAGCGCGCCGCTCAACCAGTTGTACTCGGGCGCGGCGCGGTCGAACAGGTCGGCAACAAAGTGAACGCGCCCGGCCGGCGCATCGTAGAATTCAGTGAGCGGACGATGGGGCGCCAGTTCCGTCGAAGCATTTTGAACCTCAAGAGGCATTGCGATGCTGAGTTAACCCGGGATGGGAAATGAAATCCCTTTGGGGCTGTTTCGCCCCGCGAGTGCGTGGCAGCCAGCTCCGCCACCCTTCCCTCAGTTCCAGCCAGAGCCAGCCCGCCAAAGCCTGAAAAACCGGCACGACGCTGGAGTGTGCGAACGTGTAGCCCTTGAACATGAAACGACGCTTCGCGTTTTGCCGGCAGGAGCGGCCCCGCGCGCGACGGACACGGGCGATCCCGGCCAAGCGGCGGTTGTAGGTTCGCATCAAATGGAAAAACGGAACCGATCGTGGCGTGGCGAACACCGGCTCCCGCAGGGCCACTCGGCCCCGTTTGAACGGTTGTGAGGCGACGCCCAGATAGTACAGGCCAAGGTCCAGTAGAAAGGCCAGACGCATCAGATCGTACTGCCCCATGTATTCGTACTTGTCCCGATACAGCGCCGTAAACCAGCATTCGTAACTTCGGCTGAAATCCCGGTTGTGTCTGGCGACCAGGCCTGCCATTTCCTCACCCCGTTGTTGCGCGAAAATCAACTCCGCCGTCGAAGAGGCCGTAAACGAAATCCAATCCATCCCCGGACTGTAAAACGGATCCATGAAAGCGCCCGCGTCGCCCACGAGCGCAAAGCCATCGCCCGCGAACGTCGTGCTGAAGTACGGCAGGTTCTTCCGCCAGTGAACGTCGCCCTCACGCCAGGTCGCATCAGCAAGAATCTCCCGCGCCACCGGATGCTGTGACAGAAAGCTCTTCAGGCGGTCGCCTAAAGAACCCTCCTCAGGCCACTGGACGTGCCGTTGATCGAACACCACGCCGACACTGACATCGCCGCCCTTGAGCGGAATGCACCACGCCCACCAACCGTCGCCCATGAAATGATTCGTCGCCGTGGCGCGAATGCCGTGGCACGCCATCGACCATTCGGGAAATCTCTCGGCGAGCTCCAGTCCGTCCCAGTCCTTGACCCCGGTCCATCGCGACCAGACCGACGTGGTCGGATGCGCCCGGTTCGGCCGCCACCAACCTTCCTGCCGCGCGAGCAGCGCCGCCACCCCGGAAGCGTCCACGACCCAGCGCGCCTGCACCTGAACCGTCTGTTCTCCGCGTCGAACGTCCACGGTTTGCCGGCCGCCTGCATTCAGGTGCACCTTGCCCACGCTCACCGGCCGCCAGAGCTCCGCGCCGAGAGCGCAGGCGCGTCGAAGGACTTCCTCGTCCAACACGGCGCGGTCCACCTGATAGGCCGGCACGCGCGCCAGATAACGTCCGCCAATCTCGCTGCAATCGTCCAACGCCTTCGTTTGCTCGTTGAAAAACCAGAAGCGCATCCCTTGTTTCACGAGATGCGCTTCGTTCAAGTGCTGCGTCAACCCCAACACCCGGCTCAAAAAATACCCGCTGACTTCGACCGTCGCCTCGCCCACCCGGCGGGTAAACGCCGTTGACTTCTCGACGATGAGCACCCGAAGCTTCGGCTGCTCCCGCAACAGCAGAATCGCCGTGGCCGACCCGGACAACGCCCCGCCAACGACGACCACATCGTAATCCAAGGGCATTTGCGGCGAGGCGTTCACGATTCTGGAAACGTCAGTCGACGCGGCTAATCTTAAGGTCGCGGCGTAATACCTTGCCGTCTTCCGCCGAGATGAAGATCTGGCCGATGTCGGCCTGGGCGTTGGGATTCTTCAGTTTGGCCGCCCACAAACGGACGCGCCACGTCGGTCCTTCGTCACCGCGATCCAGCCACATCTGAGAGGCCTTGAGCGTCAACTTGTCGAGCAACGGGTCTTTGGTCGCAATTTCCAGCGCCTTGTCGGAGTCGATTTTCAGATCCTTCGTTTCCAGCGGCTTGTAGTCACGGTTCACACGTTCGAACATTCGCATGGGTCGGGTGACTTCCAGCTTTTTGCCCGCGCCAAACTTGACTTCCGTCGCCCTGAACTTGGCGTCCTGATCAAAATAAACGACATACCAGATGATCGGGACCATGGAATTGACCGACTTGTCGGAACGGATCTGCACAATCTTGTCCTTGGCTTCGTCGCTGACGTAGCGGTTGCCCTCCTTGGCCAACTCAAATGCGGTCGTTTCGGCCGCGTTCGCTACCTGCGCCAACGCACCTGCCATCACCAGCCATGCTCCGAGTCGTGTTTTCATTTTCATGCGGGCAATTTAGGCGTCGGGTGCGCCACTGACAACCCCGAAAACCGGCACCCGGTTCTGCCGCGCCATCGCCCACTCTGCCCTTGGCCCTGGCGCCGGCATGGGCCAGGCGCAGGGTTTGACTTGGACCCTCTGAGTTCATTAAGGTGCGGCCCGTAACGAAACCGTATCGTGCTGTTTCCGCCGCCCAAAACTCCCGCTCCTCCGCCTCGTGTCGTGGTGACCGGCGCCGGTGTCGTCACCGCGCTCGGACCGGGTTGGGAAGCCAACGCGGAAGGGTTTCGCGCCGGGCGCGTCGCCATCCGTCCCGTCACCGTGTTCGACGCCTCGCGACAACGGGTGAAGGTCGCAGGCGAAGTCAAATTGCCGGAAACATTGCCGACGACACGCCTAGGTTCGCGCCCTCTCCGGCGCCTCGATCGCGCTTCAAGAATGCTTTTGCTCGCGGCGCATGAAGCCTGGTTGCAATCAGGTTGGGAGCCGGCGGAGAACCTGCCGGTCGTCCTCGGCACAACCAGCGGCGGCATGAGCCTGGGCGAAGCCTACTACCGCAATGCCATCACCCACCCCCGCTCATTTCGAACCCAACCTGCGCGCGTCGTTCATTACCAGGCGCAACGGCAGGCCCTGGACCTCGAAGAGGCCCTGAGTTTCAGCGGTCCGATCACCATCATCGCCAACGCCTGCGCTTCGGGCGCGAATGCCATCGGCCATGCCTGGGAACTCCTTCGCGCCGGCTATGCCCAGCGCGCGCTCACCGGCGGCTACGACGCCCTCAGCCATCTCGTGTTCGCAGGTTTCGATTCCCTGCAGGCGTTGTCCCCGACGCAGTGCCGGCCCTTCGATGTCAACCGCGACGGCCTTGCCATCGGCGAAGGCGCCGCGGTGTTGGCCCTGGAGACGCTCGAATACGCCCGACACCGCGACGCGGAAATCCTGGGCGAGATCGCCGGCTACGGCGCCGCCACCGATGGCCATCATCTGACGCAACCCCATCCGAAAGGCGACGCGGCGTTCATGTCGATGTCAGCAGCCTGTGATTGCGCGCAAGTCGTCCCCAAACAAATCGGCTACATCAATGCCCACGGCACCGGCACGCCGCTGAATGACAGCGCCGAGGCCGCGGCCATCAATCGCTGGGCGGGTGATCATGTCAGAACGATTCCCGTGAGTTCGACCAAGTCGAGCATCGGCCATTTGCTCGGCGCTGCCGGCGCGGTCGAAACCGTCGTCTGCCTGATGGCCTTGCGCGAACGATGGTTGCCTCCGACCTCAACCCTCGAACAAACCGACCCTGCTTGCGCTTTTCCGGTGGTGCAGAAACCGACCGAAGCCAGACTGGACTATGCGCTGACCAACTCGTTCGGGTTCGGCGGCGCGAACGCCAGCCTGCTGTTGCGGAGGTGGGAATGAAGCGCGACATCGCGGCGCGCAGCGGGTTCGAGAGACAGTGCGGCTCGGTACAGTGTCAAACGACCGCTCGCGATCGCGGCTGCGGCGACCGGGGACCGGTCGCGCTACGGAAGATTCGCGCGAC
>JGI10216J12902_100177628_pt1 | contig 11915 bp, 10 predicted proteins | sample KanNatreferecore_FD_12902 | JGI IMG/M metagenome (IMG submission 12902)
CGGGCCGCGGCCTTTCGGGCGATGCCCATGCCGTTCCCACCCAGCGAGCCGCCCGCGCCGCTGGTCCCGAAGGGCGCGCTCGTGATCGTGGGCGGCGGCGGAACCACTCCGGAGATCATGGAGCGCTACTTCGCTCTGGCCGGCGGCAAAGACGCGCTCATCGTCGTGGTCCCCACGGCCTCGGAGGCGGAGGAGGTTCCCGCCGACCCGAGCGACGCCCGTTTCCTGCGCCGTTCCGGGGCCACCAACGTCAAGGTGCTCCACACCCGCGATCGCAAGACCGCGGACGACCCCGAGTTCTCCCGCGTGCTCACCGAAGCGCGCGGCGTCTGGTTCGGCGGCGGGCGGCAGTGGCGCTTCATCGACGCTTATGAAGGCACGCTCACCGAGCGCCGCTTCCGCGAGGTGCTGGAGCGCGGCGGCGTCATCGGCGGCAGTTCCGCGGGTGCTTCGATCCAGTCGCAGTACATGCCCCGCGGACACCCGCTCGGCAACACCGTCGTGGCCGCCGAAGGCTACGAGCGCGGCTTCGGCTACCTGCCGGGCTGCGCCGTGGACCAGCACTTCTTCGCCCGGAACCGCACCGCGGACATGACGGGCCTGATGAAGCGTTATCCCCAACTCCTGGGCATCGGCATCGACGAAGGTACTGCCGTCGTGGTCACCGGCCAAACCGCCGAGGTGATCGGCAAGAGCAAGGCCGCCTTCTACGACTACCGCGCCGGCGCGCCCCCGGGGCCGAGGGATTATGTTGAGGTTCCAGCCGGCGGGAAGTACGATCTGGGTGAGAGAACGAGGCAGTGACGGCTCCTTCCAGGTGATAGACCGGGCCCATCGGACGGGTGCCGCCGCGCAGGAAGCCCTAGAAGGCGTCGACGCGCGCTTCGCCGGGTGGTGCTCCGGCGCCGACCCGAGGGCAGTGCTCCTCGTCCGGGGCCGGTGAGTGCCGGTGCCGCGGATCGCGCAGGACCGTATATTGCTCTGTCGAACTGTTCCGGTCGTTCTGCCCTGCATTCGTGGAACTCCAGCCATGCTTAACTCCGGCTTTCGCGCCTTCGCTCATTTCGCGATTTCGCGTTTCCTCCTTATCGCCGCGCTCGCCGCGGCTGTTCCCGTGAGCGCCCAGGGGCCGCGCCCCCCCATCAGCCGGCAGGACAACGTACGTGAAACGCTGCACGGCGTGGAGGTCGTGGACCCCTACCGGTGGCTGGAGGACCAGGACAGCTCCGAGACGCGCACCTGGATCGACCAGCAGAACGCGTACACCAAGGCCACGCTGGCCGCGGTGCCGGGCCGGCTCCGCCTCCAGCGGCGCCTTACGGAGCTGCTGAAGATCGACGCGATGGGGGCTCCCACCGTCCGCGGCGGGCGCTACTTCTTCAGCAAGCGCCGGGCGGACCAGGAGTTGTCGGTCATCTACGTCCGCAAGGGGCTCGGCGGAGAGGACGAGGTACTGCTGGACCCGCACCCGCTCAGCCGCGACCACACCACCAGCGTGTCGCTGATGAACGTCTCCCAGGACGGCAAGCTGGTGGCGTACGGCGTGCGGGAGGGCGGAAAAGACGAAGTCACCGTGCGGCTGATGGACGTGGACAGCAGGAAAGACCTGCCGGACGTCCTCCCATCGGCCCGGTACTGGGGCGTCCAGTTGAAGCCGGACAAGAGCGGCTTCTTCTACACCAAGCACACCGCGCAGGGGCCGCGCGTCCGCTACCACCAGCTCGGGACGGACCCCGCGCAGGACCCGGTGCTGTTCGGCGAGGGCTACGGCGCGGAGAAGATCATCGGCTCCGAGCTCTCCGAGGACGGCCGCTGGCTCACGGCCACCGTCTCGTACGGCTCCGCGGCCGTGAAGACCGAGATCTGGGTCCAGCGCCAGGGCGATCGCGAGTTCACCCCCATCGTGAAGGATATCGACGCCGCCTTCTACGGCGAGGTGGCGGACGAGCAACTGTACATGCAGACTGACTGGAACGCGCCCAACGGCAAGATTCTGGCCGTGGATCTCAAGAACCCGGCGCGGGATAAGTGGGTGGAAGTCATCCCCACGGGCGAGGACAGCATGGACGGCTTCTCGCTGACGGGGGGGAAACTCTGCGTGAGCTACCTCCACAACGCGAGCTCGCGCGTCAGCATTTTCACCCCGAAGGGAAAGCGAGTCCGGGACATCAGCTTCCCCACGATCGGCTCCGTGAGCGGGCTGACGGGCCGGTGGAAGAGCGACGAGGCGTTCTTCTCGTTCGCGTCGTTCCACGTTCCCAGCACCATCTACCGGTACGACGTGGCGAAAGACCAGCGCGAGGTGTGGTACCAGGTGAAAGTCCCCGTCGATTCCTCGAAGCTGGTCACCGAGCAGGTGTGGTATCCGTCGAAGGACGGAACGAAGATCCCGATGTTCCTGGTCTACCGCAAAGACCTGCCGAAGGACGGTAAGCGCCCCGTGTTCCTCACCGGTTACGGCGGCTTTCAGTCCGCCCTGACGCCGCGCTTCTCGGCTACGGCCGCCATGTGGGCGGAGTCCGGCGGGATCTTTGCGCAGCCCAGCCTTCGCGGCGGCGGCGAGTTCGGCGAGAACTGGCACCGCGCCGGGATGTTGGACAAGAAGCAGAACGTTTTCGACGACTTCATCGGCGCGGCGGAGTGGCTCATCAAGGAGGGGTACACCAACCCCTCCAAACTGGCGATCTCCGGCGGCAGCAACGGCGGCCTGCTCGTCGGCGCGGCGCTCACCCAGCGGCCGGAGCTGTTCCAGGCGGTCATCTGTTCCGTACCCCTGTTGGATATGGTCCGCTACCACAGATTTCTGGTGGCGCGGTTCTGGGTGCCGGAATACGGCTCCGCGGACGACCCCGAGCAGTTCAAGTACATCTATAAGTACTCGCCCTACCACCGGGTGAAGGCGGGCACGAAGTACCCTGCCGTGCTCTTCATCACCGGCGACGCGGACACCCGCGTGGCGCCGCTGCACGCCCGGAAGATGGCCGCGCTCCTCCAGGCCGCCACCGGCTCCGACCGGCCGATCCTGCTCCAGTACGACACCAAGGCCGGCCACTCCGGCGGCAAGCCGCTGAGCAAGATCATCGAGGACCTGGCGGAGGAGTACGCCTTCCTCTACTGGCAGCTCGGGATGAAGGCGGAGTAGCGGCGGTGTGTCAGTGTCAGTCTCAGTCAGTGTCGCGCCGCGGAGTCACTGACCCAAAGCGAGGTCTGCGATGCCTGTTTCTGGATCCCCCCGTACTCCGGAGGAGGTCGCCCGTCTCGGAGAGGAAATCTTCGATGGCAAGGTCCGGCCCGCACTCGGAGCGCAGGATGATGGGAAGTTCATCGCCATCGACATCGGCACGGGTGATTACGAACTTGATGACGATGACTACGCAGCGGTGACGCGCCTGCGGGCTCGTCGGCCCACGGCCGAGGTGTGGCTGGGACGGGTGGGCCAGCCCGCGGCGTACCGCATGCGGCAGAGCCGGTGATCCGGGGTGTGGTAAACGCGCGGCGAGAGGCGGTGGTTCCCCTACAGGTGCGGGGACCGGGCGGCGTCGAGTTGGACGTTTCTGCGGTGGTCGACTCGGGTTTCACCGCCTCCCTGACGCTGCCGCTCCCAACGATATCCACTCTTGAGTTGGCCCGGGTGACCGGCGGTGGCGCGGTGCTTGCCGATGGGTCGGTTCGGCAGTTCGATATCTACGCCGCCGAGGTAGCCTGGGCCGGCGAGTGGCGGCCGGTCCTGGTCTCCGGGGTCGGGGATGAAGTGCTGGCCGGCATGCGGCTTCTGGCGGACCACGAGCTCCGCATTGTCGTAGTGCCTGGCGGCATCGTGGAAATCACGCCGCTCGAAGCGCCGCAAGGCACGGCCACGGATCGTTAACCGACCGCTTTCGCGCAGCACCACGACACGAGCAGATCCATCTCCCGCCACTGGATCTCTTCGAGCAGCACCTGGGTCTGGGTGGAGAGAACCTGGGCCTCGGCCTGGCCGAACCAGTCGATGAGGGCGAAGGGATCCCACTTGCGGCGCTCCCGCAGTTGGCCGGCGGCTTCGGTTGCCCAGCGGAAGCCGCTGCCGGTGCCGTCCAGCACCCGTAGCGCGCTGTGGTAGACGCCGTCAAAGGCGGGGTGGTCGCCGACCTGCCGGAACCAGTAGCGGGCGTTGCCGAGATTGCTCTCCACGCCGCTGCCGCGGTGGCCCTCCCGGCGGTGGCAGATGCCGTGCCAGTAGCTTCCCGTGACGGTCTTGATCGCCTGGCAGAGGTCGTGGCCGGCGTCGAAGTTGTCGTTCCAGACGTGCAGGCCGGCGACGGCGCACGCGGCCATGTGCGGGTCGCGGATCGTGAGTCCCTCGAACAGCTCCTCGACGGCCGCGCTGCGCAGGCGGCGGTCGAGGTCGTCGTCCCATACGTCGCTGACGAACATCGGGACCGGAGACCGCTCCCGCAGCCTCTCCAGAGCCTGGTCGAATCGCATGGTCAGCCCTCCGCGATGTAGTTCTTGCTCATCCCCAGCTCTTCCGGGGCGTGCAGCCGGAGCATCATCGTGTCCACGTCCGGCGGGATCTGGCTCCGGGTCGCCAGACTGATCGTCCACATCAGCAGCAGCGTGAACGGGACCCCCCAGATCGCCGGCTGCTCCATCAGCGTACGGACGATCGGGTCCGGGTTCCACGCCAGCACCTTCTTGTCGATCATCATCGTGGCCACGATGGCGCCGAGGCTCGCCAGCCCGCCGACGACCATCCCCGTCGCCGCGCCCGTGGCGGTGAGCCCGCGCCACCAGGCGCCCAGCAGCAGCAGGGGGAAGTAGCTGGCTGCCGCGATGGCGAAGGCCCAGCCCACGAGCATGGCGATGTCCCAGCTCTCGGAGGCCAGGCCCAGGACGGTCGCCAGGGCGCCCACGCCGACCGCGGAGATCTTGAAGGCCCGCATCCGCTGCTCCGGTGTGCAGCCGGGGCGAAGGATGGTGCCGTAGATGTCGTGCGCCATGGCGCTGGACATGGACACCAGCAGCCCGCTGAACGTCGACATGAACGCGGCGAACGCGCCGGCAGCGGTGACCCCGCGCCAGATGGCGCCGCTGACGCCGCCGAGGGCGCCCGGGAGCTCGATGACGACGGCGTCCGTCCGGGAGTTGGCATACAGCTCCGGCAGCAGGAACCGGCCCATCGCCCCCCACACGGCCGGGAACATGTAGAAGACGCCGATCAGGACCATCACCCAGAGGGTGGTGCGGCGCGCGGCCCGGCCGTCCGGGTTCGTGTAGAAGCGCACCAGGATGTGCGGCAGCCCCGCGGTGCCGAAGACCAGGCTGATGATCAGGGAGAAAGTGTAGAGCAGCGGGTAGCCGTGCTTGTTCGTGAGCCCGCCGAACGGGTTCACCCATGCGCCGTTCTTGACCGTTCCCGCAGCGGGGGAACCGGCGAGGAAGCGCAGCGTGGCCGGCCGGTCGAACTCCAGCTTCGCGCTGGTCAGCCGCGTCGGATCGTCCGGCCGGAGCTGGGAAGGGTTGAACTCCGCCGCCGTTCCCGAGCCCCAGAAGAGGACGTTATACGGCCCGTCGGGCCCTTCGGCGGTGCGGTTCTCCAGGGGGGTCACCACGAAGTCGGTCGACTTCAGGCTGGTCTCGCCGGGCTTCGCCGGCTGCGCGGCCTTGATGCTCTTGAGATACGTGTCCGTCACGAACAGGACCCGGTACGGGCCGACGGCCGGCAGCGTAAGCGTGTCGCCGGCCTTGAAGCGGCGCTCGACGTCGCGCTGGTAGACGGGGTATCCGGACGGGTCCTTCTGCGCGCGGGAGACGAACTGGTCGTAGGTCCCGAACACCGCCATCAGCACGAACACCGGCGCGGCGATGGCGAACATCTTGAGCCAGTACTGGAACGCCTGAACGAAGGTGATCCCTTTCATCCCGCCCAGGGCGACGTTGAAGGAGATCACGGCGCCCACCAGCACCACCCCGACCCAGAAGGGTGTCCCAAGGATGCTGTTCATGGCCACGCCGGCGCCCTTCATCTGGGGCATCGTGTAGAACAGCCCGATGAACAGAACGAAGGTGACCGCGATCTTGCGGAAGAGGCGGCTCTCGAAGCGCCCCTCGGCGAAGTCCGGGATCGTGTAGGCGCCGAAACGGCGGAGCGGTCCGGCGATGAACAGCAGCAGGAACAGGTAGCCCGTCGCGTAGCCGACCGGGTACCAGATCACGTCGTACCCGAAACGCATGACGAGCCCGGCGACGCCCATGAACGAGGCGGCCGAAAGGTACTCCCCGGAGATGGCGGAGGCGTTCCAGAAGACGTTGACCGTGCGCCCGGCCACGAAGAAGTCGCCGGCCGTACGCGAGATCCGGGTCGTATAGATGCCGAGGCCGATGGTGACCGCCACGACCAGCGCGACCATGGCGACGGGGATCCACTGGTTCATCGCGCCCGCTGCTCCGCCCGCATCACCTCCGCCTCATCCGCTTCCAGCCGTTCCGTGGCGTTCACGAAGTAGGCGGAGAGCGCCCAGGTCAACGGGTAGAACAGGATCCCCAGCACGAACCAGCTAAGCGGAAAGCCGAAGACCGGCTTCTGCGTGAGGTCGGGCGCGAAATGCGTCGCCAGCGGCAGCCCGAGGATCAGCACCAGGAACACGACGCCGACGCGCATGCTCAGCGCCGCCTGCTGCCGCATGAGCGACGCGATGAGCGACGGGTCGTGGGCGTCCTCAGGAGTTTCGGCAGCGGGACCTTGCGGCGGCATCCGTGAGTTCCTCTCGGGGGCGCGACGGCCCGTGATAGCTTGGGCGGCGGGTGCGGATTCCCCTGTTGGAGGAGCCTCTCGATCCCGGCGACGAAGAACCGGTCGGGCGAGGACTCGCCAGAGAGGGGTGGGACGATGGCGCGCGAGACGTTCCGGGCCGGCGACCTGACGGCCGTGATTGGGGACAATGAGCCGTATGACGACCGCCGGGCAGGATACAACGGGGTCCACCGGCTGGTGCACCGGACGCTGCCGGACCCATCGGTCTTCGGTATTGCCGGCCTGAACTTCGAACACATCTTCGACGGGGAGCAGGACCAGGCCGCGATCGGCGTGGACCCGAAGGTCTACTTCGAGCCGCGCAACCACCCGATGACGTTCCGGCGAATCGGTGACGCGGAGGCGGAGCTGCACCAGGCGCCGACGCCCACCTATCACCTGGAGAGCTGGTCGCGGTTCAAGCTGGTCGCGCCGCACTACGTGGATTTCACCTTCCGCTGCCGGGCGCTGCAGCACGTGTTCCGGAACGGCTACATCGGGCTGTTCTGGGCGAGCTACATCAACGCGCCCGAGAACAAGAGCGTCTACTTCCGTGATGCGCGGGGATGGGTGCAGCTCTGCACCCAGGAGCACAACAACCAGAGCACGGTGCGGCACGTCGACGACAAGCTGGAGCTCAAATTCCGGGAGGTGCCGGGCCAAACGCTCTACAAGAACTACTCCCCGCTGCGCTACGTGCAGCCGTTCTTCTACGGCTACTACGGGGCGAGCCACGTGCTGATCGTGATGTTCGACCGCGTGGAGGGAGTCCGGTTCGCGCACTCGCCGTCCAGCGGCGGTCCGCCGTCGTTCCCGAACCCGGCGTGGGACTTCCAGTTCATCGTCCCGAAGTACGAGGTGCTCAAAGAATACGGATTCCGCGCCCGAATGGCGTACCGGGAGCGGTGCCCCCGCGAGGAGATCGACGCCGAGTTCAAGCGGTGGAGAGAGTCCCTGGCGAAGTGACCGAGGCAGCCTAAGGTGTCGCCCCTAGAGCATCTGGCGCCGGAAGCGGTACACCGCCAGGCCCAGGAATAGCGACGTATAGAAGAGGCCGTACGCCACGAGGAAGCCCACGGTCCAGCCCGGGATGGGGGGCCAGGAGTACGTGACCTTGTCGCGGAGGTCGAAGAGGTCGATGTGGGGCAGCGCGAAATACGCCGCCCGCAGGAGGAACAAAAGGGCGGGCGGGACCGTGGGCGGCAGCAGCAGGAGGGTGTTGCTGAAGGTGCTGGCGCCCACCACGACCAGCAGGGTGACGGTGAGCGCGGCGGCGGGGGTGAGCAGCAGGGATAGCAGGAGCGCGAGCGCGCTGACGACCAGGATCGCCATGACCCGGAGCAGCAGGTACTGCCAGATGATGGCGCCGACCGGGATGTTGAGCATCGCGAGGTTGGCCCAGGCGATGAGCATCAGCAGCGCGAGAGCGCTCACACTCATCGCCACGGCGCCGAGGTACTTCCCGATGACCAGGTGCCAGCGTGAAATCGGCCGCGCGAGCAGCGGGTAGAGGGTCCGGCGCTGGATCTCCTCCGGGAATTGCCGTACGGCGAGTACCACGCAGAGCAGCGTGGACATCAGGCTGACCACCGCCAGGGAGACGTCGCGGAGGATGGTGTCGAGATCCTTCACCCCCAGCACCTGGAAGACGCCTCCGGCGGCCATCATGAGGCCCGCCAGGATGAGCACAACGTACACATCCTTCCGGCGCACCGTCTCCAGAATAGAGGCGCGGGCGATGGTGCGGATGGTCCTGAAGTGCTGCATCACGACACCTGGCCCTGCACCAGCTCCACGAAGTACGCCTCCAGGTCGCCCTCCTGGCGTCCCCGGTCGATCCCGAGATAGCCGGCCTTTTCCAGCTCGGCCGCGGCGAGGTCTCGGTCGTACACGGAGGTAAACTCCGCGGACCACCTGCCGCGGAGCACTCTGCCTCCCGCCCGCGGGGGGTCGTTCCCAGGAGGGAGCGCCGCGCTCAATGTAAAGCGCTCCAGCCTCCGCATGAGGTCACCCAGCTCCTCCTCGGCGATGACGCGCCCGCCGTGAACTACGATGATGCGGTCGCACAGCTGCGCCACCTCGGTCAGCTCGTGCGAGGAAAAGAAGATGCTGACGCCCGCCTCGCGCTGCTCCAGGAGCAGGTCACGGGCATCGCGCCGGCCGACGGGGTCGAGGCCGCTGGTGACCTCATCCAGGATCAGAAGCCGCGGGTTTCCGAGCAGCGCCTGCGCGATGCCGACCCGCTGGAGCATCCCTTTCGAGAAGCGCTGCAGCCGCTCCCCTTCGCGGCCCGCGAGCCCCACGCGCTCCAGCATCTCGCCTGCGCGGCGGCGAAGCTCCCCGCCGCGCAGGCCCTCCAGCTCGCCGTAGAGCTGGAGCGTCTCCATCGCGGTAAGCCAGGGGTAATAGAGCGCGACTTCCGGCAGGTAGCCGACCCCGCGGCGCGAGGCGGGGTCCGCGCTGGGGATGCCCAACAGGCTCACCTCCCCGGCGGAGGGCTCCAGGAAGCCCATCAGAGAGTTGATGGTGGAGGATTTGCCCGCGCCGTTCCTGCCGATGAAGCCCACCACCTCGCCCGGCTCGACCTGGAGGTCCAGGCCGCGGACCGCGTGGAGCGGGCGGCCCCGCCAGCCGCGGCGGTAGGTCACGTGGAGCCCCCGCACTTCGATCGCGGGGGTGACGCGGCTCAGTTTGCGTGCCGGGGCGGCGGGTTCTCGGACTTCAACGTGCATGGCTTACTTCGTACTATAGCGTCGGTGTCCCGTTGCCCCCATTGCAGAAGCAGCGACGACCTGTCCATAATAGGCCCGACCTGGTCCTCAGTTCCGCGCGGGCAGCCTCACGCACGCGTAGACGACGCCGGCGTAGGGATCGGGATCAGCCTGCCGCTCTTCGACTACGCAGCCGCAGGCACCGCGTCCGCCAGGCGGAGACCCAGGCACGGGCTCAGGAAGCCCGCATCGCCGCCGCTCGAAGCCAGGTGCGCCTGGAGGTGGAGCAGGCGATGAGCCGGCTGCGGGCGACCGAAGCGGTCATCCCTTCCTGAAGTTCCGCGGGGAGTACGAGAAGATGCAGTCCGCGATGGCGCGCCTCTCGATCGCCGTACCGGTGACCTTCTTCCTCATCTTCCTGCTGCTTACACGACCTTCAACTCCCTGCGCCAGTCCGTGCTGGTGTTCACCGGCATCCCGTTCGCCATCACCGGCGGGATCCTGGCGCTGCTGATGCGCGGGATGCACTTCTCGATCTCGGCCGGGATCGGGTTCATCGCCCTGTTCGGCGTGGCGGTGCTGAACGGCGTGGTGCTGGTGACATTCATCAACGACCTGCGGGAGCAGGGAGTGCCGGTGAAGGAGGCTGTGGTGCAGGGCTGCCTGCTGCGGCTCCGGCCCGTGCTGATGACGGCGACGGTGGCGAGCATCGGTTTTGTCCCGATGGCGCTGGCGCACGGTGCGGGAGCCGAGGTGCAGAAGCCGCTGGCAACCGTCGTCATCGGGGGGCTGATGAGCAGCACCGTGCTGACGCTGTTCGTGCTTCCGACGCTCTATGCGTGGTTCGAGCGGGATGAGCTTACGCCGGCGGACGGGGACGAGGAACGGCGGCCCGCGAGGAGCTAGCCGGCGATAACGGTGGGAATGGGCACGACTGGATTCGAACCAGTGACCCCCTCGGTGTGAACGAGGTGCTCTACCACTGAGCCACGCGCCCGGGACTGGGGACAGCCAGACTATACCAGAGCCCGCAGCGAGCGGTCAACCGGCGCACTCGCAGTCCGCCGCCGGGGGGTTGAAACCGCGGCACGGCACGAAGCGTTCGGCCAAGCGACCGCGCGTTTCCGGTTTCTGCCGGTTTTTTCCGTGCCGCGCGTGTTCCCGCGCACCTGGTCGGTTTTTGCGTGGCCGGGAGTGGACCGGGTGGACGGAGTGGACGAGTGGACTGAGCCTACACCTCGATGGTAGCACGCCGGTTTCGGGTGAACGATCATCTGGGGGTGGCCTGACACTGATCGATTCTCAGCTCGTCGGAGGCGGCAGGAAGGGGCGGCGGCGGCGGGCGAAATAAAAGCATCAAAACCCGCACGGCGCCGCTACGTCTGGGGGAACGGGTCTCAGGCAGTCGGCAGTAGCAGGAGAGCTTCCATGAGCATGGCAGACGGTACGGTCGCCGCTCCGGTCGGCGTGCTGCGCGCGCCCGCGGGGCGCCGGCGCGGCATGAGCCTGCTGGAGGCGTTCCGCCTCGCCCTCCAGGGACTGACGGCGAACAAGCTCCGCTCCTTCCTCACCATGCTGGGGATCATCATCGGCGTCGGCTCCGTGATCGTGATGGTCTCGCTCGGCCAGGGCGTCGCGAATGCCACGCAGGCGTCGATCCGGAAGATGGGCACCAACGTGATGAGCGTCTATCCCGCCAGCCAGATGCGGGGCGGCGTGAGCCAGGGCCTGGGCTCCCAGCAGACACTGAAGATGGAGGACGTGGAGGTCATCGAGAAGGGCTGCCCCTCGGTGAAAGCGGTGGCACCGGAGAGCTCGCGGAGCTGCACGGTCAAGTTCCAGAACCAGAACACGCGGACCAGCGTGGTCGGCTCCTCGCCGGTCTACTTCGAGATCAAGAACCTGCCAATCGCGCAGGGCAAAGGGTTTACCGACGCGGACGTGAAGCGGAAGGCCAAGGTCGCCGTCCTCGGGGACGCGGTGCGGGAGACGCTGTTCGGCTCACTTCAGCCGGTGGGGAAGTACGTCAAGGTCAACGGCCAGAGCTTCCAGGTGATCGGAGTGGTGGCGAAGCGCGGCGCTTCCGGCTGGCGCAGCCCGGACGACCAGATCACCGTGCCCATCAGCACCGCCATGCTGCGGGTCTTCGGGGTGAACTACCTGGGCGGGATGAGCGTCCAGGCCGTCTCCGAGAACAAGATGATCGCGGCGCAGGACGAGGTGGAGTCGGCTCTTCGCCGCGCGCACAAGCTCCGCCCGGACGAACCCTCGGACGTGCGCGTGTTCAACCAGGCGGACATGCTGGAGACCGCCAACCAGCAGACCGGCTTCCTGACGATGCTGCTGGCGGGGATCGCCTTGGTCTCGCTGATCGTCGGCGGTATCGGGATCATGAACATCATGCTGGTCTCGGTGACCGAGCGCACGCGCGA
>JGI10216J12902_100097022_pt1 | contig 11913 bp, 11 predicted proteins | sample KanNatreferecore_FD_12902 | JGI IMG/M metagenome (IMG submission 12902)
AGGCGTGCTCGAGCGCGGATTCGTTGTCGCCGTGAGCGAGGAACCACTCGGCGGCACGGCTGTGCAGCGCGGGCACGAGGTCGGGCTCCTGCTCGGCGAGCTCACGCTGGAGCTGCTCGTGGAACAGGTGGTGGTAGCGGTACCACTCACGCCGGTTGTCGAGGGCGACGAGAAAGAGATTGGCGCGCTCGATGCTCCTGAGCTCGCGCGCAGACTCCTCGTCCTCGAGGACCGCGTCGCAGAGGGCCCCGCACATCCGGTCGAGGACCGACGTGCGCCGAAGGAAGCGCAGCGGCCCCGGCCGCAGGTGCGAGAGGTATTCCGAGCGGAAATAGTCGGCGAGGTAGCGGTCGTCCCCTGCGAAGCGGACGACCTCGGGGCTCGTCTGCTTGCCGTCGCGGATCGACAGCGCGGCCAGGTACAGCGCGGCGGCCCAGCCTTCGCAGTGCTCGATCAGCTCCGCGGTTTCCTCTTCTCCGAGACGAACGCCCGCCGCCGTGAGCAGCAGCTGGGCCTCCCGCTTCGTCAGTGCCAGTTCGTCCGCCCCTAGCTCGAGGAGCCTTCCGCTGGCCCGCAGCGGAGCGAGTGGAAGCCTCGACGGCACGCGACCCGCGACCACCAGCATCGACCCCTCGGACTCGTCGTCGATGAGCGCCGCGATGAGCTCGAGAGAATCCTTCGAGCGAAGCAGGTTGAGATCGTCGAGCACGAGCACGATCGGGCTTCGCGCAGAGAGCTCGGCTGCGATCCGCGGGACCGCGGACGACCAGATCGACGAGGGCCTCGAGCGAAGCGCGTCGATTACGCGCTCGTCCACCGGCCTCTCGCGCGCGAGCGACGCGGCGATGTGGCGGAGCAGGACGACGGGATCGTTGTCGCGCTCGTCGATCGTGAGCCAGGCGAAGGCCCTCGAGTCCTTGGCGGCCCACTGGGAAAGCAGGGTCGTCTTGCCGTATCCCGCCGGAGCCACGACGGTGACGACCGGGACCGAGGTCGTGGCTCGAAGCTTGTTCACGAGCGCCGTTCGCGACACGAGCCCCGGACGAAGGGTCGGCACCTGGATCTTCGACTCGAGGAAGTCGAAGACCGGCAGCTGCGGGACCGCCGCGAGAGCAGCACGGCGCGATTGCGACTTGGCGGCGGTTGCGCGCCGCGTCACGATGCGTTGCGCCAGCGGTCGCTGATAGGGATGCCTGTCGCCAGCGGGGAGGCGGCCATCGCCACGCGAGTATCCGCCTGTCGATCAGGCGCGTGCAAGGGCGGGCGCACGTGTCCTCACAAGGGTGCCTGCATCTGCGGGGAATTCCCTCGCAATTTCCAGGTGTGGAAACGCACAGATATCCTCAGGTCATGGCGACGACCGTCGCGCCGACCGCCGGACCACTGGTGGTGAAGGGAGCCTCCGCTGCCGCAGGTCAACGGCCGCCGCTCTCGGCAATCATCGCGCTGACTGCCGCTGGGGTCGCGGCCGCCGCCGCAACGGTCTGGGGAGTTCGCACGAGCACGGTACTTAGTGCGCCCGAGGCCACGGCCCTCGTCAAAGGGGTGTTCATCGCGACCTACGTCGCGGTGGGCGCGTACACGTGGTGGCGCCGCCCGCGAAGCCGCCTCGGCCTGTTCGTCCTCTCGGCCGCGTTCCTGTACGCCTTTACGTCCCTCGAAGCTTCGCCCCGGCCGTGGTTCTTCACCTTCGGCCGGCTCGGCCTGGCCGTCCTGGTCCTGTTCTTCCTGTACCTCTTCCTCTGCTTTCCGAGCGATCGGATCTCGTCGCAGCGTGAGCGGCGGTTCTGGGGCATCTGCGCGATCGGGACCGCGGCGATCTGGTCCGTAGCGGCGGTATTCGCGGACAAGCTGCCGCGCGGCGGCGCCTTCAGCGACTGCGCGACGACGTGCCCCGATAACGCCCTGCAACTGGTGAACACCCCGCACTGGGTCACCCGTGTCATCGACGTCGGCGTCACCGCCTTGACGGCAGCGGCGCTCGCCGCGTTGATCGTGTTCCTGTACCTGAAGGCCCGGGCACCGATGCCGCTCAGGCGCCGCGCGGTCGTCCCGCTTCTCTGCGCCGCGGCGGCCTTTACGGCGACCTACGCCACCTACAGCCTCCTGAGCGAGACCGACAACCTCCAAGGCGCAGCGGAGCTCAGGGTCCTTGCGGCGATCGCCGGGTTCTCGATCCCGCTCGCGCTCCTGGTGGGTCAGTTCCGGGGTCGCATCTTCGCGGCCACGAACCTCTGGCAGGTCCTCGCACGGGCAGGCAGCAGTCGCATCACACCCGTCTGGGTCGAGTTCGTCCTGCGCGATTCGCTGGGGGACGAGTCCTTCGCGCTTGCCATGTGGGAGCCGCAACGCAAGACGTATGTCGATGCGCAAGGGGCGCCGCTCCAGCTCCCTGACGCCTCGAGCAGGCTCAGCGTGAGCCGCCACGGGAGCGAAGAGCACGGGCTCGCGCTGATCTACGACTCCTCGCTCGACGACGAGCCGGAGATCATCGAAGGCCTCGGCGCAACGGCGGTCATGCTGCTCGACAACGCCCGACTCGTGCAGGAGCTCCAGGCGTCGCGCACGAGGATCGTGGACTCGGCGGAACGCGAACGGCGCCGGCTCGAGCGCGACCTCCACGACGGTGCGCAGCAGCGCCTGATGGCCATGCAGATCAAGCTCGCCCTTGCGCGCGACGAAGCCGGAGAGGGCGAGCTCGGGACCAAGCTCGACCAGCTCTCCGAGGACGCATCGGAGGCGGTCCAGGAGCTGCGCGCGCTCGCGCACGGGATCTACCCGACGGTGTTGCGCGAGCGCGGCGTCGGCGACGCGCTCCACGCGTTTGCGAAGCTGTCGCCGACCCCCGTGAAGGTCGTCGACCGGGGCGTCCGGCGCGCGGCCTCCGGCATCGAGGCGGCCGTCTACTACTGCGCCCTGGAGGCGATCCAGAACGCGGTCAAGCACGCGGGGCCGAACGCGAACGTGACGGTGACGTTGGCGCCGGTCGCCGACCGCATCGAGTTCGAGGTGAGCGACGAAGGCACCGGCTTCGACCTGGCCGAGCACGCAGACGGCTTCGGCATCGTCAGCATGGAGGACAGGATCGGAGCGGTGGGAGGAACCCTGGAGGTCGACTCCTCACCCGGACGTGGCACGCGCGTCTTCGGCACCGTCCCCGTGGTCCAGGAAGCCGGTTCGCACGGCCCAGAGCGCAAGCTGCGTCCGTGAGCTGAGACCGAGCTTCGCGAGGATGCTCGAGACGTGGGCGCGGGCGGTCCGCTCGCCGATCACGAGCTCGGCGGCGATCTCCTTGTTCGCCTTGCCCGCAGCGACGAGCCGGAGCACGTCGAGCTCGCGCGACGTGAGCTCGACCTTCGGGCTCGCGGAGCCAGAGCCGGCGAGGAGAGCCCGGGTGAGCGCCGGGTCGATCTGGAGCTCGCCCCGACAGGCCGATCGAAGCGCCGCGGCGACCTCGTGGGCGTCGGCGTCCTTGAGCAGGTAGCCCGAAGCGCCCGCGTCGAGCGCCGACCGGACGCGCTGGTCGTCGCCGAAGGACGTGAGGGCGACCACCGCCACGTCGTCGTACCCGGCGCGAATCTGCCTAGTCGCCTCGATCCCGTCCATCGGCTGCATCTGCAGGTCCATGAGGACGACGTCCGGCAGTTGGCCTTCGGCCTCCAGGCGGGCAATCGCCTCGAGGGCCTGCTCCCCGCCCTCCGCCTCTCCCACAACGGTCACATCGGGCTCGCTGCCGAGAAAAGCGAGGAGGCCTTCGCGCACGACGGCGTGGTCGTCGACGAGCAGCACGTGGATTCGAGCCTCGGCATCCATCACAGGCTCCGGTCGGTCTCCACACGGACGACGGTTCCGGCGCCCGGCGCGCTGGAGACGGTGAGCGCGGCGCCGATCTCGTCCGCGCGGCCGTGCATCGACTCGAGCCCGTAGTGGCCGGGCGGCCGGTGGCTGGGGTCGAAACCGCGGCCGTCGTCGCGAATCTCGAGCACCACGTCGTCCTCGCGGACCTCGACGCGCACAGACGCGGTGCGCGCGCCCGCGTGCTTGACGACGTTCGCGAGCGCCTCCCGCCCGATTCCGAACATCTCGGTCTCGACCTCGTGGGCGAGCGGCAGCCGCTCGGTCGGCCCGTCGACGACGATGGCCGGTCCGCTCGGTTGGCCCGCCTCGCGAGCGTAGTCGCCCAGCGCCGCGACGAGGCCGTTGTGAATCGGGTCACGGTGCAGGTCGAAGATCAACCCGCGCATCTCGTTTTGCGCGGTCCTCGTCAGCTCCCCGATCGCGGCGAGCGCCTGAGCGAGCGGGCCGGACGGGTCCACGTCGCCGTCGCTCAGCGCCCTCTGGGCGGTTCGCGTGTGGAGCACCGCCGAGAACAGCGCTTGCGACAGCGAGTCGTGGAGGTCGCGGGCGATCCGCGTACGCTCCTCGAGCGCGAGCTCCCCCTCACGCCGCGTTGCGTCCTCGAGCGCCGCCGTCGACCGCTCACGCTCGCTCACGACCGCGGCGAGCATCAGCGTCGTCAACGCCGCCACCGAGATAAACAGCTGCGTCGCGAGCGTTCTCGTATCGATCTCCTGACGGGAGAACGGCCCGACGTTGTCGGCGGTGACGCCGATCGTGACCGCGGCGACGATGGCCGTGGCGATCGTCGAGCCCGGCGCTCGGAACCGGTACGCAGCCCAGATCAGCGCCGGGAAGACGATGTACGTGACCGTTGCGCTGGCCAGGAATGCGAGGCCTGCGAGCGCCACCACGCCGACGAACAGCAGCGCCGCTTCCCAAGTCCGGATGCGTCGCCAGGCCCGGGCCGGGTTGCTCGCCCAGACGACGGCGAGCGGGAAGACGACGAGCCCGCCCGACAGATCGCCGAGCCACCAGGTCCGCCAGAAGGTCGGTACATCGTTGATCGAGATCACGTCACCGGCGAGCATCGAGATCGTCCCGACCGTCGCGCTGATGGCCGTCGCGAGCGCCAGCGCGGCGAGCGTCCCGACGATCTGCTCCGTGCGGTCGAGCTGCGCGCGGCGACCGATCAGCCGGCGCAGAAGCAGCGCTCCGCCGATGATCTCGGCCATGTTGCCGATCTGCTGGCCGATCAGGCTTCCGAGCGGCAAGGCGTTGTCGCCCATCAGGAGCTCGAGGTTGACCACGAGGTCGCCGAGGAAGACCCCCGGCCACCAGCGCAGCCCGTAGAGGTACAGGGCCGCTATGCCGAGGCCGACCGGTGGCCAGACCGCCGCGACCGAGCCGGTGTAGCGAACCGCCTGCCCGAGCTTCGCAGCGGCGATGTACGCCGCCGCGAGCGCGGCCACGCCCGCCACGTATCGCATGCCCTCCGAAAGCCGCCGGGATTGACGAGCCGTTTTGTCGGGCAGAACTTCGACCTGCGTACTCATTCGGCACCTCCAGGCGCCTCGGGCGACACCCGAAACGTATCCCGGGCGATGGGTGTCCGCAAAGTGCGCTTGGCCGAATGTCCAGTGTCAACTCCGGCCACTCGGCCGAGGCGGGCGGCTCCGGCTCAAGCCATCATTGCCAGATGAACCCAGGAGGGCGGTCTCAACCTGCTGTGGCCGAGGACGAGTCTCGCACCGGGGTCGCGAAGACGATTCGCGTCGTCCTCGGAGAAGACAGCTTCCTCGCACGCGAGGCGATCGAAGGCGTGCTCGAACGGGCCCAGGGAATCGAGCTGGTCGCGGCCCGCGGCGATCTCGACAGCCTGCGCGAGGCGATCGAGCAGACCCGCCCGGATCTGGTCATCACCGATATTCGGATGCCGCCGGACAACTCCGACGAGGGCATCCGCCTGGCGGCGGAACTGCGCGAGGAGTACCCGGAGATCGGCGTGGTCGTGCTCAGCCAGCACGCCCAGCCCGCCTATGCGACCCTGCTCTTCGAGCAAGGCTCCGAGCGGCGCGCCTACCTGCTCAAGGAGAGCCTCAAGAACCAGGCCGAGCTGAGTCGGGCGCTCCGTACGGTTGCAGACGGCGGGTCCGTCGTCGACCCGATCGTCGTCGAGCAGCTGGTCGACGCACGGCGCCGGCGCGACGACTCCGGGCTCGACACGCTCACGCCGCGGGAGCTGGAGATCCTCGCGCTGATCGCCGAGGGCCGCTCGAACGCCGCGATCGCCGAGGAAATCGTCGTGACCAAACGCGCCGTGGAACGGCACATCAACAGCATCTTCCTGAAGCTCGACCTGCGCGACGCCGAGGACGTCAGCAGGCGGGTGATGGCCACGCTCCTGTACCTCTCCAGGGAGACCGCCTAGCGCCCGCCAGCACGCATGCCTGCACTACAGAAGTTCGAGTGTCGCCTTGTCATGATCCCGGCGAGACTCTTGGCGCGCGGACCCGAGACATTCAGCCATGACTCTTTGGACGACGGTCCCGCCGCAGGCGTGCTTGCAGTCGACGACCAACCCGCGTTTCTCGGGGCGGTGCGTGAGCTCGTCGGTGCGACGCGAGGCATGGTCGTCGTCGCCGAGGCGCGTTCCGGCGAACGCGCCGTCGAGCTGGCAGAGCAGCTGAAGCCGGACCTCGTCTTGATGGACGTGCGCATGCCCGGAATCGGCGGGGCCGCGGCGGCTCGCGAGATCAAGGAGAGCTCGCCATCGACGATCGTCGCCCTCATCTCCGCGACGCCTCCCGAGGACCTCGCGCCTGAGACGGCGACCGCGCGAGCAGACGCGCTGATCTGGAAGAGCGACCTGCGGCCGCGCATGCTCGAGGAGATCTGGCAGCGGTATCGCCCTCGGCGAGCGAACGAGACGCTGACCGAGGGATAGCCCGTCATCCGGTCTGGATGATGTCCCCGAGCCTCGCTCGGTAGAGGCTCGAACCGTGGCTAATCCGGCTCACGCCGCAGCCGAAGCCGATGACGGCGCCAAGGCCGGGCACAGTCGCCTCGCCTGGCGCACTTGGGTCCCGTGGACCCTCGTCGTCCTCGCCACGGTCATCGGCCTGATCTCGGCGCTGAACGTCTGGGTCAAAAGGCAGGCGCTCAGCACGGACAACTGGACGAACGCCAGCTCGCAGCTGCTCGAGAACGACAAGATCCGGGGCGCCATCTCCGTCTACCTGGTCGACCAGCTCTACCAGAACCGCAACGTCACAGAGACGCTCCAGAACCGGCTCCCGCAGCAAGCGAAGCCGCTCGCCGCTCCGATCGCTGCCGCGCTCGAAGACGTTTCCATCCGCTATGCGAACAGGTTCCTCGAGCGGCCGCGGGTGCAGGAGCTCTGGCGCAAGGCGAACGAGCGCGCGCACACCCTCTTCATGGCGGTGCTGGACGGAAAACACAACGTCCTCGTGTCGACCAACAACCAGGTCGTGCTGAACCTGCAGCCGATCCTCCAGCGGCTCAGTGAGCAGACCGGGCTGGGCTCGAGACTCAAGGGGCGGCTGCCCCCTGACGCCGGGAAGATCGTGATCATGAACGGCAACCAGCTCGAGGCCGCTCGCAAGACGGTCAAGGTGGTCCGCGTCCTCAGCTACCTGCTCTTCTTCCTCGTCATCGCCCTCTACGCGGTCGCGATCTACCTCGGCCGTGGGCGAAGGCGGACCTTGCTCATGGCCGCGGGGATCGGTGTGCTCATCGTCGGCGTGATCCTGCTCGTGATCCGGCGCTACGCGGGGGACTACATCGCCAACGCCCTCACCAGCGACCCGGGGACGAAGGGCGCGGTGAGCGCGAGCTGGGCGATCGGCACCCAGCTCCTGAAGAACACGGCGGTCAACGCCCTCGTCTACGGCATCGTGATCATCTTCGCCGCCTGGATCGCGGGCCCGTCGCGGCCGGCGGTGTGGTCGCGGCGGCACCTCGCGCCCACGATGCGCAACTATCCGGTCGTCATCTACGCGGTGGTTGCCGCGGTGCTGCTGCTGGTGTTGCTGGCGGGGCCGACCGACGCGCAGCGGATCTACCCGCTCCTCATCCTCTTTGTGTTCGCGTTCATCGGCACGGAGGTGCTCCGCCGTCAGACACTGCGGGAGTTCCCGCCCACTCCGGCGGAGGCGGCCGCCGGTTAGCCATGTCGGCCGCGCCTCACGTCGCCACACTCGCGCTGCTGACGACGGCTGCGGGCGCCGTGATGATGCGGATGGGTCTCAAGAGGGGCCTCTTGCGCATGCGGGCTCAGGGCCGGCGGTGCGCCGTGTGCGGCCGGCCGATCGATCGGGGAGGCTGTCCCAGTTGCAACCGCCGCTGAGCGACCTCCGCAGGATCGTCCTCGGTGTCGTTGCCGCGGCCGTGCTGTCGGCGGTGTCCGCGGGATGCGGCTCGAGCTCGAAGCCCGAGTCGGCCGCCGACTGGACCGACGGCCTGTGCTCGGCTGTCGTCACCTGGACGGACAGCATCAAGTCGGCCGGGTCGAAGTTCTCGAGTGGCAACGTCTCGAAGGCCAGCCTTCAGGACGCGAAGTCGGAGGTCTCCGCTGCCGACAGCAAGTTGCGAGATGACTTGAAAGCCCTTGGCAAGCCGCCGACGACGGGAGCGGACCAGGCGAGGAGCACGATGTCTGACCTATGGGAGAGCCTGAAGACCGATGCCGGCAAGATCGACGACGCCGTCAAAGGCGTCTCGAGTGTGAGCGACGTGTCCAGCGCGGTCTCGACGATCACGGGCACGGTCACCTCGATGGGCGCCGAGATCTCCAGCGCGTCACAGCAGCTAAAGGCGCTTGCAGCCGACGACCCCTGGAAGAAGGCCTTCAGCGAGTCGAAGTCGTGCCAGAGCCTCACACGCTGAGGATCGGCTGGCTCGGCCATAGCACCGTTCTGCTCGAGATCGACGGGGTGCGCCTGCTCACGGACCCGCTGTTCCGGCGGCGCTTGGGCCACGTGTGGAGGACGGCCCCGCTCCCGCGGGAGAGCGTCGGTCGCGTGGATGCGGTGCTCGTCTCGCACGTCCATCACGACCATCTGGACCTCGGGTCGCTCGACCGCGTCTCCGCTCCACTGGTCGTGGTCCCACGCGGGGCACGGCGGCTGCTGGGGCGGCGTTCCTTCGAAATCGTCGAGGTCGAGGAGGGCGAGCGCGTCTCGATCGGTTCGGTCGAGGTTCTCGCGAGTCACGCCGAGCACCTCGCCCGGCGCTGGCCCTTCACCCGTGTAGTGCCCGCGCTCGGCTACGTGATCTCAGGCTCGACGCGGACGTATTTCGCGGGGGACACCGCCTACTTCACGGAGATGGCCGACGTCTCGAACCTGGATCTCGCGCTCCTGCCGGTCGCCGGGTGGGGCCCGCGGCTGGGACCGGGGCACCTCAACCCGTTCAGCGCGGCCGAGGCGCTGCGCCTGTTGGCGCCACAGGTTGCAATCCCGATCCACTGGGGCACGTACCGGCGCCTGGGAATGAGCCGCGACGCCGAGACCTTGCGTGCGCCCGCGGCGCGCTTCCACAGCTGCGCAGCCCTTCTCGCCCCCGGGGTCGACGTTCGTATCATCGAGCCCGGTCAGCGCGTCGAGCTCCTGCTCGGGGCTCTGAGCGCGGCCGGGCGATGAAGCGCCCGCGCAAGGCGGTCCTCAAGCGTGTCGCCCTCGCAGCGGCGAGCATCGGGCTCGTCGTCGCCACGTTCGTCTACTTCCTGCCGAAGGTCGCCGACTACGGCCAGGTCTGGGGAGTCGTCAAGACGCTCTCGTGGCCGTGGATCGCCGCGCTTCTTGGCGCTGCCGCCGTGAACGTGCTGACCTCGGCGCCGCCGTGGCAGGTTGCCCTGCCCGGTTTGTCCTTTCTGTCGGCGCTGACGGTCGTGCAGGCCTCCACGGCCCTCTCCATCGTCGTCCCGGGTGGGATCGCCGCCGGTATCGCGGGCTCGTACGGCGTGCTCAAGTCGTGGGGATTCCTCGTCCGCGACGTGGCGCGAGCGATCACGTTGACGGGCCTCTGGAACCAGTTCCTCAATCTCACCTTCCCGATCGTCGCGGTCTTCCTGCTCGCGATCACGGGTGAGAGCACGGCGGCGCTCGCGTCGGTCGCGTTTGTCGGCGTCGCGGTGCTCGGCGTGGTCCTCGCAGGCTTCATCCTGGTCCTCGTCAGCGACCGGTTGGCCCAGGACATGGGTGACGTTGCCGCCCGCCTCGCGAACTGGGCGCTGGGGAAGATCCGCCGCGGGCCGGTGGGCTGGAGCGGGGCGAGCTTCGAGCGGTTCCGGGCCGAGGCTGGAGACTTCCTGGAGCGGCGCGGGTGGCTGCTCACGCTCGCCTCGCTGCTGAACACGCTCACCGCCTTCGCCCTGCTGGTCGTCTCGCTCCGCGCGGTCGGGATTCCGTCGGCGCAGGTCTCGCTGATCGAGGCCTATGCCGCCTGGGCGCTCGTGCGCTTGCTCGGGACGGTCCCGATCACACCGGGCGGGATCGGCATCATCGAGCTCGGGCTCACCGGGGCGCTGGTGGGCTTCGGGGGACCGAACGCCAAGGTCGTCGCGGCGGTGCTGCTCTTCCGCCTCCTGACCGCGGTCCCCACCTTGCTCCTCGGCCTCGCGGCGGCCTTCACCTGGCGGGGGCAGGCACGCAGGGCGCAACCTGGCGCCGTCTGAAGGGACGCGAGAGCATCACCCGTTCCGGGCGATGTCGCCTGGCGACCGCCCTTGCAGACTCGGCCGCGTGGGCGAACTAGCGCCCGCGGGAAGGAGCGTGATGGACGACTCTCTAGGTTGGAAGTTCTGGGCGTGGGCGCTCGGAATCGCCCTGCTGGTCGGTCTCGGCGGGATGCTGCTCTTCCTGATCATCGGCGGAGCGTGGTATGCCTGGGGCGCCTTCGGGACCCTGCTGTTCATCAGCGCGATCTTGCTCGCGTTCGGCTGGATCTACGACCGCCGGCAGCAGCGTAAGTACGAAGACATGACCGCCTGAGCGAACGTGAGGCTCGAGCTCGGTACGTCTGTTCGTCTCGCCGACGGCGCGCAGCAAACGCTGGACGACGTGGTCATCGACGCGAGCACCGGCTCCGTGACGCACATCGTCGTCCAGCCGGAGAACGATCCTTCCGGCGCCCGGCTCGTTCCGATGGAGCTGGCGGAGGAGAGCACGGACGGACAGAGCCTCTCGTTGCGCTGCACGACGAAGGGGTTGGAGCAACTGGAGCGTGTGCGCGACCTCGCCGTGCTCGCGGCGGGCGAGCAGCCAGAGCAAAGCTCGAAGTGGGATGTCGGAGTCGAGGACGTGCATCCGACCACCCAGTACACGCCCAGCGGGTTCGGCGAGTACGGCGGTGTCTACGATCTCGACGCGGTCGTCTCCTACGACCACATCCCGAAGGGAGAGATCGAGCTTCGCCAGGCCAGCGCGGTGTACTCGGCCGACCGGCACTCGATGGGCAGCGTTCACGGGGTTGTCGTGGGCGCCGACGGCCGGGTGACGCACCTGCTCCTGGAGCGGGGTCACCTCTGGTGGCGCCGGGAGATTCCGCTGCCCGTGGACGTCATCTCCAGGTTCGAGACCGACCTGGTCACGCTGAGCGTGACGAAACGCGAGGTCGATGCGTTGCCGAGGGGCCGCAACCGGTAGAGAGTCGCTCCGTGTGAGCGCGAGCCTCGAGGTCCGCGAAGCACAAGTCGACGGCCGGTTGGCCCGGTATCGCGTGATCGGGACCGGCGAGCCGCTCGTGCTCGTGCACGGTCTCGGCGGCTCGTGGCGCTGGTGGTCGCCTCTGCTCGCGGAGCTCGCCAAGCATCGCGAGGTACACGCCGTCGACCTGCCCCGGCCCAGAAAGGTCGTTCGGGCGGTCGAGTTGAGCGCGTGGCTCGGCCGCTGGCTCGATGCGTCGGACCTTCGACAGGTGGACCTCGCCGGCCACTCGCTGGGCGGCCTCGTCGCGGCCGAGCTCGCCGCCCGACGCGCGGAGCTGACGCGACGGCTCGTGCTCCTCGCACCGGCAGGGATCCCGGACAGCCGCAGCGTGCAGGCGCGGGTCCTG
>JGI10216J12902_104233559_pt1 | contig 11911 bp, 12 predicted proteins | sample KanNatreferecore_FD_12902 | JGI IMG/M metagenome (IMG submission 12902)
GACTGCGTCCGCGATACCGATGCGGAATTGGCGAAGATGGAACAGGTCTTCGGTCCGGTGCGCTGCGGCTCGCGGTCTGCAGCGATCGACGCGTGCTCGCTCGGCAAGCTGCGCGCGACAGCGACGAACAATCACTTCTGGAAAGGCTCGCCGGGCCTATGGCGGCAGCTCTTGCCGGCCGCGGAGGCGGACGAGATCGCGGGGGCGTATCGGGAACTCACGCAACGTTTCAACTACGCAGTCGATCCCAACCCGGCGCTGACGGCGCTAGATGCGGATCGCAATTGGGTTCGTCTCGTCGGCGAGGAACTGAAGGTGGCACTAAAGCGAAGCACGGAAGGCCATCGCACCGAGCTCGGCGCGAAGGACGATCGAATCGCCGAGCTCGAGAAGCATTGCGATGAACTGACGCAGCGCCTGCGGGATTCAGTCAGCTTCTCTGGCTCGATCCCGCGGGCAGTTAAACGGCTGTGGCGTCAATGGAAGTCGCCCAACGACTGATGAATGGCGTAGCACGGGCCACCCGACCCGTGCGGCGTATGCCGTACTACGGCCTAAAACAACCGCTACTTCTTCGGAATCGTGAGCTGGCACCATCCCAAGTTGAGCGCCCCGTTCTTGTTGTTTTCGCCGTTGAAGTATTCGGGAGCGAGCGAATAGACGACGAAGCGGCCCTTCTTTTCGTGGTTCACGAGGCGGGCCGACTTCAAGACTCCCAGGTGGTGCGACACATTGACGATTTCGATCTTGAGCAGCTTCGCCAACTCGGAAACGTTCTTGGCGCCATCCCACAAGCATTCGATGATTCGGATACGATTCTTTTCGCCGATCGCCTGGAGCAGGTCGGCGCATTTTTGAGCTTCATTCGGTTCGGTCATTTGAAAAGATCACCTCGATAAGGAAAGGTCACGTCCCTCACGGAAACACATTTTTATGTTCAAACCGGCACTGGGGCAAGGAAGCGGTTGAACGGCCCCTGAAACAACCGGCCGGCACTGCTGCGGTTTTCTTTTTGTCCAATCAAAAGGTCGTCATTTCGTTCCATTATAGGCTCCCGACGGCTCTACCCGGGTCTAATCCAAAACTCCTCAATGCGATGAATATCTGTATATAAATGTATAATTAAGTCTGTTTAGGTCACTTATTATGCCTGTATTGAGACATTTAATAACTAAAAACATATCTTTTTGATACTTTACGCTTGATATGTATAGTGTACGTAAGTACATTATTTCAGTCGAGCTGGAATGAGGAGTTTTGGCCAGTCGCCAGGGTTGGCGCGCAACGGAGGATACCGATGGAAAGCTGGCGAACTGTATGGCGAGAAGGTTTCGCCCCGACTCTGAGCCGCAAATGTCTAGAAGCCCTACGAGATGCCTTGCAAGCCGACGATCCGCGTTTGACGCAAGGTTGCACGACGAGCCCACCCCCACTGATGTGCGTGCAGGACTGGCCGGTCGAGGCGGCGTGTGCGTTGGGTTATTGCGGCTGGCAGGGAGAACAGTTGCAGACCGTTGGCGAGGTCGAGGAGTTCTTTGCCCGCTGTTGCTTCGAAGCCGACAAGCGTCTCGGTGAAGCCGCCGCTTGCCGGTGGTTCCTCAACTGGTTCGACGACACGCCGCGAGATGAGATGCGCCGCGAGCTGCTCGGCGAAGTCGAGCGTGCCATCGAAGAGCGCGACGCGACCATCGCGCCGGCGACGCCGGAGCCTGCCGAAGATCCATTTGCCCGAGTCCCGACTGTGGCCTGAACTGCCGATCAAGATTGATTTCATTAACGGGAGAGTTCGATGATTTGCCGTCATTGCCAAAAGTCGAAAGTGAATCGTCCCCGCGGCCTGTGCTGGTCGTGCTACTACCGGCCGGGGGTGCGCGATCAGTATCCGTCGACGAGCAAGTACGCTCGTCGCGGCGTCGCGAACTTCTGCGGCGCCGCGCCTTTGCCGGTGCGATCAACGAAGGCAATTCCCGGTTCCGAAGAAAAAATTGCGATTCTCGCGGAGCGAGCTCAGAATCGGCAGAGCCTTTGGCATCCAGACGACTTAACGGCCGAATTGGCGCCGGTCTCTGCCGCGGCCCTGGCGCAGGCGTGCTGAGTTGATGGCCACAAAAAGGCACGAAAAGACACAAAAAAGAAAACCAAGGACCCGATGCAGTTTTCCTTTTTGTGTCTTTTCGCGCGCTTTTGTGGCCATCTCGTCTTTAAACAGCAGCTCGAACGATTGCGAGAAATGAGTCGGCTTTCAAGCTCGCACCGCCGACAAGCGCTCCATCCACATCCGGCTGCCGCAACAACTCGCGAGCATTGTCGGCCTTCACGCTGCCGCCGTAGGCAATAACTAGCGAATGCGCCGCGGCTTCTCCGAATTGCACGGCGAATCGTTTACGAATAAATGCATGCGCCTCTTGCGCCTGCTCGGGACTCGCCACCCGCCCCGTGCCGATCGCCCAAACGGGTTCATAGGCAATCGACACTTTCGACACTGCTTCCTTGCAAAGTCCGGCGAGCCCGGAGGCAACCTGAAACTCGAGGACTTCTTCCGTTTGTTTCGTTTCGCGTTCGACCAGCAATTCGCCGACACAGAAGATAACGGAAAGCCCCGCCGCAGTCGCTGCCTTGACTTTGCGATTGAGCAGAAAGTCCCCCTCATGCAATCCGTGTCGCCGTTCGCTATGGCCAATGATGACGTATCGGCAGCCGGCATCGAGCAGCATCGGCGCCGAGACATCACCTGTAAAGGCCCCTTCCGATACGTAGTGGCAGTTCTGCCCGCCGACCGCGACCGGGCTTCCCTGCACGGCGTCGGCGACGAGGCTCAACCAAGGGAACGGCGGAAACACGGCGACGGTGACCGCATTGTCGGTCACTCCCTTTGCGACACCTTCCGCCAGCGACTTCGCCGTCGACGCCGTCGTGTACATCTTCCAATTGCCGGCAATGAACTTCTTGCGCATGGGGCCTCGTCCTGGGATTTCGAAAGACAAGTACTTTTTCTATAGGGAAAGGCCGCAGCTAATGGACCGGCTGCAACCTGTTCAGGCGGGAATTGCTAATCCAATCAGCACTTGCCGAGCGCCAAATCAATGACGCAACAGCCGCGAACGTGCAGGCCATTGCCGCGGCAATGGGCGATGACGCGGTCGTCTTCGCAGCCGGCGTCCATCAAGGCATCGGCGAGAATCGGCAATCGCTGGAACGCTCGCTCTTCGTAGATTCCGCGAGCTAAGCCGATGACATCGGACGTGCGCCATCTGGAATCGAACTCGATCGGGGAAAAGGGGTTGCCAACGATATCGCGGAACACCTCTTCTTGCAGGCGGAGATGCTGCTCGCTGAGTCGGTCGCGTGCGGAGTGTTCGTCGCTGAGGCGGACGCGCGTATCGTCGTTGGCACAACCGAAAACGTGGGCCGTGTACTTCGCGTTCGAGATGACGCCACGAGAGGGCAGAGACGTGCTGCCGATCGTCTGTTGCGCCACGAGTGCGGCCAGTGCATAAACTCGTCGGATTCGCTGTTCCAGGGCGGTCGGCGCGGCCTTCCACCATTCGCGCAGTTCTTCGACAGCTTGTCGCGCGCCGGTCAGAACCGCCGCATGCTCTTCGGTGTCAAATGATCCTTCATCGATGTGCCGATCCGCGAACCGGGCCGCGGCGATGCTGCGACGGTCGATGAAATAGGGACGCAGGACCTGGCAGCACCAGTTATTGAACAGATCGAGCTTGCGGGCGCTGATACGCCCCGCGGCGAGAGCCAACATCCGTTGTAGATCGGCTGACTCCCACTCACCTGCCGACATGAAGAACACTCCAAGGCGTTGATTGGGACGGGATCATCTTTATCCGGCGATGTGGAGCAAATCCAGTACCTATTCTCTCATAATTGGCAGCGACGCCCTGTTTGTAGAACGGACAACGCGTCCGTGCTCCGCCATTCTAGATCGAGTTTTTCCCGCGAGTCACTTGAGCCGCCACATCTCGACCCCGGTGAATATTGTCGCCGGATCGAGCCGATCGGGGGGAGTTTGCGCGTCGGGATTATCGAAGTAAATCTCCAAATCGCGATGAACGACCATGTAGCGGTCGAGTTGCCAAAGTGGGATAAACGGAACGCGCTGATTGAACAGCGTGTGAATGTCCCAAGTCTTTTCCTTCACTTGCTTGGTAAAGTCGCGATAGACACGTGTCTCCTCGATCAGCCGGCGCAATCGTCGATCGGCTTCGGCGGGGTTTGTCCCAGGCGCTAGATAGCCGAGATAATTGCGGCCCTCGCGCGAACTTGCTTCCGGATCGAGGAAACTAGTCAGCGAATAAAGATCGTCGCGGTAGTCGAACGTCGTCAATGCGAGATCGTAATCAAACTGAAGGTGCAAATGTTCGTGGAATCGGTCGGCGGGCATTTCTTGCAGGTCGATTTGAACAAGCACCTTGCCCGCCTTGTCGGTCGTGGCCTGCTCAATTTGCGACTTGATCATCTGGCAAACTAGCTTGTTCTTCGGCGGGCCCTTCTTGATGTCATCGATTTCATACGCGAGGCGCAATCGAATCGAGCCGCGGCCGGCAAGTGCCTCGGCAATCAGGCCGCCGGCGCCCGGCTTGTACAAAGGCGCTTCGCGAGCCGTCACCGGCGTCGCCCACGAGCGAATCGGGAACGGCCCCGTCAACGCCGCGTGCGCTTTCGGATCGCCGGCGCGGAAATGATCTTTCAGGATCGCGTCGCGATTAATCGCCGCGGAGAGTCCCTGCCGCAACTTTTCGTTCTGCAGGACCGACTGGCGATGATTGATCGCCAGCATGTGGATGCGGCGATTGGTCCGAGCCGCCTCGACGCGAACGATCTCTTTAACCCCCGCTTCGCCTCGAAAACGCGGAGCGAGTTCGCTCGGCGCGTCGGGATAGAGATGAAGCTGGCCGCCGGTCACATCTTTGGTCAGGCTCGATTGATCGGGGACGAAGAAGCGAATCTCGCGGATCCACGGCAGGCCAAGCTTTCCGGCGCGCTTGCCAAAATGCGGATTGGCGCGGAACACGGCACATTCGCGGTCGGCCCCTTCACGTTCACGGCCTTCGTAGCGGAACGGACCGCTGCCAAACGGGGCCCGCGCGAATTGGAGATCATCGGCCGACTTACCCAATTCCATCAGGTGCTGAGCCGGAATCACTTTGAAGGTTGCGCGACCAAGCGGCTCCAGCACACCTTGCTTATAGGCCAATCGCAACCTGAAGTTGTCTCGAATGCGGTCGATTTGTTCGAACACATCGAGACCGTCGGCCGCCCAACGATCCCGGAATCCGGGTTGCCGCAGCAGATTCAAGGTCTCGCGCACATCGCGTGCATCGACGACGGCGCCATCGTCGCGCGACCATTGCGCGTTCTTGGGCAACGTAAACGAACGGCCAAGCGGCATCACCGCTGGGAGCGATTCGGCAAGGGCGGGCCGGTAGCGAATGACGTCCGGATCGGGCACCGTCTGCAGAAGCCCCTCGAACATCAATTCAACGGCCCAGCGCTCAGAATCCGAAGTCGCGGTGGCCGGCGACATTTTCTCGGGTAGTTTGTCGACCGCGACATAGAGCACCTTGCCTTGCAGGGAAGTTCGAGCGCTGGCAATCGCCGGTAGATCGGGATCGAGCAACTCCGCCGTACGAAGCTTCGCGAGCGCCGCGGCGGTCATCTTCTGCTTGTCAAAGTCTTTCGCCTCGGACACGAGCGTTGTGGCGCGATTCTTCAATCGTGTCCGTGCATCCGCGATCAACGCTTCGTCTTTATCCCCGATTAGTCGCTCGTAGAGTACGAGCGATTCGCGGAGCTTGATTAATTCCGCGTCGGTCGGGTTCTTGAGGCTCGCGCGCGTTCGCAATAGGTGCAGCCCGTAGACGTCGCGAAGGACCTGATTGCTATCGGGGTACTTCGCCAACATCTTCAGACCGATTTCATCCGCGGCCTTGTAGTCCTTCGCGTCGCGGAAACGGACGAATCGTTCGCGCATCAGCTCCAAATGGCGGTTGCGAAGCTGCCGTGCGACCAGTTCCCACGCTTTGCCGACGCGCTGGTTTTTGCTGACCGCAAGCAAATGCCAGCGCAGCCCGCTGGCCACAGCTCGTGCCGCGTAGTCCAGCTGGTCGTCGCGGTCGAGCGCCAGCTTCTTATCGAGGAATTTGTCCACTTCTTCGATGACGATGAGTTCAAATGGCGTGAAGGTGAAGCCCGTCCCCGTTGCGTACTTCTTTTCTTCCGTGTTGCGGAGCGAGGCATCCAACTTCTGAACGACAAGTTCGCCTTCGGGCAATTCGCGATCTGGAAGCGGCACGACGCGAATGGGCGTCGCGCCTTTGAAGTTTGGCGCAAGTCGATCGTAAGAGTTGAGCAAGCCGCGGAAGAGTTCCTTGGCTGCCGGGTGAGTCGCTTTCGCCAGTTCATCCTTGAACGAACCGACATCGGCATCCCCGGAGCTCTCTGGAAGCACCTCTTTCTTTTCGGGCTCCGTCACGGGGACGGGAACGACCGGCCGCGCCTTATCCTTCGGATCTTCTTCTTCCTCTTTGCGTTGCCCTTGCGCGGCAATCCAGCTGGTGGAAGTCAACAAGACGGCGAAGATTCCAAGTGCAAGCCAACGATGACGTGGCATAGATTCGATCCTGAAATAGGCCGCCGCAACTGGGCCGAAACTCCTTGCCAGCGCGCGTGTTGATTATACCATGACCGCACCGCGACGCCACAGGCGCGGTGTCCTCATGTCGTGTTCGAATCCGGAGCCCCGGTCGGGGCAGTGTGCTTCGGCGGGCTCTCCCCCTCGTGGGGACACCATCTCATCCAGGAGTGTGCTCACATGTATCGCAAGTTTGCCGCAGCGTTGGTCGCCCTCGTGATCGCTTTCGGCGCCGTCTTCGCCGAGGAAGTGAAGGGAACGTTCGTTAAGTTTGCCGACGGCAAGTTGACCCTCAAGGTCGGCGACAAGGAAAAAGACTACAAGATTCCGGCCGATCTCAAGACCAAGGTCAAGATCAAGGGCGAGGAAAAGGAAGTCGTCGTTGTCGACCGTCTTGGCAAAGCGAAAGAGGGCCAGGAAGTCACGTTGACGGTGGACGGCGAAAAAGTGACGGACGTGAAGATGGGCAAGCGACCGAAATAGGTCGATTCATGTCGGCCTCCCAACTCTCAGCGATTTCTCATCGCTGGCCGACGAGACTTTCCCGCGCCTAGAGTGTTTGTAACATGGCGACGGCATCGCGACTTGTGTCGCGGTGCTGTCCGCCGTTTTTGAACGACCGACCTGGACGCCGCATTGTGCGGCGGCCGGTTCCCCTAATCGTTCTCACAACCAGGAGTGGCCTACATGTTTCGCAAGTTCGCAGCCGCGTTGGTGGCCCTGATGATCGCCTTCGGCTCCGTATTCGCCGAAGAAGTCAAGGGCGCGTTCGTGAAGTTCGCTGACGGCACGTTGACCTTGAAGGTCGGCGACAAGGACAAGGAATACAAGATCCCGTCCGACCTCAAGATCAAGCGCAAGGGCAAGGACGGCAAGGAGACCGAAACCGCCGCCACCGAATCGCTCAACAAGATGAACGAGAGCAAATTCAAACCGACCGTCGTTCTGAACGTTGACGGCGATAAGGTGACGGAAGTGAAGTACGAGTTCAAGCGTCCTGGCAAGAAGGAAGACAAGTAAGCATCGAGACGATCGCGACCAGGCCCGCCGAATCGGCGGGCCTCGTTCGTTTTGCCCTATGTGGCGACAGACCTCCTGGTCTGTCGGACATACTCCACGCGACAGTCCAGGAAGTCTGTCGCCACATGAGCTGGCTCACACCCACGGCGCCGATCGCTTCTCGAAGAACGCCGCGAGTCCTGCTCGACACTCATCGCCAAGCCGAGGCGCGGCACTTGCTTTAGCCCCCTCATCGACCGATAGCGCCTGGGTTGAAAATCGCTTGAGCAGCGCCTTCGTCGTCGCGAGGGCGTCTGGCCCGCCTTCGGCACAGGCTCGCGCCAAAGACATCGCGGTTGCCATCAATGCATCGGCTGCCACAACCTGATTGATGAGCCCTGTGCGCATTGCCTCGGCGGCATCAATCAGTTCACCGCTCAGCAACATGAACCGGGCGACGCGTTCGCCAACATGGCGCAACAAGTGCGGCATAACCATCGCCGCCACGAGCCCGCGACGCACTTCCGGGTAGCCGAACTTTGCCGTCGGCACGGAGACTGCGAGGTCGCAAACGGTGACGAGGCCGGCGCCGCCCGCGACAGCGGCGCCATTCACGGCCGCGATTGTCGGCTTCGGCAGCGAATAAATCGTGTCGTAAAGTTCCGCGAGTCGCTGCGCATCGGCCCACACCACGTCGGCTTCCGCCGTCAGGCTCGCGCGAAGTTCCTCGAGATCCATGCCGGCGCAGAAAGCCGGGCCCTCGCCGGTGATGATCACACATCGAGCAGCGGAATCGTTGGCGGCACGTGCGATGGCGGCATCAATATCGGCGATGAGAGCGCGGCTGAGCGCGTTGCGCTTATCGGAGCGGCAAAGGGTGAGAATCGCGGCGGGCGGCCGAAGTTCATAACGAACGAGAGACATGCGTGGACCTTCGGGGACGGGCGGCAATCTCATGTTACGCACGGGCGAGACTACGTCGCACGGCTGCCTCGCGTGTTGGGACGTAGCATCGCCGAATGATCGCCCGCGATTTGAATGGGCATTTGCAAAAGGGCCAGCGCGAGCGTTTTTCCTTGTGTATCGGATCGCAACGAACGCGACGCACCGCCGGCAAGTACATCGCGCAAGATAAAGTTTAAACCCAATACGTTCGCCGCCTCGAATCGTTCGACCTTCGTCGGCGCCAGCGGCGCAAAATATGTCGCGACGACATCAGCCGTGAGGTTCTCGCGAAGCCAATCGAATCCGGCCCGCGTGTAGGCGATGATCGCGACGTTCGCGTGATTTCCCTTATCGCCGCTGCGACCGTGAGCGATCGTGGAGAGTGGGACCGTTGTGGCCATCCATCACCTTCCAACAAATTCTTTCACGTGCTCCGGATCCGTGTCTTTGGAGAATTCCTCCAGATCGATCCTCGCCAGCACGTTTTTCGCTTCGAGCACCGCATCGAGGTCCGATGACGGTCGAATCAACTCGACCAACCAACGTTCCTTCGATCGCCGGAAGCTCCAAAACTCTTGATAGGCATAGGTCTTCTTGTCGCCGCGGACGAGCTCGCCCGTTTCGTCGTCTTCGTAAAAATCTTTCGACTTCGCGGAGATGAGAGCCGTGAACGTGTGGTTCTCCTTGCCGGTCGGCGCTTCCAGGTGCAACACCTCGACTTCCGTGACTTCCACGCGGCCGAAGATATGCAGTTCCCGTTCCTTCTTGAGCTTCTTGATCTCGGTACGAAGTTCTTCGAGACATTCGGGAGTGACGCGGCGCTCAATGCCTTTGAGCGATCGCGCTTCGATTGCTTCCTTAATGAGCCGGAACGCTTCGTCGGCCACATCCGCGATGTATTTCTTTTCGAACCAATTGTCGGTGTACGAAAGGAATTTGAGCGCCGCCTTGGTTGCCTTTGCTCGGGCAGCCGTCTTCCAGTCGGGAACCTTTTCCCCCTTAAACATCACCTGTTTCTTCTTTGGGATATCATCGAGGACTTCTTCCATCGAAGGTCCCTGTTTCTTGCCGCGTTCGAATTCGCGCAACGAGCCACGGATAATCCACCAGAGGAACCAAATGCCCAGTGGCGTACAGCAGCCGCAGCCGCCGTACACGATGTAAGGCCGCCGCCCGCCGCGATCTTCTTGAGCGAAAAGCGGCGATAGCAATGTCAGCGGGATCGCGAGTGCGAGAACGTACATCCGAAACACTCCAGCAGCGAGCTCAAAGGACGGACACCGCGACTTGCGAATCGATCGCGGATTTGGCGATTAACGTGGGCCAGTAGGCAAATGTTTCACGAACGGCGGGCCGTCCGGTGGTATAGCCAGTAATGCCCGGTGGTCCAGATGTCACTAAAGGCGCGAACTCTTTTGTAAATCGCTCGACGCTAGGGCGATCCGGCGAACGGACGGCGACGCGAAGGACCACTTCGGGCACGGTACCCGTTGGACGCAAGACGCCAGGCACGCAATCCCCCGTACCGAGACATTCGATCAACTCGTGCGAGAATTTTGCCCCAGCGGATTTCAAGCGATCTAGAAGCACCTTGCCGGCGAAACGGCTTTTGCCTTCCGCATCTGGGCCGAGCACGACGAGGGTGCCGCTCGAAGCAAAGCCGTCGCGGTAGGCGATCGAAACCTTGTAGGTGTCCGTCGCCGGTTTGCCGCGCGCGGACGTGACTTCGACTACGTCGCGAGCCGTCTCTTTTAGCGCGATGCTTGTGAAGTCGGCGGCGACGTCGGGGGTCAAGTACGCGGCCGGATCACCGACCTCGTAGAGGAGTTGCTCAGAGATTGTCTCAACGTTAATAGCACCGCCCGTATTCGCCGGCTTTTCGATGCGGAAACTCCCATCCGTGGCGATGTCGGCGATCGGATAGCCGACGTTCGCGAGATCGGGCGCTTCCGGCCAATTGCACCAAAGACCCCCGGTCGCTTGGGCTCCACATTCAATCAGATGGCCGGCGACGCTCGCGGAGCAGAGGCGATCGATGTCGTCCCATTTCCAGCCGTGCTCGAAGACGGCGGGCCCAACCGCAAGCGACGCATCGGCGACACGGCCCGTGATAACAATTCTCCCGCCGAGTTTGAGCGCGTCGACAATCGGTCGAGCGCCGAGATAAGCATTGGCGCTGACCACACGGTTGCGGATCGATGAGAGCGGTTCGCCAGTGTCGAGATTCGTCATCGCGTGGCCGGCCGCGAGGAGCGAATCGAGTCGGGGGAGCATGTCGTCGCCTTCCACGACGGCGACGCGAATCGCGCCGAGACCGGCCTGCTCGAGGATCGCCTTTGCTTTCGTCGCGCAACTCGATGGATTCATCCCGCCGGCGTTTGTGACGACGCGAAGCGAGGGTTGATCGCTCAGGATCGGGGTGAGGCGCGTAAGGACATCCAGGAAATCGTGAGCATATCCGGCCGATGGGTCGCGTTGTTTGAGCAGCGCGAGGATCGACATGGTCAACTCGGCGAGGTATTCAAGAGTGAGATAATTGAGCTTTCCATCGCGCGCGAGGCGAATTGGGGCGTCGAGATTATCGCCCCAAAAGCCGCAGCCATTGCCGATCCGCACGCGCTTCATGGCGCACCGAGTCTCCGTTGAACTGGCTGTCGCCGGAATCCCGCCACGTAATAGGTGCCTTGATTAGAACTCCGGGATCGCGATTTTGTCGCCTTTTTTCAGCGCGGATTGGTGAGCACAGATACCCACGGCGGTCCAGTTGGCGCTCGTTGGCGCGTCGGGGAAGGCCGGCTGCTTGCCGAGACACGCCATCAAGAAGTTATGAACCAAATGCGGGTGGCTTCCGCCATGACCGGCGCCTTGCAAAAAACTCAGGTGCGTCGCGTCGTGAATGGCGCCGGTGTACTTGCGAATCGGCTCCGGCAGCCGGCCGGCGTAATCCGGCACTTTGATGCGCCGCGGGATCTCACCTTCGGGCAATCCCTTGTAATGCAATACGGGCTGCTCATTCTCGACCTGTTGCCACTCAAAACTGACTCGGCTGCCAGAGACGTCAAAGCTCTCGCGATACTGGCGAGCCGTGTCAAAAAGGCTTCGCGTCACTTCAGCGCACACATCGGAGTTGCGGACCGCGAAGGTCGCGGTCTCGATCGCGAACGGCGAGTTGTATTTGGAGATCAATTCTTCGCGGATGCGGCCAGAGCCGTGACAAACCACATGTTCCGCGTGCGCCGGCTTGTTCGGCTCGCTAAGAATGGCGAGGCACGGGCTGACGCAGTGCGTCGCGTACCACATCGGCGGCAGGCCGGGCCAGTA
>JGI10216J12902_100888705_pt1 | contig 11910 bp, 9 predicted proteins | sample KanNatreferecore_FD_12902 | JGI IMG/M metagenome (IMG submission 12902)
CCTCTGGTTCCACAGACCAGCGCTCTAACCAACTGAGCTACGCCTGCACGATCGGCTTCATCCGGATGTTCGATCCAAGCGGCCGGAACCTAGGTGCCGGCCGCCGTTTTGGCAAGCGGCCCGGCGTTTTGGCAGGCGGCCCGGCGTTTTCCAGGTGCCAAACGAAAACCCGGGCATTTCTGCCCGGGCTTCGCACCCACTATCTCAAAGTGCCGACGCCCGGCATCAGGCCGCCTTGCTGAATGAGCTGATGCTGACCTTGATCGGTTCGGCAGTTTCCGTGGCCACCTTCTGCGCATGCTCGGACAGTTCCTTGGCCTGCGTGATGAAGGCATCGAATTGCTTGCGCAGGTAGGCGCTATAAAGTTCAACCACCTCGGCATAGGACTTCGCGGTCATCACCTCGGTGAGCAGGTCAAACGCAGCGTCGTTGTTTGCACGTGTGGTCTCGATCACTTTGAGGCCGTAGCTCGCACAGCCCTTGGACGCCGTCGAATATGTGTCTTCAAGGACATCCGTTGCCTTCTCGGCGGCACTCTTGACCTTTTCGTAGTTCTCCCTGGCCTGCGCAACGCCCTTCTCCGCAAACTCGCGGAAGGCCGTCGGAACTTCGAATTTCGGCATTTCAAACTTGGGCATCTCAAACTTCGGCATCTCGAAAGCTGGCGCGCTCACGGCGACCGGCTTTGGCTTGGACTTCGAAGCCGAGGAAGTAGTCGTTTCAGGCATAAGAAAGCATCCTTTGATAGTGAGGGCATTCGAGATCGGACCGTCCGCCCTCGGAAAATCGGCCCTATGAATTTGGGAATCGCCTCGCACCCCAATTCCCCCGCGCGCCGCGATCACTTAACCAACGCCTATACACCACATTTTGATGCATTGCAATAAAAATATTGCGATGCACAAAAAGACATTCCTGCCCCTGTGTTTTGCGGGTTCCGCACGCCGTGAGTCAGCACAATTCGAAGGTCAACGCTGGGAACTTGCCGGTCATCTTGGCCACCTGTTCGCCAGGTTCCTTGCCCTGTTCCGCAAGAGCCGCGATCTGGGAGTTTACGTAATCCGTATGCAGCGCCACCACGTCCCTGGGATCTTTTGCCTGCAAGAGTCTGCGCAAATTCGAACGACGACGGGATGTTTCGCTCCGCCAACCCCATCGCCAGTTCGCCAATTTCCTTGGCGCCGGATGGAGCGCTTGCGCGGCTTTGGCGCCCATACCGGGGCTGACACCAATGCGGCGATACTGGTCATCTCAACGGAGCGTGCTCCGTGACCTTGCCCGGCCGGGCACGCTGTTTGCTTCAGGATCTCGACGAACCGGCAGCGGTTTTTACTGCTGACGGCGAATTGAGCGAGGAGTAGCCCGCCGCAAAAACACTGCTCGGCAAGCGGCGCGACATTCTGGCGCTTGCCTCAATGGCAGCGCCGAAGGCAGGATTCTGGGGGCCGATCGAGATTCTAAAGCTCGGAGCGGGCCGGACTTTCGCGTTGCTAGTCGTCTTCACCAAATCTATCGTGTGTTCCTGCGCCAGTTCGCGCGAGCACACAACGGCGTCTTCACCGAAACCGAATTCTCCGGCATCGGCAGTGCACCCGCACCATTTTCCCTTCCGCTTTGTTTGGCAGACTGATGCCGATACGCACTTCAGCGTTGCCAATCAGGAATTCGCCGATCTGCTGGGGCCGAACACGGCGGGGGTTCTTGGCCGCAGCTGGCCTGACATTGCGCAAGCCCTGAATTTCGATCCACAGGGGCAAATCGCAAACGCGATCGCAGCACGCGAGACGTTCAGCGGCATCGTCCTCCTGTGGCCGGTAGATGATGTCGACGAGCGTCTGCCCGTTGAAATGTCCGGCTTGCCTGTGTTCAACAGGGACCGGCAATTCAAGGGTTTCCGCGGTTTTGGTATTTGCCGCGATCTGGACCGGTTGCAGGAGGTACGGCAGCGCCGCATGCCTGAGCCGTCTCCGCAGACGCCACCGCCAGCCGAAGCTACATCCAAAATACTTCCCTTCCATCCCACGCCCAAACCGAGTGTGGAGGAGCCAAAACTGAACCTGGGCGAGCGAAGCGCATTTCAGGAGCTCGCCCGCGAGCTCAGCGAGCGTTTGACGAGAACGTCAGCCGTGGCCCGCGCGCCGGTTCCGGACGATTTCGGCTTCGAACCAGTCATCCCGATTGCTCAACCTACTCGCGAGCCGATGAAAGTAGCCGCCGACGCTCAGGACACGCGGCCAATTCTCGATCGTCTGCCAGTCGGCATCCTGATCTACCGGCTGAACACGTTGATGTATGCGAACCGCGCGTTCCTCGAGTGGACCGGCTATCACACCCTGGAAGCGCTCAATGAGGCCGGCGGCCTCGACAGTCTTTTCATCGAAAGCAAGCTCAGAACCTCCGACAAGAAAAACATCGGGAAGTCCCTCACAATTGCAACGGTCAGCGGCAAGCAAAAGCCGGTCGAAGGACGTTTGTTCAGCGCAACATGGAATAACGACAGCGCGCTTGTGCTGATGATCGACACGCGCGCGGGAGCGAGCGATGCGAACGAAAAATCGGAGAAGGTCTCGTCGCCACGGGCCGACGAAGAGAATCGCGAGCTCAGGGCAATCCTGGATACCGCCACGGATGGAGTGCTGGTGATTGACCGAGCCGGTCGCATACTTTCCGCCAATCGCAGCGCCGAGGCTTTATTCGGCTATGCCGATCTGACGGAGCGTTCGCTTGCTGATTTGTTGGCAGCGGAAAGCCGATGTTCCGCGGCAGAACATCTGGACCGGATCGCCCACAGCACAGGCGCCGATGTCCTCGATGCCGGTTACGAAGCGATCGGACGCGTCCGGCAGGGCGGGTTGGTCCCGCTATACATCACCATAGGTCGCATCGAAGGAGGCGAAAAGCTGTGCGCGGTGTTGCGTGATCTTACCGCGTGGAAGCTTACCGCGGAGGAGCTGACGACCGCAAAGCAGGTCGCCGAAAAAGCTTCGATCGCCAAATCCGAATTTATCGCGAAGATCAGCCACGAAATTCGCACGCCGCTGAATGCCATTATCGGCTTTTCCGAGGTGATGATGAGCGAGCGCTTCGGCCCCATCGGCAACGAGCGATATCGCCAGTACCTGAAAGATATTCATGCATCCGGAGGCCACCTCATCTCGCTCCTCAACGACCTTGTGGATTTGTCGAAAATTGAAGCCGGCAAACTTGAGCTCACCTTCACAAGAGTCAATTTGAACGATCTGATCCAGCAATGCGTCGCGATCATGCAGCACCAGGCAAATCGCCAACGCGTCATCATTCGTACGGCGCTCTCCGCCAGCCTCCCGCAAGTTATCGCTGATGCGCGCTCCATGCGTCAGATCGCGCTAAATCTCTTGTCCAATTCCATCACGTTCACGGGCGCCGGAGGACAGGTCATCGTCTCAACGGCGTTGACCGACGAGAAGGAGGTCGTGCTCCGCGTACGCGATACCGGTTCCGGCATAAGCGAGAAGGACTTGCAGACCGCGCTTAAGCCTTTCGGCCAGACCGCTTCACCGGTGTGGGCGCCTGGTGGAACCGGTCTTGGCCTCCCGATTACCAAAGCACTGGTCGAGGCAAATCACGCCTGCTTGCGCATTGCGAGCGAGGTAGGCGATGGAACGCTGGTCGAGATCGCATTCCCAAGCACGCGGATGCTGGCGCAGTGATTCGGAAATCGGCTAGGCTCCTTGTCATGGGCCGACTGTTCCGCCGCACATCGATCATGGTCGCGCTTGCACTTGCAGCGTTCGGCGCTTCGCCGACGCGCGCAGCGCAGCCCGTCGATCTTCTTCTGGTGCTGGCGGCCGACGTCTCGCGCAGCATCGACAGCCAGAAGTTCCAGCTGCAGCGCGAAGGTTACGCCGCGGCGCTCGCTAATCCTCGCGTGCTCGAGGCCATACGATCGGGACGGCAAGGCCGTATCGGTGTGTTGTTTCTGGAGTGGTCGGGTTTTGGAAACCAGAAGATTGTAATCGACTGGACGATGATCGACGGCCAGGCAGCTGCCCAGGCGTTCGGCGACCGGCTGCTTGAATCGCCACGCTCTTACGCCGATCGCACGTCGATCAGCGGGGGCATCGACGCAGCTGTGGCGCAGCTTGCTCGTGCTCCCTTTGAAGCTGGACGCCGCGCCATCGACGTATCGGGTGACGGTACAAACAACTCCGGGCGCGACGTCGGGAATGCGCGCGATGAGGCCGTGGCATTAGGCATCAGCATCAACGGGCTGGTGATCCTCAGCGAGACGCCGCTGCCTTGGAACCCCGAACACACAAACCCGCCAGGCGGGCTGCCGAAATACTATCGTGACAATGTAATCGGCGGGCCCGGCAGCTTTGTCCTTGAAGCCAAGGACTTCAATTCGTTCGGCGAGGCGATCGTCAAGAAAATGATCGCGGAAATCGCGGGTGTTCGCCCGTCTGACCGCCATATGCACAGCAATCTTAACCCACTGAACTTCCAGCCTTGAAAGGGTCACAGAGCCCGGCCAAGCTTGGCCCAAGCGGGACGATGCTATAGTCGGTCGACATCGACGCCGAACACAACCGGAACCTCCTTTGACAACAGCCAACGGCTTGAAGCGCCTGGGATTTATCCTGCTCGCGGTGATTGCGGGCGGCTTGGCCGTGCTTACAACCGCTGGCTACCTGGTATCGGCCGATGCGGTGCGGCAACAGGTCCTGGGAGAGATCCGCGAAGTCACCGGCCTTGAGCCGGTTTTTCGCGGCAAGGCCAGCGTTTCCTTGTTTCCCACGGGCAGTGTCAACTTTGCCGACGTTGTGCTTGGCGATGCCAAAGAACCTGCTCTGAGCGCGGAGCGTCTGACCGCGCGCCTGCGCTTTTTCCCGTTGCTGATCGGGCGCGTCGAGATCGCGGATGTCGCTCTGGAAAATCCCAGAATTGCGATCGATTTCCAGCCCAATGGTCAGTCCAATTGGTCGGCTCTGATCGACGCACTCACGCGTAGCCAGACGACCGCGCATCGGCTTACTGCGTTTTCCGAAATGCGGATCAACGGCGGCACGGTCGTAATCCGGGACCAGGCTCGGCAACTCAACGAAACCTTGTACGGGGTGGAATTCTCGCTGGCCTGGCCGTCAATCTCAAAGAGTTTCGGCGCCACCGGCCGCTTCGTCTGGCACGACGCGCCAATGGATGCGAGCTTGACGCTTGCGGATTTCGCCGCCGCGCTCGCCGGCAGCCGCAGCGGCTTGAAACTCCGCGTCTCAGGCGAGCCGATGAAGGCCGCGTTCGAAGGGGCGATAAGCCTGAAGCCGACCCTGAAAATCGAAGGTACGCTTGCGGCAGATTCCCCTTCACTGCGCAGCGCATTGGTGTGGACGGGACAAAAGCCTTTGCCGGGCGGCGGCTTCGGCCGGTTCGCCATCAAGGCGCGAACCAATGTGGTTGGCGGCAGCATCAGTCTGTCCAGCGTCAACGTGGAGCTCGACGGCAATGCCGCCGAAGGCGTGCTTACATTCGCGGGCGATGGACGAAAGATCCTGCAGGGTACGCTTGCCGCCGACGCGCTCGACCTGACGCCCTATGTTTCGACTATCCGCCTTCTCACCACGAATGAGCGCGCATGGAACAATGGCCGCATCACGCTTGATGGGCTTGCTGGACTCGATATCGACTTGCGCCTGTCGGCTGCGAACGTCACCGTCTCCACCGCCAAGCTTGGACGCACCGCCGTTGCGGCAAACCTGCGTGGAGGACAACTGGTGATCACGATCGGAGAGGCACAGGCTTATGGCGGAGTCATCAAAGGCTCCCTCACGCTCGCCAATTCCGAACAGAACGTTGACCTCAAATCGCAGTTGCAGTTTACCGAGGTCGACCTTGAAGGCTGTCTCGGCCAATTGTTCGGACTGCGTCGGCTCGAAGGAAAAGGGAATATCCAGCTCGCCGTTGAAGGCACGGGCGACAGCATACTGGCAGTGACGCAGACGTTGAACGGCACCGCCACATTGACCGGAACGAACGGGGCGCTCGCGGGGCTCAATGTCGAACAGTTGCTCCGCAGGCTCGAACGGCGGCCACTTTCAGGTGGTGGCGAATTCCGCAGCGGACGCACGCCCTACGACAAGATCACCGTCGCTTTGAAGATCAACCAGGGCACGGTCACGGCCGAGGACGTGAAGGTCGAGGGCGCCACAGTGGTGCTGGGGCTCGTGGGCTCGGCCTCGATTCCAGCACGCGAGCTTGATTTAAAGGGCACCGCCGCACTTGTGTCGCCTCCAAAGCCGGGCGCGGCACCCTTCGAGCTGCCATTCATCGTGCAAGGCTCGTGGGACGACCCGATCATGCTGCCCGACCCGGAATCTCTGATCCGGCGCTCGGGCGCGGCCGCTCCGCTCCTCAACGCGGTGCGCGACCGCAGCACGCGGGATTCCGTGCGATCGGCTATTGAACGGCTGACGGGCGGTGCCGCAACCTCCGACACCGTTCCGGCTGCCGGCCAGTCATCCCCGCAACCGGCGGCGGGAAAGCCGGAATAACAGCGACCAACGCGGTCGGCTCTTTCGACTATCATTCTACCAGGACGAATCATCCCCCGAGGGCGCTTTCGCGGAGGGGCAGCAGCGACTGACTCGCCACGCCACGCTTTCAGACCTGCGCGCCCAGTGCCGCGCGCTGATACCGCGCGGCACCCCTTTTGGCTATCAGTGACGAAGCTATGGTGCTGACCGCGACGACTGCGATCATGATCGTGCACACGGCATTGACTTCCGGCTTCACCCCGAGCCTGACTTCCGAATAAATGCGGATCGGCAGCGTCGTTGCGCCCGGCCCGGTAGTGAAGCTCGCGATCACCAGATCGTCAAGCGACAACGAGAATGCCAGCATCCAGCCGGCGGCAATCGCCGGCGCAATCAGCGGCAGCGTAACGGTTAGGAACGTCCTGAATGGAGGACATCCGAGATCCATCGCCGCTTCCTCGAGGCTGCGATCAAAATCGACCAGCCGTGACTGCACGATCACGGTCACGAAGCACACCGTTAGCGTCGTGTGAGCAATGACAACGGTCCAAAATCCGCGGTCAATGCTGATCGCCACGAAAAGCAGCAGCAGCGAAAGGCCGGTGATCACTTCCGGCATCACCAGCGGGGCGTAAACCATGCCGGAAAACAGCATGCGGCCACGAAACGAGCCCAGACGAGTCAGCGCGATGGCAGCCAGCGTTCCGAGCACGGTTGCGACGGTGGCCGATAGGGCAGCGACTCGCACACTGATCCAGGCGGCTTGCTGTAGGGCCGTGTTATGCAGCAATTCGCGGTACCAGGCGAGCGACCAGCCGCCCCAGACGGTGACCAGCCGCGAGGCATTAAACGAATAAATGACAAGAATGGCGATCGGCAAGTAAAGGAATGCGAGACCGAACGCGACCGCAACGACGTTGAAGAGCGAGGCACCGCGCTTCATCAGCGGCCTCCTTCCAGCGAGCTCTGCTGAAGACGCTCGTAAAAAAGGATCGGCACGAGCAACAGCACCAGCAGCGTCACGGCGATGGCAGAAGCAACCGGCCAGTCGCGATTGGAGAAGAATTCGGTCCACAAGGTTTGCCCGATCATCAGCGTCTCCGACCCGCCAAGCAGATCAGGAATGACGAATTCGCCGATAATGGGAATGAAGCAAAGCAGCGCACCGGCAGCCGCTCCCCGCATCGACAACGGCACGGTGACCAGCCAAAACGACTTCCATCGGGGACAGCCGAGGTCCGCAGCTGCCTCCAGCAGGCTCTCGTCCATCTTCTGGAGCGTGGCGTAGAGCGGCAGCACCATGAACGGCAAATAAGAATAGACCATGCCGATATAGATCGCGCTGTCGGATGACAGCCAGGTTATCGGCGCGTCGATGATGTGCAGTCTCATCAACACGTCGTTCAGCAACCCATCCCTTTGCAGAATATTGATCCAGGCATAGACGCGTATCAGAAACGACGTCCAGAACGGAAGCACAACGGCCATCACCAGAAGCGGCTGAACGCCTCGGGGCGAACGCGCGATGCCATATGCGAAGGGATAGCCGATCGCCAGCAGGATAATGGTCGAGATGCAGGCAACCTGCAGGCTCTTGAGATACGACAGCAGATAGATCGTGTCGGAAAACAGCAGGAGAAATGAATCAATCGAGAGGCCGGCGACAAATTCGATCAGACCCGCCCAACCGCCGGAAATATCGAAAACGGGCACATAAGGAGGCTGCGCAAGCGCGGTTTGCGAAAGGCTGATCTTGAGCACTATAAGAAACGGCACGAGAAAAAACGCGACGAGCCACAAATAGGGCAGCAGTACGATCGCCCGTGCATTCCCGCGTTGCGTAGGCTCCATGGCTGTCGCTACTCCACCAAAACCACGCCGGCTTCAGGCAGCCACGACAACCAGACTAGGTCATTGACCGCAAACGCGGTCATGCCGGGCGCGCCTGTGTTGGCGAGCGCGACTTTCATGACGGATCGGTCGGCAAGCCGCAGCTTGTAGATAGACATCTCGCCGCGATACCCGACTTCGAACACAGTACCGCGCAGCGCATTAAACTTTTCGTTCGGGCGATCGCCGATCAAGCTGATTTTTTCGGGCCGCAATGCCAGCAAGACCGGATCGCCGGCCCTTGGCTTGTCCGCTGCCGCGACCTTTAGCTGGCCCAATGCGCTGTCGATGCTTCCGCCAGCGTTCATCTTGCCCTCGATCAGGTTCACCTCGCCGATGAATCCGGCGACCCAACGCGAGCGTGGCTGTTCATAAATCTCGGCCGGCGGCGCGACCTGTATCAGCCGGCCATGATTCATGACGGCGATCCGGTCGCCTACAATCATTGCCTCTTCCTGGTCGTGGGTGACGATAACGAACGTTGTGCCAAGCTTGCGTTGCAATTCCATGAGCTCGAACTGCGTCTCGGCGCGCAGCTTTTTGTCGAGCGCGGCCAGTGGTTCGTCGAGCAGAAGAACGCGCGGATGCTTGATCAGCGAGCGCGCAAGCGCGACACGCTGACGCTGACCTCCCGAAAGCTGGTCGATGCGCCGGCCGCCAAAACCTTCTAGGCGCACGAGCGCCAGCATTTCCGCGACGCGCTGCGCGATTTCGGCACGGCTTGCTTTCTCCTGGCGCAGGCCGAAGCCTATGTTGCCTTCCACCGTGAGGTGCGGAAACAACGCATAGTTCTGGAACATCATGTTCACCGGACGACGATGCGGCGGCACAGCGACGATATCTTCACCGTCCAGCAATATGCGGCCTTCGGTCGGCGTCTCGAAGCCGGCAAGCATGCGCAACAGCGTGGTCTTGCCGCAGCCGGACGGACCGAGCAGCGCGAAAAATTCGCCTTGCGCTATGTCGAGCGTAAGGCCCTCAACGGCGCTAACCGTACCAAAGCGTTTGCCGACCGCATCAAAGCGCACCAGTGGCTGTGTTTCAGCCCTTGCCTGTGCAGCTTCGCCATCCGCCATCGATTCCTCGTTTCGCGCCCGCACGCTAGCGGGGCGCGCCGACACGTCAACCCGGCGTCTTCGAATATTGGACCTACTTTGCAGGCGTCGTCAGCGTGCGCTGCACCGCCTTTTTCCATCCGGAGTATTTATGCTCCCTGACACTTGCTCCCATGCGTGGCTCAAAACGCCGATCGAGTTGCCATTGCGCGGCGAAACCTTCGAGATCCGGAGCAACACCGGCAGCCCGCGCTGCGAGGTACGCTACGCCCAATGCCGTGGTTTCCATCACAATCGGCCGATCGACGGGACTTGCGAGAATATCTGCGAGGAATTGCATGGTGAAATCGCTTGCGGTCATGCCGCCATCGACGCGCAACACGGTGGCAGACATTTTCGATGCCGGCCAATCTGCATGCATGGCTTCGAGCAGGTCGCGCGTCTGGTACGCCACCGCCTCAAGCGCTGCCCGGGCAAGTTCGGCTGGACCGGAATTCCGCGTCAGGCCGAAGATCGCGGCCCGCGCCTGGGCGTCCCAATAGGGAGCACCGAGTCCGACAAATGCCGGCACCAGATAGACCTGCTCCGCAGGATTGGCGCGCTGCGCCAGGGGCCCAACCTCCGGCGCGGCAGCAATAAACTTCAATTCATCGCGCAGCCATTGCACGGCGGCGCCTGCAACAAAAATCGCTCCTTCCAACGCATAAGTGCGCTTTCCCTCAAGCTGGTAGGCGATCGTCGTGAGCAACCGGCTGCGTGAGCGAATCCGCTCGTCGCCGGTGTTGAGCAGCGCGAAACAACCGGTGCCATAGGTCGACTTCAGCATGCCAGGCCGGAAGCAGCCCTGCCCGATCGTCGCCGCCTGCTGATCGCCTGCGATGCCCAGAATGGGAATTGAAGAGCCGAACAGGTCGGGGATCGTCTCTCCGAATGCGGCGGCACAATCCCGCACCTGCGGAAGCAACGCCTGCGGAACGTTGAACAGGCGGCAAAGGTCGCCGTCCCACTCGGCCCTGCCAATGTCGAACAACAATGTACGTGCAGCGTTGGTGGCGTCTGTGAGATGCACCTTCCCGCCGGTGAGTCGCCAAAGGATGAAAGAATCGACCGTGCCGAAGGCGAGCTTGCCGTGTTCGGCGCGCGTGCGCGCGCCGTCGACATGGTCCAGCAGCCAGGCGATCTTGGTCGCGGAAAAATACGGATCGAGCAGCAGTCCGGTTTTCCTCGAAATCTCGTCCTCATGGCCGGTGCGCCGCATTGACTCGCAGTAATCGGCCGTGCGCCGGTCCTGCCAGACGATCGCATTGTGAACGGGCTTGCCGCTTTCGCGGTCCCAGACGACTGCTGTTTCGCGCTGATTGGTAATGCCCAGCCCGGCGACGTCGCCGGCGCTCACGCGCGCCTGCGCCATGACCGCTCGCACCGTCTCAACGACCGCGGTCCAGACTTCTTCCGGATCGTGCTCAACATGACCTGGGGCGGGATAGATCTGCGGCAATTCCCTTTGTGATGTGGCAAGCGGTCTTAACGCCGCGTCGAAAGCGATTGACCGCGTTGAGGTGGTTCCCTGGTCAATGGCAATGACGACGGTTGGCAACGGTTTTCCCCAAGGTTACCGGCTGGGCGAAAGCAATGACGAGATGAACTGGTCGAGCGCCTTCCGGTCCTCAGCCGTGGTCTTTAATCCGATCTTGCTCCGGCGCCAGAGCACATCGTCGGCGTTCTGCGCCCATTCGTTTTCCACGAGGTAGCGGACCTCAGCCGCGGTAAGATCGTCGACAAAACGCGGTCCTAATTCGTCGACGCTTTTTGCGTCATTGAGAAATCGCTCAACACAACGGCCATAGGCCCGCACGAGTCGCTGCGCGTGCGACAGAGGTAAAAATGGCCATCGCGCCATGGTCTTCGTTACCTCGGCACCGAATTCTTCCGGATCGAATTCACCCCCGGGCAGTTTGGACCCTGCTGTCCAGGGCGGTCGCGCTCCAAAGAAATGGCCGATGCGGGCCAGCACCGCCTCCGCCAGCTTGCGGTGGGTGGTAATCTTGCCTCCGTAGATGGTGAGCAAAGGCGCACCGTTGCGCTGATCGAGAACGAGCTCGTAGTCGCGCGTAACGTCCTCCGGCCTGTCGGCATGATCGTCATAGAGCGCGCGCACGCCGGAAAACGACCATACCAGCTCGTCCGGCGTAACCTTGTCGCGGAAATATTGATTCACCACGTTGCAAAGATAGGCAATTTCGGATGGCTCGGGCGCGACCGAATTCAGATCCCCGACAAAGTTTTCATCAGTTGTCCCGATCAGGGCGAACTCGCGCGCAAAAGGCAGGACGAAAACAATGCGTCTGTCTTGCGCCTGCAGCAGGTAGCCATACTCGTGTTCAAAGTGCCGGCGGACCACGATGTGACTGCCCTTGATCAGCCGCACTGCTTTCGGCAACGGCTCGCGGATCACGGT
>JGI10216J12902_102559991_pt1 | contig 11908 bp, 6 predicted proteins | sample KanNatreferecore_FD_12902 | JGI IMG/M metagenome (IMG submission 12902)
ATATCCGCACTACATAAACGTCAGACTGTAATCTACCTACGTGAATTACCGCGCTTTGCGTACCCGCAGGGAACGTCTGCTGCATTACAGCTCTTCCCATCTTATTTACGATCTGTATCCTGCTGAGCCCTGGATTCTTACCTGCACTCACAGGCGTAATCCTTAATAAGCCCGACGCAGGATTAGGCGAAACTCTGTACAGTGTTCCTTTCGGATCATCTTCAACAACCGCATCCCCGGCAATCCGTGCCTGGCAATTGCTCATGGCAACAAACCTATAACTATTCACCGGTGTTCCGCATGATGTGGCGTGACATATGAAATTATGCGTCGGAGGGCTTGATGAATTAGGCGCCCGCATTACAATGTAATTGGTGCCCGATGTAATTACTGTCCAGCCGGCAGGAGGAGTCCATCCTGTTACGGTAAGCCCAACATAACCGCTCACAGAGAACGATACTGTTTGGTTTCGGCAAACCTGGTACGGTCCGCTCACCGTAAAGCTTTGGTATGCACCTATCCTTGTTTGTTTGGTGATCACCTGTTGTAGTCCACAGAAGTTGATGGTTGCAGTTATCCACTCTGTACCATCGCCGTTGGCTGTTACGGTTGTGGACGTACAGTTACTTGTGCAACTGAGTAACGCCAGAGGTCCGGGTTGTCCTCCCGTCGACCAAGTGATAGTAGCGCCGGCAGGAACGCCTGATAGACTGAAGACTTCTGAAGTGCATACCATATCTGGAGCAGTGAGAGTAACATTCAGCGATGTCAGTGAAGAACGATTGGTGGTGTTGGTGGTAACCGCTCCTGTACCTGTAGGATCAAGCCAGTTGCTTAATCTTGTAGCATTGGTTCCGCCGCCGGTCCATGAAAGATCGAAGCTTCCGTAAAAATCCCAAAGGTCGGTTGCGCCGCAGGCAGAAGGACCGCCATGGAGCTGGCCTACTACTCTATGGTTTTGATCAAACAGGGGAGAACCTGATGAACTGGGTTCCGTAACGCCTTGTGTCCAGTTGGCCCGCCAGTGATGATTAGTACTTACTGTTCCGAATGTTGCTCTTACTGTTCCTGCTGCCGCCTCGCTGATCTTCATAACGTCACCTCTGGGGTGGTGGATTGCCATGGCGCTCGTAGCAGCAGTTGAGCTTCTGTCCCATCCTGCATAATGAATATTCGAATTGGCTGGTGGTGTGGTTGCAAGTTCAACCAGGCAAAAATCTGAGTTGGCCCAGTTTGCCCTGAGTGTTGAACCATTATAAGTTACTCCGTTGCTGTTTTGCGAGGGACTACACGTAGGGCTCCATGCCTGGAAGGTGAATCGCCAGTTGGTTACATTGCTGCCTGTTGCAACAAAGCAGTGATTGGCTGTCAGAAAATACGGCGTTGGAATGCTGCATGTATTCATGAGCATGGAGCCAGTACAAAAACTTGAGCCGGATCCATCAAGCACCACAGCAACTGAATTACGTTCGCCATCCCATCCGGTCCCAAGCGGACACAGAACGTTGATGTTGCAAGCGCCCGACTGCCCGAAGTTGCCTACTTTATAAATTGGTCTGAACCCATATGCCAGATTGGTAAGTGTCATTGTGAGTTCACTTAGGGTGCTGATGGGCGTTTTTATTTCGATGGTGATGTGGTCACCTTTGTACGCCCAGCTTCCCCATGATCTGTTCTTATTGTTTTCTGCTTCTGTTACGGGCCCGGTGATCATTTCGGCGTTTTCATTATACACGTACATTTCTGTTTTGGCGGGCAGATTGAAATTTTCAAAATTGATGCTCGTGTTCAATGCGCCTTTTGCCCTGATAGTGTATTTACCGTAGGCAAACTCACCATCGTTGTTCCAGCGAATGCTCGATGGAACGTCGATGCGCAGTGGGATCGGTTCTGCAAACGTGAACGGTTTTACTTCTGTGGATTGTTGTTCAATGCGACGTTGTGTTTCCTGCATGGCTGTCAAATCGCGGGCAGGCAGCTCAAGATCTATTGGCACAGCATAGCCTTGATTGAATCTGCCTCGTGCGTCGACTGTTTGTGTGTTGTTGAAATTGGTGTTGACCTGAGAGAATGAAACGATCCAGCACAATAGCGCGAGGATCGAAAGAAAGTAATTCTTTCGCATAAGATGAGGTTTTGATGAATTATTAATCTACACTTTTTCCGTGGACTTCCTGGTGCAATTTATTAATCGTGTCGTTCCGGCAATATGTGGTAAGTTTAAGTGTCACAAACTAATTTTTATGACCACACAGCAAATCGCTTCACGACTGGTGGAACTCTGCCGCCAGGGAAAATTTGAAGAAGCCCAAAACGAATTATTCTCCAAAGACGCAGTAAGCATAGAGCCTTACGCAACTCCCGAATTTGCCAAAGAAACAAAAGGACTCGACGCTATTCACGAAAAAGGAAAAAAATGGGAAGGCATGGTTGAAGAAATGCATCACATGGAAGTTTCAGATCCCATGGTTGCCTCAAACACCTTTGCCTGCACTATGCGCATGGACATCACTACCCGCGGTCGCGGACGCATGGACATGACCGAGCTTTGCGTTTACCAGGTTAAAGACGGGAAGATCGTTTCGGAGGAATTCTTTATGTGATGTGCGAATGTGCGGATTTGCGGATGTGCGAATTACTTAAATGCGAAAGCATCTGAACATTCAGGGAGCTTCTTAATATAAATTAATTTACCGGAGAGGGCATCCGCACATCCGCAAATTCGCACATCCGCACATTAAGCCACTACTGCCTCTTCAACTACACGCAGAGTTGATGCTGCACGTCTGCGCTTCTTCTTCAGCTTATTCAACCAGATCATTGTTCCGGTGATGGGCAAAGATGTAGCAATAAGACACGCAAGAAAATAAATGATCTTGGTAAAAGCTCCATACACGCTTCCTGTGTGCAATGCTTTGATGGAACCACCCACCCTTTCATTGAAAGGCTTCTGGCTGAAGATCTCTTTTTTCTTTACCGATGCAGTAGCTGCATCAAGCGTGAGCCTGTCCGCAGCAGCCGGTGCAAAAAACCCACGCTTGTTCTTGGCAACCGATAAAGTATTATTTCCTGCAGGCAAAGTGATAGTGTAATCACCTGCATAATTCAATTCTTTGTTTGCAACAGCAATGTATTCGTTCAAAGAAAGCAATGCAACAGTTTCTTTCTTTTCGGCCTTATCACCTTTTTGATTTTTTGTTTCGGCAGGCGGCGCTTTATAAGTGCCTAATGTCTTTTGTAAACCTGTACGATACCATGTAAATGAAAAGAACGGACCAGTGATACCCATGATGATGAGGAAGAACACCGAATAAAATGCAAGGGTATTATGCAGATCGTGGTTTGTTCTTTTCCAGTTACCGCGGAATTTTACTTTAAGTCCCTGTTTCCAGTTGCGCAACTTCTGCGGGAACCAAATGATGAGCCCGGTAATACAACCTAAGGTAAATATGATAGTAGCAATACCTGTAATGGCACTGCCTAATTCTTTCTTCCCGATCTTATCGAGGCATAGCCAGCGATGAAGGCTGAACATGGTTGCCATGAATGATTTGGTACGCGTGGTCTCTTTGGATGTACCTGTGATAGCACCCGAATATGGATTTACAAAATAAGTTACGCCCCTTTTATCTCCGTCCTTTTTAACGGTGAACTGATAGGTGCGTTCATTGCTTGAAGGAACCATGATAGCGGTCACGGGACCTTGTGCAGAATCGGCGACCATTTGTTTAAGGCTATCGACTGAAATGACCGGCCTGTTTTCAGCTTTTACTTCATAAAGATGAGGAGCGGACCACTCTGTAAGCTCTGTATTCCAAACGTAAATGGTGCCGCTTAAACATACGGCAACAACTACAAGACCACTGGATAATCCCAGCCATAAATGGATGTCGTTGAAAAACTTACGGACACGCGGCCAGGCCGATTTTTTTTGCATGCGCAAAAATCGGTACGATAGTATTAAACACCCTTACGAATTTGGTAATGGGTTGTTATATAATACGGAATTTAACATCACGGATTTATTCATCACGGATTATTGAGGAAAATCCGTGATAGTTTTCCTAATCCGTAAATCGTTTTCCTGAATCGGCATTGATAAAAAATCTCTCTGGTTTTCTTTTGTGAAAATTTCCATAGCAATGAAATCTGCATACCTCACCACCCTCTTGATCCTCATCTCGACAATCGCTATTTGTCAGGACGGCGTCATTAAAGGCACCATCACTACTACCGATGGACAACCCGCATCGTTTGTGTCCGTGCTTGTAAAAGAACTCCATAAAGGCACAGCCACCCGAGAAGACGGCTCATTCATCCTGAAGAATATCAAAGAAGGCACCTATACTCTCGAGATATCTCATACCGGCCTCGCCCCACAACAACACACCATCCAGGTAAGCAACGGCAAAGCAGCAGAAGTAAGCTTTACCCTTACCGAAACCGCCAATCAGCTTGAAGAAGTGGAGGTTCGTGCACAAAGAACACTCAACCGCCGCTCACTCAGCGCCGCTAAAATACCAGTAAGTCCTTTGGATCTTCCCCAAAGCATATCCGTGATCAATGCCCCGCTCATCCGCGATCAACAGGCTCAACGCCTCAGCGACGTAATAAAAAATGTAAACGGAGTTTATCTTTCAGGCACCCGCGCCAGCACCCAGGAAACCTTCGCCGCACGTGGCTATGGCCTTGGTAGCGGCAACTTGTTCCGCAATGGAGCCCGCATCAATACAGGCGCTATGCCCGAAATGAGCTCTCTCGAACGCGTAGAAATATTGAAAGGAAGCGCCGCTATTCTTTATGGTAATGTTGCTCCCGGTGGCATCGTAAACATGGTGACCAAACAACCCAGGTTCAACTGGGGCGGAGAAGTGTCCATGCGTGTTGGAAGCTTCGATCTTTATAAACCCTCCGTTGATATTTATGGTCCCATTTCAAAGAACGTAGCATTTCGTGTTAATGGCACTTACGAATCATCAAACTCTTTCCGCGATGTAGTAAGCAGCGAACGCTACTACTTTAATCCTTCCATGCTTTTCAAACTCGGCAAGAAAACAGAGTTAATTGTACAGGGAGATTTTTTATCGCACGAGTTCACTCCCGATTTCGGCATCGGCAGTTTGGATAACACCATCATCACTCCGGTATCACGCAATACATTCTTCGGTGCTCCATGGCAATACGCAAAAACAAAACAGGCTACCGCAGGTTTCACACTCAAGCACCATCTCAACAACAATTGGACACTCAACGTCAATGGCAGCTACCAGAATTATAAAAGAGATTACTTCTCTCTCGAACGCATTCAGGCTGCAGCCAATGGCGACTGGAATCGCCCTGTTGGTCGTCAAAACAACGAAGAAAATTATTTCATAGGACAAATAGACCTGGTTGGTAAATTCAAAACAGGCAATATCGAACACACATTACTTACCGGCATCGATGCAGACAGATATCTGACCACAGCATACACTTACAGCGTCACTGCCATTTATGATAAGATCAATTTACTGGATGCTTCCAAGTTCACTCCACGCACCGACATGCCCGAAGCAAAAGCCATTCGTTTCACTGAAACACCAGTGATAAGAACCGGCGCTTACGTACAGGACCTGATTAGTCTTTCAGACAAATTCAAATTCCTTGCTGGTGTAAGGTGGTCGCTGCAGGAAGCAAGAAAGATCGACACAACCAATCTCGCTACAGGTAATAAGAGCACAGGCGGAGTAATTAAAACAGACAAAGCATTCTCGCCCCGATTTGGTCTGGTATACAAGCCCACAGAAACCACATCCGTATTTGTAAGCTATGCAAACTCATTTGTAGTGAATAGTGGTACCGACGTATTTGGCAGTGCACTTAAGCCTTCCATCATCGATCAATATGAAGCAGGGATCAAAAATGATCTCTTCAAAGGAGCATTATCTGTGAATGTTACTGCTTATCGCATCATCAATCACAACCTTGCTCAAACTGCACAGTTTGCAGCAGATGGAGTAACTCCAAACAACAACACTTCATTAAAAGAGCTTACTGGTCAAACCACCAGTGATGGTATTGAAATTGACATCGTGGGACATCCATTGAAAGGACTTGATGTAACCGCAGGTTACAGTTACAATTACATGCGCTACACTGAAACTCCCGATGCAAAAGGAAATTATGTTGAAGGAGAAAGGCTGGTGAATAATCCTGCACACACTGCAAATGCCACTGTATTTTATTCGGGCAAAGGTTTTAAAGTTGGTGCAACCTTCAATTATATTGGTGAGCGTGTAGGCGGATGGAATAATACCAATGGACAGGCACAAGGTTATGATCGCCGTATTCCTGTTGACGGTTTTTCAACCATCGATGTGAGTGCAGGTTATACTTATAAAAAGGTTTCGCTGATGGCAAAGGTTTCAAACATCACCAATGCTTACAACTATTATGTTCATGAGAATTACAGCGTAAACCCAATTCCACCAACACAGTTTATTACAACACTGGCTTATAAATTCTGAGATCCTATATAAAAAACAAAAACCCACAGATCTCCTGTGGGTTTTTTTATGCAAATGAATTGATGCTTATTGATAAGTAACTACAAGCTTTGGACGCTTCGACTGTAGTGCGGCAGCAGCGCTGCTCGATACAAACAGCCGGCAATTATAAGTAGCCTCAGTTTGCAAACGAATTCCCCAACCATAATTGGCATTGCTGCTCACCATTGATTGAAGCTGATTCTTAACATCGATGTTAAGATCAAGCTGAGATGAAGTTGTATGCGCAATGATTATTTGATTGGAAGCATTATAAGTAGGCTGAGTAAACCATCCAACAGTATTAGGAGCCCAGTTGGTCATTACCTGCGAAAGGATCAATGCATTGGTAGGACCAAAATTGGCATCCTGGAAATTACCATTCAGCGTTGGAGGAGGATAGGAACTCAATGACAGCGTAGCGCTGATGATAGTTGCACTTGCTGGAATTGAGCTCAGGTCAAACTTCAAAAGCTGCCTTGTTGTATAGGGGTTATTGTTGATCGTCCATGCTGCAAGGCACATATCAGTTTGTCCGGGACCAGACCAGTTCTGGCCGTTGTTAACACCAATCAAAACCTCAGTTGGGTTATTGCTTGGTTGGAACGTCACCGTTTGAATGGGCGATGGCGTCACCACGATCTTTGTGGTATCGACACCGGTAGCCCCCATATTGTCAGTTACCATCAACTGGAAAATATAAGTTCCTGCTACAAATCCATTGATGGCTGTAGAAGGAGAGCCGGGATTCATGATAGTGGTGGCTGAAGGACCAGAAACCTGGCTCCACAGATAGGCAACTACGTCGCCATCTTCATCTGTACCAGTTCCGGTAAAAGTTTCGGATGCAATGGGGAGAGTGACGGCCTTGTTTGGACCGGCATCAGCAACGGGCACCTTATTTTCTTTGTGTTTTTCGCACGACGTTGCTACAATCAACAGTACGCTGGCTAATAAAAGCGCTAACCGAGTACGAGTCATTTTAATTATGATTTAGGGGTGAACAGAATACTAACGCAAAATAATGCATTTTAGTTCGTAGTCCTAATTTGAGGCTCCCCAAAATGGGGAAGCCCCGGCAAACCATTTGGCGGATTCCGCCGTATTTAGCTTTAAAATGTATCTGGCATCCATGTTGCGTCTGCAATAATCAACATTAAGCCCAACTTCCTATACCAATAACCTAAAAAAACAGATAGGCCATTAGATAAAAATCTACAAATCTGTATATGCCAACCTCCGTTCGTGGTTCAGTCAGACTGAATCTCACCGTGCTTACCCTATTTGCCATCGGCATGATGGCTTCTAATTCTGCATTTGCACAAGCCTGCTTTGTCAATCCGAGAATAAATAAGGTAACGGCCAACATTTCACCGGCCATTCAGAGCTACATGGAATACCTTCCGGTAGACTACAATACCAACCCCACAAAAAAGTACGCTTTGCTGATCTATATCGGCGGCACCGGCGAAATGTTTCAGCAACCCGGCGGCTCAGATGATGACCTTTGTCCCGTCCTCGGCTATTCAATGCCCTGGCGCATGAACGTATTTCATTTTCCTGATTATGTTACCGATCCCAATACGGGACAGCAATGGTCTTACCTGGTGATCATGCCCTTTGTTATGCAATGGGAGCAACAATACCAGGTTAATCCCGGGCCAGTCATCGATTACGCTCTTCAGCATTATGTGAACCGGATAGATCCAGGTAAAATATACATCACAGGCATGAGCCGTGGCACAGATAACCTCATGGGTTATATCACATCAAGCGCCACAGCCTCAAAGCGAATTGCTGCAGTGGCACCCGTTGCAAACTGCTTTCCGGCTAATGTTGGTACTCCGGGTTATACCACGCAGGTAAATAATATGGCAGCAGGTAATGTTCACGTTTGGGGTATTCAATGCGCCGGCGATGTGCCCTGCCCCGAAAGTAATATTCAAAACTGGGTTGCCTCACTAAACAGCGTTCGTCCCGGTTACGGGGTATTCTCTTATGCCACGTTTGCATGTGAAGGACCGGACAATTCCAATCACTATGCATGGAACCATGCTTACGATCCCGACTATCGTCCGGCTGCATCGGGTAATAAGAATATATACGAATGGCTCATCCAGTTTTCACAAAACTCTGTGTTGCCGATCGTGCTGAAAGACTGGAATGCCAGGCTTACCCAGGGCAAGGTGATGCTGGAATGGACCACCAGCGAAGAGCTCAATACAAAAGAATTTACCGTTCAGCGTGCCACAGCCAGCGGAAGTTTTGTTGATCTTGTTTCCGTACCGGCCGCTATCTCGTCCACTACTGAGAGAAATTATGCAGTTGCTGATCCAAACCCCCTGCCTGGTCAAAGCCTTTACAGGTTGGTGATGAAGAACCAGGACGGGAAAATAGAATACTATCCTGTAAAAAGGATATTGGTTCCCGGACGTTGGACAGAACACGTTATCATACCTAATCCTGTCAACGATGGCCAGCTTTCCGTATTCATCAATATCGAAAGAAGCCAGCGTGTATCGGTTAGATTGTTTGACATATATGGAAAGCAACTGCAGAAAAAAGACCTTAACTTACGCGAAGGAGTTTCCGAAAACAGCATCGACGTAACGTTCATGCCGAAAGGTGTCTACCTTGTGCAGGTTAATGGCGAAGATTTCAAAACAACCAGAAAGATCACGATCAATTAGATTTCAATAAGTTTAAATTCATCTTATGAGACAACGGAATTACTCCCTGGTTAAGGCTGTATTACTTGTTTTGATAGCCGGGTTATGGGGCATCAATGCTACTGCCCAATGTTATGTCAATCCGCGTATCAAAAAGATCACGGCCAACGTATCGGCTACTATCAAGTCGTACATGGAGTTCAAGCCGGTAGACTATGCTACCAATCCAACAAAAAAGTATGCTTTGCTGGTTTACATTGGAGGAACCGGTGAAATGTTTCAGCAGCCAGGAGGATCCGATCTGGACCTCTGCAATGTGCTTGGTTATTCCATGCCCTGGCGAATGAACGTTGGACATTTTCCTGATGAAGTAACCGATCCAAATACAGGTCAGAAATGGTCTTACCTGGTTGTAATGCCTTTTGTAACTGCATGGGATCAGCAATATAATGTTGATCCAGGTGCTATGGTAGCCTATGCACTACAGGCTTATGCAGGCAGAATAGATGAGAACAGAATTTATCTGACAGGGATGAGCCGCGGTACCGATAACATCATGGGATATGTTACTTCCAGCACTACCGCTTCAGGAAAAATTGCAGCGATAGTTCCCGTAGCAAACTGCTTTCCCTCCAATGTAGGCACTTCATTTTACAACACCCAGGTTGCAAACCTTTCAGGCGGCAACACACGTGTATGGGGTATTTCCTGCCAGGGCGATGTTCCCTGTCCCGAAACATATATGCAGAATTGGGTGAGCTCACTCAATACGCTCAGGGCAAATACCGGAATATTCAGTTACGCTTCGCTGTCTTGTGCTGGTCCTGATAATTCAAATCACTACGCATGGAACCATGCTTACGATCCTGATTACAGGGTTGCAGCAAGTGGTAATAAGAATGTGTACGAATGGATGATCCAGTTCACCAAAGGTGGTGGCGGAGGCGGCACCGGTGGCGGTGGTGGCGGCGGAGGCGGAGGAACGCCTCCTGCACCAAACTGCAGCACCATTGTTATTACACCAGGGTCGGGTAACATCAAGCTGAAAGGATTGATTGCACCGGTAGTAACCGTGAACATCTTCAACAGCGCCTGGGCAACTGCGTACAATCAAACATTTACCAATTCACCTGATAGCGTCAACGTATCTAATTTACCGGCCGGAACTTATTTTGTAAAGGTCAATTTCTATACGGCGGCCTGGGCAAGCATTTGTGAAAAAACACAGAATGCAACAGTTGGTTCCGGCACAGGTGGCGGCGGTGGCGGTGGAATCGATCCTCCTCCTCCAACAAACACTTGCAGCAGCATTACGATGTCGGCCGTTACCGGAGGCATAAGGCTCAACAACCTTGCATCGCCTGTAATCACCGTGCAGATATTCAATAACAGTTGGGCTACAGTTTACAACCGAACGTTCACTAACAATCCAACGACTATTACGGCTTCGCCGCTTTCAAATGGATTGCATCATGTGAAGGTGACCTACTACACTGCAGGATGGAGTTATGTGTGCGATAAGATGCAGGATGTAACTGTTGGGGCAGCAGGCACTCAACCTGAGCCAGACCCAATCGTTACTACAGAGGCAAACAGACAATCATCAGTTGAAGAAACGATCATTGCATCAACGAGTGCAAGGATCAGCGTTACACCGAATCCATTCAGAGGTACGATGTGGGTGACGATTGGATCAGACAAAAATGAAAATGCAGAGATGATAGTAGTTGATCTTATGGGACGTACTGTAGTTCGTAAATCAGTTACGTTGCAGAAAGGTGTGAACAGGTTCAGCTTCGATGAGATGAGCAAAGCTCCGGCGGGTAATTATTTTTTGAGAGTGGCAACGCAAAACGGAGTTGAAAATATACGGTTGATAAAACAATAGTTTTTATAATGTGCGGATTTGCGGATTTGCGGATGTGCGAATTGCTTAAACGCGAAAGCCCCTACGCTCTGTGGGGGCTTTCGCATTATAGAATGAAATTTCCGGAGAGGCATCCGCACATTCGCACATCAAAATCTTTTCCGCAGTTGAATCGCATTCAACACCGCCTCTCCCGCCACAGAAACAAACCTGATATTAATAGAGCTTCCAGGCTGTATCGAAAGAACAAACTTCTTAGATACAGCCCTTGCTGTTCCATATTGTCCGGCGATGTCAAAATTTTCTAACAGCAACTGATCATTCACATACACATGAAACCTTCGCTCAGGGAATATTTTACGCGGACCGGGCGGTGAAAGATTATAAGGAATATCTTTTCCAGATGCTGCCTGCAATTCTGCAAAATGCAATGTCAGTTCATAATTACCGGGCGGCACATCAAAACGATAACCCGTAATTCCTGTTTGCTGCGTTTGATACACCGGATCATTATCTGTTCCCTGAATGTCCTTATCAGTTCCGTAAGGTAATCTTGTATTGCCCGTTAATTTAAATGCTCTTCCGCCGATAGAACCCCAGCTCCCTTCACGATATGGTTGATCTGGTAGCCATATCTCATTTGTTTTATCATTGATGAAATATCGATTGGCGCCCAATAAAATATTCATCTCCTTAAATGCTATCGAAGTATCTTTTAAAAGATAAGGTTGCATTCGAAAGTTGATAGTGCATGCGTCTGAATACATCCTGCCTTTAACCTGGATGTTATTGATTCCATTTACAAAAGGAACATTCCATTCACACAAACCATAGTTTACTTTTTTCCA
>JGI10216J12902_101318599_pt1 | contig 11906 bp, 9 predicted proteins | sample KanNatreferecore_FD_12902 | JGI IMG/M metagenome (IMG submission 12902)
GGCGGGCGATCTCGGCATCGCGATGGGAGCCGCTGGCAGCGAGGTGGCGATCCACAGCGCCACGATTGCGCTGATGAACAACGATCTGCGGCGCCTGCCATTTCTCGTGAAGCTCTCGCGCCAGACGCGAAACGTCATCAACCAGAATTTTCTGCTCGGCGTGCTGTTCGTCATCGGCGGCCTCACACTGGCGGCGATGAAATACATCAACCCGATTGTGGCTGCCGTTCTGCACGTCGTTGGCTCACTCATCGTGGTGTTCAACAGCTTCCGCCTCGTGCGCGCGGGCGAAGAGTTGGAGCCGCATCAGGCCGTTGCGATTGCCGAGCCATCGGCCGGCGGATCAAAGTTGGAAGAGCGGATTGAGTTCAAGCCGCGAGCAGCGTAACAAGATCTATGGCAGCAACTCTTTCAGAAGAGCGTCGCGACCCTGCATCCGCGAGAAGTGATATTGTCGTTGCCGTGCGCGGCCTAAGCAAAGTCTTCAAAGACTTCTGGGGGCGGCCCAAAGCGCGGGCGGTGGACGGTGTGGATTTTGAAGTGCGGCAAGGCGAAGTGTTTGGGCTGCTTGGACCGAATGGGTCGGGGAAATCCACGACAATCAAGATGCTGCTCGGTTTGCTGCATCCGACGCGGGGCGTCATTGAAGTCTTTGGCCGTTCGCCGCGCGATGTGAAGACAAAGGCGCGCATCGGTTATCTGCCGGAAGAATCGTATTTGTATCGCTACCTCGATTCACGCGAGACGTTGGATTTTTTTGGGAACCTGTTCGCGTTGTCCAAAGAAGAACGGCAGCGACGCTCGGAGCAGTTGCTGGAGATGGTTGGATTGACGGGCGCACGCACGCGCGCGGTGGGGGAATACTCGAAGGGAATGCAGCGGCGCATCGGACTGGCGCAGGCGCTCATCAACGATCCTGACCTCGTGATTCTCGACGAGCCGACAGCCGGGCTGGATCCCATCGGTTGCCGCGAAGTGAAGGACCTCATCACTGCTCTCGCACGCCGTGGCAAGACGGTCATTCTGAGCAGCCACTTGCTCTCGGATGTTGAAGATGTCTGCGACCGCGTGGTGATTTACTACGGCGGCAAAATTCAGGCGCAAGGAACGCTGAAAGAATTGCTTGCCACGCCAGACGCAGTTCGCATCACCACCCCCACGCTGCCGCGCGAGACAATGGAGAAAGTTTTGGAAATCATTCGCCGCGACGTGAGTGAGGACAAGGTGCGGATCGATACGCCGACGCAGAATCTCGAAAGCTATTTTCTCGACGTGGTGGAAAAGGCGCGCGCGCGGGCGGCCGAAACTTCGGGTGTCATCAGTGGCGCGAAAGTCGCCGCTTATTTGAAGGGTGAAGGCGAAGCGAAGCCGGCAACGGAGAAAATTCTGGAACGGTTCACTGCGCCCATGCCCGTGGTTCCGGGCGAGACTCGAGTTGCGTCCACGGAATCAAAGCCGGCGTTGGATGAAGAGAAACTCGCGTCGTTGGCCAAGCCGGCGGAACCGCCCACGCCCGCGAAATCCGCCGAGGCGGCGAAAGACGCGCCCAAGCCCGCGGACTTGAAGAAGGCAGACCAGAAATTATCGTCACTGTTGGGCAAACGGTCCGAGTAAGTCTTTATGGAGCCGCTTAGCATCGTTCGACTCCTCATTCGAGTAGGCACGGCTTTCGGAGTGTTTGCACTTTTGGCGCGCACTCTGTTTGGTCCTCGGATCGCTTCGATCATCGGTCTCACGTGGAAAGCCGCCCTGCGGTTCCGTTTGTTCTGGGTGATTGCGGTCCTGCTCATCGGCTCAGTCATCCTGTTGCCTATTGTCATCAAGGACGACGGCACGGCGCGCGGGTTCACGCAGATTCTCCTCACTTACACACTAAGCGTCGTCACCGCGCTGTTGGGGTTGTGCACGCTCTGGCTCTCGTGCGGCACGCTGGCGCGAGACATCGAAGAAAATCAGATGCAGATCGTGGCGGTGAAGCCGGTCGCGCGCTGGCAAATCTGGCTGGGGAAGTGGCTCGGCCTCGTGACGCTCAACGCCGTGCTGCTCGCCGTCGCGGGCGCGTGCATCTTTTCGTTGCTGCTCTGGCGCGGGCAGAAGTTGCCGGCGAACCAGCAGCGAATCCTGCGCGAGGAAGTCCTGGTTGCGCGCGGCTCGTTGAAGGAAGCGAAGCCTGATATCGATGCCGAAGTGGAGCGAATTTTTCGTGAACGAACGAAAGATGCGCCGGTCAATCCCGCCAATGCCGAAGTGGTGAAGAAACAACTTCGCGAAGCGCTGAAAGTGGACGTCGTGCGGCCGGGCTACGCGCGGCGCTGGAAAATCGATCTTGGCCTGCGGAAGAACTTCCTTCGCGACCAGCCTCTCTTCCTGCGTTTGAAACTCTACGCCGCCAGCACCAATGAACTGGGAACTTATGCCCTGCGCATCGAAGCGGGGCCGCAGGACTCACCGGAACGACGGGCCATCGACCGGACGTTTGCGGACAATGCGTTTCACGAGATTCGCATCCCGCCGAACCTTTGGGACGCAGCGGGTGTGCTGACCATTGACGTGCAAAACCGCGACCGTGTGGCTCTCGCGTTCCCGATTGAGGACGGTTTCGAAGTTCTCTATCGGGAGGCGGGCTTTGCGCTGAACTTCGCACGCGGGCTGTTCATCATTCTTTGCTGGCTTGCTTTGCTGGCAGCGATAGGTCTGGCGGCGGCGAGTTTTCTTTCGTTTCCAGTCGCCACGTTCGTGTCGGCGAGTCTCATGCTCGTGGCACTTTCGAGCGGCACGCTCGCCTCCGCGGTCGAGGCTGGAACGATCATGGGTGTGAACGAAGAGTCGGGTGAGGCAGGCAAATCGGTCCTCGACTACGTTCTCATACCGATGTTCAAGGGAATGCTGAAGGTCTTCCAACTGGTGCAAGGCTTTTCGCCCATCGACGCGCTGAGCACGGGCCGGAGTATCGAATGGACGACCATCGGAGTCGCGTTCGCGCAAATCGTGTTGCTCCTGGGCGGGCTTGTGGCGTTGTTCGGCATTGTAATGTTCACGCGGCGTGAATTGGCCGCGGCCAGCACGCAGGCTTGAAAATGGGCATGAGTTCGCGCGCAAAAAAAATTCTGCTGCTGGCCGTGGCCGCGGCCTTGCTCACTGCGAATGGCTTCCTGCTTCCGCTGCTCAATCGCGAGCGTGCCGCACTCGGCATCACGCGCATCGAGCCGCTTGAAAACGCGCCGCCCATGCTCGCGCTTACCACGCAGGTGCTTGGCGGCTTTCGCGGCTTGATCGCCAACGCACTCTGGATTCGCATCACGCAACTTCAGGACGAAGGCAAGTACTTCGAGATGGTCCAACTCGCCGATTGGATTACGAAACTCGAACCGCACATCGTGCAGGTATGGATCGTCCAGTCGTGGAACATGGCCTTCAACATTTCGGTGAAGTTCAGCGACTACCCGGACCGCTGGCGCTGGGTGCAGCGCGGAATAGAACTGCTGCGGGATGAGGCGCTGCGCTACAACCCCAATCAACCGCTCATTTACGCCGACCTCGCGTGGCTCTTCCAATTCAAGATGGGGCAGAACCTGGACGACGCCCACTTCTACTACAAAGGCGCGTGGGCGGCGGAAATGATGCAGCTCTTTGCTGGCGAAAGGCCGGACTTCGACAAGCTGATCAATCCTCAAACGCCGAACGAACGCGCGCGCGCGCGTTTGCTCCACGAGAAATACAAAATGGATCCCGCGAAGATGCGAGCGCTCCACGAAAGTTACGGGCCGCTCGACTGGCGTTTGCCCGAGGCCCACGCCATCTACTGGTCGAGCGTCGGAATGGACCACGCAAAGGGCGAAGACGTGCGGCGCTTGCGTTCGGGCATTTACCAGTCGATGCACCTCTCTTACCAGCGCGGCCGGCTCGTGCTCAGTTCCAACGCGCCGCCGCGTCTGCTGCCCAACCTCGCCATCGCTCCGAAGGTGGACGGCGCCTATCAGGAACAGATTGCGGAGGCCGCTGTGAATGCCGCGTTCCTGACGAACAACATGACGCGCGCCTGGCGGAATTTTTTGCGGGACGTACCTTATCAATTCTTCATCTACAATCGCGTGCGCGAAGGCGAGCAATGGCTGCGCTACTTGCGTGAGAAATTTCCGGACGCTGTTCCTCCTGGGACGACCCTGGCCGAATACGCCGTCAATCGCGCCACGGAAAATATGGCCGGCCAAAGCCAGGATCGCATTCGGGGACTGATCGAGGCCATGATCACACGAGCTTATTACGCCCTCATCGAGGACAACGCGGACGACTTCAACCAGTACATGCTGCGCGCCAGGGAACTTTGGAACTCGTACACGCAGCGGACCCCGGGCAAGGAGCGCACGCACCTTCCGCCGCTCGATGATTTCCGGGACATCGTGCTCAGGCGAATGTTAGGTCCCGAGGAAGGACTGTCGCGCGAGGCGAAGGCGCGGCTGCGGACGATGGAACCACGGGCAGCCCAACTTTCTCCGGTGAATCCTGCTCAACCGGAGAAATGATCCTTTTAACTTCCACACAACTTCACAAACGCTTTCTCATCGATAATGCGCACGCCGAGTTTCTGAGCCTTCTCCAGTTTCGATCCCGTGTCTTCGCCCGCGAGCACGTAATCGGTTTTTTTGCTCACGCTGCTGCTGACCTTGCCTCCGAGTGATTCTATCTTCGCCGTTGCTTCTTCGCGCGTCATCGTGGGGAGCGTTCCGGTCAGCACGAACGTTTTGCCCGCGAACGCGCCCGTCGCGGCGGACTGCTGGTATAGCGAAGACTTGAAGTTCAGTCCCGCGTCGCGCAGCCGTTCGATGAGCTTGCGATTGTGCGAGTCCTTGAACCACTGCGCGACACTGCGTGCGATGACGTCTCCGATGTCCTCGACGGCGTTGAGTTGATCGAACGAGGCGCGCGCCAGGTCATCGAGGGTTTTGAAATTCCGCGCCAGCGCTTTTGCAACGCCCGCGCCGACGTGAAGAATTCCAAGGCCGAACAGCAACCGCCATAAGTCGCGCGACTTGCTCGCTTCGATCGCCTCGAGAAAATTGCGCGCCGACTTCTCGCCCATGCGCTCAAGCTGGAGAAGATCCCCTTCCGTGAGTTGGTACAGCTCAGCGACATCGCGCACGAGGCCGCGCTGGACGAGTTGCGCCACGAGTGCCTCGCCGCCACCTTCGATGTCCATTGCCCCGCGCGCACACCAATGCTCGACTCGGCCTCGCACCTGCGCCGGGCAATCGGGATTCGGACAGCGCCAGACTACCTGAGCTTCCACGCTGGTTTCATCCGCTTTGCCTCGCGAGACTTTCGAGCCACACTCAGGGCACGTCTTCGGAAAATAGAATTCCTTCTCGTCGCCGGTGCGCTTGGCCGTCACGACCTGTACCACCGCTGGAATGATCTCACCCGCTTTTTCGATGATGACTGTGTCGCCGAGGCGGATGTCTTTACGGCGCATGTCATCTTCGTTGTGCAACGTCGCGCGCTTAACGACGGTGCCGGCGAGATGGACTGGTTCCAGCTCTGCGACCGGTGTGAGCGCACCCGTGCGGCCCACTTGAATCGTGATGGCCTTCAGTTTTGTCTCGGCCTGTTCCGCCGCATACTTATAGGCAAACGCCCAGCGTGGCGCTTTCGCCGTCGCGCCCAATTTCTCGCGCAGCGCAATCGCGTTTAGTTTGATCACCGCTCCGTCCGTCTCGTACTCGAACTTGCGCCGCAACTTGTCGAGTTCCTCGATGGCATTGAGCACCTCGTCCTCGCTGCGGCACAGCCACATCTTGTCCGGCGTTTTGAAGCCCAGCACTTTGAGCCAGTCAATGAACGCAACCTGCGTTTCTGGCACGTCGGCGCCTTCGATATGCCCGGCGTTGTAAATGATCATGTCGAGCGGGCGTTTGGAGACGAGTTTCGGATCGAGTTGCTTGAGCGAGCCGGCGGCGGCGTTGCGCGGATTGGCAAACGGTTCTTCCTCATTCGCTACCCGTTCCTCATTCAGCTTTTTGAATCCCGGGAGTTGCAAATAAACTTCCCCTCGCACTTCGAGCACGGAGGGCAAACTCGCGGATTTTGGACTGTGCAGCTTAAGTGGAATGCTCCGAATTGTTTTCAAATTCACCGTGATATCGTCGCCAAATGTGCCGTCGCCGCGCGTGGCTCCGACTGTGAACACGCCGCGCTCGTAGCGCAGATTCACCGCCACGCCGTCGATCTTTGGCTCGACCGTCCAGGCCAATTCTTCATTCGGCAGAAGCTTCTGCGCGCGCGCTATGAACTGACGCACCTCCTCCTGCGAGTAAGTGTTGTCCAGGCTCATCATCGGTCGCAGATGCTGGACTTGCTGGAAGCCAGTGAGCGGCGCGCCGCCGACCCGCTGCGTCGGCGAATCCGGCGTGCGCAAATCCGGAAACTCCGTTTCCAGATCGACCAGCTCGCGATAAAGTCGGTCATATTCCTGATCGCTGATAACGGGCCGCGCCTCGACGTAGTACGCGCGGTCGTGCGAGCGGATTTCCTCAGCCAGGTCGATGTGGCGTTTCTTCGCAGCGGCGTGCGTCATCGTGGGAATGTTGTGGCGAACTCGGGCGCGCGATCAATTCAAACCAGGTCGCGAATCAGGTCACGCGAGTTTGAGGTTCTTCACCACCTCCGTCGTCGAGTGCGCTTTGTTGAGCGTGTAAAAGTGCAGCCCCTCGACGCCTTCGCGCAGCAATTCCTCGCATTGCTTCGTGGCGTAATCGATTCCATAAGCCGCGACGCCGGGATCGTTTTCACCCAATTCTTCCAGCTTGCTCATCATCGGCCCCGGAATTTTCGCGCCGCAAAGCGTGGTGAACTTCTTGATCTGTGACGCCGAGAGAATCGGCAACATGCCGGGCACGAGCGGAACTTTCACACCGAGCTTCGTGACGTGATCGCGGAACTCGAAAAAATCGCCGTTGTCGAAGAAGAGTTGCGTGATGATGAAATCCGCGCCGGCATCGACCTTTTGCTTCAATCGCTGCCAATCAATCACCTTGCCTTCGCGACAGGCGATATGCCCTTCTGGAAACCCGGCCGTGCCGATGCAAAAACCACCCATCTCTTTTATGAACGCCACCAGCTCGCGCGAAAACTCAAACCCGCCCGGTATCTTCTGAAACTCGCCGATGCCTCCCGGCGGATCGCCGCGCAACGCGAGAATATTTTTAATGCCGCGCTGCCTCGCATCCAAGAGCACGTCACCCAACTGTTCCTTCGTCGAGTTGACGCACGTCAGATGCGACATCGCGGTGAGGCCGTGCTGGCGCTGGATGCTCTCGACGATGGAAAGCGTTTTATCGCGCGTGCTGCCGCCGGCCCCGTAGGTCACAGAGCAAAAGTCCGGCTTCAGTTTCATCAGCGCCGGAATTGTTTTCTCCAGCAGATTGCGGTCGCCTTCATCTGTCTTGGGCGGAAAAAATTCAAATGAAATAACCGGGGCCTTGCCGCGCTTGGCATCGTGGATGTCGCGAATGAACTGCATGTGGGGCGAAATAGTGTGGGCAATGCGGCGTCAGCGCAAGTCCGCGGGCCTTTTACGAATGACACGACGAACTTCGGGACAGGGTGAAGAGGAGATGGGTTCACCCGGTCGCTTTGTCGATCTTCTTCGCCAGTTTGGCAATTTCAGCGCGCAATGGTTCGAGGTCCGGATCTTTCATGGCCATCGCCAGAATCTCCTTTCGGTCTCCGGCGGCGATGGCCTGCTCCAGCCAGTTCATCGTCTCCGTCGTCTCGCGCTGCATCTGGCAGGTATAGCAGGCGAGATTGTAGGGAATCGTCGCCTCTTTCGGAAAATGACTGGCCACGGGCGCGAGCGCGTTGAAGGCGGCGAGCAGTCCGCCATTTGGCGCGCGACGCAAAGCGTAGGCGTGGTGCAGCCAACCGATGGAGCGGTCGGGCGCCGCTGCGATCAGCGCGCGGCCAGTTTTCGCCGCGGCCTCCCAACGTTGCAGCCGCGCCAGTGCCAGCCAGCGCGCCTCGAGCACGTCGGGATTCGATTGCATGGCTTCACTCATTCCATCCAGCTCCGCGAGCGCTTCGCCGGCGTTGTCGAGTTCGAGCCAGCCGACGGCGGCCTTCAAATGGTGCAGGTCCGATGGTTCAGGCGAGAATGTCATGCACCACCTTTCCATGCACGTCCGTGAGACGAAAGTCGCGCCCGCTGTAGCGATAGGTGAGCCGTTCATGGTCGATTCCCAGCAAGTGCAGAATCGTCGCGTGCAAATCGTGGACGTGAACTTTGTTTTGAATCGCGTGCCAGCCGAATTCATCCGTCGCGCCATAAGCCAACCCGCCTTTGATGCCACCGCCCGCGAGCCACATCGTGAAGCCAAACGGATGATGCTCGCGGCCATTGTCGCCTTCCGCCGTTGGCGTGCGCCCGAATTCGCCGCCCCAAATCACGAGCGTGTCCTGCAACAGCCCGCGCGCTTTCAAGTCTTTGAGCAAGCCGGCGATCGGTTTGTCCACGGCAGCGCAGTTGTTTGGCAACTCGGTTTTCAATCCACCGTGCTGGTCCCAAAGCTGGCAGCTCGAACGCTTGCTCGTTTGCGTGTGATAGACCTGGACCATGCGCACGCCGCGCTCGCTCAAGCGCCGCGCCATCAGACATTGCTTGCCGAAAATTTGTGTGAGGGGATCGTCGAGACCGTAAAGCTTCTTCGTCTCCGGCGATTCGCGTTCCGCGTCGAAGGCTTCCGGCGCTTGCGCCTGCATGCGAAAAGCCAGTTCGAAGGATTCGATGCGGGCGCTGAGCCGGCTGTCTTCTTCCCTGTTCAGCCGATGTAACCCATTTAACTCCTTCAACAGGTTCAATTGCTCGCGCTGTTCTCGCGACGAGAATTTCGCGTTCGATAAATTTGAAATTGGCGATTTGAGATCGGAAACGAGCGTGCCCTGATATGCCGCCGGCAAAAAGCTCGAACTCCAGAGTGGCGCGCCCTGCGCCGGCTGCGACGGACTGATGACGATGAAGCCGGGCAGATCCTGATTCTCGCTACCAAGACCATACAGCAGCCACGAACCCATGCTGGGCCGCGAGAACGCCTGCTCGCCCGTGTTCATCTGAAGGCACGCGCCGTTGTGATTGATGTTGTCCGCGACCATCGAGCGAATCACGCAAAGGTCGTCAACGCACGACGCGGTGTGCGGCAATAGTTCACTTACGTCGATACCGGACTGGCCGTGCTTCTGAAATTTCCAAGGCGAGCCGAGCAAGTTGCCGGTCTTCGTGCGTTCCAGTTTTGGTTTCTCGAAGGGAAGCGGCTTGCCGTGCAGTTCGGCGAGCTTCGGCTTGGGATCGAACAAATCGACGTGCGAGGGGCCGCCGGACATGAACAGAAAGATGATGCGCTTCGCCTTCGCCGGAAACATCGGCGGTTTGATCGAAAGTGGATTGGGCGCAACGGCGAGTGCGCTGCGCAGAAAATCATCCGCGAGCAACCCGGCGAGGCCTAGCATCCCAAATCCGCCGGCGAAACGACCCAGCATTTGGCGCCGGGAAATGGGCGCCGGCCAGAGCGGTTGGGCGAAACTCTTCACTGCGTTCTCAGCATAGTCATGGCCGGCGGACAAATCAAAGCCGCTCTCGCCCCGCGTATCCCGCATCGAGATCATGCCAGAACTCGATGTCCTCCTCGTCCTGCTCCCAGCAAAGAAAAACTTCCTTGCCGCTGATGATGGCGGGGAAATCAATCAACCCGCGATCGAGATCCTTGATCTGGATTTGGCGGCTCTCGAATTCCTGGAGCTTGTCGCGCAGTTCCGCGATCAACCTGACCTGCTTGTGAACGGATTCGCCGCCAACTTCCGCGCCACCCGCGAGCATTTGCTTGATGCGATCATCGAGGGGCTTCAAGCAGCGGCGGAGTTGTTGTATTTCACTAAGCCATTCGCGGATTTGCGGAAGGAGCGCACGCGCTTCGTCAATGCTGTAATGCTTCCGAAAGTGGTGGGGCATATCACTCGCGGTTCGATTGAGGGGGCGGGTCTGCGGATTTGAGTTTCTTTTCGATCTCCTTGTTCGGCTCGATTTTCAGCGCCTTGTTCCAGGCCTCGCGCGCTTTCTCTGGTTGCTTCAACGCAGCGTGAACATCGCCCAGATGATCGAACAGCGTCGCGTCCGGCTCGTCGGACAACTCGACGGCCTTTTGAATCGGCGCCAGCGCATCCTTCGCGTGGCCCTGCTTGAAGAGCACCCACCCGAGGCTGTCGAGATACGCGGCATTCGTCGGGTCGAGCTTCACCGCCTTTTCAATCATCTCACGCGCGCGAACCAGGTTCGTGCCACGCTCGGCCCACATGTAGCCGAGATAATTCAGCGCCGGGGCGAAATCATTCGTCATGCTCAGGACCTTCTCAAAGTAGCGCTCGGCCTCGGGAATTCTCGCCGCCCGCTCGTGCACTGCGCCCAGTTCGAAGTAAAAGTGGTGCGTGAGCCGGTTCGTGTCTGTCGCCTTGGCCACGATTTCCGCAGCGGTGAAATGTTCCAGCGCGTTGGTGTATTCCTTCAAGCGCATGTAGGCGATGCCGGAATAAAATTCTCCCACGAAACTCTGGCGAAATTTCTTGCGCGCCCTGTCCAGGTATTCAAGCGCGTCCCGCGGCTTTTGCATCGCCAGTTGAGTCGCCGCGATGTCGAAATAAATTTGCTGCGTGTCGAGTCCCAGCATCAGCGCCTTGCGGTAATTTTCCAGCGCCTCCTCGAAGCGCTTTTCTTCGTAGGCAATCGCGCCGAGAAAATAATAAGCCTGCGGGTTCGTCGGCGTGTCGCGAACGATTTCCTTCAACTGCTCGGCGGCACTCTTCGGATCGTTGTTGCGCAGATACAATTCCGCCAATGCCTCGCGCACCCCGACGAGGTCCGGCTCCTCCTTCAACATCTTGAGGTAAACGTCCGCGGCGCGCTTCGTTTCGCCGACGAACATGAACCCCTGCGCGAGGCGCTGAAGGGAAACGAGGTTGGTATTCGCCATTCCCGCCGCGCGCACGAGCAATTCCTTCGCGCGTGTCCGGCTCGGCGAATTCGTCAGCCGCGGCGTTTCGGCATCGAGCGCGAGATACAAGTGTGCCAGATCGATGACGAAGGGCGCATCGGGTTTTGATTGCTTCGCCGCCTGGTCGATTACCTTGCGCGCCTCGTTCGTCTGGCCGAGCGCGCGATAGAGATGGAACAAGCCTTGGTAGCCGGCGATGGAGGACGGCTCGCGTTTGATGGCGGCACGACTTGCTTCCACCGCGTCGTTCGTTTTGCCTTGTTGAAGGTAAATCAGCGAGAGCCGCGCAAACATCAGGCCCGATGCGCCGGGCACGTCAGCCGCCTTCTTGAGCACGGCGATGGCCTTGTCGTAATCTTTGCGCTGCAAATAACGGCGCGAGAGATCGACCGAGAGGTCTTCGTTGCGAGGATCGGCTTCGAGCGCCTTCTCATATTCCGCCAGGGCTTTTTCAGTTTCTCGGTTTTGATCGAAGCTTAGCCCGGCAAGAAAGTGCGCGTGAGCTTCCGCCCGCTTTTCAAGCTGCTCGGAGATTTCGCTGACGGACAGTGTTTGTGCCGGTTCACGAATTGCCGCGACGGGAGAGGCGTGCTGCGTCGAATGAATGGAGCAGCCGGCGACGAAGAGGAACGACGCCAGCGGCCACATCAACCAACTCAAGCGAAACGGCATGCGTTAGAGGATACTGATAACCGCAGCGAACGCAACCGAAGCCAACGGCGTCGGACGAACGCCGGCCATTCCTCTCGGGCGTAGCGGCGCTTCGGGAGAACGCCGCATTCTCAAATAGCCGGCGGCGCTCTGTCGAGACGCCGCTACGTTCTACTTCTGCCAGGTGCGCTTCTTGTGCCGGTTGGCGCGCATCTTCTTGCGGCG
>JGI10216J12902_102380322_pt1 | contig 11905 bp, 16 predicted proteins | sample KanNatreferecore_FD_12902 | JGI IMG/M metagenome (IMG submission 12902)
ATGATATTTGCCGCAGCCGACACGGCACCCACGGCCGGCGGTTTCCAGGGGTTTGAGATTTTCAATGTCAAGAGCGCGGATGTAAAGGCAAAGCTGGTCGAAGGGGCAAACCGACAGCCATACGTAAACGCGCCGGTGGTACTGGTCTTTTGCATGAACCCTGCCAGGGTGAAACTGAACTTCACGCCTGAAATCATCAAAAAATTCTCGGTGCAGGACGCCACTCTTGCGGCCGCGTACTCGCAGCTGGCGGCGCACGCCTTGGGCCTTTCAAGCGTATGGATTGGGATGATTGACGAAAAGAAGGTGATGGAGGCGCTTGGCACCGAGCTCGTCCCGTCGTCGGTGCTCTGCATAGGCTACCCGCAAAAGATGCTGCAGGCAAAGCCAAAGCGCAATCTGGCAGAGCTGATACACACTGTTCAGTAGCCGGCGTCCATGTAGAATGTGAGCGTGTCCTCCTTTTTCAGGAGGCTGGTCTTGTCGGCGCGCTTGGCCTTGGTGTTCAGCAGCTGCACGTTGACCACGTCCTTGCCAAACGCCATATCGAGGCTCATCTCGACGCTCCCTGGCACCCACGCATCGTCGAGCGCGTGGTCAAGCACTATCCCTCCCATCGGGATTATCACCTTACCCACCTTGACCACGTTATCGACCATGTTGCTTATGCGTATGCGCACTATGGCTTCTTCATACTTGGTGGCAACAATCTCGCTTTCCTTGGGGCTCACCTCTGCTTCCTTGTACCTGCACACAACGCCCGTCTCTGGCCGGCCATAGAGCGCGAACTGCTGCCTGCCAAGTGAAAACGCATCCAGCAACAGCTCTTCATCCTTTGACTGGCGGTACACCCCTATCTCTATCGGGATCTTTGAATAGAGCACCGCCTCGCTCTTTTGGTCGAGCACTACCTGCGACTTGAATTTCAGGTAAACGTCGGTGGCGGCCTTTACCAAGGTTTGAAACGGGGGAATTGGGAATATGCCCACCACCACATCTTCTTCGCTGTCTGACATTATTATCGACTCTGATTGGAGTGCGTCGCCAAGGTACCTCCTGTAAACAAACGCAGCGTTTGAGCAGTCTATCACCAACCTGTTCTGCCCGAGGTTTACGACATAGTCCTGCATTCCGTGCCGGAGGATATAGCGGCCTAGGAGTTCCTGCACGCCATGAAATTTGCGCCATCACTAGTAAATCTTTCCAGACAACATATACATACAAGCTACGACAATTTACGCGCCATGGCAGGCGTGGTAAACGCGATTTTTGGTTTGCCGGATCAGGTCAGCGTCTTTGGGCTGGACATCGCACCCTTTGCAATCCTGCTTACGATAATCATTGTCGTCGCCGGCTTTCTTATCGCCCATACCGTCCGGCTGCTGGTGACCCGCTACATCGGCACAAAGCTGCCAATCGACGCAAGGCGCACCACCGGCAGGATGATCTATTACGGCATAGTTGCAATCGCACTCATGTCAGCTCTTGGGGTCTCGGGCCTCGACCTCTCCGGGCTGTTCATTGCCGGCGGCTTTGCCGGCATCATAGTCGGTTTTGCCACGCAGTCGCTCTTTTCCAACCTCATCTCGGGGATATTCCTCCACATAGACAAGCCGATGAAGATAGGCGACCCTGTCCTGATAACTGGCAAATTGCCTGAGGTGGCCGGCATAGTGGTGGAAGTGACTGCGCTTTCGTCGCGCATGCGCATGTTTGACGGGACGTACGTCCGACTGCCAAATAGCGACGTTTTCCTTTCGCAGATACGCAACTTTTCAACCGCGGTCGCAAGGCGCGTAGAACTTACATTCCGCATAGCCTACAAGGAAGACACCTCAAGAGTCATCGGCCTCATACGCAAGAGCCTCGACGAGACTCCACTGGTGCTCGTAGAGCCGGCGCCGGATCTTTACGTTGACAAGCTTGGAGACTCGTCTGTCGAAATCAACGTCTGGTGCTGGGTGCCTTTTTCCGTCTGGTTTGACATGAAGAAAAAGTTGGTGGAGCAATTAAAGCACGTTCTTGACGCAAACGGAGTAGAGATACCCTTTCCCCAGCGCGTCGTCTATGTCGCCAGGAACGAGCCGGCTATGCCTGAGGTGGGCAAAGAGCCTCCCCCTGACAAAGAGCCTGCCTCTGTCGGCGTCAACGTGCACGAAATGTCTGAGCATCACTAGCGCGTACGGCATAGAGTCACGTCTGCACCAGCCATCTCGGCGCCATGGCAGAATTCCTGGCAAAAAATACTATTTGGATTTCTTGACCGTCTTGGCTACTGTGAGAAGCTCTGCAGCGACAACTTGGCCTTCCTCCTTTGGTATTTTTAGCGTCTCAAACACTGCCTCCCTCTTGTTCGTCTTGCGGTTCTTTATCAGCTCGACGTCGAAATACGTGCAAAAGCCCTCCTCGCCCTGCATCAGCCTGTTGTGGTCGATATAGGCATGTGAAGTCTGGTACAGCTCGATCATCAGGTCGTTCAGCTCTGCAAAGAGTGCGCTCTTTTTCTTGCCCATCTGCTGGAACTCGGAAAACTCGTTTTCGACCGAAGCTGCCTTTTTGTCAAGCGTTTCTGCAAGCTTTTCATCATCAAACATTTTTGCAAACAGGTCCTCAAAGCCAAGGTCTGCAAACCCGCGCTTTTCAAGCTCTTTCTGGAGGGCCTTGTCTGCCTTGCCGGTCATGTCCTGAAACATCATGGCAGCGCTATCGACCATGCCGGAAAGCTCTTTCTGGATTTCAATGACGCGCTTGTCTGCCTTGTAGTATGGCAGGGCGTGGTACTGGACGCCAAAATAGCCGGAAATGTAATACTTGCCAGAGTCTTTGTTGAACTGGCAGAACAGGCGGTGGAGGTCTTCGGTTTTCGAGTTTGATATGCCGTTTGCAAGCCAGCCTTCCATCCCGTTTGTCAGGCGCTGGTAAAAGTTCTGGACGTTCTGCGGGTCAAACGTGTCTATCTGCGTTACCGTGCCGTCGCCCAGCATCGCAGTAGCCTTGCGCATCTCTGTAGATGGCTTTATCGACTCTGTGTATGCCTCCAGTATCTTTTCAAAGGCAGAATTGACCTGCTTGGAAAAGTGGTCGCTCCCCTTGAGCGGTATCCTCATTCGCCGCTGCTGGGTGCCCCTAACATATATTCTCAATGAATTTCGTTCTGGCGGAGCATATTTCGTTGATTTCCGGGCAGCCCGTGCAACTTGAAACCAATATCGAGCCGCTGGTGCAGCGAGTGAAAATGCTGGGCTATGTTTGCCTACTAATCAATGACATTCAGATGTGTTAGAATAGTTATTGCTTCTCGGATGCTCGGGCGGTGCCTAACCATAATACTCAATGTTTTGAAGTGCTCTCTTAATAGCGAGCATCCTTAGCCATATACGTTGGCCCCGAAAAATAAGAGGCCCACTGGAGTTACGGTTATAGCGATTCTTGTAATTATTGGCGGCATCTTTCTGTTCTTTGGCGGCATTCTTGCTGCGGTTGTCGCCATGCTCTTTCCTGCCTGGCCAGCGGGTGTGAATCTGGAGTTGAGAGATGAGCTGACAAGGGACTTCTATGCGAACGCGCCCCAACTGCTGTAGGTCGCCCTAGTGGCAATGTCCGGGGTGTTTTTTTCGATGGGACTAGTTTCGATGTTGACTGCATGGGGCTTCCTAAATGGGAAAAAGTGGTCATGGACGATAGCTCTGATACTTGCCCTGATCTCGGTCGTTCGTACTATTGCTACTTTTGTCTTTTCGCCTACGGCAAATACAGTCACACAGGAAGTGTTTGGGCTCGTGCTGAGCCTTGTTATCATCTATTACCTGTATCGTCCTCCAGTTATGGAGTATTTCAAACGGGGTGGAGATAAAAGCCCATCCCCGCCGGATTCTGGCCCCCTGCCTCCTGACGGTTCGCAAGGTCCACCTTCTTGACTAGATAATGCCAATGTTGGCCGCTTTTGGAAAGTCATTTTTATCATAATTACTACAGGTAACCAGCAAAGGCCGAGTCCCATATCAGTACGGCTTTTGCAGGCAACGACGCAATTCCCACCTGCCCCTCTGCGGAGGGGTGGGATTCACAATGGTGTTCTTTTTCCGGAAACACCGAAATCAAGTCTTTAATATTTCGCCGGATATTCTGTCTCACCGGATCCAGAGTCAGGACCGGTACATGGTAGGTCGTTGGCTTGCATGCGTTGCCTGCATGTTACCGTTCTACACTGGCCGTCTGTGTACGGGTCGCCGGCCGGGTCAATGGGACGCCCGGCCTAGACCTTGTGGCTGCGTCGGTCCAAAGTCTCGTCTCAGAACCTCAATACTTTAAATCTCGCGACAGACAATAACGGTCTGGCTTACCGTGGCGCCCGAGAAAAAGGAGGACAAGACGGAGATTGAAAAGGAAGACGACAACAGCAATGCGCTGCTCGGCATGATGATGGGAAGTGGAAGCGAAACCCAGTCCAAAGTCGTCGACTCTGAAACCCTCGTCGCGCAAACGCAGGACAGGCTCTGGCGAGCGCTAAAGCGCCGGTACCAGTACGACTCGTCTCTGCAGCCTGCGCAAAACTATTTGCTGGACCATGTGAGCAGCAAGATACCGCTTGTGATAATGTATGCCGACCTGGTGGGCTCGACCAACATGAGCATGTCGTTGCCGGTGGACAAGCTCGTCACTATCATACGCTCTTTCACGCAGGAAATGTCGTCGGTAGTAGAGAGCCATGGCGGCCTCGTGCTGAAATACGTCGGCGACGCCATTATCGCGTTCTTTCCGGCCAGCTACAACAGGTACATGGCATGCGACAAGGCCGTCCAATGCGCCAAGTCCATGATAACCGTCGTCAAAAACGGCATCAACCCGATCCTCAACCAGTATGACTATCCCGAGCTTGCGGTGAAGATAGGCGCCGACGTGGGGGACAACGTCATAGTCCAGTACGGCCATGACAAGAGCTCTCCCATTGACATTCTGGGCTATTGCATGAACATCGCGGCCAAGATAACGTCACTTACTGGCCCTAACCGGATATCGATAGGCGAGGACGTCCATGCGCTATTGCACCCGTCAGAGAAGGCAAAATTCAATGAAATGAAGTTGAACCCTGAAGACTGGAAGTACAGAAACCGCCAGACGGACCAGCTCTACAAGGTCTATGCCGTAAAAGAAAAAGGCTAGCGGTACGATTTCTGCTTCCTGCGCCTTGCACCCGGGCCGCCGAACTTTTTCGATTCTGACTGCCTGTGATCGCCTGCGAGAAAATGCCTGTCGTACTCTGTCAGCTTTTTGCGTATCTCTTCACGGGCGCTCTTGGGGAACGGGTGTTCCTTGGGATCCTTGTCGCCCTTAACCTCGCCTGTCAATGCGCGAGAGATTGCGACCGCGCTTGCGAACGCCTGGCCCATAAAGCCGCCGCCTGCAACCTGGACGTTGATGTCGACCCTGTTGCGCATCTCGCCGACAAGTGTCAGCGGGGTTAGCACAAGTTCCTTGGCAACTTCGGGCTGCACGAGTTCTGCCGGCACGTTGTTAATCCTTACCTTGCCTGTGCCCTTTGCGATGGTCGCGATGGCCTTGCTAGTCTTTCTCTGGCCCGGATAGAGGTCTATCTTGGCAGTTGTCATGGAATTCCCTTCCATCCTATTTGCTTGGCGACGTCGCCGACCGTGATATAGTATGCCTCTGGCTTTGTTATCTTGGAATCTTCAAACGACTGCATCTTGGCTTTCTTCATTTCTTCTGGGACCCCGATATATACCCTGAGACGCTGGAAGGCCTCGATGCCTGTGGTCTTTTGCTTTGGCACCATGCCTCTGACCATCTTAGTCAACATCGTGTCCGGGCGCCTTGGGTGGAACGGACCGTGGATTGGATTCGTTACAGAGTTGATTTCAAGGTGCTCCTTGTACAATTCGATGGTCTTGTAGCGGTTGCCTGACAGCATGGCCTTTTCTGCGTTGACTATGGAGACCTTGTTTCCCTTTAGCAACAGCTTTGAAACATGCGAGCACATCCTGCCTGCGATGCAGTTGGTCGCGTCGACGACAATGCTCTGCGGTTTGCTGTTGTTATTGTCCTTCTTGCTATTGTCAGCCAATTATGCGCACCCCTTTGCCATCTGGATACTTTTTGATCAAGTCTTCCAGCGTAACAACCTTGCCGCCCACGTTTGCAATCTTTTTCACTGCGGTCTCTGAAACCGAAAAAGCGCACACCGTTAATTTGTGACCCAAGTTGCCTGTACCGAGCACCTTGCCCGGCACCATTATTATCTCGCTTGCCTTTGTGACCTGCGCAAGCTTGCCCAGGTTGACCTCGCTCTTGTTGGATCTCGGGCCCGACACGCGGTGTTCCAGATCCTTCCAGATAGGCGCCTTGTTTCCCTTGGCCGCCTTGCGGAGGGTCCAAACTGTATTGTCGACTAGAGTATTAGCAAACATACGTCTATACGCTCCTAATCAAATCTCGAATCCCCAAATAAACGTACCTAGGCACTCTTGGAGATCTTTAGCGACCCCATGACCTGCTTGAAGTTCTTTATCTTGGACTGCATACGCTCTAGGGACTCTTTCAGGATCTCTTCCGCGGTGAGCGCGCCGTTTGTCTCTATCATCAGAATGATCTCAGTTTCGTCCTTGCCATCCTTGACAACTGCCGCCGACGTCGGCTGCCACTTGGCGTGCTGCTTGCCTATGCCAAGGCGAGCATATGCCTCGAATTTCAGCTTTTGGCTTGGCGCCAGGACGACGATGGGTATGTCCTTGCTGACCGGCTTTACCGTCTCGTCTTCAGAGACCATCTCGCCAGAGGTCACCACCTTGGTCTTGTCAGTCGCCTCTGCGTCGAGCACGAGCAGGACCCTGCACTTGGCGCAGCCAAGCGTGCTCCCGCAATCGCACTCATGGGGCATCACAAACCGGCCCGGATCGGTGCGGAGTGGAATGAGGCCAAGCCTGTGCGCAACTGCCTCGTCGTGCATCACTGATGAATTTTCAAGTATAACCACGTCGTCCACCGCAAGCGTCGGCACCTCGCCTATTGAAAGGCGCCTGAGAGCGTTGATGTACTGCCTTGGGATATTGTTAAACTTGACAACGATCCTTTCATTGGATTTTTCAACAACTTCAACGGAAGGAGAAGCCAATACTCCGAAACTTTGCCAAATCACTCTTAAAAATCTACCGAAACTTGCAAAAATTCGCCTTGGCTGACACGCATAAATACATCCGGAGGCGAGGTAATTGCATGACGGATGTCAAGTTCACGGTGGTGCGCCTTGCAGTGGAAGGCGACAAGTTCGAGTTGCTGGTCAAGCCCGATCCTGCCCTTGAGTACAAGCTGGGCAAAAGGTCTGACATCTCTAGCGTACTCGTTTCCGATGAAGTGTATTCGGACGCCAACAAAGGCTCGCGAGCCTCTACTGAAAAGCTGATGAAGCACTTCAAGACTGCCGATCAGGTTGAAGTCGCCAAGCAGATAATGGCCAGAGGCGAGCTCAACCTGACCACCGACCAGCGACGCAAGATGGTCGAAGAAAAGCGCAAGCAAATAGTGTCATACATCCACCAAAGCTTTGTAGACCCCAAGACGCACGTCCCGCACCCGATCATGAGGATAGAGGCGGCCATGGAGCAGGCCCGGGTGAGCATAGACCCGCACAAGAGGGCAGAAGACCAGGCCAAGGACGTCGTCGACGCGCTCAGGGCCATACTGCCGTTAAAGTCAGAGACTGTGAAACTTATCGTCAAGGTGCCACCACAGTTTGCTGGCCAGTCCTACAGCGCGATAAAGGGCGCCGGCGAATTAAAGGGTGAGGAGTGGCTCTCTGACGGCTCGCTGAGGGTAGTAATCGAGATGAACGCCAGCATGCGGGGAACCTTTATCGACCGGCTCGGCTCGGTGACCAAGGGCTCGGCAGAGGTCAAAGAGGGCTAGGCCGTTTTTATCCTGCTGCGCTCTTCCCTTTTCAACAGCGCGCCTTTACGCTTTACACCCCAGCGATACCCCGAGAGCGCGCCGTCGCTCTTTACTACGCGGTGACACGGGATTGCTACCGCAAGGGCGTTTGCAGCGCACGCATGGGCGACTGCTCTGGCAGAATTTGGCGAGCCGATGCGGTTTGCTATGTCTGCATAGCTTGCCGTAGAGCCGGCAGGGATTTCGCGCAGCGCCTGCCAGACGCGCTGCTGAAATGCTGTGCCGCGGATGTCCAGCGGCGAATCGGGCCCCATCGCCGGCGCCTCTACAAAGCCGACTACTTTCGAAACGAGTTGCTCGAGCTTTGCATCGCCGCCGATAATGTTGGCGCGAGGGAACCTGTCCTGCAGGTCGCGCGCCAGCTCGTCAGGGTCGTCGCCCAGAAGGATGGCGCAGACGCCCCGGTCGCTCTGGGCGACCAGTATGGTCCCAAGCGAGCACTCTCCAACTGCAAAGCATATTTCTGTATTCGTGCCGCCTGCGCGCCAACTCGAAGGCGTCATGCCAAGCACCAGATCTGATGTTTCGTAAAACTGCCTGTTCGAGCTGTACCCTGCGTCGTAAACGGCCTTTGCCACCGTGCTGCTGCGGGAAAGTTCATTCCGAACCAGCCTGGCGCGCTGAGCGGTTGCATTTTCTTTCGGGCTTAGCCCTGCAACATCTTTAAACACTCTGTGAAAGTGGTACGTGCTCATTCACGAAAGCTTTGCCAGCTCTTTTAGGCTGGGCGCCTTTTCTGTTTCTTCAATGAGCCTGCAGGTCTGCGCGACTATGGCTACATGTTGCTCGGCCAGCGAGGGCTGGTCGGGCTTGCAACGCTTGCAGGGTCGGAGGCCGGCTTTTTCGGCATCTTCGCGTGTCGCATGAAAGCTGACGTTCTCTGGCAGCGCCCTACGTGCGGCGCAGGAAGGCCGGCAGTACACGCCGGTGGTTTTGACAGAATAGTAAAACGCGCCGTCTGCCCCTGGATCGCGGGCTACCATGGATTTCCAGCGGGGATCGCCTTCCGTCGCGAGTTGTGCGTTCCTTGGCTTCATGCTCGTTCTCCTGCAACTATGCGCAAAATGAATTTAAGAATATATTGACGGATTCCTGCTTTCAAATTAGCACGCCAGTCAACATGCATCAGAACTGGCAAAAATTTTTTCAAGAGGAGCCCGGCGTCTCTCGAGCCGCCTATTTGGGTTAATATATAAGTCAGCCATAGGTATTGGCTAGGAAAGGAGAAAAACAATGGACAACACGTTTTACGACGGGCATGGCCCGATGGTGATCTAACAATGCACGACGTGAAAAGACTGTACGTTATTCCCGGGGACAAGATTGTGGAAGGAAACCACAGACCGCTCATGAATGTGGTCAAGTCTGGCAACGCGCTCATTGCGACCAGAATAGGCATCGCCGAGGCCGGCAGGGACGGCGTCAAAGTTATACCGCTCTCTGGCGTTTATATCCCGCGCATAAACGATCTTGTGATAGGCAAGATAGTCGACCACACGTCGCTGTCGTGGGAAGTGGACATCAATTCATGCTTCTCAGCCCACCTGCCTGCGTCGGATGTCTTTGGCAGGGACTTTTCCCCGGCAAGGGACGATATGGGCAAGCACCTTGCAGTCGGCGACATGATAACTGCACGCGTCCTTGCATTTGACAGGACACGCGATCCGATGCTGACTTTGCAGGACCGAGATCTTGGCAAGATTGCGACCGGCGAGCTCTTGAAGATATCTGCGACGCGCGTGCCCCGGCTGATAGGCAAGCGCGGGTCAATGATACAGACAATAGAGCAGGCGACGCACACGCGCGTGCTCATTGGACAGAACGGCATCGTAGTCGTGACGGGAAGGGACCCGGAAGGGATAAATCAGGCAGTCAAGGCGATCAGGATGGTAGAAGAGGAGGCGCACACGGCCAACCTGACGCAGCGCATCAAGGCGCTGCTAAACGTGCCTGACAGCCCGCAGGAAGGTCAGAACGACGGGGCAAAGCCGCAGGAAATGGCCGAGTCCGCCACGGAAAGAACCGAAGGATTAGAGGTTGAAAGTGAAAAATGACTCAAACAAGAAATTTAATAGATGAGAATGGAAAGCGAACAGACGGGCGCACGATTGACCAGCTGCGCGACGTAAAGATCACTGTCGGCACCGTGAAAAACGCCGACGGCTCTGCCTTTATAGAATTTGGCAAGAACAAGATCGTTGCAGCGGTGTACGGGCCAAGAGAAGTGCATCCAAAGCACTTGCAGCAGCCCGACAGGTGCGTCCTGAGATGCAGGTACCACATGTCGCCGTTTTCGACAGACACGCGCAAGAATCCAGCCCCGTCAAGGAGGGAAGTAGAGATATCCAAGGTCATGCGAGAATCGCTAGAGCCTGCAATAATGCTTGAAGACTATCCTCGCGCCGCAATCGACGTGTTCGTCGAGGTGCTGCAGTCAGACGGCGGCTCCAGGTGCGCAGGGATTACGGCAGCGTCAGTCGCGCTAGCAGACGCAGGCATCAACATGCGCGACCTCGTGGCCGCGTGCGCAGCAGGCAAGGTTGACGAACAAATAGTCCTTGACATCAACGATGTCGAAGACAAGGAAGGTGGCGCAGACATGCCGATAGCGTACATGCCGCGGCTGGATCAAGTGACATTAATGCAGCTGGACGGCAAGCTGAACTCTGAGCAGTTCAACGAGTGCCTCGACAAGGCAATCAGTGGCTGCAAGATGGTCTACGACATCCAGCGCGAGGCGCTGATGCAAAAGTACTTTGGCAACGAGACGGAGGTCAAGGAAGAACAATGAGCACGTCAAAACGTTCCACGATAATCGTAGAGCACCTGCGCAAGCAGCAGATGATGGAATCCATTGGCAAGGGCAAGAGGATCGACGGCCGCAACTTTGACGAACAGAGGCCGCTTGAAATCGAGCTGGACATCATAAAGAAGGCAAACGGCTCTGCACGAGTAAAGCTGGGCGACTCTGAAGTCATTGCAGGCATCAAAGTGAGCACCGGCGAGCCCTTTGAGGGCCTTGAAGACAAGGGCGCGCTCATCGTCACGGCAGAGGTGCTGCCGACGGCTTCGCCTCATGTCGAGCCGGGTCCTCCTGACGAGGAGGTAGTCGAGCTCGCAAGGGTCGTCGACAGGGGCGTCAGAGAGTCTGAAATGGTGGACCTGGGCAAACTCGTGCTGGTGCCGGGCAAAATCGTATACACGGTTTTTGTCGACTGCTCGGTGCTCAACGCCGACGGCAACCTCTTTGACGCGACGTCGTATGCGACGGTGGCGGCAATCCTTAGCGCCAAGATACCTGTGCTTGAAATGCAGGACGGCAAGGTCACAGACACCGGAAAAACTATACCGATGCCTGTCACATGCGTCCCGATATCGATTACGCAGGTGAGGATTGGCGACGCGGTGATGATAGACCCGGCGTCTGAAGAGGAAGGCGCGATGGACGCAAGGATAACCATCTCTACGAACGAAGAGGGCTATTGCGCGCTGCAAAAGGGCTATACCGGCTCGTTCACGATAGAGCAGATAAAGAAGGCGGCCGAGACAGCAAGAATTAAAGGAGAGGAAGTGCGGGCGAAGATGAAGGAGCTGACAAAGTTTGGCCAGAAAGAATAAGTCGACAGCCCTAAAGGGCCACGGAGTAAAGTTCGGCGCCACGGTCCGCAAGCGATACGGCAAAGTGTACCGCACATTGCACAAGAAGCGCAGGTGCCCGTCGTGCGGGTCGCTCAAGTTCAGCCGCCTTGCAGCCGGCATATGGGCGTGCCCCAAGTGTGCCTTTAAAGTCGCGTCAGGGGCGTACGACGTTGACACTGAAAAGCTGCAGGTCTGAGATACGCATAAAGGTTCATGCAGCAGGGGCAATTTATTCGGCCCTTGCGCCTGACATTCCGAAACTGACCGAAAAGGGCGAGCGCCTTGCAATGTCGCGCAAGGGCTC
>JGI10216J12902_107176062_pt1 | contig 11902 bp, 8 predicted proteins | sample KanNatreferecore_FD_12902 | JGI IMG/M metagenome (IMG submission 12902)
GATGTGAACGGCAAGATCATCGATATGCCGGGAGAAGAAAACGGCGGAAAGGGTTTTCGCGATTCGATTTGTCAGAAAGCCTATCCGGTCGAGGAGCGCGCTGGAGTCATCTTCGCCTACATGGGACCGGGCAAGTCGCCGCCGTTTCCATCCTATGGCTTCCTTTCAGTGCCCGAGTCCCACGTGCACGCAACTAAACTATTTCATGACTGCAACTTTCTGCAGGCCAACGAAGGCAACATCGACCTGCTCCATGTTTCGTTCTTGCACTTCAGCGATCAGGACCGACAACCGCCGTTAGTTCCGCCAGCGCTGGGAAAATTATCTGGCCGCGGTAACGCGCCCGGAGCGGAAACCACCGCCGCCGACCTTACCGATTGCGGGATGCGCATCTGCAAGCTCAGGCGCGTCTCCGAGGCGGAAAACTATATTCGCGTTCTGGAATTTGTCATGCCCAACTCATGTGCGGCGCCGGCGCGCCAAGAGGGCGGCATGGGATATCTGGTCAATTGGCATGTGCCCATCGACGACGTGAGCCATTGGAAATACCTGTTCCTGTTCAACTGGAATGATCCGCTCGACAAGGACGTGGTATTGCGCGATCGGTTCACTTTCGAAACCACCGCTGACTACAAGTCGAAGCTCAACAAATCCAACCGCTACAATCAAAACCGCGCCTTGATGAAGAGCCAGAGCTACTCAGGAACCGGCAACAACTTCCAGCTTCACGATCTTCTCATCACGGAATGCGCCGGAGCCGTGCAGGATCGCACCCGGGAGCATCTCGTCGCGTCCGACGCACCGCTCGTTGCGAGCCGCAAGGTGATGCTCAAAGCGATCCAGGACGTTCAACAGGGATTGGAGCCACCGCGCATGAGCACCAAGCCCGCGTCGAATCGAGTGCGCCATGTCGTCTCTCTTTACGCCACGATTCCCAGCTCGACGGATTGGAAATCGTACTGCCGCGAGAAGGAATAGCGGCGCGACTCACTGTAGATCAGCTAACGTCCCAACAGCTCGGTTAACTTTTTACTGATCTCCGGACGTTTCTTGGAATAAAATTCATACGTATAACTATCCAAGTAAGCGATTGCGGGATTCGGTATCCGATGGCTCGGGACTCCCTTGTTGCCGACGTCGACGCGACGGCTCGGGTGACCCGTGGCTTGAGAAAATATTTCCTGCCCTTCTTTTGACGCCAACCAGTTGAATAAAACCGTAGCGCCGTTCGGATGAGGTGAGTCTTTGACGAGCTTCAACACGCTGCTGCCGCCGGTGATGTAACCCGGCGCGTCGGTTAACGATGGGATAATTCCGATGGGGAGCCCTTCCTGCCGCATGGGCTCGACGTTTCGGTCGACGCTGCCGAGACCGACGAGATAAACGCCGCGGGCGATCCACTCGGCAAGCTGGTGATGATCGGAGGTGTAAACGACTTTTTGATCGACGAAGAGCCGCTTCACAAAATCTTCGCCTAACGCCGCATACCAATAGGTCGCGTCCGATTGACCGGCGCCGCTCTTGCGCGGATCGTAGCTGGCGATCTTGCCGACGTACTGGGACTTCAGCAAATCTTTGATGGAAGTTATTTCTTTGGCCTTGACCAAGTTGGAATTGATGATCAGGGATCCATAGACCTGATCGGATGTTTGCAGAAAATATTGGCCTTCGAGGTCGGTCCACTTGAGCGAACCGCCCTTCCAGTTCTGCGGATTGGCGGCTTCGTCGAGGATCAGTCGCGGTTTCGCCGGCGCCAGGCAGCCCTTGGGATAAACCGAGATCAGCTCGCTCAGACCGCCCAGGAGCACGTCGATGCTGGGCCGTCCGGCGCCGCACTCTCGGCCGACCATGGTCGTCAGCTCGGCGCCCTCGAGCACGCGCATTTCGACGTCGAAGCCGAAGCGCTTTGCAAAAGCAGTGATCATGCCCTGGCGAAAGGCCGGAACGCCGACGCCGCTGCCAAGCACCACCTTGCCCTCCTCCTTGGCTCTGGTCACCGTCTGTTCCCAATTCCCGGGAGCGGCGGATTCGGCGCGTGTGAAAAGTGATAGCAAGATGAATAGAAACGTTACGCCTAGAGTAAGGAGCGGCTTCATGCTTTCTTTCCTCTTGTTACGATTTCATCCCTACCGTCCGAGCAGCTCGATCACCCGCTTTATCACCTCCGGCCGCTTCTTGGCATAAAATTCGTGACTGTAAGAATCCAAATATTTTACACCCGCCTTGGGAATCAAGTAGTCGGGAATTTCCTTGACGGAAACATCGGTGCGCCGGCTCGGTTGTAGGACGTTTTGCGCGTAGAGGGTCTGCGCTTCCTTGGCGGCGAACCAGTTAAGCAGCACAACTGCCGCATTTTGGTTGGGCCCGTCCTTGACCAGTTTCATCACGCTGGAGCCTCCCGTCAGGTAACCGGGCGCGTCGGTGAAGGAAGCGATTACGCCGATGGGCAATCCCTCTTTGCGCATCGGCTCGAAGATTCGTTCCACCGCGCCGAGCGCGATTGAATGAATGCCGCGCGCAATCCATTCGGCAAGCTGCTGATGATTGGCCGTGTAAGTCACATTTTGGTCGAGATAGAGGCTGCGCACATATTCTTCACCCAAGGCTGTCATCATATAGGTCGCTCGACCTTGTCCGGCACCGCCGCCGCGTGGATCGAAGCTGGTGATCTTGCCTCTGTATTCCGGACGCAATAAATCCTTCGCCGAAGTCAGCTCGCCTGGCTTGATCTGATCAGTATTGATAACAGTCCAGCCATAGGCAGCTTCGCTGGTCTGCAGCAAATACTGTTCCTCTGGGTCATTCCATTTGAGCGCGCCACCGCGCCAATATTTCGCATCCAACACTTCGGGCAGAATCAGTTTCGGCTTGACTGGAGAAAGACAGCCCTTAGGGTAAAGCGATATGAGCTCTGAATTACCGGAAAGCAACACGTCCATGCTCGGACGGCCCGCGCCGCACTCTCGGGATGCAATTGCAACTAACTGCGCGCCTTCGAGAACGCGAAATTCCATGTCGATGCCAAACTGCTTGGCGAAGCGGCTGGTGATGGATTGGCGAAAATTTCCGATGCTGATATCGGTTCCCAAAACGACCGGTTTTTCTTGGCGGGCGCGGCTGACTAAGGAATCCCATTCGCTCGGCGCGGCCGACCAGGCTGCGCTCGCCACCCGGAGCAGGATGAATGGCACGAGCAGTACCAGGCGCCGACCCGGTGAAAGTCGTCCGGCTTTTTCTCTATCATTGCCCATAGGCCTTCCTTGAGTTTGCCATTTCTTCGATCAGCTTCGCCCAGCGTTTTTTGACGGCTTGTTTATCCTCTGGCGGAAAAATATTGGTTTTGGGAAACGAGTCACGCCAATGGAACGGTTTGCACGCGTCGATCAGGATCCGGCCCGCCGTGTAGGCACCGGTCTCCTTCTGGGTCGGCGTCAACCGCGGATCGAGATCCTCGGTCCAGACTGATTTTAAAATCTCTACGGAAGTTCCCGGATCGGCACGGGTACAGATCGCCCATAATACATCCTTGAAGTTCGCCGGATCGATATCGTCGTCGACCGCGACAAAGAAGGACGACATACTGCGGCTGCCCTTGAGCCCGTTGGCGGCGAAGAGCGCCTGCATCGCGTGTCCCGCATAGCGCTGCTTGAGCGAGATCACCATCATCAAGCCGCGGCAATGGCCCCACACGCCGGTAATATCGGTGATGCCGGAGCGGTCGAGATGATCCCACACTTCGGCGCCCGCCGCCGGCAAATCGCCGCCCCACGAGAGCAGAGGACGCATGGGTGGATCACCGAAGAGCATCGGAGAATTTCGGTAAACGATCTGCTTGACTCGCACCACGCACTCTTGGCCCGAGTGCGAATAGTAGCCGGGCCATTCGCCGAATGGCCCCTCGGCAACCGTTTCTTCTTGCGGCGAGGGAATTTCGCCTTCGAGGACGATCTCGCCGTGGGCCGGTATCGGCAGTCCCGTGTACGGTCCTTTCACCACTTCCACGGGCGCGCCATGAAGCGCGCCCGCATATTCGTACTTCATGCGGCTGGTCGAGGCCATGAACGTCACCGGATCGCAACCGACGACCACCGCTACGGGACAGGCTTGTCCTTTGGTCCAATATTTTTCCGCGATGATCCGTCCATGTTTATGTTTGTTGATCCAAAGGCTCACGCGATCTTTGCCCTGCACGCAGGACCGATACGTGCCGAAATTGATCCAATCAGTCTCCGGATCGCGCACAATCACCAAGTCGCCCGTGCCGATATACCGGCCGCCGTCGCCTGAATGCCATTTGGGCACGGGGAATTTGCCGATATCGACCTCGGAGCCTTTCCATTGGTTCTCCAGAACCGGTCCGTCGGCGATGACCACGGGCGGGATCATCTTTTGAACGCGCCGCCGCTCTCTTAGCAACTTGACCAACTCCACCGGATGGGCATTGGTTGGGAAACCCAACGCCAACGAATAGCGGCGGATACTGTTGCGAAACACGTTGGTTACCACGCGGAAATCGTCAGGAAAGCCTTTAAAGCGATTAAACAAAAGCATCGGGCCGTCTTCTTCGTAGGCGATCTCGGTAAGGCAGCCGACGTCGAGATCCAAGTCGGCCCCGTGCACCGTCTTCACATCACCGAGCTTTTCCGCCGCCGCGATAAAGTCTCCCATGGATTTAAAGCTCATGACTATTCCTCCTTAAGTCGTCATCTGCATTCACGGCGAAAATATTGCGGCCAAAAAAGTTTTTCCGATCTCAATTTTTTGCCGCGCTGCAATCTCAAAAATCTCTGACCAACCCTAAGTCGCGCTGCGTAGGCCAATCTTTCTCGACACCAGCGCGATCGCCACCGCGAACAGGCTCAGGATCACGCCGAGGATCGATGCCGCCTGCATCTCGCCAGCCATCGAGTACTCCATCATGAGGATCGACAGCGGCCTGGTGGAAGCAGTGCCGACGAGAATGATCGTGTCGATGTCGCGCACGGCGCCCATGAATACGATGGCGAAAATACTGACCAGCACCGGAGAAATCAGCGGCACGACGATGCGTCGGAAATTGTAAAACCACTGCGCGCCACAGACTCGTCCAACCTGCTCCAGCTCTTCGGCAATCTGCACGAAGGCGGTTTTGGTCATGTGCACGCCGATGGGCATCTCTTTGATCAACAGCACAAGCACGAGACCCAGATAACTTCCATAGAGAGGCGAAAACACCGGCGCCGATAGAAACAACCACAGAAATGCCAAACCAAGTAGGATGCCGGGAATCGCCCAGGGCAGCCAGACCAAAAGATTCACCAGCGAGCGGCCGACGACCTCTGTCCTGACTAGCGCGTAACCGATTAGACAGTAGCAGAACAGACCGATAACCGCGGTGCCAATGCCGAGAGCGATCGAGTTGCGTATCGCCGAGAGAAATACCGGATCACTGAGCACGAGCATCCAGTGACGGGTCGAGAAAGGATCCTTGATCGAAAAGAAACCGAAAAGCTTCATCAACGATCCGACAACCAAAACTACGAGAGGAAGATAAACGCTGATCGCGACGAAGACGATCAGCAACGCGGCAATCGCATAACGGACCCGGCCAATGTCCATGAGGCGAAAGGAAACCCCCCGGGCGGAAATCGTCGCGAACGCTCGCTTGCTGGTAAAGCGCTGATAAAACAGAGCCAGCACAAAGAGCAGTCCGAGAAACAAAGTGCTGAGCGCCATCGCCTGAGGAAACAACGGCGGCTCCCACTGGATGAGATCGTAAATGCGGGTAGCGTAGACGAACACGCCGATCGGCTTGCCGAGCAATAACTCGACCTGGAAGGCTTCGAGACCGCGGATCAAAGAAGCCAAGAACACCGTGAACAACGCAGGGCTGAGAAGCGGAATCAAAACGCGCCGAAAGGTTTGCCATGAACCGGCGCCGCACATGCGCGCGGCCTCTTCCAGCGACGCGTCGAGTTGGCGCAGCACAGGCGCTAGCAAGATGGTCATGATTGGAATGGTCGTTGCCGTCAGATGAATCCAAGCAATGCCGAGAAGGGAATAAATGTTGAAGCCGATTCCCAACGGTTTGAGAAACTGATTGATCAATCCGTAATTCGGATCGAGCAACAAGATCCAGCTCAAGGCGAGCGGCAGCGACGGCAGGAAATAAGCGATCCAAAGCGAGAACTCGATAAAATTGCCGCCGGGAATCCGCACCCGAACGAGCAGCCAGGAAAACAGAAACGCCACGGCGATCGCCACTACCGATCGGATGTTGAGGATAAAAGTGTAGCCGATGGCGGCGAGCGTACGCGGGCTGCCGAAGGCCTCGCGCCAGCCGTCGAATCCGAAGCGCCAGTTTTCACTGGGCGGGGCGGCGTTGAAGCTATTGATGATGATAAACAGGACCGGAGTCAGCGTGAGAGCGGCGATGATCGCGCATAACCCTAACCCTGACCAGATCAAGGAAGGCTGCCGCCAAACCGCCCGGCTCGGCGCCGCTATGACTACATCGGCCATACTCGGATCCTCGCGGGATCGACGGCAAGCAAAACCAGTTCGCCGGCGCGTACATGGTGCCGCTTCGAGACTTCGAGTACGAATTCCGTGTCGCAAGCCTTCAACGCCAGCTCGTAGCGGTCGCCGAGATTGATGACATCGCGCACTTCAGCTTCGATTTCATTTTCTTGCGGCGGACGGCGTTCTTCGACGATCTGCAAATCTTCCGCCCTGAGCGCCGCAAGCGCTCGCCCGTCGGCGGCAACGATCTTGGTTCCGTCGCTAAGAGCGTTGAGTCTCAAGCGAGAGCGGTTCATCAATTCGAGACAAGGGCTCCCGCCGTCTTCTCGCCACTTGCCTTCAAAGCGGATGCTCGTCCCGAGAAAAGTATGAACGAATAGACTCTTGGGATTATCATAAACCTCGTCCGGGGTGCCCAATTGCTCGATCTTCCCGTCTCGCATCAGCGCCACCCGATGGGCCAGAGTCATCGCTTCATCCTGATCATGGGTAACAAATATGAATGTCGTACCCAGCTGCCGCTGCAAATTCTTGAGCTCCAGCCGCATCTGTTGGCGCAACTGGGCATCGAGGTTACTCAACGGCTCGTCCAGGAGCAGGATGTCAGGCTCGTAGACGAGCGCCCGCGCCAACGCCAACCGCTGTTGTTGCCCGCCGCTTAACTGCGTCGATAAACGCGATTCCAATCCCGCGAGGCCGACAAACTCGAGGGCTCGATGTACTCTCTTGGCGATCTCGTTTTTCGCACAGCGGCGGACTAAGAGCGGAAAGGCGACATGCTCTTCGACGGTCAGATGGGGCCAGACCGCGAAGGCCTGAAAAACCATTCCCATGTTGCGTTTTTCGGCGGGTATGAAAATGCCGGATTGAGAATCGACAACGAGAGTTTCCTTTAACCGGACGGCTCCGGAGTCGGGCCGCTCCAAACCTGCAAGCAAGCGCAAGGTCGTGCTCTTGCCGCACCCGCTCGGTCCCAGTAAAACCAGAATCTCGCTCTCGTAAACTTCAAAGCTCACCTGATCAAGCGCGCAAACGCCATTGTAGGATTTACTGAGCCCCTGCGCCTTGAGAATGACCGCGGATAATGACGGCTGCATAACCTCGTTCAGATGATACAGTTAAAGCTGGAAGTGTTTTTACGACGCTCTCAAGTCCATATCAGGCTTGATTTTACCGCCCCAGGAGGTTGTTCAAGACTTTCATCACTTCGGGACGTTTCTTGGTATAGAAATCGTGGGAGTAGGTGTCGAGATATTTAACTCCAGGCTTCGGGTAGAGATAGGATGGGACGTCATCTAACTGGACATCGGCTCGGCGACTCGGTTGATCGACGGCACGGGAGCAAATTTCCTGACCTTCTTTGGATGCCAACCAGTTTAGCAACACGATGGCACCATCCGGATGCGGTGAATCCTTCATCACCTTCACCACGCCCGATCCCCCGAGTAAATAACCGGGAGCATCGTCGAGACTGTTTAGAACCTTGAGCGGAAAGCCTTCCTTTACGAAGGGCTCGAAGCCCCGCTCTTGCACGCCCAGCGCCATAAAATAACTGCCGCGCGCGACCCAGTCGGAGAGCTGGCGGTGGTTCGTGGAGTAAACCACCGACTGACCGAGATACAACTTACGGATGTAATCTTCGCCGAACGTCGTCAGCAAATATGCCGCGGTAGCCTGCCCCGCGCCGCCGATCCGAGGATCGAATCCCGCGATTTTGCCCTTGAATCTAGGCTTGAGCAGGTCCGCGGTCGAGCGCAACTCCTGCGGCTTGACCTGATCGGTGTTGAACAGCAATCTTCCGAAAGAAGCGAACTCCGAAAGTTGCAGCAGGTACTGCCCTTCGAGATCGTTGAATTTCAGGTTGCCGCCGCGCCAATACTTTCCATCGGCGACTTCGGGTAAGAGAAGCTTTGATTTCACCGGCGCGAGGCAACCCTTTGGATGAAGCGTGATCAATTCGCTGAGTCCGCTCAACAAAACGTCCATACTCGCGCGGCCGGCGGCGCACTCTCGTCCCGCTACCGCTACGAGCTCCGCGCCTTCGAGCACGCGGATCTCCACCGTGATGCCATACCGTTTCGCGAACGCCGTGGTGACGCCTTGACGAAACTCCGGCGTACCGACGTTTGACCCCAGAGTGACTCGACCATCCTGACGCGCCCGAGCCAAAACTTTGTCCCAGTCGTCCGCCTGGGTTTGGCGCGCTTCCCCCGCATACGACAAGGCCGCAGAAAGGAGGATCGACGCCGCAACGAGTAGAAGTTCGAGTATTGCTGTCTGTGATGATTTAACCCGTCTCAACCCCATTCGACCTCGTGGCTTGCAATGAACACAACACGCGCCGAGCAAAGTAAACCGAGTTTTGGCGACCGCTATACGTTATTGCCAATAAAGCTTCCGATAAGTGTCAATCAGAACCTGGTCCCGACTGCCTTCAAGGAATTCCAGCAACGTGCGGTTAAATACATCGGCGCGCTCGTACTGTGGCCAGTGACCGGACTTGTCGACCAGCACGAATCTCGACCCGGGCACGGACTGATGAACCTTGTCGGCCACCGGCCAAGGGCAAGTCGGATTGTGAGTCGTCCAGAAGAAAAGTAACGGCGCTTGCAGCTTTGGGATCTTGTCGATCAAGTTATAAATCGTCCGATCGCGCGTCTGGAGAACATGCTGAAAATCCGGCTGACTGTAAATTTTGAGCCTGATCTCGACCAATTCGTCCGGTAAGGTCTTCGGATCGTGAAACAGCCATTCCATGCGCTTGCGGATAGTTTCCTTCGTGGGCATGCCGGTCGCTTCGCGGTTGAGTTCCTGAAGACGATTCTGCCCCGACATGTAGCCATGCTCGTTGGAAGGAATACCGCCAACAATAAGACCTAGCTTGTCGACGCGCTCGGGATGCTCATAGGCCGTCAACACGCTGATTTGGCCGCCTTGAGACTCGCCCACCAAGTGTGCTTTCTTGATGCCCGCTGCATCCATGAAATCCAGCAGGTGCTTGGAAAATGCGTCGAGATTGTAGGTGATCTTCGGTTTGTCCGTGTATCCGTGCCCGAGATAATCGATCGCGAGCACGCGAAATTTTTCCGACAACGGGATGAGATTGCGCACCCATGTTTCGGCGTGCCCGCCGCCGCCGTGCAGAAGTATCACCGCCTTCCCTTCACCTTTTTCAAAGCAGCGCGTGCGAATTCCCGCCGCGTCGTAATACCGCTCGAACTGCGCGTACGTTTCCAGTTCTTTCGATGACATTGAGGAGCTCCTTTCGTAATTCAATGCGATTTTTGCTTGTCTCACACCGCAGGACGATGTCTCAGCGACACTACTCCAGCCGCTTTCTTGGTGTCAAGAACTCGCATGAGCTCAACCGTGATAATCAGCCCGTCTTGGCACAAGCCAAAGAGCGCAGCACACTTGCGGCTGCGGAGTCGGATCGACTCCGATGTCTTTCGTGCAATTCAAAACGCCGGCGAGCTCACTTAAAGACTGCTCAATTTGTTTTGCAAAAGAGTCGACGCACATTTCTTGACAAGCGAGAAAAGCTTGGACTAGTGTATCGAGATGATGTCTTACGATATAAGACGTCATTTTTTAATGATCTGCGGAATGGTGTCGGTGAGAAATCGCCGGCAGCGTTCCGCCAGGAAACAAAACGACTGGAGGGATCCATGGTTCCCGACCTGCGTCAATTTTTGGATCGATTAGAGACCCTCGGCGATCTTCGGCGCGTCAGCAATGCGGCCCTGAAATATGAAATTGGCGCGATTTCGGAAATAGCATTCGAGAAAGGCGGGCCGGCGCTTCTTTTCGACCGTATCGAAGAATATCCACCGAACTTTCGCATCGCGGTAAACGTCTGTTCGACGCAACGCCGATCTTTGATGGGCGTGGGTATGGACCTGGACTCATCCGAAGTAGACGCGATGAGAAATTGGCGGGCGCGATGGGATGCTTATCGACCGATCCCGCCAAAAGTCGTCGCCGGAGGACCGGTTCTGGAAAACGTGCAAAACGGCGCGGATGTCGACCTGTTCAAAATTCCAGTGCCGATTTGGCACGAGCTTGACGGCGGCGCATACATCGGCACCGGCTTGGCGGTCATATTGAAAGAGCCCGACAAGGGTTGGGTGAACCTCGGCAGTTATCGGCTGCAGCGTCATGATCGAAACACAACCGGATTTTTCTGCGAGCCGGAAAACGACGGCGCCGCGATTGTGCGGAAGTACTGGAACCAAGGCAAAGCAGCGCCTGTTGCTGTTTCTTTGAGTCCCGAACCGATAATTTTTCTCACGGCATCAGGTTCCACTGGATGTCCCCCTGGCGTGCCCGAATATGATTTCGCCGGATTCATTATGCAGGAGCCCATCGAAGTTATCGAGGGGCCGGTGACCGGCTTGCCAATCTCCGCGCGCGCGGAAATTGCCATCGAAGGCGAAGTCATGCCGCCTGAAGTCGAAACCCGACCCGAGGGACCCTTCGGCGAATGGACCGGTTATTACGCTCCCGGCGGCGTACTGGAACCCGTGCTGCGAGTCAAAGCGCTCTATCATAGAAACGATCCGATTCTTTTCGGCGCTCCGCCATTCAAACCGCATCGCGACGCCTATTCGTTTTCGCTCCCCATGCGCACCGTCACCCGGCTCGGTGACCGGCTCCTCAAAGAGGGATTGCCCGTGCGTCGCGTCACCGACACGGTAAAAATGGGCGCGGTGGTGATCAGCGTGCATCAAGAAAGCGAGCATGACGTCACGAACATCATGAAAGTCATCGACAAGGTGAAGCCGCCGAGCCGGATATTCATCCTCGTCGACGAAGATGTAAATCCGGAGGACCCGCTGGAAGTTCTCTGGGCCATCGGCACGCGCTTTGATCCGATCACCGGCGTACGCGTCAGCGTCACGCAGAGCGCCTGGTTGCTCGATCCGATGCGCACGAACGACCAAAGAGCAGGTCACGCCGCTCAGCCATACAAGCGGCTGATCATCAACGGCTGCCGGCCGTTCGACCGATTGAAGGACTTTCCCACAGTCAACAAGCTGAGTGACTCGCGCCGCAAAGAGACTTGGGAGAAATGGAAAATGTCGGAGTGGCTGTCGAAATAGCCTGGACAGCATGAGCATTAAATATTCTCCCAGGAGACGATTATGACCGAGGAAGAAAATAAGTTATTGACACAGACCGGACCGGGAACTCCCTGCGGAGAATTGATGCGCCGCTACTGGCAACCCGCTGCGCTCTCGGAAGAAATACCCGTGGGCGCCGCTCCTCTTTTCGTCAAACTTTTCGGTGAAGATCTCGTGCTGTTTCGCAATGAACATGGAAAGCTGGGGCTCATCGAACTTCACTGCGCGCACCGCGGCGCGGACTTGAGTTACGGCAGGCTCGAAGACGGTGGGTTACG
>JGI10216J12902_103656991_pt1 | contig 11900 bp, 12 predicted proteins | sample KanNatreferecore_FD_12902 | JGI IMG/M metagenome (IMG submission 12902)
CGTAAAATATCTATTCAGAATCGTTCGGTGGAACTCGAGTTCCAGGCAGTAACAGCCGACCAGGCGAATGTGTATTTTAAAAGTATGTTACTCTATTCTGTGCAGAATGCTGAAGAGGAAACGATCAAGAAAGTGGCATTCAAATTCTTTGCAGATAAAGACCTGATGCAGGCTTTGATCCGGACAATTGAAGGTAATATCCGTTCTTTCGTGGCTACCAAAAAGCAGGCGGAAATACTTGGTCTTCGTAAAGAGATCATCGAATATGTAAAGGCTGAAATCGATCACACATTAGAGACCTGGGGTTATCACCTGCAGGATCTCCAGATCAATGATATCACGTTTGATAAACTGATCCTTGATTCCATGAGCAAAGTAGTGGCCTCAAATAACCTGAAAGCTGCAGCCGAAAATGAAGGGCAGGCATTACTTATTACCAAAACCAAATCCGCAGAAGCGGATGGTAATGCTACCAAGATTGCAGCAGAAGCAGAAAAAGAAGCAGCCCGGTTAAGAGGACAGGGTGTTGCATTATTCCGCAGGGAGGTAGCCGCAGGTATGACCGAAGCTGCGGAACAAATGAAGCAAGCAAACCTTGATACCAACGTAATCCTGTTTAGTATGTGGACAGAAGCCATTAAAAACTTTGCGGAATATGGCAGGGGCAATGTGATCTTCCTGGATGGAAGCCCCGATGGCATGGAAATGACCATGAAACAGATCCAGGCGCTGATGGTGAAGCAGGCGGGCACAAGTGATAGGAAGTAGTCGGGAGCTGGAGTCGGGTCCGCGCGCCGTCAGCGACACGCGGATGGTGGCTGATGGGAGACGAGTTTGATAATTGAAGAATTCTTAATCAATTCCGACAACCATAAGTAATTCTACTCTTAACGTTTTTAGTAAATGACCGATCTCACACTATAATCTTCGAATTTATAGTTGGGTACCATGAATAGTGGCACATCTTCGGACTTCAGTCTCCAGACTTCTGACTTATGCTGTTAAAGTCCTCTAAAAAGACTCTCACCCATACAACGCGGCATTATTTTTATCGTTCAATGGAATTGTTATACAGAACTGTTGATAAACATACATTAACAAATTAACAGGCATACTTAATTTTAGCACCTAAAGAGAAATACTTATGATCGACCTTTTACAGATTGCAGACACCGCCACCCAGGTAATTAAGAAAGTGGCCGGGGACAGGAATGGTGATGGTTATTTGGGATTCGGAGAATTATTAATGGCCGGTGGCTGGATAATGATCCCACTTGCCATCATGTTGTTATTTGCCGTTTACGTTTTTGCAGAACGGTCCATCGCTATCCGCAATTCAGGGAAGATCGATGATAACTTCATGAACATTATCCGTGATAACATCGTCAGCGGTAACGTGGTCGCCGCGAGAAATTTTGCGAAAAATAACAATACTCCTGTGGCCAGGATCATTGATAAAGGCATACAGCGTATCGGGAAACCACTGGATAGTATTGAAAAGAGCATGGACAATGTGGGCCAGCTTGAAATGTATAAGCTGGAAAAGAACCTTGGTGTATTGTCTGTTGTTTCTAAAGCAGCACCTATTTTCGGGTTCGTAGGTACACTGGTAGGTATGATGCAATTGTTCTCAGGCATCACTTCGGCCAATGATTTTAATGTAAGTACCATCTCCGGTGGTATCTACACCAAATTGATAACCTCGATCACAGGTCTTGTTATTGGTCTTGCCGCCTACCTGGCTTACAGTTACCTGAATACACAGATCGAAAAGACTTCTAATAAAATGGAATCCGCTTCCACGGATTTCCTGGATATTTTACAGGAACCCACCCGCTAAAAGGAACAAATGAAATTCAGAAAAAAACATAGAAGAGAATCCAGCGAGGTGTTCACCGATACCCTGAATGATATCTTATTTATCATGCTGATGTTCTTTCTTATCGTAGCTACCATGGCTAATCCCAACGTAGTCAAGATGAATAACCCGAGTGGCACTAAGGATACGAAAGCTAAACAACAGATCATGGTTTCGGTTGGCAAGGACGGGCAATTCTTTATCGGAACAAAGCATATTGAAACCCACATGTTCGATTCGATGCTGAGAGATGAGATCAGGAAATACAAAGCTTTCGTTGACACGCCTTCAGTAGTGATCAATGCTGACACGGCTGCATTTTATGGAGATGTATTTCGGGTAATGCGAATTGCGCGTAAGGATACCGCCAAAGTAGTGGCTATTGTGAAGTAACCGCGATGGGCGTGTTAGATAAACCTGACCTGATCATCCTGTCTTTTCCCTGCATATCCTTTTTCAATTCCGTGGTATAACCCGCTTGCTGGAAAATGCCGAGCGTTGCATAACCATTACTTTCATTGATTTCCGCGTATATACTGCCGGATGGTTTTAAATGGGTTTGCCCAAAAGCTGCAATCGTCTTATAGAATATCAATGGGTCATTATCCGGTACAAACAAAGCTGTTTGCGGTTCGTAACGAACTACATTGGCCCGCATTTGCTCCCTGTCTTTTTCAGGAACATAGGGCGGGTTGCTGACGATTATATCGAATAGCGGCAACTGATCGCGCATTTCCTTATTCAGAAAATTCAATTCTTCAAAATGGACATCGGTGCCGAGTGCCTGTGCATTACGCCTGGCGACTTCCAATGCCTGCCCGCTTATATCACAGCTCCATACTTCGGCCTTTCGAATCCTTCTCTTCAGCGTTATTGGGATGCAACCACTGCCGGTCCCAATGTCAAGAATACAAAGTTCATCCACCGGGAATTTGCAATTTGTTATGATCCATTCGACCAGTTCTTCAGTTTCGGGTCTTGGGATCAGTACATTTTTATCAACATAGAATTTTAAGCCACAAAACCAGGCTTCGTTCAAAACATATTGGATAGGCTCATGCGTTAGTAGCCGAGACAGGTAACCTTCTAATTGTTGCTGCTGTTCAGGGTCGAGATTTTTTTCTTTTTGGGAAATACGATCTGTATTTTTTACGCCGGTTATATTTTCCATCACCCATTCTGCGATATTTCTGGCTTCTTCCGGGGGATAAATGAGCTTAAGTCCATGGCTGATATACTGATTGGCTTCTTTTATCGTCATGAAACAAACTTACATAAATAGGAGATCATAATGTTTCTTAGTAGGCCGGTAGAAGGTTAGATAAACACGGGAAATATTGAAATTTTAATAGCTGTTTATAGTTTATGGTTTATGGTTATCCTCGGCTTGCGGCCGACTTAAAGTATTGAAGGTTTGATAAACGAGTGCCAAAAAAGTATGCAAACAGAGCGAATCTCCCTCAACCATATACCATAAACTATAAACAATAAACCGTCCTCCTATCCAGTATATTTGCTATTTATATTTCCTTGGATATTCATGAATCATACATGTTGCGCTGCCTTGAACTTGCCCGGAAGGGAGCAGGATATACTGCCCCCAATCCTATGGTAGGAGCAGTCATGGTTGATGAGAACTCCATTATAGGTGAAGGATGGCATGAGGAGTTTGGTAAAGCTCATGCAGAAGTGAACTGCATCCAGGATGCCATCAGGAATGGAAATTCGGACCGGATCAACCGTTCCACTTTATATGTTTCGCTGGAACCCTGCGCGCATTTTGGTAAAACACCGCCTTGCGCAGACCTTATTATTCAACATAAGATCCCAAATGTTGTAATTGGATGCCGCGATCCATTCAAAGAAGTGAATACCCGCATGGATGATGCAGTCAGCCAGGAAAAGGGAATTGAAAGGCTTACTGCAGCAGGAGTGACAACAACAGTCGGTATTTTAGAAGATCAATGTAAAGAGCTAAATAGGCGCTTTATCACCTTCCAAAAGCAGAAACGGCCATATATTATTTTGAAATGGGCGGAAACAGTGGATCATAAAATGGGTACGGGCACGGTGGACAGGCTATTGATCAGTAATGAATACACTAACCGGCTTGTGCATAAATGGAGAAGCGAAGAATCCGCGATCCTGGTTGGAACAAATACGGCTTTATTGGATGATCCGGAGTTAACAACAAGATATTGGACTGGTCCTTCGCCGGTAAGACTGGTTATAGATATGGAATTGAAACTTCCATCCCATCTTAAATTATTCAACAGCCAGGCACACACGATAGTCTTTAATGCCATTCGACATGATATCCCGGAAAGCCCGCGGTTTCAATCCAGGGATCGGACACCAGGGAAAATCATGTATTACCAGGTGACCCATGACCTGGACCTGGTCCATCAAATCGTCAATGCCCTTTACCAGTTGAATATCCAAAGCGTGATGGTAGAAGGCGGAGCAATACTTCTCCAGTCATTTATTAATGAAGGAATATGGGATGAAGCGAGGAGAATTGTCAATTCGCAATTAACAATAGGTAAAGGGTTAAATGCGCCAGAATTAAAAAACCATACAGTAAAGGAAACAATAAATATCTCCCCAGACATTATAGAAATTTTCGACAATGAGACCGTCTCACTCACTTACTGATTTACAAATCTATAAGAGCATTTGAGCCGTTGAATTTCATTTTCCTGCCGGCAATTTCTATAAGTAGAACATAATTTGCAATGGGAGAAAAATGTATTCGGGTAGAGGGATCAATACCCACTTCATCATATATTTCCTGTGTGATCTTTACCAGTGAGTTTTTTTTAAGCGGTGTTTCAAGGTAATAATCGGAAAAAAAAGGTGTTTTATATCGCCCCGCTTCAAACGTCACGATCTCTTTTTTGCCGGCATGGATATCTTTTACAAATGGGTTGACGATTTTAAAATAATAATGCAGGAAAAAACCAGTAAGCGCAATGAAAAGTAAAAGGATAAATTGCGAGAGGAAGAACCTGAACCGGAATAATTCCTGTAGCCCCCAGTAAGGCAGATCATCAAAAATATAGATCCAGCTTTCGACCAGGACAAAGCAAAGTCCGAGATAGGTAGAGAGAACAAAAAACGTCCTTTTATTCCTGATTCCTCTCAGGATGTTCATCTCCTCATTCGTAAGCAGCTGTTGTTCGCTGGTTGAATTTTGTAAAGTGATATCCCTAATCATTGCCGTTTTTCTTACAATAATTAATAATTGATCTATTTCCTGGTAAGTTATATACGCCATTTACCGGTACCCGGCCGGTTTCATAATTCAAGGTCGCTATTTTCTTCGTTAAATTCTTTCTGTTGTCCGTTAATGTCCAGTAATAGCACAAAACGGGACTTGGGTGCAAAAACTATGCAGGCCAGTATCCCCGGCTGTATAGCTTCATAAAGATTTCTCGGGATTGACAACATTGGCTTTTTGGCGGAACCTGTTTTTAGAAAGAAATTGTCAAAAAAAGGAGTCTTGTATGAGACAGGATAGAACCATGAAACAGTTTTCATTCCTTTTTTAAGATCCCGGGTGTATGGATATACCGACCTGAAGTATTGAATAATAAAGAGAGCCGTGAAAATGATGAATGATGATCCAGTTAAGAGAAGCGTGGCCAGTTTTATACGCCTTATTTTTTCCAGGCTGGTCTCGGAAGATCTGACCATGCCAGTCAGATAAACCGTAACAAGGACGGCAATAAGAGCCATATAGGCCATCAGCATAAATAAAGTCTTTTTCAACCTTACTTTGCTGAGGACTTTTCTTTCCGCAGAACTTAATACAAGTTGTTCACGGTTGACAATCCTCATTATGGATTTATTTAAACCGGCTGCTAACTACTAAATCTTTACTGCCTGGGGTATAAGTATAAAACCCTTCACTGCTCTTCACTCCCAGTTTACCAGCAGTTACCATATTTACCAATAAAGGACAGGGAGCATATTTCGGATTGCCAAAGCCCTCCTGCAACACTTTCATAATAGAATGACAGACATCCAGGCCGATAAAATCGGCGAGTTGCAAGGGCCCCATCGGGTGTGCCATACCGAGTTTCATGACGGTGTCAATTTCTTCCACCCCGGCGACACCTTCATATAAACTGTAAATGGCTTCGTTGATCATCGGCATCAGGATTCGGTTGGCAATAAAGCCCGGATAATCATTGACTACACAGGGTGTTTTGCCCAATTGTTTGCTGAGGGCGACAATTTTATCAGTAACCTCTTTCGTAGTTGCGTACCCGTTAATGATCTCGACCAGTTTCATCACTGGTACAGGATTCATGAAATGCATACCAATTACACGCCCCGCCCGACCCGTGGTCGCTGCGATCTTTGTAATGGAAATGGAGGATGTGTTAGTCGCTAGGATCGCCTCTTTTGGTGCCATCGCATCCAGTTCGTCAAAAATCTGCAGTTTGAGTGCCTCATTCTCGGTAGCAGCTTCCACCACGAGATCGGCTTCTTTCACCCCTTCCGGGAGATTTGATTGAATGGTGAGATTAGCCAGCGCGGTTTTTTTCTGTTCTTCGGTAGCCGTTCCTTTTGCAATCTGCCGGTCGAAATTCTTTGTGATATTGGCGATAGCTTTATCCAACTGTGTATGGGACACATCCACGATCGTAACCTTGAATCCATTTTGAGCAAAAACATGTGCGATACCATTGCCCATGGTGCCGGCGCCGATGACCGAGATATTTTTCATATAGCCCCCCGTTATTGTCCCTAGCCTGGAAATTTCTTATTCCCCCGGAGGGGAGTTTTGAAGTATCATTTTAGGGAAGAGTTACAGAATAGTTCCTGACAAATGTAAGAAGATTGTACTGGTAAGTGAATGTACTTTAGATGAATAACCATTCAATCTAAGTTCTCGTTTCGGGGGATTGGGGGCTTAGTTCTTATTCTTAAAATCCCCCCGCTTCCATGCCTGGATGAATTCTGCCCAGGCAGCAGGGTTGAAGATATTCTGGGGAGGAGTCTGCCCGTAGTATGTTGCTTTATTGGCGATCTTGTTGAATTGCATCTGGGTAGCTTCACTGCCATTTCCCGGTGTCGATTGCAATAGTATTCTTCGCTTCGCAGCGCTGGTATTTTGCCTGGCGATCTCGATATCATCGTCGGGTACCTTGTTTTTCACGAAATCACGGGCAAATTGTTCGGGTGTAGGCCGGGGTCGAATGATCGTCGCCGGGAGGTACACAGTATCGATCACCATTAATTGCACAACACTATATTGGTTACCTTCCAGGGTTCGCGGTATCGTGATAGTCTTTGGTTTGTACGTAACGTGTGTAAATTCTACCTGGTCGCCCTTCAGGACCACGATCGAAAACACACCCTGTGCATTGGAGATAGTACCACGGTTCTGGCCTTTTACCATAACGCTTACTGCAGGAATGCCCACAAGACTGTCAGCGGTCATGATCACACCGTATAACTGGACCACGGAATCGCGGGATGTTTCGAACTGGGCTTTGGCAGTACGGGGAAACAGGAAAAAAGCCAGTATGGTATAAAGTAGAATTTTTTTCACTGCGCCAAAAATAAAGACAAGTTGCTGATTTCGTAAAACAAATTCACCTATACATTGGCTAACTTTGCTGATTATCGGCTTTTTTAACAAGTATTTTGGTGATCCCTTCTAAAGACCTTAGACGGATCACATTAATTCTTGTAAATCGTAATAATTACAAGTCTGACATGACAAAGGAAAAAATACTGGAAGCGCTTAGTAATGTACAGGAACCCGATCTCGGGAAGGACCTCGTGACATTGAACATGGTAAAAGATATTGCTATTGAAGGGAATGTTGTTTCTTTCACTGTTGTGCTCACAACACCGGCTTGTCCCATGAAAGATATGATACGAAATGCGTGTATCAATGCGATTAAGATCCTCGTGAATAAAGAAGCAGAAGTACAGGTGAATTTTACAGCGAATACAACGACCAAAAGAACCGATACCAAAGCTATCCTGCCCAAGGTTAGGAATATCATTGCAGTTGTAAGCGGCAAAGGAGGCGTTGGTAAATCAACGGTAGCAGCAAATCTTGCCCTGGCTATTTCACAGAGTGGTGCAAAAGTAGGTCTTATGGACGCCGATATATATGGACCCAGTGTACCTATCATGTTTGGTGTAAGGGGTGAAAGACCCTTAATGATAGATATTGGTGGTGAAAAACCGATGATCGCGCCACTGGAAAGATATGGGATCAAGTTAATGAGCATTGGTTTGTTAGTGGATGAAAAAAATGCGGTGGTCTGGAGAGGACCAATGGCCAGTAGTGCAATCCGGCAGTTTGTAACAGATGTTTATTGGGATGAACTGGATTATCTTATCATAGATATGCCACCGGGTACCGGTGATATCCATCTTACACTGATGCAGACAGTACCGGTAACCGGGGCCGTGATTGTCACCACTCCCCAGGATGTTGCCCTTGCTGATGCAAAAAAAGGGATCGCTATGTTCAGCCAGGCACAGTTGAATACACCCATTATAGGTCTCGTGGAAAATATGAGTTACTTTATCCCGCCGGATGGCGGGACCGAGCTTCCGGAAAATAAATATTACATATTTGGGAAGGATGGCGGTAAAAAACTGGCCGATGAATACGATATTCCTTTCCTCGGCCAGATTCCACTTGTACAAAGTATTCGCGAAGGCGGTGATGCAGGAATACCGGTGATGATGGGTGATGACGATATCAGCAAAAAAGCCTTTGAAGAGTTTGCTGCACACGTAGTACGAAGTGTCTCCATGCGAAATGCCAATATGAAAAGTGAAGAGATCGTCGAGGTTGTTGAAAAATAGTATTCACTTTTTGCAGATAGGTAAATAACTAAAACATTTATATGAAACCCTTCTTTATTTGCATCTTTTTTTCCTTTTTATGTTTCACGGATACCACCGCGCAAAAAAGAAAAACGTTCAAGATTAATCCGGGCGAAAAGATAGTGGAAAAAGTACCGCATGAAGAACTATATAGCTATCCGGAGTTTACTGAAGGCAGCGTGTTTTTAAGGAACAATACCTATTTTAAAGCGAAGCTGAACTATAATGCATTGTTTGGTGAAATGCAATTCATCGGACCTGCCGGGGACTCTATTTCAATTGGGGATGAAAAAATGATCAAAATGATCATCATCAATACCGATACGTTCTATTACAGCGAAGGATACCTGAAACTTGTGCTGGACCAGGGTGAAGTAAAGCTGGCGAATAAAAGGTTCATTGAATTTATAAACAGGGAACAAATGACTGGTATGGGATCAACCAGCGTAGCTATCGAAACCTACGGAAAATTGTCCAGCAGCAGCTCCAATTTAAAAGACCTGATAGCCATGGAAATTCTTACCCTGGGAACGAAAAATGTACTTTATATCGGGGATCAGTTCAACAATTTTAAAGAAGCGACCAAAAAAAATGTGCTTGACATATATGCAAAAAAAGGTAAACAAGTTGAAAAATACCTGAAGGAAAATAAATTGAAACTGACTGATGAAGAAGACCTTAAAAAACTGGTTATTCATTTCACGTCTGGTGAGTAAGAAAATTTATTTTACATGTATGATCTCCCCTTTTTTAAGGAACAGGATGCGGAAACAGTAATGCAATTCATGCGTGATCATCCGTTTGCATTCCTGGCCGGCTGTGATAAAGCTAATAAGCCCGTAGTCACGCAGGTGCCGGTCTTTATTGATGAAAAAGGGGGCAGATTTTTTCTCAGCGGTCATATCATGAAAAATACGGATCATCACAAAGCGTTTGTCTATAATTCAAATATCCTGGCAGTCTTTACCGGCCCACATGTTTATGTCAGTGCCACCTGGTATGATGACCCGCACCAGGCATCTACCTGGAATTATATGAGTGTACATGCAAAAGGCATCATACGTTTCGGGGATGGTGATGCCTTAATAAATATACTCAGGAGACTTACACTTCATTATGAGCAAAATAATTCAGGTTCTGCCACCGTATTCGATAACCTTCCGGAAGATTATCGTAACCGGTTAATGAAAGCAATTATTGCATTTGAGGTGGAAATAACAGGTATAGATAATGTTTTTAAATTAAGCCAGAACCGGAATGAGAAAAGTTATTTTAATATTATTGAAAAACTGGAGCAACAGGGAGGAGATGGAGCATATATTGCAGCGGAAATGAGAAAAAGAACAGATGAATTGTTTATGAAGAGCCGGGAAAACCGCTAACAGAGTCCTGTGGGAAAGCCCGGAGAGCCGAAAGAATAAAAAGCTAATAGCCCAGGATAAAAAAATCATTTTGATACTAACTGCCGTTTCTGATTGGAAAGTCGCATGAATGTAATACCCTAAATAGAAAATGAATTTGAAAACAATTCTTAATTATACACTATCCGTTCTCTGTTTTTTTGCCGCCTGTCATGTCAGTCAAAAAGCCCAGGAACCTATGCAAACTTCATTTGATAAACAGGGCCACCGTGGTTGCAGGGGGCTGATGCCGGAAAATACTATACCCGCAATGGTAAGGGCGCTTGAACTCGGCGTAACCACCCTGGAAATGGATGTGGTCATTACAAAAGATAAAAAAGTAGTGCTCTCGCATGAACCCTGGTTCGGTCGCGATATCACCACCAAACCTGATGGAACTTTTATTGGTCCGCGTGAAGAAAGAACTCATAATATTTACTGGATGGACTATGAATTGGTGAAGACATTTGATGTTGGATTGAAACCTCATCCGCGGTTTCCCGAGCAACAGAAAATGAAAGCGGTAAAACCCTTGCTGACCGATGTGATCGATACGATCGGCAAAGAAATGATGACCCGTCGCAGACCCTTTCCATATTATAATATAGAGATCAAGAGCGATCCTGATTTTGACGGTGTTTTTCATCCAAAACCCGAAGAATTCGTAGACCTTGTCATGGCCGTGATAATAGATAAAGGAATAAGTGACCAGGTGATAATACAGTCATTTGATTTCAGGGTACTGAAATACCTGCATGAAAAATATCCTTCCATCAAGACAGCCGCTCTCGTTGAGGATCTGAAGGGTTTGGAAGAACACTTAAAGATCCTCGGCTTCACGCCTGCAATTTATAGTCCCAATTTTGCTTTAGTAAACAGGGAAATGATCAGGAAATGTCACGAGCGACAGATTAAAGTCATTCCCTGGACAGTAAATTCAAAAGAAAAGATCAATGGTTTAAAGGCAATGGGAGTGGATGGAATAATTACGGATTATCCGGATTTATTTAACGAATAAGTCTGTTCCGGTGTCCGCAGGCGAGTCATTATGTTCGAAATATATTATCAGCTCGAACACCAATGTCAACTAAACAATTCCTGTAAACCAGCTGGAAAAATTCAATTTCAGTTACTGTCCCCGGACTCAGAACTCCTGACTTTGGACCCCAGCCCCCGGACTTTTAAAAAATCTCTGTCTCTTTTTTCTTCAATCCCAACCAATCCTCCGCGTTTCTTCGGAATAAGCGCTTGGTTGTTTTTTTATCCAGTTTCATTTTTTCGATCAGCCTGCCGGGATGGTGTTCACCTAACGGGAAGGGATAGTCACTACCGAGGCAAATATTATTGTCGCCGATCACATCCAGCAGGTAGGCAAATGCTTTTTTATCGTGTACCAGGCTATCTATCCAGAATTTTCCGATATAATGCTGTGGCGCGACAGTATTATCGACTGCTACCAGGTCAGGTCTCACTTTGAAACCATGCTCGATTCTGCCCATGGTCAATGGAAAAGAACCACCCCCATGTGCAAACGCCACCCTGAGTTTAGGGAATTGCTCGAATACGCCACCGAAGATCATCGAACAAATAGCTCTCGTGGTTTCTGCCGGCATACCTACGAGCCAGGGCAGCCAGTATTTTTCCATTTGCTTTTCTCCCATCATTTCCCACGGATGTACGAAAATGGCACAGCCAAGCTTTTCAGCCGCTTCGTAAAACGGGAAAAATTCTTTTTCCGAAAGATTCTGTCCATTGACATTGGAACCGATCTGCAGCCC
>JGI10216J12902_104138082_pt1 | contig 11899 bp, 5 predicted proteins | sample KanNatreferecore_FD_12902 | JGI IMG/M metagenome (IMG submission 12902)
CTTGAAGGCGAAGCCGGCGGGCGATCCGGCGGCGTCGCTGAGAACAACGGTGGTTGCGACGACGGCGGCCGTGAAGTTCTGGTTGATGATGTTTGCGCCATTCACGACGACGTTCAGCGTTCCCGGTGAAAACGTGTAGCTGGCGGAAGCCGGGGAGAGTGCGTATGTGCCATCGGTCAGACCGATGAAGCGATAGTTGCCGGCGGTATCGGTTGTGGACGAACGGGACCCGGAGTTCACCACCACGCCACCGAGAGGGACGCCGCCCTCAGTGATGTTTCCGGAAATTGAGTAGGTCGTTCCCGCGACGGCGGAGAAGTTGTAGCTGGGTCCGCCGCCCTGGCCGCCCCCGGACGTGTTGGTGATGTTCACGGGATTGTTGAAGTTGGCCGGCTGGATGGTAAACCCGCTCAAAGCGGCCACCAGGTTCCATTGGCCGCGCGGCGCCATGACCGAGTATCTCCATGTGCCCTGACTCGAATAGGCGGTCGTTTGGTGATTGGTCTCACCGATGGAAACGACGGCTGCGCCGCTGATACCGCTGATCGTGCCTGAAACCGCGTAGAGCGGCCGTTCGAAGTTTCTGTTGGTGACGTTGCCCCACTCAACCGCGACCGGATTGGTCCAACCGGATGCGGCGCGCAGCTCCAGGCCTGGCGCCGCTGCCGAAAGAACATGGGCGCCGGCGGAAAGGTTGGTGAGGATGAACGTGCCGTTGCTGCTGGTCACGACCTGATTCGTGCCCGCGTTGACCGTCACACCCGCGATGCCCGCGTTGTTGTCAGTCACCTTGCCGCTGATCGAGAAGGCCGTGAGTGTGCCGAGGAAATTCATGTTGGTGCGGCTCGGCCCCAGCATGACAGGATTCGAAAAATTTTCCCTCGCGAACGTGTATCCGGCCTTCGCCGCGCTCACGTTGTTGGTTCCGGAACTCAGGCCCGTCAAGGTGTAGAATCCGTCGGCATCGGTATAGGTGACCTTGGTGGACGACGCGTAAACGCGGACGCCATCGACCGGTTCGCCGTTCAACGTCACCCGGCCCGCGATCTGGAAAGAGGTCGGCGAACCGACCCGCACCACGACCGCGTCGCTGCTGGTGCCGCCTTTCATGTCCGTGACGGTGCAGCGGACCACGTAATCGCCGCTGGCGCCCCAGCTCTTGCTGGCGGTCGGCCCGTTCGTCCCGAAGCTTTGATCGCCGAAATCCCAGTAATAGGCCAGCGTGTCGCCATCGGCATCGGTGCCGTAGCCCGCAAAATCGACGGGTGTGTTGACGGCCACCGCGATGGCATCGGCAGTGATGTTGACCCCGGGCGTTTGATTGTTCGGAAACAAACCAAGGTTCACCACGACATCCATCGATTCCGGGGCCGTGGCGTTCTTACCGACGGGGGTGATGTGAATGCCGGCGAAGGGATCGGTGAACGTGCGACCGACGACGATGGCCGCGTCGTCCTTGCTGCTGGTGCCGGCGGGCGAACCGGGCGTGGTATCGAGCAAGTGACTGCCCCCGGCGCTGCTCGCCCAGGCACTCCAGTTGAGCAACACGCCATTCTGGATCCATTTATTGCTGGCGAATTTGCGGCGTAATTCCACCCAGTAATCGCGCGTATCCTTTTTCACTTTGAGCGCATATTTGAAATTGTTGGTCAACGCCGCAACATCGAACGCATAAACGCGATAGAGCCCGCTGTTCGTGATGGTGAGGACATTCGTGGAAGGCAGCCACGAAAGTTTGTTCTTCTCGTACGCGTTGAACTGTTTGTCGCCCGCCGAGGCCGATCCCATCGTGTCAAACGAATTGCCGTACTCGGTGTTGCTGCCGGGACCAATGATCGTGTCACCGGTCGCGTTCCAGAAGTTGGCGTGCCAGAGGCCGTAGTTGTGGCCGAACTCGTGGGCGGCGACGCCAACGCTGTTGCCGGATTGAAGCCAGGCCCCTTTGCCGCCGACGTAGGCCCGCCCGCTCCAACCGGAGAAGACGCTTTTGAAGTGGACACAATCGAGGTTGTAGCCGGCCGTGTCGTAACCATTGGTCTTCGCCACGGCGCGCGCGTCCGTCAGCAAGGCGTTGTAGTTATTGTTGGTCTTGTACCACTCCTTGGTCTTCGGCATCGTGAGCAGAGGAGTGACGGTGGCGTTCATTTCCGTGGTATAATAGGAGTTTTCCGCAAACCAGTTGCTGACGTTGGTCATCAGAGTCCGGGCGCTGGCGTCAGAAATCGATTCCGCCGTGTCGTCGGTGAAAACCGCCCGCATAAACAAAACGGTCTTGGTTCCTTGCGACCACGTGGAAGCCATCGGTTTGACAGCGGCGTCTTCCTGCCGGATCAACTCGTCGCCCAGGGCGGCGATATGACTGCCGGTGCAGAAGTAAACGATCTCATCGCCGACCTGCGCCACCGCAGCCCGCGCGGAAGGCTGCTGGCTGACGGGACAATCCTCGCTGGCGTTGCGGACCGGCAAAGTCGGATCGGGTGTTTCTCCGGGTTCCAAAGAGCGAATCGGATTCTCGTGCAACGCCAGTGCGCCGCCAATCGCGATGCCATGGACGGGAATGTTTTCGATGGCGGGCTGTGCGAGACGCCGGCCGTAAACAAAGGCCCGATAGGTCTTTCCCGGCACACTCACCCAGCGATCGACCGCCGGGACGCCGCCGGTCTCCGGGTTGTCTGACAGTGCGGCGACGACCTCGAGGTCGCCTCGCGCGTTCACCCGCTCTTCCAGGTGCCGCGCAACGGCCGGTGGCAGTTCCTGGCGAACCCGGATCGGGATTGCCCGGCGCAAAGCCTCCTCGGGGTCAGTTTCAATCAATGCCGCCAGCGCCGCGCCTCGTTGCCGCGCCAGACTCTCGCCGTCGACAGCGAGCGCCGGGCGGTCGGCAGTGGCGGCTGCCAGATATCTGCGGGTCCAGTCATCGAATTGATCGAGTGCAGATTGTTGCGCGGGACCAGGGGCTGTCGTCGCGTCGTCAGCCAGAGGAGCCGCCGAACGACTCGTTTCCGGTTCGGAGTCCGGTGGATTCAGTCCTGTCTGATTCAGGGAACGTGACCGGGGACGGTCGGCAACTGAAGTCGCATCGTTTTCCCTGATCCCACGCCACCAAATGACGGCAGCAAGGATCGGCAGCAGGATGAGGCAGACCGTTCGGAGCCGGGTGTGTATCATGAGTCTTGGCATCTGCGCCGCGCTGAACTCGCGCGCCGCAGCGGCTTTTCAAGCAACGTTCATACCTGGCACCTCGCGTGATAACAAGACGGGACGCTGCGCGCTGCCCGTCGCTCGTTTTCAAGTGGATTCTGTATCACCGATCGAATGACAGGTCCGGAAGACTGGTGGATTTGTCTTGTTATCCGCCAGGAATGTCCCGAAACCAATGAGACTGTGGCGCTTGAATTCTCAACGGACAAAGTGAAGCTTGCATTCAATCGGCGTCCGGTTCTACAAATCCGGCGCTTAAGGACGACATGGGCAAGGCCTTGATCATCGCCGAGAAACCATCGGTCGCCAGCGACATCGCCAAGGCGCTCGGTGGGTTCAAGAAGCAGGACGATTACTTCGAGAGCGACCAGTATCTGCTCTCGTCGGCCGTCGGCCATCTGCTGCAGTTGTCCGTTCCCGAGGAATACGAGGTCAAACGTGGGAAGTGGACGTTCGCTCATTTGCCCCACATTCCGCCCCGCTTCGCGCTCGCGCCCATCGAGAGAAACGAGAACCGGCTCAAAGTTCTCCAGCGACTCATCAAGCGGAAGGACGTGGACACGCTCATCAACGCGTGCGATGCGGGCCGCGAGGGCGAGCTGATCTTTCGTTACATCGTCCAATACACGGGCGCCAAGCAACCGATCCACCGGCTTTGGCTTCAATCGATGACGCCGGCGGCCATTCGCGAAGGCTTCGCGCAGCTTCGGACCGATGCACAGATGCGTCCGCTGGCCGATGCCGCGGTGTGCCGCAGCGAAGCCGACTGGCTGGTCGGCATCAATGGCACGCGCGCCATGACGGCTTTCAATTCGAAGACCGGCGGTTTTCACCTCACGACGGTCGGCCGCGTGCAGACGCCGACGCTCGCCATCGTGGTTGAGCGGGAGGAGCGGATCAAAAGTTTCGTGCCCCGGGATTATTGGGAAGTGTTCGGCACGTTTGACGCAAAGGCCGGCCAATATGCCGGGCGCTGGTTCGACGAGAAGTTTGAGAAGCCGAATGGAAAGGACGTGGATGCGGAGCTGAAGGCGGAACGCTTCTGGGAAAAGGAGAAAGCCGAAGCGATTCGCACGAAATGCCTTGGCAAGCCGGGCACGGTGACGGAGGAGAGCAAACCCACGACGCAACTCTCACCTTTGCTTTACGACCTGACCAGCCTGCAACGTGAGGCGAACGGCCGATTCGGATTCAGCGCCAAAAACACACTCGGCCTGGCCCAGGCGCTCTACGAAAAGCACAAGGTCCTGACCTATCCGCGAACCGATTCCCGTGCCTTGCCGGAAGACTATCTCGGCACGGTTAAGACCACGCTGCAGAGTTTGAAGGAAACGAGTTACCGCGGGTTCGCCGATAAAATCCTGGCCGAGGAATGGGTTCGCCCGAACAAGCGCATCTTCAACAACGCAAAAGTCTCGGATCATTTTGCCATCATTCCGACCGGCCAGATACCGAGGGCGCTCAGCGAACCGGAGCAGAAACTCTATGACCTGGTGACCAAGCGATTCCTGGCCGTGTTTTATCCCGCGGCGGAGTTTCTGGTGACGACGCGCATCACCCGTGTCGAGAACGAGCCATTCAAGAGCGAGGGCAAAGTGATGGTGAATGCCGGCTGGATGGCGGTTTATGGCAAGGAGGTCGAGGAGGAAGACGCGCCCAGTCTTGTTCCCGTGCAACCGGACGAACGGGTCCATACCAGCGAGATCGAAGTGAAGGGCAGCCAGACCCGGCCGCCGCCGCGCTACACGGAGGCGACGCTGCTCAGCGCAATGGAAGGCGCCGGGAAACTGGTGGATGACGAGGACCTGCGCGAGGCGATGAGCGAGAAGGGTCTCGGCACCGCGGCCACACGCGCGGCGATCATCGAAGGTCTCATCACCGAGCAGTATATCCTTCGCCAGCAGCGCGAGTTGATTCCCACCGCGAAGGCGTTCACGCTGATGGCCCTGCTCAACGGACTCGGTGTTCCCGAACTCTCGAAACCGGAGCTGACGGGCGACTGGGAATTCAAACTTCGGCAGATTCAACGCGGACAATTGAGCCGGACCGAGTTCATGGCGCAGATCGCCGAGATGACCGAGCACATCGTGAGCCGGGCGAAACTTTACGAGCACGACACGATCCCCGGGGATTTCGGCGTGTTGAAAGTGCCGTGCCCGAAATGCGGCGGGGAGATCCACGAGAACTACAAGAAATTCCAGTGCAACAAATGCGATTTCGCGCTTTGGAAGATCGCTTCCGGCCGGCAATTCGAGGGCCAGGAGATCGAAACGCTGATCACCCAGAAGCAGGTCGGGCCGCTCCAGGGGTTTCGCAGCAAGATGGGCCGGCCATTCGCCGCGGTCGTCAAACTGACGCCCGAGTTCAAGGCCGAGTTCGACTTCGGCGATGACAGCAAAGGCGAGAACGGAGAGGGTGCGGCGCCGGTTGATTTCACCGGTAAAGAGCCCGTGGGCAAGTGTCCGAAGTGCGGCTCGCGCATCTTTGAAAACGGGATGAACTATGTTTGCGAAAAGGCCGTCGGCCCCAACAGGACGTGTGATTTCCGCTCCGGCGCGATCATCTTGCAGCAGCCGATCGAGAAGGCGCAGATGACGAAATTGCTGGCGGAGGGAAAGACGGACCTGCTTACGAAGTTCGTCTCGAAGAAGACCGGACGGAGCTTCAAGGCGTTTCTCAAACTCGGCGCCGACGGCAAGATCGGCTTCGAATTCGAACCGCGCGCGCCGAAGGGCAAATCGGCAAAGTCGGACAAGCCGAAAGAACCGGTGCCCAAGCTCGATTTCACGGGGCAGGAGCCGGTCGGCAAATGCCCAAAATGCGGTGGACGGGTCTTCGAAAGCGAAGACGCCTATATCTGCGAGCGGTCGCAGGCCGATCAGAAGCCATGCAAGTTCAAGACGGGCAAACTGATTCTGCAGCGACCGATCGGGCGCGAACAGGTCGCCAAGCTCCTGACCGACGGCAAGACCGACTTGCTGGAAAACTTCGTTTCCAAAACCGGACGCCCCTTCTCCGCGTGGTTGGTGATGGACGAGAAGGGGAAAGTGACATTTGAGTTTCCCGAACGGGAATCCTCCGGGACTTGAATCGAGACCGCTGGTGACCGAAGTCGGATCTGTTTTTTTTCCGACGCCCAGGGTAGTTTGCCGGCGTGGCCGCTCCTTTGACAACCGAAGCCATTCCTTTTGACAGGAAGGCCGCTGAATTCCTGCAACACCTCAGTTCCGAGCGCGGCGCCTCGGTCTATACGTTGAGAAACTATCGGCAGGCGTTCGTCGAGTTTTGTGGCTGGCATCACCAGGAGCGACAGCAACCGCCGGCATGGGGGGACCTGCGACGCGATGACTTTCGCAGCTACCTGCGCTTTCTCGGCCGCGCCAACTTGAGTCGTTCGGCTGTTCAACTTCGTTTTTGCGCCCTGCGTTCGTTCTATAAGTTTTTGATCCGACGCGGCGCGGTGGAAGCTTCGCCGATCAAGAACCTCGCGTTGCCGAAACTCGAACGACGGCTGCCTAGATTCCTCACCGCCCGGCAAATGCTCGACTTGTTGAAGACCCCGCTGAACGAGTTGGCAAGGCGGCGACAAAATGCGGATTCCGACGTTGCGGAGGCGCCGTTTCTGCGCGACGTCGCCATCCTGGAGACGATCTATTCCTGCGGCCTGCGAATCAGCGAACTCTGCGGTTTGCGGGCGGACGACATCAATTGGAATGAACAATTGATCCGCGTCCGCGGAAAAGGGAAGAAGGAGCGATTGGTTCCCGTCGGCGCTCCCGCGCTCGAAGCGATCCGGCGGTATTGGAACGGACTGCCGCTGGCGCCGGCGGCCGATTCGCCCGTGTTCGTGACCAACCCAAAGAAGCGCTCTCCGATGTATCCGCGTCTGGTCCAACTCCGATTGAAGCGCTACCTGGAAATCGCCGGGCTGGACCCGAACCTGACCCCCCACAAGCTCCGGCATAGTTACGCCACGCACATGCTCGACGCCGGCGCTGACTTGCGCAGCGTGCAGGAACTGCTCGGACACGCCCATCTCGCCACGACGCAGGTTTACACGCATGTGACGACCGAGCGGTTGAAACGCGCCTACGACGCCGCCCATCCCCGGGCTTGACCCGAACGTTGCGATTGGTTCCGGCCTTTCGTCGTTGAAATCCGCGCCTCTCCGCAGCATGTTAACGCCGTATCGCTACTATTATCCGGGTCCGTTTTATCATCACTATTATGAGCCGCCTTCGCCCGACTATTTCATTCGCCTCACGTTCGGTCCGGACGGCAAACTGCAATCCTGGAGGCGGTTGGCGCGTTGACTTGGCAACGGGTTAAAATATAGTCGGGGCCATGGCTGCGACGGAGAAACTGGCTGCGAAACAGAAATTCATGGAATTTCTGGAACAGAAGAGCCTGCGGCTCACGTCCCAGCGCCAGGCCATCATCGATTCGGTCTTCAGCACCGAGGAGCACTTCACCGCCGAACAACTGTTGGAATGGTCGCGCAAGCGCGACCGTTCCGTTTCCCGCGCCACGGTGTACCGCACGCTTCCGCTGCTGACGCAGAGCGGGTTGGTGCGCGAGATGGATTTCGGGAAGGACTATAAGTACTACGATCCCAACTACGCCGATCATCCCAATCACAGCCACATCATCTGCCAGGATTGCGACAAGATCGTCGAGTTCGAGAGCGAGAAAATCGAGAAAATCGAGAACGAGATCAGCCACCGGCTCGGCTTTGAGCTAAAAATGCAGCGACTCCAGCTCACCGGCCGATGCGAAGAGCTCAAGAAACTCGGGGCGTGCAAGAACAAGGGATGTTAGGCGATGGAGGCGTCAAACGCGTGGCGGCGACGTTTGAGCTGGGTGGTTCGTCCTGAGCTTGTTGGCTGGCGATTTCACTGCGGAATGCCGCTCTATCAGCGTCCGGCAACTACAAGAACTTCTTGCAGTCTGGGGTTAGCGTTATAGTCATATTCTCAACCCCCCGCATGGGTTGCCGGGTCGAAGCCTCGCGGCAGCGCACAGTTATCGCTCCACTTGAGTCGGACTGCATGGGCGACGGCATTCTTTGTCTATGGCGTCGAGCAAAAGTCTGGCGGCTGGATTCATTCGATTCACGTTCGTTCCGAACCTCCACCCCAAAGGGTCAGCCTTTAAAACGATGCGTGAAAATCACGCATCACGCGTGAAAATCACGCATGATTCCCGTTAGCGGTGAGTTCAGGGTGCGGGTTGGCAAACCGACGGGGTAACTCAATGCATATGTGCGTGAATTTCACGCAAAATGCGTGAACCTCACGCATTATCTGTTAGTTCTTCGCTTGGATCGCGGTTTTGCCTCCTCCGCCCCAAGGGAGCGGGGGATCCGCCGCCTGCAAAAGTGAGAAACTCCATTTTACAGAATCTGGCACTTTTCACTTCCGGACCGATCGCTTTCCTTAGGTGTCATACGGAAGAAGGTAGAAGCGTTTTCGCAGGGATCCTTTTGAATCTCCCTTCGCTACAGACCTGTCATCGCTCGTGCCGCGACGAGGGTTGATCGGGGCAACCCGCTGCGATGCGGCGTGGGGCAGGCATCAACGAGCACCTGGCGCGATTCGGGTTTCCAGTCGCACTGTGGAGGTGGCAATGGATTTGCTATTTGCGAAGATGTCCAAGGGGGTTGTTGGGAACTGGGCTGGGGAGGATGGTGAACAATGTGGCAACGCAATAGCGCCATCCTCCTTTTTTCCTTTTCGATGACCGCCGCCACCCTGCTTCCTGCGTGACTTTGCGTCGCGCCCACCGCACAATCATGTCTGGTTCAACGGCATGAAGAACAGCGCTCCCGTTTCACGCAGTGGACGGTTTACCAGTGGTCCCGGCGCACAGGTTGCCCGGTTCACCGAATCCATTTCCTTCGATTGGCGGCTCTGGCGGCATGACATTCTTGGCTCTATTGCCCACGCGACAATGCTCCGCAAGATGGGTGTGCTTACGAAGTCCGAGCAGATGGCCATCGTCAAAGGGCTCGACCAGATAGGCCAGGAAATCGCCGACGGCAAGTTCCACTGGGAGCCGGCGATGGAAGATGTGCACATGAATATCGAGGCCGAGTTGGCGCGCCGGGTGCCCGCGGGCGCCAAGCTCCACACAGCCCGCTCGCGCAATGACCAGATCGCGCTCGATATGCGGATGTGGCTGCGCGACGAGATCTTTGACCTCGTCCAGGAAGTCCAGTCCCTGCAGTCCGTGCTCGTGGAGTTGGGCGAGCGAAACGCAGACGTGTTGGTTCCCGGTTACACCCATTTGCAACGGGCGCAGCCGGTCTATTTCTCCCATCACCTCCTGGCCTACGTCGAAATGCTGGAACGCGATCGATCTCGTCTGGTGGACTGTTTTCATCGCGCCAATGTCTGTCCGCTGGGCAGCGGGGCCATCGCCGGTTCGACCCTGCCGCTGGATCGCGAATTGGTCGCAAGGCTCCTCGCATTCGTGGACGCCAAGGGTGAACCGCGCCTGACTCAGAATTCCATGGATGCGGTGAGCGACCGCGATTTTGCCATCGAGTTTTGCAGCTCCGCCGCGTTGCTCGCGGTACATCTTTCGCGCTTGGGGGAAGATGTGATCCTCTGGGCGAGCGCCGAGTTCAACTTCGTCAGGATTGCGGATGCCTACACGACGGGTTCGTCGCTCATGCCGCAAAAGAAAAACCCGGACGTTGCCGAACTGACGCGCGGCAAGGCGGCGCGCGTCATTGGCAATCTGGTGTCGCTCCTGACCCTGCTGAAAGGCCTGCCCATGACCTACAACCGCGATCTGCAGGAAGACAAGGAGCGACTCTTCGACACGGCTGACACCATCCGGGCCAGTGTGAGATTGATGGCGGCGATGCTGGAGAACACAACGGTGAATCCCGCCGTCTGCAACGCAGCAGCGAGCGACCCCGCACTGCTGGCGACCGATCTTGCGGACTATCTGGTTGAAAAAGGAATGCCGTTCCGGCGGGCGCATCATGTGGTTGGCGCCGTGGTCGCCCTGGGCGAAGAGGTGGGAAGGCCGCTGAACCGCCTCACGCTGGAAGAGTTGAGGCGGGTGGACGGGAATTTCGACGCAGCGGCGCTTCAAGTGTTCGATCTCAAATACGCGATGGCCCGACGCGAACTGGTCGGTGCGCCTGGAACGAAGGAAGTACGAAGGCAGCTTGCCCGCTGGCGGAAGATTCTCCGGCCGTAGCATGGGAGATCCCAGCCCAGGATTGCTGACCGATTTGCTGAAACAGGTTTCCCGTTCCTTTTATCTCACGCTGCGCATCCTGCCCGCCGCCATCCGTCCCCAGATCGGTCTCGCCTATTTGCTGGCGCGCGCGACTGACACGATCGCCGACACTCAGCTCGTTCCGGTGGCCGACCGATTGCTGACCCTGCAAGCCTTGCGGGACAGAATTCTCGGCCATAATTCAACGCCGCTGAACCTCTCGGAGTTTGCCCATCACCAGGGATCACCCGCGGAGTGGATGCTGCTCGAGCGCGTCGAAGAAGCCCTGAGTTCGCTGGCGGAGTTGTCAACAGAAGACCGGCAGCGAATCCGCGATGTTCTCTCCATTATCACCAGCGGACAGGAACTCGACTTGAAGCGCTTTGCCGGAGCCGGCACGGAGCGGATTGTTTCGTTGAACACCGACGCCGAACTGGATGACTACACGTATCGCGTAGCCGGGTGTGTGGGGGAATTCTGGACCAGAATGTGCCGCGCGCATTTGTTCTCCGGGGTGGACCTGGACGACGATTTTCTTCTGGCCAGCAGCATCCGCTTCGGCAAAGGCCTGCAACTGGTGAACATTCTGCGCGACCTTGCCGCGGACTTGCGACAGGGACGATGTTACCTGCCGGAAGACCGGCTGTGGGTGGCCGGCCTGGCGCCCTTCGAACTGCTTCAGCCGGCGAACGCGCCGAGACTGCGCCTGCTGTACGACCGCTACCTCGACCAGGCCCAGGAACATCTGGCCGCCGGCTGGGCTTACACGAACGCGCTTCCGCACACCCAAAGACGCGTCCGTCTGGCTTGCGCGTGGCCGATACTGATCGGCATGCGGACCATCGACAAACTCCGCGTGGGCGACGTGCTGGCGCCCGAACTGCGCGTCAAAATCAGCCGTGCTGAAGTCCGGGGGATCATTCTGCGAACCGTGCTGTTTCATCCCTGGCCGGCGGCGTGGAACCGGCTGTTTCCGCAAGCTGTCGAAGCGTCTGGAAATGAAGTTGCCTCAGAGGCTGATCTGGGCTAGTTGTCTGATATGAAACTCTCCAAGTCTTTGCTGATTTTATCCAGTGCCGGCGTCGGCTTGACCCTGCTGGTCGGCCAAAGCGGCAACTCGGAAGGAGCGCCCACGAAGGCACAACAAGCATTGCGGCAGAAGATGGCCGACTTAAATGGCGGCACCGCGCCGTCCGCAACCACTGCGTCGCCCCCGGCCACGGCGGCCCCGGTCTCCGCGGCATTCCCCAACAAAGTCGAACTGCTGACCGAGGTGCAGCGTCTGCATCGGGAAGGCAAGATCACAGACCAGCAGTTGGAAACTTTCAGCAGGAACGTCAACGAGCAGTACGCCCGGCCGGCGGGATCGCCCAACGCTGAAGCGCTGGCGCAGCCGCCACCGGCGGTGAAGGCAACGCCCGTTCCATCGGCCGTCGCGCCCGCGCCCAAACCCACTCCGGAACCG
>JGI10216J12902_101228914_pt1 | contig 11889 bp, 7 predicted proteins | sample KanNatreferecore_FD_12902 | JGI IMG/M metagenome (IMG submission 12902)
CAAACCAGGGGCGCGGCGTCGTCAACCCCGGGCCGCCGCCGCCGATGCCGCCCGAGCTTGCCGCGCAGTATCCGAAGGAGACCCGCCTCGCGCAGCGTCCCGCGGGCGCCTACCAGCCCGGTGACTACAACGATGTCGAAGTGCTCGTCACCGACAACACCGTTCAGCCGAAGTTCAACGGTGGTTCGCTGGGACGTGGCGGCGCCGGGAGCCGTCCGTTCCCCGAGCACGACAAGGATGGCTACGGCCAGATCGGGTTCTACGTCGGCGGCACCGGCGAAGTCCGCATCAGGGACTTCATGTACAAGGACATCCTGAGCCACGTCTGGGCGCCGGAGGTCACGGGCAAGAATTTCAAGGAAGTCCGCATCGATCCGCACTACTACTCGTGGAGCACGGCGGTCGCCGACTTCAATCGCGACGGCAGTCCCGACGTGGCCGCGGGCGCGTTCTACTACCTCGGTCCGGACTTCAAGGTCGGGAAGCAGATCTACGTACCGGTGTCGTTCAACCCGACGTCGGAGTGGCCGATTCCCGCGATGGTCAACATCGCGTTCGACTTCACCGGCGACGGCTGGCCCGACGTCCTGCAGATGAGCGGCAATGCCGGCAACGGCTCCGGCTATCTGTTCGTGAATCCCAAAGCCGCGTCGCGTCTCTGGCCGAGGTACTTGACGATTCAACCGGTCGGCAATGAAGAGACCGTCTTCAAGGACATCGACGGCGACGGCCGTCCCGATCTGATTCACGCCGGCATGAATCGGCTGCGCTACTCGACGTTCGATCCGAAGAAGTGGGATCCGTCCAACCCGGCGGCCCTGTGGACCACCCACGACGTGTCCGAGCCCGGCCCATGGGGCGTCAACATCGGCCACGGGCTTGGCGTCGCCGACATCAACGGCGACCGCCGCGCCGACTTCCTCAATGCGTACGGCTGGTGGGAACAGCCGGCGCCGGGCACCGCCGGTACCTGGACGATGCACCCGACGCCCTTCGGGCGATGGGGCGCGTCGCAGGGCGGCGCAGGCGGTGCGGAGATCTGCGGCTTCGACATCAACGGCGACGGATTGGTCGACGCGGTCGGCCCGCAGGAAGGGCATGGCTTCGGCATCGCGTGGTGGGAGCAGAAGCGCGACGCCGGCGGGAAGATCTCGTTCGTCGAGCATCAGATCATGGACAACTTCCTGAGCAAGAACGCCGGGAACGTGACGTTCACCGAACCGCACGCCGCGACGTGCGCCGACATGGACGGCGACAGCATCCCCGACCTCGTCGTCGGCAAGCGCTACATGTCGCACTTCGGCTACTCGGATCCCGATCCGTGGAGCGAGCCGGTCCTCTACGTGTATAGAACCGTGCGGAACAAGCAGGCAGCCGGCGGCGCCGAATTCGTTCCCGAGCTGGTGCACAACCGCTCGGGCGTCGGCTCGCACTTCGTCGTCGCGGACATGAACGGCGACGGCATGAACGACATCGTCACGTCGGCCAACCTCGGGACGTTCGTGTTCCAGAACTTGAGGAGGAAGGCTGGCGGGAAATAGTGCGCGAGCGCTTCTACTCCGATCTGCGCTCCGCCTGGCGCGGCGTGGCCGCCGGCCGCCTGTCGTCGATGGTGGCGGTTGTCGTACTGGCCGTCGGCACCGGCGCCAGTATCACCGCCGCCGCCGTCGCCTATGGTGGCCTGCTCCGGCCGCTGCCATTTCCGGACGGCGACCGGCTGGTCACGGTCACGCAGGTCTATGTGGCGACGTCGGTGAGATCGGGCGTCAGGCGCAACGACTTCGATCGGATGCGCGAACGGCTGTCCAACTCGCTGCTGCTGACCGGCTACAGCAGCGAGCGAACCACCCTGCGCAGCGCCGGCGCACCCAGCGAAGTGCGCGCCGCCTACGTCATCGGCAACTGGTTTCAGGTGCTGGGCGCGCGGAGCCGTTACGGCCGCCTGATCGACGATGCCTCACCAGCGGATGAAGCTGTCGTCAGCGGCGCGTTCGCGGACCGGATGAGTCCAGGCAACGCCGCCGCGGTGATCGGCCAGGCGTTCACCATCGGCACGCGGCCGCTGCGCGTCGTCGGCGTTCTGCCTGCGCCGTACAGAGTGATCGGAGATGCCGACATCTGGATGGTGGCGCGCGCCGCCGGGCCGCTGCAGATCGTCGGGAACGACGACTCGCGGTTCTATCAGATGGTGGCGCGGCTGGCCCCCGCGCGCTCGATGGAGTTCGCCAGGGCGGAGGCGAAGGGCGCCGTGCCGGACCTCGTGGACGGGCAGCAGAAGGACAGCTGGATCCTGGAAGTGCAGCCGCTCCGCACGTCGCTCCTCGGCGAGTCGCGGCCCGTGCTGCTGGCGTTTCTCAGCGCTGCGCTGCTGGTGCTGCTCGTCGCCTGCGCGAACGTCGCGATGCTGCTCGTGAACCGCGCGATTGCGCGCACCCGCGAGTTCGCCGTCCGCGTGGCGCTCGGCGCGAGCCGCACAAGGCTGTTGAGCATCGCGGTGATGGAGACGGCGATCCTGACGGGCGCGGGCTGCCTTGGCGGATGGTGGATCGCGCGCCTGGCGACGGCGTTTCTTCAGCAGACGACCGGCCTCGATCTGCCGGCGGCGGCGACGTTGCCAGCGGACACGGCGATTGCCCTGGGCGCGATTGCGGCGGGCCTGCTCGTCTTGCTGATCTGCGCCGGAGCGCCGCTGGTCGCGCTCCATCGCTCCGGGCTGGCCTCGGCGCTGCGGACGACGACGACAACCGGATCGCGCGGCGGCCGACGGGTACGAGCCGCGCTCGTCGTGTTTCAGCTCTCGATGACCGTCGTCCTGCTCACCGGCGCCGGGCTGCTCGGACGTACGCTCCTCGCCGTGTCCCGCATGGATCTGGGGCTCGACGCGCGCCAGCGCGTCGTGACGATGGCGGTGCCGATAGGGGAGTCGACGGCGGATGCGGCTGGCCGGCTGGGGATCGTGCGGCGCATCCTCGAGGAAACGCGCCAGCTTCCCGGCGTCGTCGCTGCCGGCTTCGGCGGCGCGCTGCCGCCGAGCACGGGCGGCGTGGTTTTCACGATTCGCGTGTCGACGTCGGAAGGCACCGTGAATGCCACCCGCGCGTTCGATCTGGTACCGGTGACCGAGGGCTACTTCGACGCGATAGGGGCACGGCTCGTCACCGGCCGGCTCTTTTCGGCGGCCGATACCGCGGGTGGCGCGACGTGCGTGATGAGCGAAGCGGCGCTGAAACATTTGGCGCTCGTCACCGGCACGGCGATCGACAGCACGCTCAACCTGCCGCTGCCGACCGCCTCGGGGAAGCGCGTCAAGCCGCGGATCGTCGGCGTCGTCCGCGACATCCGCTACTCGGGTCTCGACACGGCGGCACACGGCGGTGTCTACGTGCCGTGGCAGCAGATTCCGCTGCGATCGGGGTTCCTGGTCGCCCGCACCTCGGGCGACCCCGCGGCATTGAGCGCACCGATCATGCGGATCGTCCGTGACGCCGACCCGTCGATGCCGCTGTCGCCGGCGCGCACGCTGGACGATGTCGTCGATGCCGCGATCGCGCCGCGGGCGGCGCGCTTCAGCCTCGTTGGAGTCTTCGCGATTGGCGCCGCGCTCCTCGGCATCGTCGGCCTGTCTGGCGCGTTGATTCGTTCGGTCGTCGAGCGTCAGCGCGAGCTCGCGATTCGCGCCGCGGTGGGCGCCTCGCCGGGGCGCCTGCTCAACGATGTGATTCGCGACGGCGCCCGGCTGACCGTCCTCGGCGTCGCCATCGGGCTGGGCGTCTCGGCGATGCTGGCGCGGGCGATCTCGGCCATCATCTTCGGTGTCGCGCCGCGGGATCCGCTGACGTACGGGGTGACGGCGGCGGCGGTCCTGGTCGTCGCGCTCGCTGCCTGTTACCTACCAGCCCGCCGCGCGGCCGCCTCGGATCCCATCGTGCTGCTGCGCGACGAGTAGCGGAGTCACTCTGTGGCGGCCAGCTCCCAGTCTGCCGGGCGGGTTATCAGACCTCGTGCGTGCACCGGCAGTGGGTCACGCTGCTGCGTACCGGTTACTGCGGCGGGACGTAGCTCGCCCTGACGGTGACGATCACCGGGGCCGCGCCGATCGTCGCCGGATCGAAGCGCCACTGCCGTACCGCGTCGATCGTTGCCTGGCTCAGGAGGGGCAGCGACTCGAGGAGCCGCATGCGCGTGACGTGGCCGCGCGCGTCGATCGTCGCGTCGAGCACGATCGTTCCCTGCACGCCGAGCGCGATGGCCATCGGCGCATATTTGGGCCGCACATCCTTGATCTTGATCGGCGTTCGCGCGTCGCGCGCGGTGAAGGACGTCTCCGCATACACCCAGCGAATCTCTCCGGCTCCGGGAACGGGTGGGGGAGGAGGCGGCGCGGGATGCGACGTGAAATCGATGTCCACACCGGTGGGCGCCGCGGTGAGCAGGCCCTGCTGTGCGGGCGGCGCAGTCGCCTTCGTGGTACTTGCTGCGGCAACCGCCGGCCGCTCGGCTGAGAAGAGTACGGCGAGGATGGCGACCGCGGCCATTGGCATCGCCGCCAGGATTACCAGTGCGAGTCGTTTCATGGTGCCGCTCCTTGATTACGCGCACCGTGATTATAAGCAGATATATGCTTGTTGCGTCAAGCGCCCGGTCTACTTCGAGCCGCGAGTGGCCGCGGCGATCGCGGCGATCGGAAACTTCGGGCGCCGATCGGCGTGGAGCAGGCCGTTGGCCTCTTGATAGGTGTCGGCGAACTGCGTGTAGCAGAACCCGGAGAGCAGGTCGAGCGATCGGACTGTGCGAAGCAGCTCGGTGTAACGCCCGCACAGGTCATCGGGGCTCGCGCATGACGAGTAGCCCCACGTGTTGGGCTCGCTGGAGTAGGCGATGCCGCCAAACTCCGACAGGACGAGCGGGTGCTCGGCGTGCGGTTGTTCGTCGAGCACCAGCAGGCGGCCGCCCGGCCGCTCACGGCGAAACAGGCGCGGCAGCACTTCGTCGGCGTGATAGCGCTTGGCGATACGCGCGGGATCCGCATCGTAGTCGTGGATGCCGATGATGTCGGTCGCCACGCTTTCCCACCCGTCGTTGCCAATCACCGGCCGCGTCGGATCGAGCGTCTTCGTCAGGTGATAGACCGAGCGGATGTAGTGGCGCTCGGCAGGATTGTCCGGCAGGTTCGGCGCTCCCCACGACTCGTTGAACGGCACCCAGCTGACGATGCAGGGATGGCTGATGTCGCGTTCGATGACCTTCGTCCATTCCTGCATCAGCCGCTGCACCGACTGCCACGTGAACCGGTACGCGCTCGGCATCTCCTCCCAGACGAGCAGACCGAGGCGATCGGCCCAGTAGAGATACCGCGGGTCTTCGACCTTCTGATGCTTGCGGACGCCGTTGAACCCCATCGCTTTCGCGAGCTCGACATCCCGCCTCAGGGCGTCGTCGTCGGGAGCGGTCAGGCCCGTCTCGGGCCAGTACCCTTGATCCAGGACGAGACGCAGCGGGAACGGCCGGCCGTTCAGGAGGAAGCGGTCGCCCTGCGTCGAGACCGAGCGCAGCGCGGTGTAGCTCTCGGCTTCGTCGATCAGTTCGCCGCGGCCGCCCCACAACTGCAGCCTGACGCCGATCAACGTCGGTGACGCCGGGCTCCATAGCAGTTCGTTGCGTGAATCGTCGATCCCGGGATCGGAGAGCGCGAGCCGTCGCACGATCTCGGGCGAGGTCAGCGTGTAGGTATCGTCGCCGACGACCGACCCGTCCGGCATTTCGAGCCGCACGCCGAGACGCAGGCCGTCACGCCATTCCCCGGCGATCTGCGCCTCGAAGCCGATGTCCCATCGGTCGAGACTCGATGACCATCGCACGGCGTCGATGCGCGTGGCCGGCACGCGCTCCATCCACACGGTCTGCCAGATCCCGCTCGTCCTGGGATACCAGATCGAATGCGGTTCGAGCTGCCAGTCCTGTTTCCCGCGCGGCTTGGTGAGGTCGGCGGGGTCGTCCTCGGCGCACACGACAATCACGCATCGCCGGCTGGCGAAAAAATCGGTCAGGTCGATCGTGAATGGCGTGTATCCACCTTCGTGCGAGCTCGCCAGGGCGTCGTCGATCCAGATGGTGGCCCGGTGGTCGACCGCGCCGAAGTGGAGCAGGAGGCGCTCGCCGTTCTGCAGCTCAGGCACGTCGACGGTGCGGCGATACCAGCAGGCCTTGAAGAAGCCGGTGTGCTGAACCTGGCTCCGCGCCGTCTCGGGCGAGAACGGCACCACGATCGTCCGGTCCCACGACACCTCACGCGGCCTCGTGTAACGGCCGTGGGGATCGAGGGCGAACTCCCAGACTCCGTTCAACGAGATCCAGGTGGCGCGCCGCAGCTGAGGCCGGGGATATCCGTGATGAAGAGAAGACTCGCGGTCGGACACGCCAGTGCGGATGCAACCGGCAGTCCGCCGCGACGAAGATGTCTCCGGACGCTACACGCCCGCAGCGTGCTGATCGCCTGGCGCGGTAAATGTCCAGAGGAAGGCCTGGTGGGGGGATCCCGCCCGCGGTTTGCTGACGATCTCCGCTCGCACGCGCACCGGCCGTCTCTCCCTCGGCCGCAGCGCGCCTTCCCGATCCACCATCAGACCGGTCGCGGCAGCCCGCAGCGCCTCGCGCCAGTGCTCACGCTCCCCATCGAAGAACGTCAGGAGCTGCCGGCTGCGCAGCGCCGACTTGCTCAGGTTGAGGAACTGGGCAGCCTCCCGGCTGGCTTCGAGCAGCATGCCGTACGCGTCCGTAAGTACCCAGCGCACGCCCACATCCGAGATATCGAGATCGTCGCCGAGCGCGGCAACGGTATTTGAAGTCATTACCCACCCATCCCTTGCCTTGTGCTCTTGCCGGCCGCAGGCGGCCGACGTCATCCAGTCATTGGACCACGCAAGCCGTGCTCACGACGATGAGGACAATCGGCAGGGAGAGGGTAGGGGTCGCCCCTAGTAGGCGCAGAACGTCGAAGAATCGCGGCGCTACACCGCGTAACGGAGGAGCTCGCTCCCGCCGCCGGATGCCACCTCCGCCGCAAAGCGCCGCAGCGCGTCGTCGAGAGACGGGAGCCGCGGACCGCGCTCGGTGCCAAGGACGCTGTAGGCCGGCCGTGCAGCGGCAAGTCCGAGCTCCGCTGTGCGGCACTCGTCGACGAGATGCGCTGGATATCCGAGCGCTGTCGCCGTGCGGCGCGCCAGCTCGGCCCAGCTGACGTCGCCGGTGTTCGCGAGATGCCAGAGACCGTCGGCGCCGTCGATCAGGAGATCGAGCGCGACGCTCACGAGATCGGGAACGTAGGTCGGCGACACGCGTTGATCCCCGGCTGCCCGCCAGATCTCGCCGGCGGCGAATGCCGTTGCAGCGCGGCGGACGACGTTTGCCGAATCCCACGGACCGAAGAACGCGCTCGTTCGCACCATCAGCGCCTGCCGATATGCGGCGAGGACCGCGCGCTCCGCGTCTGCCTTGCTGCGGCCGTAGGCCGACAGCGGTGCGGGAGTGTCGCTCTCGACGTAAGGCCGCGTGGCACTCCCGCCGAACACCAGGTCAGACGAGAAAGAGAGCAGCCGCAGCCCGCGACGAGCGCAGGCTTCCGCCAGACGTTGCGGCCCAACGGTATTCGCGAGCACGCAGCGATCCTCATCGGCCTCCGCGTCGTCCACGCGCACGTAGCCGGCCGCGTTGACAATGGCCCACGGCTGCATCCGTGCGAGTACCGCCGACAACGCCTCGCTGTCGGTGATGTCGAGCGCTGCCCGCGGCAGCACCTCGCAGCCAAGGCCGCGTGCGGCGCAGATCCGTGCGAACGCGCTTGCCAGCGTGCCGCCTCCGCCCGTCACCAGGATCGTTCCCCGCGGCGCCCGCGCCGCGCGACGCATCGAAATCCTGGGCGAGCCGGCGTCGGGATACGTGTGCTGCTGCGGAACGACCCATAGCCGTTCGGACCGCCGCCACCAGCCGGGCGAATCGAAGACAGGCTGGGCAGGTGCGCCGCTGGAGTTCAGGTCGCTGAGCAGTGCCGCCAGCGCCGTCGCGCGTGGTTCAGGACCACGGACGTCATACGCTCCCGGCTCGTAATGGCCGTCGAGCCGGGTGACGAGGCTGTCCCAATCCATGAGGCCGAAGAGCGCCCATGCGGTCACCGCGCGAACGTCCGCGCCATCGCGACGCGCGCTATGCGCGCCATTCCAGGCCTCGAGCATCCAGCGCATCTGCTCTTCACGCGTCGACCCGAGGTGGACTTCGGTGATCGCCACCGGCCGGCCATACCGCAGCCACGCCTCGTTCAGGATGGCGCGATGGCCGGAAATCTTCAGACAGGCCCTGACGGCTTCCACGTCGGCGTACACGTCGCGGCCGTTCCCGCCGGCGACGGCCGCCGGATACCGGTGAAGCTGCCCATCCAGAAACCGGTCGCTGGTGACGTAGTAATTGAGCCCGACGATGTCGGGTGGGCAGGCGTTCTCGAGGAACCACTCGAGCTCGCGCGCCGAGGCGCCGGCGGACCGCAGATACGACCAGAGCGGATGCGCCCGGCCGACCAGACCCGACAACAGATCCCAGGCGAGCCATCGGCGATGATTCTCGAACCGCGCCTGATACGCGAGCGCCGGCGTGCTGAATGTCTTGCCGGCGTCGTCGGTCTGAATCAATTGCGCGGCCGGGTTGGCGGCGCGCACCGCGCGCATCGCCAGCACCGTCGCCCGGCACTGATTGATCACCGCCCTGACGAAGGCGGCGTCACTTCGCGCGTGCGGGTACCAGTGCCCGTAGAGTCCGCAGAAACGCGCCGTGGTCAGCGGTTCGTTGATCGGCGTGTAGGCGTCGATCCACGGATACCGCTCGGCGACGCTCCCCGCGTAGTGGGCAAATCGCTCCGGAAATTCCGGGTCGAGGAGCGTCGTGTGTGCCGGCCCGCTGCCATGGTGGAGGAGCCCGGCGATCGGGGCGATGCCACGCGACCGCAGCGCGTCGAGCGGCGAATCGACCGACGTCCAGTCCGGCCGCCGCGGATCATCGGGCGCGACACGCTCCCAGAGCACCGGGTAACGCAGCCGGCGAATCCCCAGTGCGGCGACGCGATCCAGATCGGTCGGCCGTCCGGCGTGCCCGGTCAGCTCGAGCTGATCGTGGTAGCGGTTGCCGACGCGGTTGACGGTGCACTCAATCCCGCCCCACAGCTCCAGCCGGGAGGCGTGCGGTGATAGCTTCATGCGCCAAGCAACTCGCGGCGCGTCAGCCCTGTCATGCGCGAATAGACCGTGAGGGCCTGCGCCACGACCTGGTCCATGTTGTAGTACTTGTAGGTCGCGAGGCGGCCGACGAAGTGGACGCCTTCAGTGGCATCCGCGAGTTCCTGATACTTGCGATACAAGGCCGCGTTCTCGGGCCGCGGCACCGGGTAGTACGGATCCCCCTCCGCCCGCGGATACTCCGTCACCAGCGTCGTCTTGGCGTGCTCCTGACCGGTGATGTGCTTGATCTCGGTGATGCGCGTGAAGGCGTAATCGTTCGGATAGTTCACCACCGCGACCGGCTGATGACGATCGGTGTTCAGAGTCTGGAACTGAAACTCGAGCGAGCGGTACGGCAGTTTCCCGAATCGATAGTCGAAGAACTCGTCGATCGGTCCGGTGAACACGACCTGGTCGTAAGCGATCGAGCCCTCGATCTCACGGTAGTCCGTGTTCAGCATGATCTTGATGTTGGGATGCGCGAGGATGCGTTCGAACATCCGGGTGAAGCCGTGGGCCGGCATGACCTGATAGGTGTCGGTGAAATACCGATCGTCGCGGTTGGTGCGGACCGGAATACGGGCGATTACGGTGGCATCGAGCTCCGACGGATCGAGGTCCCACTGTTTGCGGGTGTAGTTGCGAAACAGCTTCTCGTAGAGCTCGCGGCCGACTTTGCTGATGATCACGTCCTCGGACGTCGTGATCGTCTCCCGGGGCTCGGCGACGGACTCGAAGAACTGCTTGAGGTCGAACGCCGTGAAGCGCGTGCCATAGAGCTGGTTGATGGTGTCCAGATTGATCGGGATAGGCACCAGCTGGCCGTCCACCGAGGCGCGGACGCGGTGCTGATAGTGGCGCCACGCCGTGAACCGCGACAGGTACTCGAACACGTCGCGGGAGTTGGTGTGGAAGATGTGGGGCCCGTATTTGTGAATCAGGATCCCGTGTTCGTCGTAGTGGTCGTAGGCGTTCCCCCCGATGTGAGGACGCTTGTCGACGACGAGCACCTTCTTGCCTGAACCCTGAGCCAGCCGCTCGGCGAGCACACTGCCCGCGAAGCCGGCGCCGACAACGAGATAGTCGAACACGCGCACCGCCCTTTGCCGTCGATTGGTGAGATTGAGGTTTCGGTCAGGCGACGCCTGGCGCCGCGGCGCGCGGCAATGCCCCGCGGTCCCTGGCGGTGATCGCGCCGGCAATCAGCCGGTACATCCGCATCCACGTCCCGTCCCACGACGTCTGGGTGAGGAACGCGTCGACCTGGCGATGCCGTTCCGCGGTGTCCTCGGTCAGCGCGCCTTCGACCGCGGCCACGAAGTCGGCCGGGTCGTCGGCAATCCGCACCAGGCCGGAGACGCCGTAGGGGCGCACGACGTCGCGAATCGACGTCGACACCACGGGCTTCCCGGCGGCGAGGTACTCCGGCGTCTTGGTCGGGCTGATGTAGCGGGTCGCCTCGTTGCGGGCGAAGGGCAGCAGCGCGACGTCCCATCCGGCGAGGTACGACGGCAGCTCGTCGTAGGTCTTGGCGCCGAGATAGTGAATGTTCGCCGCCACCGGCAGCGACGCGGGATCGATCTTGACGACGGGCCCGACGACCACGAGATGCCAGTCCGGCCGCAGCAGGGCCACCTGGCGGAGCAGCTCCAGGTCCATCCGTTCGTCGACCACGCCAAAGAAGCCGAGACGCGGGTGCGGGATGTGCGCCTGGTCGGGTCGCTCACCCTGTATGACTCGCGCGCGCGCGAAGTGCTCCACGTCGACGCTGCTCGGGAAGGCGTGCACGTTCGGATGACCGTGACGCTTGCTCTCGAACAGCGTCTGGCCACCGGTGAACACGACGTCGGCGCGGGCGAGCAGCTCCTGTTCCCGCTGTTGCATCGCCGCGGGCGCGCCGGCGAACGCCGAGAGCTCGTCCATGCAGTCGTAGACGATCGCGCGCGGCCGGAGGTGACGGGTGAACTCCAGCGCCATCGGCGTGTAGTACCAGAGCACGTAGTCGTTGATGCGGTGCTCACGGAAGAACGTCCGAAGCAGCAGCGACTGGGCGCGTGCGGCGTCCTCGGACGTCAGGCCCGCCGGCAGGTGGGGCACGACGACCTGCACGCCGTGCTGCCGCTGACTCACCTCGACTCGAAGTGAGCCGCTATCCAGGATCGGCTCCTCGACCACGAAGACGCGATGGAGCCGGGCGCAGCGCGTCAGCAGATGTTGCGGCCGCTGGAAGACGAAATCCCAGCGCAGGTGGGTGAGCGTGACGATATCCGGCAGCGCCCGGGTCGGGAACACGGGGCCCGGCGCAATCTGTCGCGAACGATGGGAGGGTGGAGTGGCCATGGCGACCCTGCTCCAAGATCCGTGCCCCTGCATCCGCGCCTGTGGGTGGCATGCGCGCTCGCGATCGCGTATCGCAACCGTTCGGGATTCGTGGTGCCGCCACACACCTCTGCCGTGCGGCGCGAGTCGTCTTCCAGCGGTTGCAGGCCGAGTGGCGCAACGTCGCGCCGACGGTGCCGCAAGACTTGGGCGAAGCCGCTACACCGTCTAAGGTGCAGCCCTAATAGCCCTCTCTCGGTGAACGGCCTACGATGCCTGCAGCCAATCACGCTTCGTGGAGCCAGCCTCG
>JGI10216J12902_102206260_pt1 | contig 11888 bp, 8 predicted proteins | sample KanNatreferecore_FD_12902 | JGI IMG/M metagenome (IMG submission 12902)
TTCCAGAACCTCGTTCTTAAAGGACCAGCGTTCTTCCGTTCCGACCTGAGTATCGTCAAGAAGGTGAACTTCACCGAAACGATGAACCTCGAGTTGCGCGGTGAGTTCCTGAACGCCTTTAACAACATCAACTTCCTCGTTGGCGCTGCTGCCAACGACGTGAACACTCCTGGCGGTCTTGGCACCGCTCAAGTTGGACGCTACACGGCAGCCTACCAGGACATCTCGACTACGAATGATCCCGGCGGCCGCCTGGTCCAATTGGTGGTCAGATTCAACTTCTAGGAAGTTGGCTTTCACCAACCTCCTGGTTGGCTTAACCTGATGGTCTCGAGGAGAGCAGAATCCATTTTCTGCTCTCCTCCTTTCTCTTAACCGAGTCCGGCTCGCGACTCTTTACCTCGCCGCCAGCCTCTCATGAGGCCCCAGATGAAAACTCTCGAGCGGAGAAGTTTTCTATCCCTGATTTCCCACGCCGCGGTTGGCTCAGCGTTATGTCCTGTCTCACCACTTGCTCGCACGTTCAATCAAACTAATAACCGTACCTGCTGGCTCGACGTCTGCGCACCTTTCATCATTCAGGATTCATCACTCGGAATCGAATCCGAGATCGTGCTCACGGCTGATAATTTCGTCGGCGCCAGAGGTTATGAGGACGGCGCTGATGCAACTGAATACGAGATCTATCTTTACGACTTCGAAGGACACGCACTCGGCGAAAAAGGCGTCGCGAAGTGCCTGACTGCATCCGCGATGCGAACGACCGTGATTCCCGTCAGCGAACTCGTTGGACCAAACGCCAGTTTCTGCGGCGGCATGAAAATTCGACTACGTCCCAGGACTCGCACGCCATCGCACGCGAGTGATCTCTTCAGTTCCGCTTTTGTCCGCTGGAAAAGTCGCGACTCGTTTACCAACGTTCACGCCAATCCCGATCCTTTGCAGTGGCAACGCGCCGACAGTTTCTTCTACTCGATGCCGTTCCCGCCGTTGGACGATTACGATTGCGTTTACAGCATCTTCAATCCGTACGCGGAACGCAGCGCAGGCGCCTTGACGCTCTACGATCAGTTTGGCACGACGCTCAAAGAGATGCCGTACGAACTGAAACCGCATTCGTCAGTGCTGGTCGATTTGCGTAGAGGCGCATACACGCGCAATCTTGACGAAACATTCAACCCCAAACGCAACGCGACAGTGACGCGCGGAGGTATGCGCGGCGGAACCCTTGCGATTACCAATCGCCAGGGATCGGTGAAGAACTTTGGTTATATGCTGATAAAGCATTCGGGTGGACGGCGATTCAGCATCGAACATCCGATTCACCAGCCGCCGTACAACCCGACCGCCGCCCGCATTCCGTTCGACGATTCCGGTCGCTTCAAGGCGCAGAACATTCTCTACACGCCACTCGTCTTTCGTTCGAAGAAGATCGGCGGCGTGACGCTTGATTCGCGTTTCCACTTGAGCTCGGGCGCTCCCGTCGAAGAAGCTCTGTGGCTGAATCCGTTCATCACGGACGCCGACGGCAAAGTCGCATGGCAAACGGGAGACGGATCAAAACTACCGGGCTCGATTCCTGAACAACAGATAGAACGCGGCGCGATCAAGTTGCGCGGCCAACAGAGTTGCATCTTTGATTGCCGGCGACTCGAAGTGCCGAAGGGATTCTCGGGTGGCCTGTCTCTGGCGATTACACCGCTTTCGAATCACACGTTGATGAAAGTGGAAGTGGTGGCGGAGGAATGGAACGCGAGAGCATTCACTCATTTTCGTCCCGGACTCGCAGCCGCGCGCGCTTATCAAAAACCAGCCGCGCGCGCCGGTCTCGGAACAGATTACATCGTCGCCGGCGCACGTTTGTCGGCGGACGAGCGAAGAATCATTCGCGATGAGATCATCGCCGTGATCAATATTGACGACAAACACGTCACCGGAAACCCGACACTTGAAGTGTTTACTTCCGCGGGATTGAAAACGCGCGTGCGTTTGGGCGAGGTGCCGGCTTTTGGTTGCCGTCATTACTTGCTTTCCGCATTGGTCTCTGAAAAGATCGGGGCGAACGACTTGAGCCTCAGGTTGGTCGACGAACAGGCCACTCTCCTGATGTCTGTATTACATCTCGACTACGAGCGTCGAGACATAGCCGCCGACCACGGGTCCGATCGGTTTTCCACATTCGCGGAATTCACGTGTGACCTGAAGGCTTAAAGACGTTCGAACCTAAGTTCAAACCCAACATCAGCGTGCAAGGAGTGGTTAGTAATGAGAACAGTTATTTCTGCGTGCTTGACCGTGCTAATGATTGCGGGGCTGGCAGCCGCCCAAAAGAAGCCGTGGACCGAGTGGACTAAGAAAGACGTCGAGAAGACGCTCAACGACTCCGCGTGGGGACAAACGCAAACTGAAGGCGGCAGCAACAGCAGCTCACAATCGAGCGAAAGTGCTATTACACAAGTGGCTGCCCAAAGATCGGCGGATCGACAACTCAACCGCCAGGGCGAATCAGGCGAAACCAAACCAGTGGCTTACGTGAAATATCACGTGCGTTTTCTTTCGGCTAAACCAGTTCGCGAAGCGTTCGCACGCCAGGTGCTGTTGTCGAGACCGGAGCCCGACGAAAACCTGACGAACCAGCTACAGAATTTTATTAACGGCAACTTCGCGGATTACATCGTGATTTCAGTCGGCGTTGAAGTCGGGGACGCGAAGATGGCTGGTCCAATCATGCAGGCTTTTACCGGCGCCACCGCGGAAGCCCTGAAACAGAACGTTTACCTGGAGCGCAAAGACGGCAAGAAGGTTTTTCTCGAACAGTACCGCGCGCCGGTCCAGGATGGAATGGGCGCGAAGTTTATCTTCAAGCGCGTTCTGGACGGCCAGCCGTTCCTGAGCGAGAATGACAGTGTTCGTTTCGTCGCGCAGTTCAACGAAAAGATGAAACTCAATACGCGCTACAGGCTTTCCGAGATGCAGTACGACGGCAAGCTCGAGTATTAACCGTTTACGACGCGCACGCGCGCACAAGCTCCCACAGATGAAGAAAGCAATCTTTGCCGCACTAATCATCACGCTGCTGTTGAGCATCGGCGCCGCTCAGAATAAACCGTGGTCTGAATGGACCAAGGTCGAAGCGGAGAAGGTTCTCAACAGCTCAGCGTGGGGCCAGACCCAAACCGACACCGACACGTCAGAGATGATGTACAGCCCGACCTCGCTCTCGGGCGGCGGCAGCTCGACCCGTACGGGCGCCCTCGGCACAACAACGGATCGCCAGTCGGTCAACAACAACCGCATCGCGCAGGGCGCAAACAACCAGGCGATCTCCGTCAACTATCACGTTCGCTTGTTGTCGGCGAAACCAGTGCGCCAGGCTTTCATGCGCGTCATCGAGTTGACGCAGAAGACTCCCGAAAAAGAGTTGCTCGACGGTCTCAAATCGTTCGTCGATCGCGACTTCAGTGAGTTCATCGTCGTCGCCGTCACTTTCGATTCGACCGACGGGCGTTACTCTGGCCCAGCCCTGCAAGCGTTCGCCGCCGGAACAATCGGCACACTCAAGAACAAGACTTACCTCGAACGCAAAGACGGCAAGCGCGTGTTTCTGATGCAGTATCACCCTCCGATCAACGATGGACTCGGCGCGAAGTTTATCTTTCCGCGAATCGTCGACGAGAAGAAGTTCGTCAATGCCGAAAGCGGCTCATTTCGTTTCTACAGTGAAGTCACCAATCAGTTAAAGCTCAACGTAACCTTCAAGACGTCTGATCTGATGTACAACGGACAGCTTGAGTACTAAGAGAGGAAGATTCGCCCCCATGAATAAAAGGCTCGTTGTATTGCTTACGTGTGCGGTGTTGTTGTCGTCGTCGCTGGTGTTTGCCGGCACACCCAGTCAGAAAACGGAAAAGCCGTGGACGGAATGGACGCAGAAAGAAGCTGAGAAGATGCTGAACAGCTCGCCGTGGTCTCAGGCGCAAGTCGACACTGACACGTCTGAGATGTTCTTCTCGCCAACGAACGATCCGGCGCGCGGGCGCACCACTGAGAATTCCGGATCGCGCCTGGAAAGCGGCGCGAAGAATCAGGCGGTCAACGTGAAGTTCATCGTTCGCTTTTTCTCCGCGCGCCCTGTGCGGCAAGCGTTGGTGCGAATGATGGAGCTGAAGCAAAAACCCGAGCCGGACGTCATGGAGCGGATGCATGCTTTCGCTAACGTTCAGAGCGGCGAGTCGATCATCCTGACGTTGAGTTTTGAAACGACGGATCAACGTTTTGGCGGTCAGGCAATGCAGGCGATGAGCAGTGCGAATACGGGCGCGTTGAAGAATGAGACGTACCTTGAGCGCGACGGCAAGCGTAACTTCCTGCACGAGTACATACAGCCGGGCAAGGATGGTTTCGGCGCCCGCTTCATTTTCCTGCGAATCGTCGACGAGCAGCCTTTCATCAACAACAACTCGGGTGAGGTTCGGTTCGTCACGAAATATCCGAGTGGAATGAAAGTCGATCGCCGTTTCAAAGTCTCCGACATGATCTACAACGGCCAGCTTGAGTACTAAGGTGTGAGGGCGCTAGCGGGTGGCTTCCCGCTAGCGCTTTTTCGTGTCCGAGACACCCAAAAATCTGCATACCTATTCATTTATTTGCACGGCAAATCCAAAATCCGCAATTTTTCGGATTGACAATCCTGCAAAAACCTCAAAACGCTCCTAAAAACGTGCGGTCGTAGTAGCTCTTCACGGCACGCAGCTTGCCGCCCCGTTAAACAACCGAAAAGTCTCAGCCGATCCGGCCCCGAAACAAGTCCTCTGACCGGTCGGGTGACGCAACATCAGAGTTCCCGCCTTGGAACCCTCTACACAAGGCTGGGCGCCCTAACTCAGACAAATGAAGGAGCACCGATGAGAAGTTTCAAGCTTCCTGCGAACATGCTTTTTAATGGCGTCAGGGCTGTGCCTGGCCCTGCACGCCGCGTCTATTTGCTCTCTCTCCTGCTAAGCGCTCTCGTGCTTGGCGGCACAAGTTCTATCGCTTTTGCACAGTCAGTTAACTCGCGAGTCAGCGGCATCGTCAAAGACACCGCCGGGGCGGTCATCCCGGGAGCGAAAGTCACGCTGATGGACGCGGCCACAAAAGATGAAAAGCAAGTCACTACGAATGAAGACGGCAGCTTCAGCATCAACGAAGTCCGTCCCGGCACCTACAGCGTGATCGTCGAGGGAACGGGCTTCAAAAAGCTGAACGTCACCAAAGTGGAAGTTCACGTGGATACGCCTGTTATCCTGAACTCACTTACGTTGGAAGCCGGCGGCGTCACCGAAACAGTCTCCGTGACTGCTTCTGACGCACAGTCGCTCATTCGCTCGGAAGACGCGAAACTCTCGACGACGGTTGACGTCAAGCAGGTGCAGGATCTGCCACTCAACGGTCGCAACCCGATTAACCTCGCCGGCGGCATGGCGGGTGTTAACACCAACACCAATACACGTCAGGCGTCCATCAACGGCCTGCGCGGCTCCTTCTCGAACATTACATGGGACGGAATCGAGATCAACGATAACCTCGTTCGTACAGACTCGCTCTTCGGTGTGAACACGCCGAGCGTCGCGGCCGTCGCCGAGTTTACGTTGACGACTCAGAATGCTGACGCAACCGACGGCTTAGGCATCGCGCAGGTGAAGCTTACGACTCCGCGCGGCGGTTCAACTTATCATGGCGAGGCCTACGACTTTTATCGCAATGATAAATTCGACTCGAACGCTTTCTTCAATAACGCCACCGGACTTCCGAAACCCAAACTGCTCCAACATCAATACGGATTCAACGTGAGCGGTCCTTTCGCGTTGCCGAGATTTGGCGAGGGTGGTCCAGTTTTGACGCAGAAGAATAAACTCTTCTTCTACTTCTACTACGAATACACCGACACGCAACAAGACTTCACTCCGAACCGCACCGTGTTGCTGGATCCGGCTCGCCAGGGAAACTTTACTTACCTTCGCGCCGACAATAACCAGCTCCAAACGATCAATCTGTTGGCGTTGTCAGGCAGGACGGTCGATCCGCGTATCGCGCAGTTGATCAATCTGACGCCGCCTTCAAACAACACTTCGATCGGCGACACGCGTAACACCGCTGGTTTCCGATTCAACACGCCGAACGGCAGCACCGGCCGCAACATCGGCTTCCGCCTCGACTACGACATCACTTCGAAGCATCGCGTGGAAGGCGTCTATTCACACTTCCTTTCGAAGCTGCCGAACGACGTGCAGTTGAACAACATCGGCGAACAGTTTCCAGGTTTGCCGGGTGGCGGACAGGAATCTTCGCGGCCTCGCTGGGCGGTGGCGTGGATCGCGAGCTTGACTCCGAACATCACCAACGAAGCACGCTTTGGCTTTTCGTCAAGCACGCCGTTGTTCTTCAACAACGAGGACTTCAGTGAAGGTTATCGTCTGACGCTTCCGTTGATCACGAACCCTATTCAAAACTTCCTGCAACAGGGACGTGCGCCACGAAACTACGACCTGATCGATAACCTGACCTGGGTGAAGGGCAACCACGTATTCAAGTTTGGCACCAGCGCCAGGGTTATCCGCATCCTGAATTTCAACGATGCGGGCATCGTTCCGCAATTCACAGTCGGCTTCAACACCACGACGAACCCGACGCCGCTCACCACCGGAATGTTCCCCGGCGGCATCTCGAGCACGCAGTTCACAACTGCCAACAGTCTGCTTGGTCTGCTCACAGGCGCCGTCAACTCGGTTACGGAAACGTTCAACGTTGCCGACCGCGACTCAGGCTTTACGCGCGGTTTCGGATCGAGACGCTTCCTCGACTACAACACGCTCGCGTTTTACGGCGCCGACACGTGGCGAATCCGGCCCAACCTCTCCCTGAACCTGGGACTGCGCTGGGAATACATCGGACCATTAACCGAACGAAACGGACTCGGTTTGATGCCCGTGGATCTGTCATTGGACGTGCTGAACAATCCCAACGCCGTGCTTGATTTCGCAGGTAAAGGCACCAACCGTGCTTTCCTTGCCAGGGACCTTAACAACTTCGCGCCAAACTTCAGTTTCGCGTGGGATCCATTCAAGGACGGCAAGACTTCGCTTCGCGGCGGTTTCTCAATCGCCTACGCGATCGACAACAACGCGACCGTGCTGAACAACTCGTCAGTCGGCGGCAATGCCGGCCTGCAGTCCGGCGTTACCGTTTCAACACTGACCGGAACAGTCAGCGGCGGCGGCATCATTCCGGTGCCGATTCCGGCGTTCAAAGTTCCGCGCACGCTCGTCGATCAATTGGCGCTGTCGCAAACGCCTACGCTGTTTACGACAGAGTACAATCTGAAGACTCCGTACGCTGAACAATGGAACATCGGTATCGAGCGCGAGATCATGAAAGACACCGCGCTTTCGGTTGGCTACGTCGGCAACCATGGCGTGCAACTTACCCGCGGTCTCGACACCAACCAGGTGATCATTTTCCAGAACGGGTTCTTGCAGGACTTCCAGCGTGCGCAGTCCAACCTGGCCAGGTTTGGCGATCCGGCTTGCACAACAGCACAAGCCGCCAGCATCGGATGCCAGGCGCTCACGATCTTCCCGCGCCTTGGAACGAACGGAGGAAACCTCGGCAACGCAACGATCCGCACCTTGATTGCTCAAGGTCAGGTCGCAGAACTCGTGTCGAATTACCTGTCACAGCGCAACACATTCTTCAAAACCCAACAGCCATGTGTTCCGGGAACCAGCGGAGCACTTTCACTGTGCCCGAGCTTCTTCCTGCCTGCTAACGGTAACGCTTTCGTCACCGACTACGTCGGCAGCAGCGGCTGGTCCAACTATCACGGACTGCAAGCTGAGATCCGCCGTCGTTTCACCGGCGGCTGGTACTACCAGGTCAACTACACCTGGAGCAAAGCTTTCACTAACGCCGAACAGGCTCAGGCCGAGTTTGCTCCATACCTGGACAACACCGTCGGCGATGCGTGGGAGAAGAAGCGGCTCAACCAGGACGTTCAGCATGTGCTGAAAGGCAACTTCGTTTACGAACTGCCGTTTGGCCCAGGCAAGAGATTCTGGAACTCGGGCGGCGTTGCCGGAAAATTCCTGGGCGGCTGGCAGATAAGCGGTATCGCTCAGTTCCGCACCGGCAGACCGATCTCGTTCATCTCCGGACGCGGCACATTTAATCGCTCGGCACGCTCCGGCAACAACACGCCGAACACGACTCTGACAATTCCTGAGTTGCAGGCAAGAGTCGGCTTGTTCTTTGACCCGAGAACGGGACTTCCGTTGCTGGTCGATCCTGCATTGATCGCCTCCGACGGACGTGCTAACTCGGCGTTCTTTACGCATCCGCCTGCCGGCCAGGTCGGTCAGCTGAGTCTGACTCCGGTTGACGGTCCCGGCTACTGGAACGTAGACACCGCCGTCATCAAGAGAATCAGATTCAAAGAGCGGCTTGGTATCGAACTGCGGTTGGAGGCCTTCAACGTCTTCAATCACACCAACTTCTCAGTGCCAAATACGCTGAACATCGACGATACTGACTTCGGTAAGATCAACTCCACGTTCGATCCCCGAATTCTCCAGCTTTCGTGGAAGTTCACGTTCTAACTGAACCGAACTGTTTCTTTCGAATCCGGGTGTTGCCGTCGCGCGCGCGCGCACAAGCAACACCCGGTTTTTTCTTGCGCCTAAACAGAAATAACGGATAATACTTTCGCCGTTCTTGAACTCTCTTCGATCCACAACGGAGAAAAGCCCCATGAACACTCCCACTCGAAGCCAAGCAAGACTGCTACTGCCGCTCGTGCCCTTACTCGCATTGTGGATGTGCATTCCGCCGGCCCACGCTGACGACAAGATCACTCCCACCGAGTTGGTTACGAAGCATCTGGAATCGATCGGAAGCGCCGAGGCTCGCGCTCGCGTGAATGGAACGAGAATCAAAGGGAGTGCGTCGGTAACTGTTAAGCTATGCGGCGAGGGCCAGGTCGACGGCGAGGTTGTTATGGCTTCTCATGACGCCGCTAACCTGATTAACATGAATTTCGACATGGCGGCTTACTCTCACGAGGCGATGAGATTCGATGGAAAGAAACTGGCCGTCAGCCAGTTTCGTCCCGGCTCGCGCACGTGCCTCGCTAATTTCTTTCTCACGCACGAAGTGATCTTCAAAGAGGGATTAGTCGGCGGCGTCCTTTCAGAATCATGGCCGCTGCTCAACGTCGAAGAACGAAATCCGAAACTCGAATACGGCGGGCTCAAGAAGATAGACAACAAAGAATTGCACGTGTTGAAGTACAACCCGCGAAAAGGTTCAGATTTGAAGATCGTGCTTTATTTCGACCCCACTTCTTTTCGACACGTCCGCACTGACTACTCACGCACGATCTATGCGAGCGAGCAACGCCGAATTGCCGGTGGTCCAAGCCTGCCGCCAGCGCAGAGCCAGCAAGCGGCAGCCGCCCGCATCGAAGCCCGCGAAGAGTTTGACGACTTCAAAGAGGAAGCGGGATTGAACCTGCCACACACCTACAAGTTTCACCTGTCGATTCAATCGGAACTCAAGCCGGCAATCGTCGATTGGGTTTTCAGCCTGAAGGAATACTCTTTTGCCGGCCCGATCGACGCCGCTGAGTTCACCATCGCCGGCGAAGTAAAAAACTAACGATTGATGTCGTCACTATCAGCCAATCATCTTTCTCTTGCGCCACTCGGCGCCGGCGATCTTATCGATCGTGCGGTCAGACTGTACCGACGTCATCTTTTTGTCTTGATCAGGACCGCGGCGCCGCCGGTGATCATCGGCGCTGCCGGCTGGATCGTTTTCTCGCTGAGCTTTCGCCGGGTTTTCTGGACTTACGATCAATCAGAGCTGGCGCTCTATGTTTTTCTGTGTTTCCTGTCACTCGTCGTAACGTTTGCCGGATACTTGCTGACTCTCGTCGTGATGGGCGGCGCAACGCGCACGCTCGTCGCTCACCTGCTGCGTAACGATCCGGTCACCGCGCGCGCGACTTACAGCGCAGTTCGATCGCGATTCTGGGGGCTCGTCGGCGCGTCGTTGATCGTGCTGGTGTGGATAAGCGTTTCAGCCTTTGCCGCATTCATCGGCTGGGAGATCATGGCCGGCATTTTGATCTTCATTATCGCGTTCCTTGCCTCGGTCACGTTTTACGTTGTGCCGGTTATCTTTGGCACGGTCGGATTTATCGCCGCGACGTTTTTGGCGCTATGGGTTTTCTTCTTTATCGTCGGGCGCGTGGCTTATGTTCCGCAGGTGATGCTGGTCGAGGGCAAGGGCGTCTTCGAATCTTTTTCGCGCAGTTTTAACCTCGCGCGTGGTAACGTTCGACGATTGATGGCGATGACGTTGTTTACGACGTTCGCCACCTACTCGGCGTTGATGATTTTGCTGGTTCCGCTTGGCTGGTACGGCTATCTTCATGGAATCGATCCGCTGAACGCGACGCTGTGGCCCGCGTGGTACGCGATCACTTACAACGTGCTCACGCCGCTTAGTTCAATTCTGCTGACGCCCGTTTGGATGCTTGGCTTATCGCTACTCTACGTGGATGAACGAGTGCGACACGAAGGATACGACATCGAATTAATGGCCGCGCGCCAACTCGGTGAATTGCCGAACGTTGACGTCACGTCGCCGCTTGGCACGGCGCTCTCGTCTAACGAGCGCCCGCTGCCGCCGCCCACAACGCCGCGTCCGTCGAGCAGGATTTTGGATCTCAGTTAACTGTGTCGAGAACTCTCCCAAATCGCTATCTCTTCTGTTTGCGCCTCGTGGTGCTGTTGGCCGTCTTCTGTTTCTCCGTCGCGAGCGCGGCGGCGATGCCGGTTTTGGAATATCACAATCTGGTTCTCCACGTTATCACCGACTTCGAATCGATACTCGAGGCGAAGGCGGAAGATACGGACGAACAGTATGAGAATACTTTTAGTGGCACTCTCGACGCCGTTCGCGAGGAATTTCCCAAGACCCAACAAGTCGAGTCAGGCGGTAAGACGTGGACGGCCGACAACACCTGGCTTCACTACGCAATGGACGACTTACAACGCGCGCCGATCGAGAAACGAACTGAGAAGATCGAAAGCATCATCGACGCGTTGCGCGCGGTCGGCCAGCGCGTGAACGATCTCCAAACCGCTCCGGCAGCCGACGACAGCAAAGCCGCCAACAAAGAGAAACTCGCCGGCATCCTGACGCGTCCGGAATACGTCACCGGCGCCAAAGGTGACAACGCGCTCACCAAGTTGATCAAAGATCTGATCCGCTGGTTCGAAAACTTGTTTCCCAAGCCACAGGCAATGGACCCGAGTCGCGCAAACGCCGTGAGTCGTGTTTTCCAGATCATCGTCGTGGTACTTGGTCTCGCGGTAGTCGGCTACGTTGCGTTAATGCTGCTGAAGCGATTCAAAGGGCCGGCGCGCAAAAGTCTTTTCAAGAAGAAAGGTCCGCGGATCGTGCTTGGCGAACGGCTTGAGCCCGAAGACACCGCGACCGATATTCTTGCGGAAGCAGAAGCGCTTGCACGTCGTGGTGAACTGCGAGCCGCGATTCGCAAAGCTTATATCGCACTACTCGTAGACCTCGGCGACCGCAAGCTCATCAGTCTCGCTCAGTACAAAACTAATCGCGACTATCTCAGTTCCGTAAAAAACCTTCCTCAACTTCACCCGCGTTTGAAGAAGCTGACTGAAAGTTTTGAGAGACACTGGTACGGTTTGGCACAGGCAACTCCGGACGACTGGCAGGACTTTCGCGCCGGCTACCGTGAAGCCCTGCACACCGGAAACTAAAACTCGATGCGCCAGCGACTCACAATCATCCTGACGTTCGTCGTGATAATC
>JGI10216J12902_100804783_pt1 | contig 11884 bp, 8 predicted proteins | sample KanNatreferecore_FD_12902 | JGI IMG/M metagenome (IMG submission 12902)
ATGGTCGGCATCGTCATCGACGACGCCATCGTGGTGCTCGAAAACATTTTCCGCTTCATCGAAGAGAAAAAGATGCCGCCGTTTCAGGCCGCGCGCGAAGCCACGGCCGAAATCGCGCTCGCAGTCATGGCTACGACGCTGAGCCTCGTTGTGATCTTCGTGCCGGTCTCATTTATGTCGAGCGTGTCGGGCCGGTTCCTTTTTCAATTCGGCATCACCGCGGCGGTGGCTGTCATGGTCAGTCTGCTTGTGTCATTCACGCTGACACCGATGATGAGCGCGCGGCTCTTGCGTCTCGGTCACAACGGTGGTTCAACGGGAACGCGTCCGCGTTCGCGCGCCGGATTTTACGCCGCCATTGATTCCGGTTACACGCGGTTGTTGAAACTGGCGATGGGCCACCGCTGGTTGGTGTTCATTCTCGCGACTGCAATTGTGGCCACGTCCATTCCACTCTACAAAATTGTGCGGCAGGAATACGTGCCAACGAATGTGGACGAAGGCGAGTTCGACGTGAACGTCGTCGCGCCCGAAGGAACGAGCATTCACGCGATGAATGACGTGGCGCAGAAAGTCGAAGCGGAAATCATGGCGATTCCTGGCGTGCGGCTGGTGCTCGGTTCCGCGGGCGGGGGCGGCTTTATTGGCTCGGTGAACAATGGACGGTTTTACGTACGCCTCGCGCCGCATTCGGAGCGGACATTTTCCTGGGGCCGGTTGCTGCAATGGAAACCGTGGCGCGCGTTCCAGGGAAATTATTCCCAGCGCGATGTCATTGCCGAAGTTAGACGCCGGTTGAAAAAGTTTTCAGACCTGCGCGTGTCGGTGCGTAATCCACAGACATTCAGCCTCGGCGGCCCGAGTTACGACGTTGACTTCGCATTGCTCGGTCCCGACCTCGATTCGCTCGCGAAATATGCGGAGCACTTGCGCAAGAAAGCGCCCGAACTGGGATTGCTCGACGCCGATACGACCCTGCGGCTCGACAAACCGGAACTGCGCGTGGAAATCGACCGCGAACGTGCCGCGAAGCTCGGCGTGGACACCGAGCACATCGCGAGCGCGTTACGTATCATGGTGGGCGGCGAAGAGCGCGTCTCGCGTTTCCGCGACAGTTCGGTGAATGAAGATTACGACGTGCAGGTGCGCCTTGCCGAAGCGGACCGCACCGACATCCCACAAATCGCCGCGCTCTTCGTGCCGCGCGCCGATGGCGGTCTCGTGCGACTCGACAACATTGTGAAAATAATTCCTGCGACAACTGCGTCGCGTGTTGATCGACTTGATCGGCAGCGCCTGGTCAGATTGCGTGCCGCTGTAGCGCCCGGTTATGCGCAGGCCGATCGCATCGCGGCGCTCCGCGCTGAAGTCGGCGCGATGAATCTGCCGACAGCCTATTCAACGCGCGTTTCGGGCCGCGCACGAGAAATGGAGACGACATTAAGGGAGTTTGTCTGGGCGTTCGCCCTTTCGGTCGTGTTGATGTACATCATCCTCGCCTCTCAATTCGAAAGCCTCGTTCATCCGTTCACGATTCTACTTTCGCTGCCGCTCTCGGTTCCGTTTGCGTTGGTCTCGCTTTGGGCAACAGACCAGACGATCAATCTGTTTTCCGCGCTGGGAATGCTGGTGCTCTTTGGCGTCGTGAAGAAGAACGCCATTTTGCAAATCGATCACATGAACGGCTTGCGCGCCCGCGGACTGGACCGCGACTCGGCGATTCTTCAGGCCAATCGCGACCGCTTGCGCCCGATTCTCATGACGACCCTCACGTTGATCGCGGGAATGATCCCACTGGCGCTGGGAACGGGACCGGGCGCCGAAGAGCGTCGTGCGACGGCTATCGTGGTCATTGGGGGGCAGGCGCTCTGCCTGTTACTGACACTGCTCGTGACACCGGTCACGTATTCGATCCTGGATGACTGGAGGAAGATGAAGTTCTGGCGCCGGGGTGTGAAGCCGATGGTGCGGGAAGAGCAGTCCGAACCAACTTATTCGCCAGTGGCCAAATGAGCATCCGACCCGCGCGTTCAGCACGACTCCGAATGCGACGGGCGATTGTTTCAACGACGGCGTGCGGCGAGACGGCCATCCGATCGCTGTTCGCGCCGCGCCGATGAATGCAGCGTGAAGCTCTTTATCCGCAGCGCTCTTTCGCCGAGGAAAAGCTCCTTCCAGCAGCGTAGCGGCTCCATGGGGTCTTTACTTATTCGCATAGCTTGCCTCCCTGATTGACCTGCCGTTGAGGCCGGACCGGACGCGCTGTTCGGAGAGGTTGTTCAACTTCTGCGGCCAGTCGATCACGCGCGCCGTGGGCGTGGCCTGAACCAGCGTGAACAGCGTCGCAACTCTTTTATGGGCGTAACGGCATGTCATACTAAGTTTGGTATCGCTCCTTTGCGTAACAGGTTCCGGGCCAGCCGGTGACGACGCGCTTGAATTTCGGAGATCGAGGACAAACCAAGCTCAAGTTTTCTGACAAGAGTTCAATGGGGAATACGTGGCGACAATCCGCAGCCTCGCTTTTGAACACGCGTTGCCGTGTTCCGGGACAGTCGGTTGTCGGCAGGTTGCCGCTAAACTGTAACCGAGAACGCCAACGGGAGCTGGCGGCACGTTAGCTGAAGACGCGCTTCAGATACTCGATGCTTTTTGTGGCAATCGCCTCGGCCCCTTCTTCGAACTTGAACACCTCGACGGATGCATAGCCTTTGTACCCGACTTCCTTCAGGGCAGCGGCAATGGGCGTAAAATCCACGTCGCCGAAGCCGGGGCCTTTGAGGTTCCGATCGTTCGCATGAAAGTAAGCGAAGTGCGGCCAGGACTCGTGGATGATTTGCGGAATCGGTTTTGATTCTGAGCACATGGCCTTCACATCGAGGATAATCTTCATCGCACGGCTGTTGAACTGCTGAATGAAGCGGATGGCGTCCGCGGCGGTATTGATGAAGTTCGTTTCGCTCGGGGCCAGCGGCTCGAAACAAATCGTGATGCCGCGATCCTCAGCCAGCTTCACCGCGTCGCGAAACGTGTTCGTGGCCCATTGCCATGCCTGCTCGAACGTAACGGCCTCCATCACATTGCGCTGTTTGGGCGAGCCGACCACGATGATTTTGCCGCCAAGGTCGCTGCAGAAGTTCACCAGCTCGGAAAAATATTTCGCCGTGCGCGCGCGGACCTCGCCGTCTGGATGGTTCAGATACATCCCTTCCGCCTGCACGAGCACCCAGTGAATACCGGAGATTTCCAGTCCCAGTCCAGCCGCCGTATCGCGGATGCGCCGGCGCTCGGTGGCGGGAATTTCCGTTACGTATTTGGACAGCGTGAATGGCGCGATTTCGATCCCGTCATAACCCGCTTTCTTCGCGAACGCCATGGCGTCGTCGATTTTCCAGTCCTGGAAGATTTCGTTGCAGATGCCGAACTTCATGGGCGCGACGTTCCGAATTCAGCCGCGCTGCCGCAAGCGTGAATTAAGGCTGATACTTTCTCGTTTGTGCGTCGAAACCGTTCCGAATAACTTCTCCGCCGTGGATTTCACGCCCTGGCTGGTCGTGTTCGGTGTGCTCGTGTTCGCCGCTGCGAGCTTCTTCTTCGCGCTCGCGGAATCCTCCCTCTTCACGCTCGGCAAATGGCAGATCGAACAACTTGCCGAACGCGCGCCACAGGAAGGCGCGCTGGTTTCGCGCCTGTTGCAGCAGCCTTCCGAACTGCTCGCGACGATCGTGCTCGGCAATACCGTCGCGAATGCCGCCGTTGTGGCCGTCGGATTGGGCATCACCGTCTGGCGCGGCGGCTCCGTCCCGCTGGCGGTGGGTGGATTGATCATCGTCATCCTTGTGGGCTGTGAAGTGCTGCCAAAGACACTGGCGGTGCGCGCGCCCGAAATGTGGTCGCTGCGGGTCGCGCGGCCCATGTTCTGGCTGCACAGCCTTTCGCGCCCGGTGCAACGCTTCGTCCAGGCGTTGAACAATCTTCTTCTCAAAGGTCTCGCGCGCACCCTGAAACCGCAGACTGCCGCGACGGAGGAGGATTATCGCGAATTGCTCGAACTGGCGGCGCAGCAGGGAACGCTCGCCGTGCGCGAAAAGGAAATCATCTTTGAAATCATCGGCCTCGATCGGAAGACGGCGGCGGACGTGATGACGCCGCGCTCGCAAATGGCTTCCATTCCGGACGACCTGAGCGTGGAGGAAATGATCGCCGCCGCGCGCAAGCTGCGCCACCGCCGATTGCCAATGTACGACGAATCGCCGGACACGATTGTCGGCGTGCTCGATACCAAAGCGCTCTTGCTCAATCCGAGCGTGGATCTCGCGGACGCCATCGAGTTTCCTTCCTTTGTTCCCGAGAGCATGAACCTGCTGAAGCTCTTCGTGGCCTTGCAGCGCCAGCGCCGGGGCATTGCGATGGTGGTCGATGAGTTCGGCGGAACGGCCGGAGTAGTGACGATGGAGGATATTCTCGAGGAAATTGTCGGCGAGATTCGTGACGAAGGCGAAGAAGAACGGCTGGTGATGGAGGAAATTGGCGCAGGCAAGTGGCGCGTGGGCGGCGCCGTGACCGTGCGCGATTTTCGCCGTGAATGTCCCGACATCGGCGACGTGCCGGAAGTGGAAACGATGGGCGGCCTCGTCACGATGTTGCTGGACGTGGTGCCCCACGCCGGCGAGTCCGTGAACTTTCGAGGATTGAAATTGACTGCGGCCCGCGTGGATGATCGCGCGGTTCGCGAAGTCACAGTCGAGCAGTCCGCGAAGCGAGGAGCAGCATCATGAGAGCATCGGGCCCAAAATGAATTCCGCATTCTTCATTTTCATCGCCGCTGGTCTCGCGCTTTCGTTTTTCTTTTCCGGAATGGAAGCAGGTGTGTTCGCGTTGAGCCGCGTACGCATCCGGCGGCTGGTGCGCGGCGGAAGTTCCAACGCCCGCCGGCTTGGCCGCTACCTCGAGCAGCCCGAAGATTTCCTTTGGACGATTCTGGCTGGCAATACGCTGGCGAATTTCGCGGTCGCGAGTCTCGTTGTCATCGGCTCGCGCAACTTCATGCGCGAACATCCGGTGGCCTTTGCGTCAGGCTTCGTTTTCGGCGCGCTGCTCTTCTATGCGCTCTGCGAACTGCTGCCCAAAATGTTGTTCCGCCTTTATCCGAACCGCCTCTGCCTCTTGTTCTCGAGGCCATTCAGTCTCGTGCATTTTGTTTTGCGCCCGGTGGTGGCGTTGCTGCGCTGGATTGCCACGGGATTGCTGCGCTGGACTGGCGGCAGAACATTCGCGGCCCGCCTCTTCGGCACGCGCGAAGAGTTGCGAGTGGTCATGCAGGAATCGGCCCAGGAACTTTCTTCAGAAGAGCGCGGGATGATCAATCGCGTGCTCGATCTGCAAAACCTCACCGTCTCTCACATCCTGGTGCCGATGCCGCGCGCCGCTACCGTCACGACGGATACTCTCGTCGCCGAGGCCATGGTGCTGTGCCGGGAGCGCGGCTTGAGTCGGTTGCCCGTATGGCGAAGTTCCGATCACATCGGGATTCGGCGCATCGAGGGTCTGTTCAATCTCAAATCGTTGCTCTACCGCGCGGATTTAGACCCGCAAAAAAAGGTGGGCGAATACGTGAAGCCGGCGATCTTTGTCGATGCGGACATGCGGTTGCATGAAGCGATGCGCCACTTGCAACGCGCCGGGCAGCGGTTGGCCATCGTTCTGGCGCGCGATGGCCGGGAAATCGGCATCATCAGTTTGCAGGACATTTTGAAGGCGCTTTTTGGCGAGGTGAAGTTGTGAACCTGGACGAACTCATGAGCATCTTCTGGCGATTTGTTGCCATTGCCGTGCTCGTGCTGGTGAACGGCTTCTTCGTCGCCGCGGAATTTGCCCTCGTGAAGATTCGCGACACGCAATTGCGCCCGCTCATCGCTCGCGGGCATCGTCGCGCGCGCATCGCTCGTCACGTTTTGAGCAATCTGGATCGCTCGCTCAGCGCCGCGCAGCTTGGCATCACACTGGCCAGCCTCGCGCTGGGTTGGATCGGCGAACCGCTTTTCGCCAAACTGCTGCATCCGGTGGCCATCGCCTTGAAGATTGAGTCGGAGACCGCGCAACACACGATGGCGTTCATCGTCGGAGTCACGATCATCACCTACCTCCACGTGGTGGTGGGCGAACAGGCACCCAAGTGGATGGCTATTCAAAAGCCGTTGCCTACTTCGCTTTGGATTGCCTGGCCGCTCCAGATGTTCGGCCGCATTACCTATCCGTTCATCTGGGTGCTGAATGCTTCGTCGCTCTGGTTTCTCCGGCAAATCGGGATCGAAACGGCTGGCGAAGGAGAGCACTTGCATTCTGAGGATGAACTGCGTTTGTTGTTTGCCGCGGCGCAAAAACACGATGGCGCCGCCAGCGCCGGCCGCGACATCGTTTTGAATGCATTCGATTTGCGCCGCCGTATCGCGCGGGAGGTAATGCGCCCGCGCCAGCAAATCGTGGGATTGAACACCGAGGATTCGACTCAGCGGTCTCTGGAAATCGCGGAGCACACGCGCTTTTCCCGTTTCCCGCTGCTGGAACATGGCAACCTGGATCGAGCGTTGGGCTTCGTCCACGTGAAGGACTTGTTTGCCGCGCGCAACAAAGCGCAGTTTGTTCGTGAACTGGTCCCCGCCGCCAAAAAAATCGTTTACATTCCCGAAACCGCGCGGCTGGAGCGGTTGCTGCACATCTTCCTCGACCGCAAAGTTCACATGGCGTTCGTCGTGGATGAATACGGCGGCACGGTTGGCCTGGTCACTCTGGAGAATGTCATCGAAGAAATCGTCGGCCAGATTCAGGACGAGTTCGATCAGGAAACGCCGTTGCTCGTGAAGAAGGACGAGAATACGTGGTCGTTGGATGGCGCGCTGCCGTTGCACGATCTCGGCGATGTCGTCGGCGAGCCACTGGCGGAAGAGGGCGTGACGACGGCCAGCGGCTGGGTGACGCACCGGCTCGGCGGCTTTCCTAAAATTGGCGACGTCGTCCGCGTCGGGTTGCATGAATTGCGTGTCGAGGAAATGGATGGCGCTCGCGTCGCGAGGCTGTCCTTGCGGAAGACCGCCGAGCCAACAATCAGTCATCAGTAAATCCAGCGATCCGTAAAACAGCCGGACGATCCGCGCGCGACACGGATTGCCGCGCCACTGATGGCTGATTACCTGTTCTCTAACGTAACCACACTGCTGTGTCGCCCGTCGTTAACTGCGTGAAACGACGCATGTACATCTGGGGTTCATTGCTGGTTGCAATCCTGCTTGCCTGGATTGGCTCCAAAGTTTACCAGGCCAATCGGAATCTGGTGACGTTGAACGTGCGCGACGCCGAGGTGCGCGACGTGGTGCGCAAGATCGAATGGCAGACGTGGGAAACGATTGTCGTGAACAAGGATGTGAAGGGCAAAGTGACTTTGAACGTCCGGCGAATGCCGCTTGAAGAAGTCCTGAGTATTATTTCTGACCAAACCTCGTCTCGTTCCCTCGCGCTCTATCCGATTTATTCCAAGGGCAAATCGATCGTGAACCTACGCAAGTTCGTGCGAGGTGATCTGGAACGCGATGCCGCCGGATGGACGAATTTTACGCGCCGCGGCTTCGGTGGGCCGGGTGGGCCTGGAGGTCGGGGCGGACCAGGCGGATTCGGTGGCGGGGGCCCCGGCGGGTTCGGCGGTTTTCCCGGCGGCTTTGCTGATACCGTGCGTGGCCAGAACAGTCTCGTGACGTTGAACGTGACCAGCAAAGATCTCGGCTTTGCCGCGCAGGCACTATCGCGATTTGCGCGCGCGCAGGTTGTGCCGGAAGACGGAGCGAATGCGATTGTCAGTGTTTCGTTGCATGGTGTGCCGTTCAGAGACGCTGTGGCCAAGGTCGCCAAAGTGGCTGGAATGAAGTCCGACGTTTTTTACGCTCTCCAGGCGCAGCCGGACTTCGGAAGAGATAACGATGATGATCGTGATCGCCGGCGCGATTTTGCGCGCGGAGATGGCGAGGATGTCGAAGGACGCCGGCGCTTCTCCCGCGAGGAGCGCAATAGCGAAACAAACCGCGAGGCGCGCGCCGAACAATGGGCGGCCATGCGCCAGCGCGAAGAAGAAATTACGCTCGCCACGATGACTCCCGAGGAACAGGCAAAGATGAAAGAGGAGCAGCAAAAGATAGAAGAGATTCGGAATCTTCCTCCCGAAGAGCAGCGTCAGCGGTTCGAGCAGATGCGAAATGATCCGCAGATGCGCCAGCGGATGGAAAGCCGCATGAACAGCAATTTCAAGAACACCACACCGGATCAAAAAGTCGAATCTGCCCGGCGCAGGGCGGAAATGCGCGCCCGCCGAGAGCAACAACAGCAGTCAGGCCGGCGATGAGGTCTCCGTTTCACAAAAATCGTTTTGCATTCACCCTGATTGAACTTCTGGTGGTGATCGCGATCATCGCCATTCTGGCGTCAATGCTTTTGCCCGCGCTCGCCCGCGCGAAAACCAAATCGCTGGAGGTCAAGTGCATCAGCAACCTCAAACAACTCGGTATCGCGGTTGTTACCTGGGGTGACGATCATGAAGGGAAGTTTCCATCGGCTGAATTGAGGCCCACCAATCCTGTATTTCCTCCGCCTAATAACAAACCCCGCATCTGCGATGTGCTCGGCGAGGAACTCGGATACAACACCAACGCCCTGCCGCAACAGAATACCGTGTTCCGCTGTCCGCAGGACAACCTGGACTATTTCCGGAATGAAGGATCCAGCTACGGGTGGAACTATGACATCAACGGTCTTCCGATGGAGAATCCCGCCACCTCAAGCTTCCGAGGATTCGGAGGACGCACCGGGATCCGCAACCTTGAGCGGGTCAGAGTGCTGTTCGATTACGAAGCGTTCCATCTTCGCAATGGAACGAACAGCGCACGCCTGAACATTCTGTATGCGGACGGTCATGCTACATCGATCTAGTTGAGGCCCCACTCGACCGCCAGTTTTCACTGCGCTTTCACCCGGAAGAACCGGTTCGTCGTCGCGCCCGTGGCATTCGTTACCGACTTCTTCGTGCCGTCGCCTGCGTTCGTTTGCAGCGGTGTCCACGCCAGGTTGGTCGCCAGCACGTTCTGGTATTCGGTGACGTAGTTCTGCCCGGCTGCGGTGTTGAACGAGAACACAACGTTGTTGTTCACCCGCAGAATGTCCACGATCCGCAGCGGCGCGGTCTGCTGACAACACGTATAGCCCTCGCTGACTGAAACCGTATCCACATACCAACCTGTTTGGCCGATGCTTGAATCGCTCCCCAGCCGCCAGCGAAGACGGACGTTCTGGCCGGCGGCGGTCACGGGCAGATTCACAACCGTGGTGACGAATCCGCCGGAGTTGCCTGTCCATGCTTCCCTGTCGGCAAGCGGGTTCTCGAAGTCCGGGTCAATAAAGTCATCGTATCCACCCGAGGCGAAACTGCCGCCGGCGTCGATGATGTCGTTGAACGGCCCGTTATTGTAAGAGACTTCCAGCACTCCGCCATCAAAGCCTTCTTCCATGTCGTAACTGTGCGCAAACGCGAGTTGCGCGACGGTGGTGGTGATAGGAATGACGGGAGACGTCAATGTCGCATCGCTGACGTCGATCGGGTTCGGAGCGAACACTGAGTTTGGCGGCGTGTGCGAAGAGGCGGAGGCAACCGTGCGCCATCCAGTCGAGCCAGACGCCGCATTCACCCAGCTTGGGGGCAAGGCCGGGACCGAAACTGTGTCAAAGTTCTGCGCGAAAGCCGCCACCGGCTTGCCCATGCGAAAGATAAAACTAACCGTGCCGAGATCATTCGTGCCGTCCTGCAATCGCAGCGTGGGCGAGATGGCGCCGCCGCACGCGCCCGTGGCGACAAATGAAAAATTCCTGCTGACGGCGGATCCGCCCGCGATCACGAGTCCGTAAGACTGCGTAATGGAAGACGTAACGCCGTTCGTGGCGACAAGTGTCGCGACGAGGTCCAGCGCATTCGACACGCCGACGTTTCGCAATGAAAAGGCAACGGTCACGGTCTCGCCGGGATCGATGACGCCATTCGTCGGCGTGCAACTCTCCGAAATAAGCGCCGAGCCGGCCACGGTAATCAATGGCCTCGCGTTTGGATCGCTGCCCGGCACGCTGGTGACCGCCGTGTTCGCTGGGTCAAGCCAGTCACGCAACCGGCTGCTGGCCGTGTTCCCGCTCCATGCGACTGAAAATTTTCCATAACAGTCGGGATCATTCGGCGTGGAGCACGCGGAGTCGCCGCCGGAAAGGAAACCGACGAGGAGGTGCGTATTTGGGTTCCAGATCCCCGATCCCGAAGAACCAGGTTCCGTCACGCCTGAATTCCACGTGACCTCCCAATGCGTTGAGTTGCCGTTGCCGATGCAACTGTCCACCGTCAGAAGCGTGCTGTTGGCAAAACTGATCGACTTTTCGTCGCCGTTGGGATGATGGATTCCGACTGCGCCCGGTGACGCCGCATTCGTGCGGTCCCAGCCTGAATAATAAACGTTGAAACTCGTATCAGGCACCTCATCGAGTTCAATCAAAGTGAAGTCCACGTCCGCCCGGGTCGCGCGAAACGTGGCGCCGCTCTGGTTTTGGGCGAGCGAGCCGCCGTCGTGCTGGCCACAGGTGGGCGACTGAAAGTTCCAATACACCACCACGGAGGCGGCGTTGCCGGAATTGATGCCGCAATGATCCGCAGTGAGAAAATAAGGCCTGAAGTCATTGCTCACGTTGTTGATTAACGTGCCCGTGCACAAGCTGCTGCCGCTGATCGTGTAACGCGCCACGCTGCGAATCTCGTTCCGCCATGGATCGGCCGAGGGACAGATTACGTCGATGTTGCACGAGCCTGCTTTCGCGATGCTCAAGTCTTTTTGCCGGTGAAACATGTCGCGATAGCCGCGGTTGACCCGGGACAGGACCAGTTGCGGTTCGCGGACTGCGTTCGCCGGCACGAACAATTCGATCACCGCGCGGCTGCCCGGCAGCACAGGCGTCCAAAGCTGTCCGTGCAGCTTGTTGTCACGCGCGTTGTACGGGCCTTGGACGTAATCTTCGTCCTCGCTATAAACGTGAAGCGTGGCGCCATCGGGCAGCGAGCAGTCGCTGAAGCCAAAATTCAAGTCCGTCGCCCCGTCCGAGCGGACGCGCAATCGCCACAGCCGCCCGCCGCGCACCTGTTCCCACGAGCCGTGGGTCGCAGGCGTGATGTGAACCGTTTCGGGAACCGCGAAACGCAGCGGCGCGGTGACACCGACTCTGGCATCGGCATTCAGCTCAGCGCGTTTGTCCGTCGCAGGCATGACGAGTTGTTGCACAGTGGCCAGGTCGTTGACCTTTTGCTCGCGGCTTGGCGGCGGTGTTCCTTGCCGGGCGAAACCATTGAAAGTGGTGAAAAAAATGGCGCAGGATAGACTGGCGCCAAACAGAAACATCTTCATGAGGTGAGAGAAGTTTGCCTCAGCTTTTTCGTTGGGCAAGCGCAGAATGGAATGCAGGGATGCACGGGCCTTTCAGCCCGCCGTTACGCTGGCGCTAAACGCGATTTGCCCTTCGGAGATTTCGAACCATCATCGGCCGGAACTTGATCGCGGAAACTTCGCCAGTAGCGAAGCGGCAGCGAGCCAAGACCGATCAGGAGCAACTGGCTGATGACGAATCCAGTCAGCCACCAGAACGCCTTGCCCATGAAGCCGTAGGAGTGCAAGCCGACGCCCAGCATGTTCACGCCGAACCACGACCACGCGGTCACGACGTTGCCGACGATGGCGAGGTTCATGATGCCGCGCTCGCGCACAAGTCCACCCATGCGCGCGTGCAGGATGAGCGCGTTCCAGAGCACGATGATGAGCGC
>JGI10216J12902_102189391_pt1 | contig 11882 bp, 10 predicted proteins | sample KanNatreferecore_FD_12902 | JGI IMG/M metagenome (IMG submission 12902)
GCCAGCGCGGGCGCGGCGAGTGTCCCCGCAAGCAAGCCGGCCGCGCGCCAGGTGAGGCGACGGAGTGAAGCAGTCATTCGGTAACCCCTCGGTAGAGAAACGACGCGGCCCGCTGCGAACCGGCCAACCGCCCGGGCGGCTGGCCCTTGTGCTCGCAGTCGAGCCCTATCGTCTTAGTCTAGCGAGGGAAGGGCGGCCTGTGATCTACCTCACTCGGCTTGAAGGCTCACCCGGTCGAGCCGCGGGGCGAGGAGATGGAACAGCAGCAGGGCGATGGGATAAGCGGCCGCGGCGATGAGGAAGATGCCGCTGTAGCTGCCGGTGTACTGGTGGTAGTAGCCCACGAACGGCATGAAGAGCATCGCCATCCCCGACCCACCGAACTGCCCCATGCCGACCACGGTGCCCACGGCCTCGGAGGGGAACATGTCGCTGGTCGTCGTGAACAGGTTGGCGGACCACCACTGGTGCATCGCCAGCGCCAGGCTGACCAGCACGATCACCAGCGGCAGGCTGTGGATGAAGGCCGCCAGCGCGACGAGCGGGATGGAAAACGCGGCCACGGCCATCGTCGTCTTGCGCGCCCGGTTCACCGGCCAGCCGCGCGAGATCAGGTAACTGCTCAGCCACCCGCCCCCGATGCTGCCGGCATCCGCCGCCAGGTACGGAATCCATACCACGGAGGCCATCTGCGCCGGGCTCAGGTGATGGACGTCGCCCAGGAACTTTGGGAACCAGAACAGGTAGAACGCCCAGATCGGGTCGCTGAACGCCTTGCCGAGAATGAACGCCCATGCCCGACGCTCCCCGAGAAGCTGTTTCCACGGAATCCGGCCGAGCGTCTCTCGCGGCGGCCCGTCCTGCGTGATCCACCTGCGCTCCTCCGCCGACAGCGTGGGGTGGTTCAGCACGGGCCGGTAGATGATCCACCACGCAATCGCCCAGAAGAAGCCCAGCGCGCCCGTGAACAGGAACGCCCCCTGCCACCCCTGCCAGCCGATCGCGTGCCAGCCGGGCCAGGCGATGATCCACGCGAGGATGAAGGGCGCCACCATCGCCCCGATGTTTGAGCCTCCGTTGAAGAGCCCGGTGGCCGTGCAGCGCTCCCGCTGCGGGAACCACTCCGCGATCGTCTTGATGGCCCCCGGCCAGTTGCCGGCCTCGCCGATTCCGAGCTGCAGGCGCCAGAACCCGAAGCCGAACGCGCTCCGCGCCAGGGCATGCCCCATCGCCGCGAAAGACCACCAGACCACCGCCACCGTGTAGCCCAGGCGGGTCCCGATGCGGTCCATGATCCCGCCCCACGCCACGTTTCCGGTCGCGTAGGAGAGCTGGAATGCGAATACGATCCAGCCGTAGTCCGGGTCGCTCCAGCCGAACTGGTCCTGGAGCGGCTTTGCCAGAAAGCTCAGCGCGAAACGGTCGACGTAGTTGATGACCGTCGCCAGGAACAGCAGCCCGCAGATCACCCAGCGCAGCCGGAACCCGTGTGGGTACTCGACTTTCGGGGGCACGTCACCGGGGGCCGGCCGAGGGGGCGCGATAAGCATTGTAGGGCGTTTGCGCTGGGCGCTGAGGGTTCGGAGGAAACCTGCACCAGGTTCGGCTCGCACCCGCACCGCTCCTTGCCGGTCTCAGTTGCTCCAATTTGGTCAGGCCGCGCCCATCGTGCTCCGGGCCACGCGGGTGGCCTGCGCGACCGCGGTCACGCCGCCGGGACCATAGGATTTCGCCGGCATGGCGGCGAAGAGTCGCCGGCAGCCTGCTGTACGGACGATGACGCCCCCAGAGACGGAGGGCTATTGATTCTCAGATGAACGACACCACAGGAATGAACCGCCCGGCCCCGGAGCCGGTCCTCTACGAGCAGTCCGTCCCCGGCCGGGTCGGCTACGCGCTGCCCGCGATGGACGTGCCGGAGCGGGAGCTCTCCGCGCTCTTGCCGGGTGTGCCTACGCGCCGGGCGGTCCCGCTTCCGGAGGCCGGGGAGCTTCAGGTCATCCGGCATTTCCTGCGGCTGAGCCACCGAAACCACTCCATCGACACGGGCTTCTATCCGCTGGGCTCGTGCACGATGAAGTACAACCCCAAGATCAACGAGGAGGTGGTCGCCTACCCGGGGATCGCCGAGTGCCACCCGTACCAACCGGAGGAGACGGTCCAGGGCGAGCTGGCCCTCATGTGGGCGCTGGAGCGGCTGCTGTGCGAGATCGGCGGGATGGACCGCGCCACGCTGCAGCCCGCGGCGGGGGCGGCAGGCGAGTTCACGGGCCTCCTGATCATCCGCGCGTACCACCTCCAGCGGGGGGACACGCAGCGAGACACCATCATCGTTCCGGACTCCGCCCACGGGACCAACCCCGCGACCGCCGCCCGCTGCGGCTTCAAGATCCTCCCCGTGCCCTCCGACGAGCGCGGCCGCGTGGACCTGGCGGCCCTGAAAGCGGAGGTGGGAGAGCGTACCGCCGGGATCATGCTCACGAACCCGAACACGCTCGGGCTCTTCGAGGATGAGATCCGGGAGATCGCGGAGGCGGTGCACGGCGCGGGTGGGCTGCTTTACATGGACGGCGCCAACATGAACGCCATCCTGGGCATCACCCGGCCCGGGGACATGGGCTTCGACGTGATGCACTTCAACCTGCACAAGACGATGTCCACGCCCCACGGCGGCGGCGGCCCAGGCTCCGGCCCGGTGGCGGTGAAGGGCTTCCTGACCGAGTTTCTCCCCACGCCCACGGTCATCCGCGAGCAGGATCGGTACCGGTTGGAATACGACCTCCCGCACAGCATCGGCAAGGTCCACGGCTTCTACGGCAACTTCGGCATCGCGGCGCGGGCATACGCCTACATCCGGTCCCAGGGCCGGGACGGGCTGCGGAGCGTCAGCGAGACCGCGGTGCTCAACGCGAACTACCTCTCCTCGATGCTCGATGAGAATTACACCTTTCCCCACGGCACCCGCTGCATGCACGAATTCGTGCTCTCCGCGGACCGGCAGAAGGCGCTCGGCGGCTCCGCGCTGGACGTGGCGAAGCGGCTGATGGACTTCGGCTTCTACCCGCCCACGATCTACTTCCCGCTGATCGTCCCCGAAGCCATGATGATCGAGCCCACGGAGACGGAGACCCCGGAGACCCTTCGCGACTTCGCGGCGGCGATGAACCAGATCGCGGAGGAGGCGCGCACCCAGCTCGAGCTGTTGAAGTCCGCGCCGCACGCTACTCCGGTGGGTCGCCTGAACGAGACCGCGGCCGCGCGGAACCCCGTCCTCGCTTTCAACTGCTGCGCGCCGGAGGAGGGGGGCCCGGAATGATCGTCGGGGTCCCGAAAGAGGTGAAGACGGACGAGTACCGCGTGGCCCTGGTCCCCGCGGGCGCGGAGGTGCTGGCGAAGAGCGGGCACACCGTCCTCGTGGAGGCCGGCGCCGGGCTGGGCACCGGGATCTCGGACTCTGAGTACGAGGATCACGGTGCGCAGATCGGCGGCTCAGCGGCCGAGGTGTGGCAGCGCAGCGAGTTGATCGTGAAGGTGAAGGAGCCGCTGGAGGAGGAATTCGGGCTCATCCGTCCCGGCCAGGTGATCTTCACTTACTTCCACCTCGCCGCGGAGGAGGGCCTCACCCGCGCCCTGCTGGAGCGTAAGGCCGTGTGCATCGCCTACGAGACGATCCAGGAGGACGACGGCACCCTTCCGCTGCTCACGCCGATGAGCGAGGTCGCCGGCCGCATGGCCATCCAGGAGGGCGCGAAGTACCTGGAGCGGCCCCAGGAGGGGCGCGGCATCCTGCTGTCCGGCGTCCCCGGCGTCCCCCCGGCGAACATCGTCATCTTCGGGGGCGGCGTGGTCGGTCTGAACGCGGCCAAGATCGCGGCGGGCATCGGGGCGCTGGTGACGATCCTCGACGTCAACGTGGAGCGCCTGCGCTACCTGGACGACGTGATGCCGCAGAACGTCTTCACCCTCTACTCCAACGCCTTCAACATCCGCAAGATGCTCCGGGAAGCGGACCTGCTCATCGGCGCCGTCCTCATCCGCGGGGACCGCGCCCCGGTCCTGGTCACGCGGGAGATGCTGGCGCTCATGAAGCCGCGCGCCGTGATCGTGGACGTCGCCGTCGACCAGGGCGGCTGCGTGGAGACGATCCGGCCGACGACGCACAGCAAGCCGATCTACATCATCGACGACATCGTCCATTACGGCGTGACGAACATGCCCGGCGCCGTCGCCGGCACCAGCACCTACGCCCTCACCAACGTGACGCTCCCCTACCTGCGCCAGCTTGCGGACAAAGGCTGGAAGCAGGCCCTACGCGACTCACCCGCCCTCTGTCACGGTCTGAACCTGGCGGAGGGGAACGTGACCTTCGAGCCAGTTGCAGAGTTGTTTAGCCTGCCCTTCACCCCGCCCTCGGCGGTTCTGGCAGCCTAGTCGACCCGTATGGAGTTGGCACGCCCGTTCAGCGACCGGCAGGATAGATCAGATATCCGCGCCGGCCCGTCTGCACCGCCAGCAGGTGGCCCGTCGCCACGGTAACGTAGAGCGTGCGGAGGTCCGGGCCTCCCCACGTGCAGTTGGTCGGACGGTCGAACGGCACGGGGTGGGTCTCCAGCACGCGCCCGTTGGGAGCGAAGACGTAGATCATCGGACCGGGACCGCTCTGCTGCCAGCCGGCGGTGGCGATGATGTTCCCTTCGTCGTCCAGGCACATCCCGTCGATCCCGCGGTGCGGGTAGAAGTTGTGGAGCACGGAGTGCTCGCCCAGGGTGCCGTCCGGCCGGATGGTATAGGCGCGCAGCTCCCGCTTGCGGTCCACGCCGTACTCGCTCTGCGCCACGTAGAGCGTCTCCTGGTCTTCCGAGATCAAGAGGCCGTTGGGGCGGGTGGTGTCGAAGGTCATGCGCTGGATCGACCAGCTCCCGTCCGCCCGCTCCTGGCAGCGGAATACGGACTCGTGGTCCAGCTCCATGTCGCTCCGGACGTCGCCGTACCGGGGGTCCGTGAACCAGAGGCGGCCCTCCTGGTCGAAGGCCAGGTCGTTGGGGCTGTTCAGCCGTTTGCCTTCGAAACGGTCCGCAACCACGGTCACCGAGGCGTCCGGCTCGTACCGCACGACGCGGCGGCCCTCGCCCTCCCCCGTCCCGCCCTGGCACCCGTAGAGCCGGCCGCGGGCGTCGAACATCAGGCCGTTGCCCTCGTGCGTGCCCTCGCGGTACACCGAGGTGGCCCGGGTGTGCGGGTCGTACCGCAGGATCCGGCTGCTGGGGATGTCGGAGAAAAAGAGCGCCTGACCCGCCCAGGCAGGTCCCTCCGTAAACCCGACCGGTCCCGCGGCGATCTCAAAGCTCCACGACATATGGCGGCTCTCCCCCATGTCTCCCACTCTCCCACTCCCCCATTCTCCCATTCGCGTCCATCAGAATCGTCCTGACTCACTATTAGATCGACAGCTGGTCCGTCTTGGCCGCCATCACGAAGTCGTTCCGGTGGAGGCCGCGGATCTTGTGGGTCCACCAGGAGACGGTGACCCGGCCCCACTCGGTCAGGAGGGCGGGATGGTGCCCCTCCGCCTCGGCGAGCTCTCCCACCCGGACGGTGAATGCCAGCGCCTGCCCGAAGTCGGGGAAAGGGAACACTCGCTCGAGACGCGGGATTCCGTCCCGCTCCGTCATCTCCCAATCCGGGATCTGCGGCTTCAGCTCGGCGATCTCCGCCTCCGTCACCCGCGGCGCATCCCGCCGGCAGGCGACACACTTTTCGGACGTCAGGCTTGGCATAGGCTGCTCAGAGAAGAAGGTCGAAGAAGGACGCCGGAGCGACCGGAGAACACAGTATCTCGGCCGGGTTGACGGGTTCAATGTTCGGCCTCCCGGCCCGCGTCCCTGCCCCGAACGGAACGCCTACCGATGCGCGCTCTCTTCCTCGTTCTGGACACCGTCCGCCGCGACTACCTGGAGGCCTACGGCAGCACGTGGGTCCGGACCCCCAACCTCGCGAAGCTGGCGCGGCACGGCGTTACCTTCGAGAACCACTGGGTCGGGTCGCTGCCGTGCATGCCGGCGCGGCGGGAGTTCATGACCGGCCGCTACAACTTCCTGTTCCGCGGCTGGGGGCCGATCGAGCCGTACGACGACGTCCTTCCCCATGAGCTGCGGAAGGCCGGCGTCTTCACCCACCTGCTGACGGACCACGACCACTACTTCGAGCTGGGCGGCGAGAACTACCACACGGCCTTCGATACCTGGGAGTTCTTCCGCGGGCAGGAGCACGACCCCTGGGCCTCGGTCATTGACCGCGCCGCGCTGCCGGAACACCTGGGGCGCCTCTCCGAGCAGAACTGGCGTAACCGCGCCCTCCAGCAGCGTGAGGAGGAGTTCTCCGGTCCGCGCACTGCCGCCGCCGCCGTGGACTGGCTGCAGGTCAACGGAAGGGCGGACGGCTGGTTCCTGCAGGTGGAGCTGTTCGACCCGCACGAGCCGTTCTATTGCACGGACGAGTACCGCGAGATGTACGGCGACGACTGGGACGGCCCCCTCTTCGATTGGCCGGACTACAACGTCGTCCGGGAAGACCCGCGCGCCGTGGAGCACGTCCGCAAGTGCTACGCCGGCCTGCTCACGATGACGGACCACTGGTGCGGCAAAGTGCTGGCGAAGCTGGAAGAGCTGGGGATCTGGGACGATACGCTCGTCGTGTTCACCACGGACCACGGCACGATGCTGGCCGAGCACGACTACTGGATGAAGAACTACATGCCGCTCTACAACGAGATCGTCCGCATCCCGTTGATCGCGAAACTTCCCGGTCGAGCTCCCCCCGGAGTCGGGGGGCCGGGGGGGCCTCGCTGCGCGGCGCTCACCCAGACCAACGACCTGATGCCGACCTTCCTCGAAGCGTTCGGCTGCCCCCTCCCGCCGCACGTCCACGGCCGCTCGCTCTTCCCGGCGTTAGCGGGCGGCAAGCTCCGCGAAGACTGCCTCTTCGGCTACTTCGGGAAGGCGACCAACATCACGGACGGGCGCTACGTCTACTTCCGCAACCCCGTGAACGAGGACGCCGGCCCGCTCTACGCCTACACCGCCATGCCGGTCGCCGGCCTGAACGCCTGGTTCCCGCGCGAGGTCCATGAGCGGATGGAGATGGGCCGCTACTTCGGCCACACTTACAACATGCCGCTCTACCGGATTCCGGCGCCCGGCCAGGTGCCCGTCAACCACGACGGCGAGCCCGCCTACGTGGGCCGGCACCAGCTCTTCGACATCCGGGAAGACCCCGCACAGCTTCGCCCGCTGGACGACCCCGCGCTGGAGCGGCACTTCGCCGGGCGCATCGCCGCCCACCTGCGGGAGTGCGAAGCGCCCGGCGAACAGTTCAGCCGCCTGGGAATAACGCCGCCGCTGTGAAGCGGAATCGACTGGCTACTCCCGGGTCGACCCGATGTTGCAGAACTGGCGGGCGGGCCACTTCGTCAGGCTGTCCCCCTCATCTTCGGGGAAGTGCGCCAGCCGTGTGGTCTGGCTCGCACGGAACCACCGGGCGTGGCCGTCGGCGAACAGCAGGTGAAATCCCTTCATGTGGGGCATGGTGTTGTTCACACCGGCGTTCTGGTAGTTGATCACGTCGTCGCACGTGCCCGGGTTCGGCCGCAGATAGGCGCGCTCGAACACCAGCCCGCGACCGCTCTCACGCATGATGAACAGGTTCGCGGGAGCAGCGATGGCCGCCTCCGCCAGTCCCACCGCATTGAACACGTTGCCGCTCATGTGGTAGCCCATGTGCGGCGGCGCCACGTTCAGGGGCCCGTTCGGGATGTTGGAGGGGCAAAGCCAGATGCCTTTGTTCTTGGTGTACGGGAAGTGCCGGTTGTAGTAATTGAAACCGTGCCCGTTGGGCTTCTCTTCGATGAGCATGCCGTTGACAGTCGGGTCCCCGGTGGGACAGGCGTTGAAGTTTACGCCGTTGCATGACTGTGAAGCGAACATCCCATCGTAGTCCTGCACGTACATCATCACCGCGATGCCGATCTGCTTGTTGTTCGAGAGGCACGTGGCTGCGCGCGCCTTCTCACGAGCCTGGGCGAACACCGGGAACAGGATGGCGGCCAGGATGGCGATGATGGCGATGACGACGAGTAGCTCGATCAGCGTAAACCCGGATCTCCTCGAGACCATTGCGTTCTCCTTCGTTGTTGAGAGATGATGACAGCTCACTCCCTACTTCGCCGGGCGTCTACCACGTTCCTGCAACAGACCGGCGGGAGTCTCACCACAGAGTTCACGATGGCGCTCATCCCTCATCCCTCATCCCTCATCCCTCATCCGACGTTGCCCGCGCCCGCCTCGCATGGCATAGTCTCTTCGTGACCGACGAGACCATCCGCGAAGTCCTCCGCGACCTCACCGACGAGGAGCGCGAGTCCATCCTCTCCCTGGGCCAGCCCATCCGTGCGGTGGCGGGGGAGACGATCATCGAAGAAGACGCGGCCGGCGGCGGGTTCTACCTGGTGCAGTCCGGCCGGGTGGAGGTGCTGCGGCACGGCGAGCGGGTCGCGGAGCTGCAGGCCGGAGCCGTCATCGGGGAGATGGCGCTCTTCAACGAGAACGTGCGCACCAGCGAGGTCCGCGCGCTGGAGCCGTGCCGGCTGCTGTTCATCCCCGCCCCCGCGTTCAGCCGGCTGGTGCTGCAGCAGGACCCCGCCGCCGTCAAGGTGATGCAGGCCCTCGGACAGCTGATGGTACGGCGCCTGGCGGACCGCGACCGGGCCCTGATGGAGCGCGCGGCGCCGGATGATCCCCAGCTCCGGGCGGCGCTGGACGAGTTCACCGAGATGCGGGAGCGGCTGGTCTCGGACTGGGCGCTCAAGTATCACTGCATCGGCAAGCCCGGGAAGATCATGACGGTGCCCTCGAAGCCCGTGGGCACGCCGGCGGACCTCTCGGTGGCCTACTCTCCCGGGGTGGCGGAGCCGTGCTTGGCGATCCGGGACAACCCGGAGGCGGTCTACGATTACACCTCCCGCGGCCACCTGGTCGGAGTGGTGAGCAACGGGACGGCGGTGCTGGGGCTGGGGAACATCGGCCCGCTGGCCGCCAAGCCGGTGATGGAGGGGAAGGCGGTCCTGTTCAAGCGCTTCGCGGACCTGGACGCGTACGACCTCGAGATCAACGAGCCGGACACGCAGCGGTTCATCGACGTGGTGTGCGCTCTGGAGCCGACCTTCGGCGGGATCAACCTTGAGGACATCCGGGCGCCGGAGTGCTTCCACATCGAAGCGGAGTGCCGCCGCCGGATGGCGATCCCCGTCTTCCACGACGACCAGCACGGCACCGCCATCATCGCCGGCGCGGCGCTGCTCAACGCGCTGGACCTGGTGGAGAAGCGGATCGAGGACGTGCGGGTCGTCTTCTCCGGGGCCGGGGCGGCGGGTTTCGCGTGCGCGAAGTTCTTTCTCCGCCTGGGCGTGCGCCGGGAGAACCTGGTGCTCACGGACATCCGGGGCGTGGTCTTCCAGGGCCGCGGGGACGGCAACTACCTGGAAGAGCTGGCCGCGGATACCGCCGCGCGCACGCTCGCCGAGGCGCTGCTGGGCGCGGACGTGTTCGTCGGCGTCTCCGCCCCGGACGTCCTCCAGCCGCAGATGCTGCTCTCGATGAACCGCGACCCGATCGTTTTCGCCCTGGCCAACCCGGACCCCGAGATCGAGTACCACCTGGCGAAGGAGACGCGGCACGACGTGATCCTCGCCACCGGGCGCAGCGACTACCCGAACCAGGTGAACAACGTGCTGGCTTTCCCTTACATCTTCCGGGGCGCCCTGGACGTGCGCGCCCGCGAGGTCAACGACGGGATGAAGCTCGCGGCCACCCGCGCCCTCGCGCGCCTCGCGAAGACCATGGAGAAGCAGGATGGGTCGAAGGGCTTCGGGCGCGAGGCGCTGATCCCGAAGCCGTTCGACCCCCGGCTGCTGACCGAAGTCCCGCCCGCCGTGGCGGAGGCGGCCCTGGAGACCGGGGCCGCCCGCCTGCGGCTGGATCTGAACGAATACCGGGAGCGGCTCCGCCGCCTCGCGGGTAACTAGCCGACGCCGAGCAGCTCCACGTCGAAGACCAGGGTGGCTCCCGGGGGAATGTCCGGCGGAAAGCCGGACGCCCCGTAACCCATCTCGGCGGGGATGATCAGCTGGCGCTTCTCGCCGACTTTCATCCCCGCGACGCCCTCGTCCCAGCCCTTGATCACGCGCCCGACGCCGAGGGGGAACTCGAAGGGCCTTCCGCTGTCGACGGAGCTGTCGAACTTCTTCCCTCCGTCCTTCAGCCAGCCGGTGTAGTGAACGGTCACTCCCTTGCCGGCCGTCGCGGTCATCCCGTCTCCGGGTTTGATCACCGCGTATCGAAGACCGCTGGGCAGCCTCTTGAACTTGGAAGGATCGATCTTCGTGGGCGCGGCGGTCGAGGTCGTGGCCGGCTCGCCTGCGGGGGCTTTCGCGTCCGCCGGTTTCGCCTCGTCCGCATGTCCCTCGCCCGGCGCATGGCCGTGCCCGTCATCGGCGGAGTGTGCCTGCGCGCCGGGCGTATTGGCCACGGGCGCGCCCTCCGGATTGTGCGCCGCGCCGCCCGCCGGAGGTGTCTCTTCACGGGGCGTGCAGCCGGCCGCCCATAGGAGGGCGGCGGCGATCACGACGTACGGGGTCCATCGCATCGGTTTCTTTCTCCTTACGCTAGTCTTCGGCGCCCAGGAGCTGCACCTCGAAGATGAGGGTGGCTCCGGGCGGGATGGCGTTCCCTGCCCCGCGGTCGCCGTAGCCCAGGTCCGCGGGGATGATGAGCTGGCGCTTCTCGCCGATCTTCATCCCTTCCACGCCCTCGTCCCAGCCCTTGATGACGCGTCGCCCGCCGAGCGGGAACTGGAACGGCTGGCCCCGGTCAACGGAGCTGTCGAACTTCTTGCCGTTCTCCAGCCAGCCCGTGTAGTGGACCTTGACGTTCTGGCCCTTCTTCGCCTCGGCGCCGTCGCCGGGTTTCAGGATGGCGTACTTCAGGCCGCTGGGGTTGGTCTTGATCGCGCTCTGCTCCACCTTGGTGGGCTTGTCGCTGGGCTTGAACAGGTCTCCGAGTTTCACGAGCTCTACCTCGAACGTCAACGTTGCCTTGGGGGGGATCGGGCCGTTGGGGGTGCCCTCGTCGCCGTAGCCGATCTTGGGCGGGATGATGAGCTGGCGCTTCTCGCCGGCTTTCATGCCGATGACGCCCTCATCGAAGCCGGCGATGACGAGCCCCCGGCCGGCCAGGAACTCCAGCGGCTTCTTTCCGACCGAGCTGTCGAACTGCTTGCCGTCCTCCAGCCAGCCGGTGTAGTGGACCGACACCTGGTGGTCCTTCTCGGCGGCCGGTCCCTTGCCTTCTTTCAGGACGGCGTACTTCAGGCCGCTGGCCGTGGTCTTCACGTCCTTGGCCGCGACTTTGGCCGGCCCGTCCGCCCCGGCCATCCCCGCCGCCAGAAGCGCCGCGCCGATCAGCGGCCAGCGCAGAGTTCTCAACATCATTACGTCCTCGCGCCGTCCCGCCTCGGCAGGCCGCACGCACGTCGAGAGGGCAGAACTCCCTCCGGCAATCATACCCAACTCGCCGGATAGAGTAAGAGTAACCGGGGCGGCGTTGGGCGTTGGGCGTTGGGCATTGGGGCCCGTGAGAGGACGGATGGGTGATGAAAGCAATCCGAGTACGCGAGTTCGGCGGGCCGGACGTGATGCGGCTGGAGGAATTGCCGAACCCCCAGCCGGGGCCGGGGCAGGCGCTGGTCCGGATCCGCGCGGCCGGTGTGAACCCCGTCGATACCTACATCCGCTCGGGCGCCTACGCGCGGAAGCCGGAGCTGCCGTGGAT
>JGI10216J12902_103007625_pt1 | contig 11880 bp, 14 predicted proteins | sample KanNatreferecore_FD_12902 | JGI IMG/M metagenome (IMG submission 12902)
AAGGAAATTTGTGATACTGCCAAGGATGCGGAAGCAATAGTAGCGTTATCTGCCGAAAGCAGAGAAAAAGTAGACAAGATGATAAGCAAGGTGACAGAAGCAGGAGGTAAGGAATCGAGAAAGCCGCAAGACTATGGATGGATGTACGGACGCGGGTTTCAGGACATTGATGGACACCTGTGGGAGATATTTTACATGGACGAAAGTGCAGCGAAAAAAGAATAAAAACGCGCTCATAGCGCGGACGCTGTCAACGCCGCGTTCATTCAGTGGTGAAAGGAATGTAACGTGTCGCTGGCTGACAGCGCGGATTTCTGTATTTTTCCGAGTTTGCTCTCAGAATTACTTTTTAAATAGACACTTCTTGCTCATAAAGCCTGGCTCTGCACCATGCTTAAATAAATCGTCGTCGGCAAGTATCTATGAGTTCGAACGACATCACGTCTCTGCTCTCTATGCCCATAGAGCATTTCATCAACATGAACGTAGCTATAATGGAAGGCGACAAGTACATAGACCAGGCGCTTGAGATGATGAAGGAAAAAGGCGTCAGGAGTGTGCTCGTGTCACATCAGGGCGAGGTCATGGGCATCCTGAGCAAGACCGACATTCTCTTCAAGGTAATGTCGCAGGGCCGCAACCCCGGCAAGGTGAGGCTGCGCGAGGTGATGACAAGCCCGGTGCTTGCGGTAGATCCAAAGAGCACCGTCCAGGACACGCTTGCCATGATGGACAAGCATGTCGTTAGGCAGCTGATAGTGAGTTCAAGCTCGGCAGTGCTTGGCATGGTCTACCGCGACGACATTTTCGAGAGCATACACATGTCTACAATGTCGACTGCCAACGCGGCGCTAAAAGGGACGCCGGTCTGCATCATAAACCCAAAGGCAATAGCGTATGTCAGGGACACCAGCTCTGCCAAGGTCGTGTGTCCCTACTGCGAGCTGCCGTATGACACCAAGGAGGCGCTCTCAAAGCACATCGACAGGCTTCATACCGGCGCAGGGGTTCTGGAAGGCGACGTGCGCAAGACGTTTGAATAGTTAATATAATGTAGAGCGGGAATTTGGGTTGCACGCTTGCTGAGCTGTGCCGGGGTAGCTCAGCTTGGTTAGAGCGTACGACTCATAATCGTAAGGTCGCGGGCTCAAATCCCGCCTCCGGCACTTTTTTGTAAAATACGATTATATATGATGCGCAAAGTAGTCAGGCAGAGTGCCGTCGTAGCTCAGCCCGGGAGAGCACTCCGCTGAAGACGGAGCCGCCGTGAGCTCAAATCTCACCGACGGCACTTTTCGATTCTTGCACCAGCTTTACAACGCTGTCAATTATCTTGCCGGACGCCGCAAGGTGGTTGCGCGCGTCAAAGATGCCGGCTATCTCCTTCTTTGACAGGTGTTTGGCAATGCTTGCGTCCCGCGAGACGGCATCAAGGAACTGGTCGCCGGATTCAAGCGCGGCAAACGCCACGCGCTGGATGTCCCTGTATGCATCAAAGCGCGCGACTCCTTTTTTCACCAGCGTTTCAAGCACAAACTCGGCGTAAACCTGCCCCTTTGTCATGTCGAGGTTTGCGGTGACGCGCTCCTCGTTCACCTTTAGCTCTGCCGCGACCTTGGTCATCGAGTTGAGCATCTCGTCGAGCAGGATGGCCGCCATTGGGAGCGTAAAGCGCTCGTTTGCAGAGTTTGACAGGTCGCGCTCGTGCCAGAGAGGTATGTTGTCCATAGACACCGACACCAGCGATTTCAACATCCTTGCCAGCGAAGACGTTCGCTCGCTCTTGATCGGGTTGCGCTTGACAGGGACCGCGCTTGAGCCCATCTGGCCTTTGCGAAACGGCTCTGCCACTTCTCCTATCTCGGTGCGCTGCAGGTTGCGAATCTCGACGGCCATCTTGTCAAGCGTCGACCCGATAAGCGCCATCAAAAACTGCATCTCGGCATAGCGCTCGCGCGGTATGACCTGCGTTGCTGCTTCCACTGGATAAAGCCGAAAGCTTTTCGCCACCAGTTTTTCTACCTGCAAGGCGCGCTCACCCATCAGCGAGCCCGTCCCGACGACGCCCCGGGTCTTGCACAGCAAAAAGCGTTTTTTGCCTTCCTCTATCCTGTCGACGTGGCGCGCCATCTCTGCCGCCCACGCTGCAAACTTTAGCCCAAACGAGATGATGCTTGCGTGCTGGCCGTGAGTCCTGCCCACCGAAGGCACGTCCCGGAACTCGTTTGCCCTGCCGGCAAGCACCGAGGCAAGCTTGGCAACCTTTGACTCGATTATAATAAATGCGTCGCGCATCTGCATACACGTAGATGTATCAACCACGTCGTTGCTTGTGAGCCCATAGTGCACCCACGGCTTGGCTTTGATTCCCACCAGCTCGCTTATCGCCTCCACGAGCGCGGCGGTGTCGTGCTCACTAGCCGCTTCAAGCTCGGCGACGCGTGCAAGCGTGACCTTGCCGGATTTTGCGACCCTGCCAATGTCCTGTGCCGCATCCGCCGGCACCATGCCTATCTGAGACTGCGCCTTTGCTACCGCTGCTTCAAAGTCCAGCTGGTATTGCAGCCGCCTTTCGTCGCTGAAAATCTCGCGCATCTCTTTGCTACCATAGCGTCCCGAGTCGATGGGCAGTATTGGCACACAGGAGAGCAAACGGCGGTGAAAATAAATCTTGTTCTGGGAGTACGTGTGTGTGGATGACACGAGTCTTAAATAGAGCAAACCGTTATCCAGTGTGAATGATAAAGCAAAAGCACATCTATGCCTGTACAAACTGCGGAGTCATTTTCACGCTAAGTGCCGTGACCCAGAAGACGGACGACTGCCCCGTATGCAAGTCTTCCCGCATGGACAAGATAGAAGGATTCAACTACGATTAGCAAGAAGGCTTATAATAACTTCAAGCCGGTTCAATAAATATCAAATTGAGCGAGTATGCAACGAGGGGCGGCCTCAAGGTCAGAAAGGTGGGCGAGAGGGAGTTCAAGATCGACCCGGACCGGGGCATGAAAGTGCCAGTCACGATTTATGCCAATGAGGCGCTTGTCTCAAAAATGGTCATGGACAGGACCATCGACCAGGCGGCCAACGTTGCCACTCTTCCCGGCGTCAGAAAGCATGTTGTCGTCCTGCCGGACGGCCACGAGGGCTATGGGTTTCCAGTCGGCGGAGTAGCCGCCACCGACGCCGAGGACGGGGTCATCAGCCCCGGGGGCGTCGGCTATGACATCAACTGCGGCGTCCGACTGGTCAGGACCAACCTCATGGAAAGCGACCTGCGCCCGAGGCTCAAGGACGTCGTCAACGACCTATTCAAGTCGATACCGTCAGGCGTGGGGAGCGAGGGCGCGGTGAGGCTTACCAAGTCCGAGCTTGACGAGCTGCTGGTGGAAGGCGTCAACTGGGCCGTGAGGCACGGCTATGGCACGCAGCACGACGCAGAGGTTTGTGAGGAAAACGGCATGATGAGAGGAGCCGACCCCGCAAGCGTCTCTGACACGGCAAGAAAGAGGGGGGCACCGCAGCTGGGCTCGCTTGGTTCTGGCAACCATTTTCTCGAAGTGCAGAAAGTCGACCAGATATTTGACGAAAAGGCGGCCAAGGCGATGGGCATCGACAAGGAAGGGCAGCTGACCATACTGATCCACTGCGGCTCCAGGGGCTTTGGCCACCAGATTTGCACCGATTACCTGCGCGTCTCTGAAGCCGCGCTCCGCAAGTACAACATCACGCTTCCAGACCGCGAGCTGGCGTGCGTCCCCAACAACAGCAAGGAGGGCGAAAATTACAGAAAGGCAATGTACGCCGCGCTGAACTTTGCCTGGGCCAACAGGCAGATGATAACCCACTGGACGAGAAAGACCGTCGAAAAGACCTTTGGCATGAGCGAAGGCGACCTCCAGATGGAGCTCGTCTACGACGTGGCGCACAACATTGCAAAGGTGGAGCGCCACCGGATCGACGGGGAGGGCACCCGTGACGTCGTCGTGCACCGCAAGGGCGCGACGAGGGCTTTTCCGGCCGGCCTCGAACAGGTTCCGGCCAGGTACAGGCAGCTGGGCCAGCCGGTCATCATCCCCGGCTCTATGGGCACGGCCAGCTGGATACTCCTCGGTGGCAAGAATTCACTTGACCTCAGCTTTGGCTCGACGGCGCACGGCGCAGGCAGGACAATGTCAAGGTCCGCGGCCAAGAGGAGCTACACGCCGGAAGGCGTTAGGACAGGATTAGAGTCAAAGGGCATCTATGTCAAGGCACTCACCAGGGAAGGCGTAGTAGAGGAGACCCCGGACGCCTACAAGGACGTAGACGCGGTCGCAGAAGTGTCGCACTCGCTTGGCATCGCTACCAAGGTGGCAAGGCTCGTTCCCATCGGGGTGATAAAGGGCTGAGCGATCCGGACATCGAAAAGATCCAGGCCCGCAAGATGAAGGAGATGAAGGAAAAAGCGGCAGCGATGGAGAAGGCCGCTGAAAAAGCAAAGAGCGCCGCGCAGGCCAGAGCCAGGACGCCAAAAGAAATAGTGCTGTCCTACCTTTACGACAGGGGCGACGAGGTGCTAAGGGCTTCATATGCGCAGTATCCCGCCCAGACAGAGGCCGTGGTGACAAAGATAGCAGAGCTTATCCAGTCTGGCGAGATACAGAGCAGGATATCCGGTGGCGAGCTCTTGTCGCTGTTCAGGTCGATAGGCCTCCGCGTCAGGATCGACACTTCAATAAAGATAGAGCAGGACGGCAAGCTGGTGTCCTTCTCGGAGAAGCTGAAGCAAAATGAATGACCCCATCGGCACGTTCATACTCGACTTTCAGAGCACCGACTTTGAAAAAGACGCGCAGATAGCCAACGCGGTGTTGTCTGACCTTCAGAAGGCCTGCGAGCTTGTCAACCAGTACGCGCTTGACCCGCCCGGCGAAAGCGCAGGCTGGTCTTTTGCAAAGATGTTCATTTCAGGACAGTTTGTCGAGCGGCTGTACGCAGGCCACGGCTACGAGATAGGCAGGACGAGAGGCAGGAAATTCAATGACAAGTTCATCAACTGGCTCGCAAGCGAGTTGAAAAAGAAAGGATGCGAGGCGCAGGTAAAGGGCGCCTCGGAGATGAAGGACTTTTAGCGGCTGAAAAAGGCCTTTACTTGGGTCGTAAACATGTAATAGATTCTGGCGCCGCTGAACAAGAGCATGAACGAGATCACCGCTAGGTTCCCGGCCCGGTCATAGTCAAAGGCTGCATTCAGCGAAAAGTGCCCCACAAGGAGCATCGCCCCTTGGTAGACGACAAAGCATGACAGGGCTATGTTGAGAAACCTTGACCAGTTGCGTCCGTGATAGGTTCCAAATGCCGCCAGAAAACCTACGGCAGCAAGGATAGAGGCAAGCCAGCTAAAGAGAAACCCGAAAACTCCCCCTATCGGCAGGTTGACAGTGGTCAGGGCAAGGGCTACCAATGGATTGCCAAAAGGATACCTAGAAGTTACAGTTGTAAACACTGCAAATGCCAAAAGCGCCGTGCTTCCAATCAAAAGCCAGGCTGCAAGTATCGTTATTCCAATCGGCCTGCGGCCCGACAAAGATTGGACAGACATGAGATAGGATACACAAGGATCGATTAATTTATTGTGGAAAAACAAAGAGGCGAGTGACCGCAAGGCCACCCGCAAAAGCGCCTATACTCTGCGTCCCCTTCTACCGCCGGGCTTTCTTGTCGTGTCGTGCGGGATTGGCGTCACGTCGTCTATCCTGCCGATGCGAAAACCTGCGCGAGCAAGAGCCCTGATGGCTGCCTGAGCGCCAGGTCCCGGAATTCTCGGGCCGACGCCGCCTACCGCCCTTACGCGGATGTGCAGCGCGTTGATGCCCTTGGTCTTGGCGACTTCAGCAGCCGCGACTGCAGACTTCATGGCCGCGTATGGCGACGACTCGTACCTGTCCGCCGTGACGTGACGGCCGCCAGAGCTGAACGAGATGGTCTCGCTGCCGCTCAGGTCAGTTATGTGAACAAGCGTATTATTGTAACTACTAAAGATGTGGGCTACTCCCCATCGAGTCTGCATAACCTCGTCTACTTCAGACATGCAGAAGTTAGGCGTATTTTGGGGGTTAAAAACGTTGTCAGCTACCGCCGACGCGGCCCACCTTCAAGTAGATCGGCCACGTCACCTTCTTCCTCTCTGATACGCCATCCCTGTTCCACGCTTCCTTGAGACCGGGGTATAGCAGTTTTTCCACGGGATCGGACTTGTTTTCTTCAATGTACTTCTGGACGCTTGACCACGTGTAAAAATATCCCACGAGATCGCGCAGGCTCCATTCCAGATCTATGTGGAAATCAGGAGCGCCTATCTGCGCAAACGGAAAGGGTATGTCCTCGTACTTGTTTTCAATGTACTTTATCTCGACAGGCCAATATTTTCCGACGACGTCTTTGTAGAAAGCCTGCGTGACCCTGTCCACCTCCAGACTTATGGAGTAGTGCCCGTATGCCCATGCAGCTATCACCCCGCCCTTTCTTGAGACCCTTCGGACCTCGCGGTAAAATTCATCGAACTTGAACCAGTGGAGGGCCTGGGCGACGGTGATAAGGTCCACACTGTTGTCCTTTATGTCTGCCCTTTCGGCGGGAAACACGGTAAAGTGGACATTTTTCCTCGCCCTTGCATTTTCTACCTGACGGACGCTTGCATCGCTTGCGATAACCCTGTCAAAGTATTCGCCAAGAAAAGCTACTGCCTGGCCGTTCCCGGTGGCGCAGTCCCAGGCAAGCTCCCTCTTTTGCACAAGCCCTCCAAGAAAGTCAAATAACGCTCGAGGATAGGATGGACGTGATGCCGCATACTTTTTTGACTGCTTTGAGAACAGATCCTTGAAATCTGACAACGGGCTAATGGATTTTGTCGGGACGGGTTAATCAACATGTTGTAGTTGCCGCAAGATCTAGGCATCTTTAAAATATGTTTTGACTGACCTGTCTAGGCTAGGCTATTCTCTGACTTGCTGCCGCCATTCATTATGCCTGGAGTGCTTGTCGTTCAGGTGTTTTAGCGCAAACTTACCTTGTAACCCTGTAAATCTTGCCGTCCTCGTACGCCAGTATGTAAAGCAGGTCGTCCGGGCCTGTCTCAATGTCTGTTATCCGGCCAAAGTTTTTTCCCACAGTCACTGATTCCGCCTCGGTTTTCAGCTTGCCGTCCTGCACAGTACTGTCAGCCACCAGGTCTGTCAGCCCGGGGTCTGCAAGCTCCAGGCCTATCCGGTCACCATTGACCGTGAAAAAGTAGAGGTTTCCGTTGTTGACGTCGCCGACGAAAATGTTGTTTTCGTACCGGGCGCCAAGTTTTTCTGACGCGAAAAACTCGATGTCAGTGACTCCGACTGGAAGCTGCCAACTAAAGGCAGGGTCGCCGTATGCAGCATCGTCAAATATTACCAGGTCACCGAGGGTCGCGTTGGACCGGGCAATCGGGCCTGTGACCTTGTGCCAGCCGCTGTTAAAGCCGGGGCTGACTGCGTTGATCTCGTCGTACTTGTCAGGCCCATTCTCTGTCATCCACAGCCGGCCAGAGAATGGATCGAAATCCATGCCAAAGCTGTTCCTTATCCCGTACGCGTAATAGCGAGCAAGTTTTTCGTCGCCGTAGAAAGGGTTGCCCGCAACTGCTTTTCCTGTTTCCCGGTCTACCCTCAATATCACCGATTTGTCGTCCGGCTCCCTTCCAGCTACTTCATTGTCGAGCATCCCCCCGCCGGCGTTCGTGTCCCCGATTACAACATACAGGTGGCCGTCCGGGCCGATGGCGATCTTTCCCCCGTTGTGAAAAGGCCCGGGCTCGCCGGGGAGGTCCATCAACAGCGTCCCGTTCGCAAGGACCTTTTCATCCCTGTCATAATCATAGTTAAAGATCCTGTTCTTTAGCTTGCCGGTGTCGTTTGCGGTAAAGTAGAGCAGGACGGAATCCTCCCATGCGGCTATCCCCAATAGCCCCTGCTCGGCCCCGCTTGCGACGTCGAGTTGTAAGAGAGGCACTTCATAAAGCTTGCCCTGCGAAACGAGCCGGACCTGCCCTTCCTTTTGAAGGACCAAAATGTCATCGCCAAGAAACCGCATGCTCGTCGGAAAAGACAGCCCTTCTGCCACCAGCTCTACGCGCAAGCTCTTGTCGCTCAGTACAGGGGCCCCATCTTGCTGCTGCGCGGAATTGCCGGGGTCTTGCGCAAGGAAAAGCACAACGGCGCCGGCTCCAGCTATTGCGGCTGCGAGCAGCAGCGTTCTTTTGTTCAGCGCCAATCCTAAACAGGACGGCAATAAATGGGATGATGTGCGGATATGCGGGATGGGCGCAGGATCAGGGTCATTTTATAAGGTAAAATTGGCATCGTCATTCGTCTGAAAAGTATTTTTGCAAGAGCTTTTCCATTTTTGCCTTTGTCATCTTGCCTTCTGCCATAACCTCAGGGTGCCTGTCGTTCAGGTGCTTTAGCGCAAGTCTGACGCTGTCGCCGCAGAGCCGGCACTTTGCCTTGCCAAACACAGCGTTGCCTTTACTGCGCCGCTAGTAAAACATTATGTAAAGTGCGCATAGCCGCGGTTTTCAAGCAGCGATTTGCCGTCATGGACCTTTCCGCTGCCCCTTGCCACCCTGCCGATTACGTGCAGTTCAAGCCTGGCCCTTTTTGCCGCGGCCATCGCTTTTGGCACCGCGGAACGCGGCATCGTCGCCACGATTTCATATTCCTCGCCTCCGTGAAACACCAGCTCTTTTGTGTCAAGATTGTTTGCCAGTGCAAACTCGTCGACGCCTTGCGCCCTTGCGGATTCATAGTCGACTATGATGTCGACGTTGCTCTGCACTGCGATCTCGTAGAGCGAAGTGGCGAGGCCGTCGCTTGAATCTATTGACGATGCAAAGAACCGGGCAAGTTTCGCGCCAAACTGCTGGCGCGGCTTGGGCTCTAGCACGGAATCAACTGCCATCCGGCGGAACTCCCCCGTGGACCGGGCGCCTTTTAGCAGCACGGCAAGGCCCGCCGCGGGGTACCCGAACCGGCCCGACGCGACCACGACATCGCCCGGCTTTGCTCCGCTCCTTGGTGGCACCTTGCCAGCGACGCCAATCATGCTGCAGTCAATTATCAGGCTGCAAGCCTCGTTCGTGTCGCCGCCCACTATATTCACCCCAAACTCTTTTGCCGCCAGCCGGAATCCCCCTGCGAGTCCCCGGACATAGCTGTCCGTGACTCCCCTCGGCAGGCCAAGTGAAATCATGGCGGCCACCGGCGTCGCGCCCTTTGCAGCAAGGTCGCTTGCGCACGAAACGACGCTTTTTCTGGCAGCCTGCCACGGCTTCATCTGCGCCGGCACGTCAGTCGAGCCCACCAGCATGTCGCTCTTGAAGACCAGCCGCTGCCGGCCGACAGCGACTGTGGCCACGTCGTCAAGGCCGCCTATGCCAAGGGCCGACGAAATGATCTTGATGATGCCCTTTTCATCTAACCGATTCATATACGCGCTGGACCTTTTCGCTCATTGTTTTGTAAAGGGACTGCGCCCTGTCTGCCCGGGATTCTACCGATACCCGGATGGCGTGCTCTGTGTTTGACGGCCTGACCAGAACCCACGAGTCGTCGTCGATAATCGCCTTGACTCCATCGCCGGTTATCAGCTGCGATGACTCGCCCTTCAATATGTCTGGGAGCCTTGCGATGACCCGGGCGTGCAGCGCCGAATCCGCCGCTATCTTGGACCGCACCTGCGCAAACTGCGAAGCAAAGGCAAGGCAATCGGATATCGTCTTTTTGTCAAGCGCAGCGATCGTGGCGGCGGCAAGCAGGCCGTCGCGGCACATGTTGAATTTTGGCATGATAAACCCCGCGCTAGAGCCCTCGCCGCCTGCCTCTGCGCCCACTTCGAGCATCTTGTCGACAACGTTTGCCTCGCCTACCTTGGAATGGGAGACTCTTCCTCCGCGCCCCTTAACGAATTTCTCGATTGCGACGCTCGTGTCGATGCTGGTGACATAGTTCTTGGCGCCCATCTCCACTGCCCGGGCCACACACAAGAGCAAGGTCGCGTCGGGATTCAGTTTATCGCCATTCCTGTCCACGACTACGAGCCTGTCGGCGTCAAGGTCAAGCGCAAAGCCGTGGTCAAGCCTGTTGGCAGTGACCAGCGACCGCAAATCGGACAGCTCGTCGGCAGTAGGATCCGGACCGCGCGACGATACGCCGGCGACGCCGTTTATGCTGAAAAACTCGGTGCCCATTTTCTTGAACAGCTGCTCCGCATAGCCGCAGGCAGCTCCGCCGCCGGCGTCTATGCCCACCCTTGCTCCTCCCCTGCCGGCAATGGCGGCGACGTCGTCGACATACGTTGTTGTCGCGCCGTACTCGCCGCCCGGCTGCGCGGTTTTCACGCCTGACGCGAGCATCTGCTCAAGCTCTTTTTCAAACAGGCCGCGGCCTTCGATTATGAATTTCAGCCCGTTCCACTCTAGCGGGTTGTGCGACGCGGTGACGATGATGCCGGCGCCGTATTTCCTTGCTTCCCGAAACGCCGCAGGCGTCGGTGCCACTCCCAGGTTGTAAACGTCGATCCCGGCAGACATTAACGACGAAGATACAACTTGCGATATTATCCTGCCGGAAGGCCGGGTGTCTCGGGCAAGGACGCACCTGCCTGACTTTATCACGTTTGCAAACATGCCGGCAAACCTGGCCACCTCGTGCAGGTTGAGATCGGGGCCATAGATTCCCCGGACGCCAGATATTGATACCTTCACGGCATGGAATTGCAGGCCGTGCATATTTAATTTAGCTCCGCTAGAGGCTGCGAGTACTGCACAGGATTCGATCAACTATATCAAACAGATTCGCAAGTAAATAGCTCGTTGCTTGGCAGCTACAAATACCTCATTGTGCCCATATCCATCGGATTGCTGCTGCCGGCATTTGTAGTCCCGTGGGTAGCCATTAACTTTCTCGGCTAAAGGGCTTATGCCCCGCTGGACATAATGGCAGGGTTTGCCCAGACTCCGGACGCCGCGGGAAGACAGATAGACATATCTCTTTTGCGTCAGCACGGCTCCACCTTCGCCGCGTCGGTGGCAAGCATGTCATTGTTTGTAGCTGCCATTGCGCTATTATTCGCCGCGGTCCCGCTAAAGAAACGGAGGGCTCACCTGACACTTGTGGCCGGCATCGTTGCGATAAGCTCGGGGATATTGTGGATATACGCCTTCGAGTCCTAAAAGGACAGCATCGCAAGGGCCGCTGCAGTTACTGGCGGCATCATCGGCGAAGAATTCAGAGGAAGAGAGGGCGACTTGGCAGACCTCTTTATCATCATGGGCGTTGGCCACTATCTGGCCATGGCTGCGGGTGCGCTGTCAGTGTCCGGCTTTCTGGCAGAAATGCGGACAAGGGCGCGACAGATCCCGAGCAGATAGCAGAAATTTGCCGGTGGATGCCAGTATCTTCGTCAGGTAAGGTATCCACAAAAATTTTCATGGTACTTTTTAATATCATATGCCATTATTATATATCCTAATATAGGATATTGAAATTCATGAATAATTTGGGCCAAAATTTATAATATTCTGTCCATTTTATCAACTGATGACGGGCCAAGACCCGACCGATCATCAAGATTAACGTACCAACAAGAAAAGATTCTCATGGCCGCGACAGTTTCGGAGGCCCTTGTCCTTGCAACCGCCCTGCCGGGGCTTGCGCTGGCAGGCGTAACTGACACCGAAATGAGCCCGACCGACGGCTATGACATCCATGTCACTGTGGGAAGGCACGACAGCGCACACCTTGACGCGCAGATGGACCACTACTGCAAACTTGATTCAAGGACAGTTGCGGTATATGCCAGCTATACGCA
>JGI10216J12902_102329583_pt1 | contig 11879 bp, 6 predicted proteins | sample KanNatreferecore_FD_12902 | JGI IMG/M metagenome (IMG submission 12902)
GCGCCTGCGATACCCTCCGCGGCATCCGCGGCGCCGGCTGCGCCCACGCCGCCCGCGTGGCGTCAGAGGCGGAGGCGATCTGGAGCCGGGCGCTCTCCCGCGTCCTGCGGAGCAATTCCTCCCGCGTCACAGCGGCGGCCATCGGGGAGCTGGAAAGCGCGGACGATGAGTGCTGCCTCACCATTGCCGCGCTGGACGACTGCCTCACCACCCTCGCCGAGGGACCGGAGCGCGCCGCCCTGCTCGCGGCGCGGGACGAGCTCTCGGTCGTCGTCCAGGCGTGGCGCGCCTCCGGCATCGGCAGCCCGCCGCCCGAGTTGTGCGCCCGCCTGAAGGCCAAGTCCGAGGCGGCCCTGGACGCCCAGCGGGAGCTCTCCCGCGAGCGCGGCCGGATGCATTACAACGCCACGGACTACGACTCCGCGCAGCTCGAGTGGCTCGACCGCTCCCTCACGGAAAGCGAGTCGGAGCGTCCCGGCGGCTGGCGCATCGTCTACCTCCACAACCCTCTCTACACGACGATCACCAACCATTGCGAGCGCGCGGACGTCCAGGCGATGCGCGACAACCTGCTTCCGATCCTACGCGACCGCGTCCACCTCATTCTCACCGGGCACTCACACTCCTTCGAGTGGATCCGCAGCCCCGCCCTCCCGCACACCGCGGTCTTCGTCACCGGCGGCGGCGGCCGCCCGGATCTCCGCCGCGCCGTGCTGGACCCGCGCCGCGTCCAGCGCTACTGGGATTACTACCAGGCCCTACGCGACCAGGGCGTGCAGGAGTGCGCCGTCGCCGGCCGCGGCCCCGCCGCTCCGGACGCCGAGAAGGGCCGGCTCTACCACTACCTCCGTCTCGAGGTGGCCCCCGGCGCCCTGCGCGTCCGGCCCGTCGGCGTCCGCCGCCTCGGCGACACCTACCGCCGCGAGTCCCCGATGCCCGTCTACCACGCCCACGAACTCCCGGACGGCGAGCCCCCGTGGAACGTCCGCAGCCTCGAAGCCGTCGAGATCCGCCGCAACGCAGCCCCCCGCGCCATGTGGGTATAGCCAGGCGTGGAACAGGCCGGCAAACGGGAGCCCCTCCTCATTCTCGCCAACCGCAACGCCGGGGCCGTCGCCCGGGCGGGCGGCCCGGTCCCGTTCGTCCGGTACGCCCACGACGCCGGGTTCGAACCGGAAGTCCTCCTCACCCATAGCAGCGACGATCTCCGCCGGCGCCTCCACCAGCGGGTGCTCGGCAAGCTGCGGCGCGTGGTTGTAGCCGGCGGCGACGGGACGATCCATCACGCCGTGCAGGTCCTCGCGCGGTCGGGCGTCGCCCTCGGAATCCTCCCGCAGGGCACCGCCAACAACTTCGCGAACGCCCTCCGCCTGCCGCTGGACCTCCCGTCCGCGTTCAAAGTCCTGGCGGAAGGCGAAGAGCGGGAAGTCGACCTCGGCGAGTGTGACGGCGAGTACTTCACCGAAGCCGCCGGCGTGGGCTTGCTCGCGGATGCCCTCCATCTGGGAAAGCGCACCGGCAGCACCAAGCGCCTTTTCCGCAGCGCGCTGCACCTGATGCGCCTGCTCCTGAAGAACCGCACGCGGCGGCTCACGCTCGTGATCGATGGGGAGCCGTTCGTCGAGGAAGTCCTCAACGCCAGCATCGCGAACAGCTTCATGCTTTCGCTCAACGTGCCCATCGCGCCCGAAGCGCGCCTCGACGACCGGCGCCTGGACGTCGTCCTGCTGGGCGCGCTCACCCGCCGGGAGATGCTAACCTACTACCGCGCCATCCGCGCCCAGGTTCACCTGGAGATGCCCAAGGTATACTCCACCACGGGCAAAGTCATCGAGATCCGGGCCAGCCACCGGGTCCCGGTGCACGTCGACGACAGTACCCGGTTCCGGGACCACGTGACCTGCCGCACCGCCAACGGGGCGCTCAAGGTCATCGTGGACCGCGGGTGCGGGCCCGGTTAACCGCCGTCAAAAGCTCCCGGTCGCCTTGCCGAGCAGCCTGACGCTCACGGTCGGCTTCTTCGGGTCGCTGCTAAGGATGCTCAGGCTCTGCGTGAACGTTCCCGCGGCGGTGGGAGTGAAGGTGACCGAAACGTTCCTGCTGGTGCGCGACGCCAGGGTGAAAGAGCCGCCGCCCGCCGTAACGCTGAATGGCGGAGGCAGGGTGTCTACGGTGACGGCAAGCGGACCGCGGCCCTGGTTCTTGATGTTGATAGCGAACGTCCGGGACAGCATCCTCGGAGCGCTCACCTTGAAGTTCAGCGCCTTCTTCGAGACCACGATCTTGCCGGGCACGCCCGCCCCTACGGTCAGGGTGAACCCTTCCATATCCGCCAGCGCGCCGTCGCTGACGGTAGCGGAGACATTGAACGTGCCCGCGGCCGTAGGCGTGCCGCTGATGAGCCCGGCGGTACTGGCGGAAAGGCCCCCGGGCAGCCCGGTCACATCGAAGGTGAGCGGGTCGCTGTCGGGATCGGCGGCCTCGAGCTGGAGTGAGAACGCCGTGCCGGTGGTCGCCGTTTTCGGCCCCGGGTTCGTGAGGACGGGGGCCCGGTTTACAACCGGCACGGCGACCGCCGCCGAGACTTCGGAGGTGTTTCCGTCCGGGTCCGTGGCCGTCGCGCTCACGAACTGACCAGACCCGGCCGTTCCCGACACGGTGGTGGAAAACGCGACGTTGCCGGTCGCGTCCGTGGTGACGATGGTCCGGCCGAGGAACGTCTGCGCCTCTCCCGGACCGAACGGGTGCACCCGGTCGCTGGCGAAAAACTCCAGCGTAAAGTTCGTGTTGGGCGTGCTGTTGAGGCTGCCCTCGATCAGCGTGCTGGCGCCGGGGGTCGCGCTTGTGAGCACCGGGAAGTTCTGCAGGTTGTTGTTTCCGGTATCAGCGTCCCCCACGTCGTTGGGCGTCGGCCCTTGCGGGATGAGATCGATCGCCAGGCCGCCGTTCATGAAGATCGAGTTGCCCTGGATGCGGTTGTTTGCCGCCCCGAAATCCACTCTTACGCCCCCGAACTCACCGGTGAAAGCGACCGTATTGCCGGCCCCCGCGGCTTCCCCGCCGATGGTGTTTCCGGAGCTCCGGATCGTGACCGCCGTGAACTCGTTCGGAACCGGAGCGCCGGTGGGACCGGTGCCCATCAGGTTTCCCTGGATCACGCAGTCGTCCGACATGATGACCATCCCGTCGCCGTTGCCCGAGATCACGTTGCCGGTGCCGGGCGCCGTTCCGCCGATGATGCAGCCGGTGGACGAATCCCGCACGTCCATGCCCCTCGAGTTGCGCACGGCGGCGGTCCCCGCGGCGTTGGTGCCGATGAAGTTGCCCTGAACCAGACAGTCCGTGGAGTTGGCCCCGGCCCGCGCGCCGAAGAAGAGCCCTGTGCCGTTGTTCCCGGAGATCAGGTTCCCTGCGCCGGGAGTCCCGATGACCGTGCCCGGCGCCCCGAGAACGGAGATCCCGGTGCTGCTGCCGCCGATCGTCGCCGTCCCGGAGGAGTTCGTCCCCACATAGTTGTTCTGAACGACCACGTTGGCGGGAGGGACGCCGGGATAATCGCTATCGCTCAGGATGAACAGCCCGCCGCCGTTGTTCCCGGAGATGACGTTCCGGGCCAGCGCGCTGGGGCCGCCGATCAGGTTGTTCGAGGCAGAGATGACGAAGACGCCGCCGCCGTTGTTGCCCATCGCAGCGGAGCCGGTGACGTCCAGGCCGACGTAGTTCCCCTGGATGGTCGCGCTCCCGGAGCCCGGTCCATCCAGGAAGATACCGCCGCCCTGGTTGTTGGAGATCAGATTGCGTGCCGCCAGCGTAGCTCCCCCGATGGTATTGCCGGAGGACCCCTCCACGAAGATGCCGGACTGTGGGTTGCCCATCGCCAGCGTGCCGGTTGCATCGGTGCCGATGAAATTGCCCTGGATGGTATTGCCGTTGCCCGGCGCCCTCAGCCAGATCCCGCCGCCCTGGAAGCGTCCGATCGCAAGCCCCCGGATGGTGGAGCCGCCGCCCGTGATCTCCAGCCCTCGCGCGCCCGGACCGGCGACGTTGCCATCCAGGAAGATGCGCGGCGTGCCCGCAAAGCCGGGCTGGGTCGTGCCATCGATGAGCATGGTGCGGCTGATCACCGGAAGTGCGGTCGACAGTGCGATGGCGTGCGGCCCGGCGCCAGGAATGCCGAAGTGGATCGACGGGAAATCGACGCTCGCGTTCGCGGCCTCGACAGCGGCCCGCAGCGAGCCCGCGCCGCTGTCGCCCGTGTTCGAGACCACGAACACCGGCCCGCCTGCCGAGACGCGGGTGGCGCAGACGCACGCGGCGCCCAGAGCCACAAGGGCGTAGATCCACGTCCATCGCTGAGTAGTGCGCACGATCCTGCCCTCCGCCGCTCCCTCTGAGAGCGCCTGCCTGACTGCCGTTCGATCAGGCCTTTAGGTCATGCGTCGCCATCGGAACCTCCTCTGTTGAAGGGAACGGACCGCGCAGCGCAGAGGTCGATCCACCCGCACCCTCTGACACGGACACTGCCACTGACACTACTGCTGGAGTGGCCTCGTCGAGCACGTCCCGCACCATCCGCGCCAGAGCTGCCGAGGTAAACGGTTTCGACAGGAAGGCCGCCTCGTTGCTGGAGACGCCGCGGAGAAGGATCGTGTCGTCCGTGTAGCCGGACATGTACACCACCCTCGTGTCGGGGCGCAGCTCCTGGACGCGGCCGGCCAGCGCGCGGCCGCTCATGCCCGGCATCACCACGTCCGTGAGGAGTAGATCGATCCGTCCGCCGTGCTCCCGGCAGACGCGAAGCGCCTCCTCGCCGGCGGACGCCTCCAGCACCGCATATCCCTTGTCCGTGAGAACGCTGCGGACCAGGTCGCGCACCATCGTCTCGTCCTCGACTACGAGCAACGTTTCGGAGCCACCGGGGATATGGGTCGTCGTCTCCTGGGCCTCCCTGGGAGCGGGCTCCGCCGCGGGCGGGAGGTAAACCTTGAACGTGGTGCCCCATCCTGGCGCGCTGGTGACCACCAGGTCGCCGCCGGCCTGCTCGACGATGCCGTAGACGGTGGCAAGCCCCAGCCCGGTGCCCGTTCCGGGGCTCTTCGTCGTAAAGAACGGCTCGAAAACGTGGGGTAGTTCGTCCGGCCCCATTCCCACGCCGGTGTCCGTTACCCCCAGCATTACGTACTCGCCGGGCGGGGCGCCCATCACGCCCCGCTCGACGCGCTCCGGGTCCAGCACCACGGTCCCCGTCTCCAGGAAGAGGTTGCCGCCGTCCGGCATGGCGTCCCGGGCGTTGACGGCCAGGTTCATCAGGATCTGTTCCAGGTGGCCCGCATCGGCACGCACCCACAACGGCCCGGACGAGAAAAGCGTGGAGAGCAGGATGTCCTCACCGATCAGGCGCCGGAGCATTCCCTCCATTTCGCGCACCGCGTGATTGAGGTCCAGCACCTGGGTGCGGGGCACGTTCTTGCGGCTGAAGAGCAGGAGCTGGCGCGTGAGCGTCTGCGCCCGCTCGCCGGCCTTCCACACCTCCAGGAGCTGGGAATGACGGGGATCGCCGGCGTCGGTTTTCGCGAGGATCAATTCGGTGAAGCCGCTGATGACGGCGAGCATGTTGTTGAAGTCGTGCGCCACTCCTCCGGCAAGCCGGCCGACGGCTTCCATTTTCTGTGCCTGGAGGAACTGCTCCTGAAGGCGAGAGCGCTCTGTCACGTCGGTGCAGGTCCCCACCCATTCCCGCACCACGCCCTTCTCATCATGCACGGGCACGGCGCGGCAGGCGAATTGCCGCACCCTACCCTCCAGGTCCTTCAAGCGGTACTCGCTGGAGAAGGGGACACGGTTTCGAATGGCGTCGGTCCACGCGGCTGCCACGCTCCGCCGCTCCTCCGGCTCGAGAGCGTCCATCCATCCGCGCCCCTGGATCGCCTCCCGAGTCTGCCCCGTGAGCTCCCGCCATTCCGGGATATCCTCGACGATGTTGCCCTGCGCATCCGTGGTAAAGACCACCTGTGCGGAGGCGGCCACCAGGGATCGATACCGCTCCTCGCTCCTCCGGCGCGCCAGCTCGGCTTCCTTCCGCTCCGTGACGTCCACGACCGCCCCCAGCATCCGGACGGGTCTTCCCGTGGAGTCGCGGGTGGCCTGCCCCCGGGTATGGAGCCAGTGGATGCTCCCGTCCGGCCAGACCACGCGCCACTCGGCATCGATGACCCCTGTCCCCGCGGCGAGCCGGCAGGCCACGGCAGCCGCGTGGAGATCCTCGGGGTGCACTGCGCGGCGCCACGCCTCTGGGCTCCCTCCGCCCGGCGGCAGCCCGTAGAGGACGTCCATCTCCGCGGACCATCCCGGGATGTCCTCGGGGATATGCCAATCGAACGTGCCGACGCCTCCGGCCTGATGCGCGAGAGCGAGACGCTCCCGGCTCTCGCGCAGCCCCGCCTCGGCCGCCTTCCGCTCGGTGATGTCGAGCATGATCCCGCGCAGCCGGGGGGACTGGTTTTCTTCCCGGTGGACGGTGACGACGTCGTGCAGCCACACCGTGCGGCCGTCCGCCGCGATCATGCGGTACTCACACTGGTGGTCCAGCCCGCTGCGCGTGGTGTCCAGGCAGAAGTTGCTGCACCGGGCCACGTCTTCCGGGTGGGTGTGACGCGGGCGGAAGTCCGGCTCGGTGAGCCACTGCTCTACCGGGTACCCGAGGATCCGTTCGGCCTGCGGGCTCACGAACGTGAACTGGAAGGTCTGCCCGTCCGCCTCCCAGACGATCCCCCCGAGCGAGTTCAGGAGGTCAGCGTACGCCCCGGGGCGCGGTGGGGCGGGGGAGCTGCCGCCATCCGGCGCGGCCCGTGGAGATCCGTCAGCCTCAGAAGTGTCTTGCGACATTTGAGCCATCCGTCGCCGGAGGCGCCACCGCACTGTGCCGCTTACGCCGTTACTGCCTGGCGCTCCTGGTCCCACACGAGAATGTGCTTCTTCACCTGCTCCACGGTCTCCGGCGGCGTGGAGAGGCCGGAGGCGATGCCGACTTCCTCGACGCCTTCGAAGCGACTCATCACGAGCTCGTCGGCGTTCTCCACGTGGATGGTGTTGGGGTTGTATTTCAAGCAGAGGTGCTTGAGCTCGATGGTGTTCGCGCTGGAGCGGCTTCCGACGACGATCATCACGTCCACCCGCTGCGCCAGCTCCACGGCGTCCATCTGGCGGTTGCGGACGGGGCGGCAGATGGTGTTGATCACCTGCACTTCCTTGGCCAATTGGATCAGCTCGTTCACGATGGCGGAGCATAGTTCGAAGGAGTGCGTCGTTTGGAAGATCACGCCCACGCGGCGCATGAGGCGCTTGTCGAGGTGTAGCTCGTGGAGCTCCTCGAGGTTGTCGACCACGAACGCCTCGTTTTCGAGGTTGCCAAGGACGCCCTTGATCTCGGCGTGGTTCTTGTCGCCGATGATGATCACCGTGCATCCGCGGCGCTCCAGCTCCATCGCCGCTTCCTGCGCCTGCGTGACGATGGGGCAGGTGGCGTCCACGATGTTTAAGCCCCGGTCGTGCGCCTCCTGGATGCGCGTGTGCGGCATGCCATGGGCCCGGATGACCATCGTGCCGCCGCGGACGTCGTCCAGGTCCTCCACCTTGCGCAGCCCCAAGGCCTCCAGCTCGGAGGTGACCGTGCGGTTGTGGACCACGTCCCCCAGGATGGAGACGTCGTTCTCCTCTGCCAGCGCCTGCCGGGTCATGTTGATGGCGCGCTTCACGCCGAAGCAGAAGCCGACCTCTTTAGCCAGGAAAACCTTCATTTGATCAGCCCCCAGGGTCTCGGTTAAATGTCAAATGTCAAATGTCAAATGAGCGGAGTCGGTTGCTGCCCATTGGCCGCGGCCTGCCATTAGATCAGTTGGACATTTGACATTTGACATTTGACATTCTTTTAGCATAGCCGTTGTCGTAGAACCAGCGCACCGCCCGTTCCAGGGCCTCTTCCACCGGCGTCTGGGGCAGCCCCAGCTCGCGGACGGCTTTGCCGGCGTCGAAGAACATCCGCTTCTTCGCCATGCGGACGCCTTCGACCGGAATCCCGGGCTCGCGGCCGAGCAACGTGCCCATGAAGAACTCGTTGATCCGGGCGATTCCGAGCACCAGATCGTACGGTATTTTACCACGCGGGGCCGGCTTGCCGGTCAGAGCGGAGAGGGTCTCCAGGATCTCCTGGAGCGTCATGTTCCGGTTGCCCAGGATGTATTTCTCGCCCGGCCGGCCCTTTTCCGCCGCCAGCAGGTGGCCTTCCGCTACGTCGTCCACGTCCACCAGGTTCAGGCCCGTGTCCAGGAATGCCGGCATCTCATCGTTCAAGAACCGCGTGATGATGCGGCCGGTCTCCGTGGGCTTGATGTCGTTCGGCCCCACCGGCGTGCTCGGGTTCACGATTACCACGGGCACTCCCCGGGCCGCTGCCTTCAGCGCCTCCTGTTCCGCCAGGAACTTGGAGCGCTTGTAGTGGCCCACCATGTCCTCCAGGTTGACCGCGGTCTCCTCCGTGCCCGGCGTGCCGTCTTTCGGAATCCCCAGCGCGCCGACGCTGCTGCAGTAGACCACTCGCTCACACCCCTCGTGCTCCGCCGCCTCCAGAAGGTTGCGCGTTCCGTCCACGTTGCTCCGGTACAACTCCCCCGGGTCCCGACTCCAGAGCCGATAGTCGGCCGCTACGTGGTAGACCGTTCCGCAGCCGCGGACCGCATCCCGCAGCGAATCGGCGTCCTGCAAGTCACCCTCTGCAAGGTCGACCCGGAGCCCGTCCAGGTTTCGGAGGGGGCTTCTCTTGCGGACCAGGCAGCGCACTTCATCGCCGCGGGAAAGAAGCTTCCGCACCACGCGGCTGCCGACGAACCCGGTTCCCCCGGTGACGAGTACCGGCATTACCCAAACAGGTTCCAGGTTGCGAGCTGCATCATGTCCTTCGGGTTCTTGCTCGCGGCGCGGACGGCCGACGTCTCGAAGCCGGAGTGCATGCGGCAGTTCTGGCAGCGCGAGTCTTTGCGACTCTCCCAGTAGGGCCAATCCACGCCGTTCCAGAACTCGTCCCACGTCTCATAATACTTCTGGCCGATGAGATAGCAGGGGCCTTTCCAGCCGAGGGGCGTGAACGTGACCGTGCTCCACGGCGAGCAGTCGTACTCCCTCAGCCCGGCGGCGAACTCCAGGAACATCGGCGTAGACTGCAGCCGGTACTTCTTGCTCAGCTCCAGCACCTGCTTGAACTTGGACTCGGTCTCCTTAACCTTCAGGAACATGTCCCGGTCGACAGACTCGTACTCGTATCCGGGCGCGATGAGCATTCCGTCGATGCCGATGCCCTTGAGCAGCTCGCACAGCTCCTCGACTTCCCCGATCTCCGTCTCTTTGAACACGGTGGTGTTGGTCACCATATGGTAGCCGAGCTCTTTGCCCTTCCTGATCATCGCGATGGCTTTCTCGAACACGCCTTCGCGGTCGCAGACGTAGTCGTGCGTCTTGCGGAGCCCATCCAGGTGGACGTTTATCGAGAGACGCTTGTGGGGTGCGATGACGCCGAACACTTTCGTGTCCATCAGGAGCGCGTTGGTGCACAGGTAGATGTGCCGCTTGCGCTCGATGATGCCCTCGATAAGCTGCTTGAGCTCGGGGTAAACGGTCGGCTCTCCGCCGCAAATGGAGACCATCGGCGCGCCGGAGTCATCGACGGCCTGGAGGCAGACCTCCACCGGTAGGCGGTCCTTCAGCTTGCCCGTGTGGCGCTCCACCGTGCAGCCCAGGCAGGCCAAGTTGCAGGTGTAGAGGGGCTCGAGCATCAGCACCATAGGGTAGCGTTTCTGCCCCTTCAGGCCCTGCCGCACCTGGTGCTGGATCATGTCCGTCGTGATGTGAACCGGGAAGCGCATGTTACTTCAACTCCATCTGCCGCGCGTACATCCCCAGCGCCCAGACCGGGAAGTATTTGCAGTAGAGGTGGTATTTCAAATAGAAGACTTTCGGGAAGCCGGTGCCGGTGAACCACGGCTCGTCCCAGGAGCCGTCCCCGTTCTGCGTGCGCAGCAGGTATTCGATCCCTCGCCGGACGCTCTCGCTCGAGATCTCGCCGGCGGAGATAAGGCCCATCAGCGCCCATGCCGTCTGGGAGGCGGTACTGGGTCCCTGGCCTCTTAGCTCCGGATTATCGTACGTCTCACACGTTTCGCCCCATCCGCCGTCCGGGTTCTGGACGCTCCTGAGCCAGGCGGTTCCCTTGCGCACGTAGGGGAGGGTCATGTCCTCGCCGATGGCCGCCAGGCCCTTCAGCACTTGCCAGGTCCCGTAGACGTAGTTCACGCCCCAGCGCCCGAACCACGCCCCGTCTGGCTCCTGCTCCTTGCGGATGAAGGCGATCGCCCTCTCGACTCGCGGGTCGGTGCGGTCGCAGCCGTAGCGCGCGAGCATCTCCAGCGTGCGGCAGGTGATGTCCGCGGTGCTGGGGTCCAGCATCGCGTTGTGGTCCGCGAACGGGATGTGCGTGAAGATCATCCGGTCGTTGTCAACATCGAACGAGGCCCAGCCGCCGTCCCGCCCCTGCATCTGGAAGACCCACTCGACCGCCTGCCGGCAGATCGCCTTCTTCGCACCCTCGTCCGGGAGCCGGATGCCGTCCAGCGCCATCAGCACGGCGATAGTGTCGTCCACGTCCGGGTAGAACTCGTTGGCGTACTCGAAGTACCACGCGGCCACGGGGGCGTTCGGGCGCTTTACCGCCCAGTCGCCTTTCTCCCGGATGCGGCGCTCGAGGAGCCACTCACCCGCCTTTACCAGCGCGGGTTCGTCCGCGGGTGTCCCCGACCCCGACAGCGCGAGGGAGCAGAGAGCGGTGTCCCAGACGGGGGAGACGCAGGGCTGGAGCCGCAGCGTGTCGTTCTCCTCGATCTCGAACGCCAGCAGCTCTTTGAACTGGCCCTGCACGTCCGGGTGGTCGTCCTGGTAGCCCAACAGCCGCATCGCCATGATGGCGTTTACGATGGGCGGGAAAATGGCGCTCAGCCCGCCGCTCTTGGGGAAGCGCGCCACCATCCACCGCTCGCACTCCTTGATGGCGCGCTTCCGCAGCGGTAGGAACCCTACGCGCTCAAACAGGTGGAGACAGCGGTCGATCCACAGGAAGAAGTTGCGCCAGCTGACCGTCTCCTTGGAGCGGCGGAGGCGGATGTCCGCGTTCTCCTTGCCGCCGACCCACAACTCGTCCAGGTCCACCGGCATCGCCACGTACGGCCGGTAGGAGGAGAAGATCGCGAGCGAGATGATGATCGTCCGCGACCAGGACGAGAACTCGTAGATGTTCAGGTAGAACCACTTGGGCAGGAGGATCAGTTCCGGCGGCACCACCGGCGTGCCGTCCCATGGGTAGAGGCGGAACAGCGCCAGGTAGATCTTCGTGAAGGTGTTGGCCGCGGTGATGCCCCCGTGCGCCAGGATGGCGTTCCGCGCCTTCACCATCTCCGGATGGTCCGTCCCCAGGCCGGAGAGCTTGAGCGCGAGGTACGCCTTTACGGACGCGCTCACCTCGACCGGTCCGCCGGGGTAGATCGCCCACCCGCCATCCGGGCGCTGGACGCTGCGGATGTAATTGGCGAGCTTCCGGAGCTTCTCGGGAGTGAGCCACCCCATGAAGTGGAGCAGGATGACGTACTCCGACTCGAGGATGGTGTCGCCCTGCAGCTCGCCCACCCAGTGGCCGTCCGGCTTCTGGATGGAGAAGAGGTAGCGGCGCCCTGCTTCCATGGACTCCGGCACGCGAGAGCGCAGGCCGGAATCCGTGGGGATGCTCCGGGCAGGCGCGCTCTCGGGGGCTCGTTCGGTCTGGCTCATGCTCTCGTCGGGCG
>JGI10216J12902_100253562_pt1 | contig 11878 bp, 9 predicted proteins | sample KanNatreferecore_FD_12902 | JGI IMG/M metagenome (IMG submission 12902)
GCGGAGCGGCGGGCGTCTTCTTTGGGATCAATGAAGAAGACCTTCGAGTTTTTATGCAGCACCCGAATACGATGTTCGCTTCCGACAGCGGCGTCCGAAAGTTCCAGGAAGGCGTCCCACACCCTCGCGGCTACGGCAACAACGCGCGCGTGCTGTCCCGTTACGTCCGCGAGCTGAAAGTGCTGCGCCTGGAAGAAGCCGTGCGCAGGATGACGTCCCTGCCGGCCACGACATTCCGCATCAGGAACCGCGGCCTGCTTCGAGAAGGGGCCTGGGCGGACGTTGTCGTGTTCGATCCGACGAAAGTGCGGGAGGAGGCAACCTTCACCGACCCCCATCACTATGCGACCGGGTTTGCCGCGGTGCTGGTGAACGGTGTGGTGGTTGCGAAAGACGACCGACATACCGGTGCTCGGCCGGGCAAAATGTTACGCCACACCTCTGCCACGGCCAGCCATTAAACACAGCGACTCGCAAGAGCGGCTGACTCACTATTCGTAAGTCAAAACCACGTTGCCGCCGCTGATTTGAATCGCCTTGATCGACAACGCCGTCGGCCCGCGCAGCCTGTAGAATCGTTGATTCCCCGACCGCGCGACCGTGACGGTCTTCGCCACGGTGTCCACGGTTGCGCCACTCTCCGTCGCAAATCCGCCCGCAATCAACACCGCCGAAGACTCCAGAACGATTGCCGGAGCAGATACCCCTCGGTAAGCCTTGATCGCTGACGGCACGCCGGGGTCGTTGACCAGTGTCTTCTCTGCGGTCGTTCGATTGACTGAGAACAGCTCAACATGAGCGCCACCCCCCCGCTCGTACCAAACCATGCGGAAGGGATACAACCCGGCTTGCTCCACCACGAAGTCAAATATCCCGTCGAAGGTTCCGCCCGTCCTCTGGCCGAGCACCAGCGCGGTCGGGTCTGCGAAACCCGCGCCCGACGACAGTTTGAATCCGTCGTCACTTCTCACGCCGAACGTATGAACTCCTGCCGGCAACTCCAGATACGCCAGGATTTCCATCGCCAGGTCGTTTGGGTCTGTTTGCACTGTGGGATCAATACCGGGAAAATTGATCTCCGCGGCAAAATACCCGTCCTCTACGTACCCAAGGTCGTTCGTGTCTTTCTGCGTATAGTTGATCACGTTGGCAAGTGCGTTCGTTGTGAACGCTGCATAGTTAGGGGGCGGATTCGTGCCTAACTGCTGCTCGGCACGCGTCAGACTGTTAGCGGTGGCGACGGAAGCCTGAACCAACCGAACGCTAAAGCCAGGATTCACGCCTGATCCCGGCGCCGCGGCGTTCGTGCCGTGCAAGGTCGCGTAGGTGAACGTCCATTCATTGGTCTGCCCAAATCCCGTGTTGTCTTGAAACGTGATGCGATTGGTGTGCGTGCCGCCCAGACCCGCGAGATTCGTGATCGGATAGCTGACGGTGATGCCCGGGAAAGGAACCGCATTGTTGGGCATAACGACCTCGGACGTGATCGTCAGATTCGCGTTGGGAATGACCGTGCCACCAACGCTAAGGGCAATACTATTTGCATTCACGTCCGTTTCGCGGTTCAGAATCGCAACTTTCACCGTTGTCGGAACGCTGCGGACTTCCTCCCTGGGCCGGGGACCCAGTTCCACGACCGTCGCCCGCAACGAACCGGCGGCCGGCGCGTTCGCCGAGTAATTGTCAAAGGTCGCATCCGCGTAGGACCCTGGATCCGTGTAAAGCGCCGCACTTTCGCGGTTGAAAACAAAAATGCCGGCCTTTCCACTTGGATGTTGCGACTCGTTAGCGACGACCGCCGCCACGGGATTGTTGGTGTCAGGAAGCGCGAACACCTGACCGACCAGGTTGTCGTTGTATCCCGTGAACACCCACCGGTAACGATTCTGAATCGGGTCGAGAGGAACCGCCACCTCGGCAACCGTGGTCGGATTTTCCCCGGCGACTTCGTTGATCTGCAGGTCGCCGTCGGCCGAATTGTAGTTCATGACGTAGCCATCGGTCGATCCGAGCCCGATGCCGGTGGCTCGCACCAGAATGCCAAACGCGTGATCGACCGTCCGGTCCCAGTTGATGATATCCACCGCCACGGAAAACCGCGTGTAATCGGATGGCTGGTAGCTGAACGCCCGTGCCGGACCTCCGTCCGGGACCGGCGGCGCCGGAGTCAGAATCCGGTACGCCTTGCCTCCAGTCCCGTCGTCAGGAAAAGAGAAAGTCGCGGGTCGTCCCACCACGGACAAATCCAGCTTTTGCCACCCGGCATCATTGCCGTCGTTGAAGTCATCGGACTGGGCCCGGGCCGTGGTGGCGGAGACGGCCAGTGCGGTTGCGGTGAAGCCTGCGAAGAGGCCCTCCAGAGTTAAGCATCCTTTAGTGCGCATAAGAAGTCGTTCGGGTTCCCGACGTCGTTATGCCGGAGACACACTGTTGAGTCAAATCGATTAGTCACAACGCGGACGCCGGGTCAGCGGGGTCTTTCGCCGTAGCGCCGGCGCCACTCGCTTCGCGACAGCTTGCCGCGCTGGTTGACGTCCAGCGATTCCACGAACACCCATTCCCGCGGCACCTGCCAGGAAGGAAGTTGTTGCAGCAGGAATTGCCTCAGCTCTTCCGCGCCCGTTTGCGAGCGCACGACCACGCAGGCGACGATGATCTCCAATCGTTCGGCTCCGCCGCCCGGCGCGCCGAACACCAGGCAATCGAGCACGCGCGGATGCTTGCGCAACGCCTGCTCCACGGTTTCCGGCGTCACTTTCCGGCCCGCCACATTGATCAGATCACTGGCCCGGCCACGCAAATACACCAGCCCGCCTTTGAGCTCCGCCAGGTCGCTCGTCCGATAACAGCCGTTGGCTAACGCCTCGCTCGACTCCGGCCAATAGGTCAGCCCCACCGCCCCGCCACGAACCTCGAGACAACCGGCATCATTGACGCACAGGTCAACATTCTTCACCGGCGCACCAACGCACGCCGCGTCCGCGCGCGGAGTTGCGGTACCGTCGTACGCGATTCCACCACATTCGCTCGCGCCGTAGAAATTGTGGATCTTGACGCCGCTGGATTCAAACACGGCCCCCTCCAACGCCAGCGGCAACGGCGCCCCTGCCGAAATCGCCAACCGAATCCCCGCGCCGATCGTGCCCGCTTCATGCCACGCCCGCCACAAGGCAGGCACTGCCGGAAGCGTCATGGCATCACAGCTCAACACCACTCGACGCACCGCCTCGGGCAGCGGAGAGTTCAGCAGAATCAGCGGAATACCATGCAGCAGCAAGGGCAGAACGAGATTCGAGAAGCCGTATGAATGCGCCAGGGAAATGACTCCGAGATTCGGCCAGTCGCGTCGAAGTCCCATGGTCGCCACAATGTTGTCGACGTCGGCCATCAGTTGTTCCGCGGTGAACGCAATGACCTTGGGAGCGCCCGAGGTAGCCGAGGTGGTCTTTAGATGAACGCACCCGGACGGCGGCGCCGCAAACGGCGGCGATTCCTGGCGCGTCTCCAGGGGGCACACGGGTTTCCCGTCCCGCCAGGCGCGGAGGACACCGATCACGAAATCGGCGGACATTCCCTGGCGAAACGCGACGGCGCCGGACGCCGGCGCGGTTTTCTCCACATCCGCCGCCAGTTCCGCGAACGTCCATTGCCTGCCGGCGGCGGCGTCTCGCACCGCAAGCTCGTCGCGGTTTTCCTTCGCGATCTCTCGCCACCGTTCGTAAAGCATTGTCAGGTTGGTAACGCAGGGATAGCGTTTGCCGCAAGTCGAATGGCAAAATCAGTTGCAGGGTTGCAGGCCGCAAGTGCTCCCGGAAATCCGCCGCGTTGGGGAACCATGCTCGTGCTGCTATTGTTCCTTTCCGCAGCCACCCTTCTGCAGGGTTGTGCTGCCGCGCCTTCCTCGGCGGAGCGCACGCACCGGCCGTTCGTTTTCGACCAGGACACCTTCTCCTACGCCAACGAACTCGTCTGGGAATATCGCTTTGACGAACGGGGCAAGTGGACCAGCCATCCTCGCGAGCCAAAACCCGATTACACACACCACTGCTTCGTCGTCGCCCGATCCGCCAAACAATTCTTCCAACATGCGCGCTTTGATCCGAATCGGCCCAAGGCTGGCCTCGAGACGTATCGGCGGTTGATCAACCAGGTGATCTCGAGCAGCCCTCGCAAGAAGTCGCCGGAAGGGAAAAGGATCGTCATTCCCGGCTACACGAACCTGCGCGAGTTCAGCCTGGAACAGGAGGCGTTGTTGAAGGCCGAATGCGGCGGCGCCTGGCAAAGTTATTTCCAGCGCGGCCACTGGCGCATGATCTGGCCGTTCACCCGGCGGACTCAGGAAAAGACCGTGCGGGCACTTGTGGACTCGATCCATGCGAACCGTGCGCCGGTCGTCCATGTGGTTCGTTTCCCCAGCCTGAAGATCAATCACGCCGTCCTGTTGTTCGCGACCAAAGAGGGCGACTTAACTGTCGAGTTCTCGGCCTACGACCCCAACGCGCCCGATCGACCGGCGACGCTGACCTACGATCGCGCCACTCGAACGTTCCGCCTTCCCACCAACTTCTATTTTCCAGGAGGCCGCGTGGATGTTTACGAGATTTATCGCGGATGCTACTGAATGTCTTCCGATCCGATTACCTTCCCGCCCTCGCTGTCAGCCAACCCTTCGAACCCGAGTTTGATCACCCGGTTCAGGGAAGCCTGCGAGTAGCTCTTTCCTGGAGCCATAAGATGTCCGGATTATTCGGCGACGGCACGATACCCGCGCTGATCGTCCAGCTCTCACCTTTTCGAATCGGCGGCATCGTCCGCGGGTCGAGCCATTTTCTGATTTCCGAATGGCCATCGCCAAAGGAAAGCCCGCCCGCGCGATGGTGATAGCTGGCGGGATAATCCTCTCGAAACTGCGCCAGGTCGGGACGGTTCGGATAACCGGTCATGTCCGTGAAGAAATTGCCGAAGTTGATCGAATCCTCCCGCTGGTCCCAAAAAACAAACGTCCTCGCCGCACCCGGATCAATCATCCCGTTCAGGTTCAAATAGACGCGCCAGCCGCCCCCTGAAATGTTGCACTGGCCGCCAAACCCGCCCACCCAGATGCTCATCGACATGCTTCGGACGCGCCGCGTGGGTTGTCCCGCGTACGGTCCGGTTGCGGGACGCACAGTGGACTTGTCGGCCGGACAACTCCAAATACCGGCGGCCTGGCCGCTGTACCTCCAGAGAAGACTCTTCTTGATGTCCTGTTCCACGTCCCAGTTCGAACGGTTGTTTGGGTCAAAATCCATGTGGCCCTGGACCCAGACGTACGGGTCCTTCGCCGGATCGCCGTCCGCACTGGCAAACAGCAGGCGGTCATGATTGTCCTCGGCATACATTCTCCACGCCAACGCCAACTGCCGGTGGTTGTTCAGGCACTGGATGCCCTGCGCTTTGGTCTTTGCGCCCGCCAATGCGGGCAGGAGCAGCGCCGCGAGAATTGCGACAATCGCGATCACTACCAACAGTTCCACGAGAGTAAAGCCCGGTCCCCAACGCCTCGCCGGACTTGCTCTCCGCCGGTCGCGATTCCTCATGTACCTCCCAATATCACCGAACGACAACGCCTTCAAAACCAAAGTCATCCGACCGGCCGGGGCATACCGCTAAAGCTTCTCCCGCCCGGCGTAGCCCGATTCCAGATCGTGCCAGAATTCGATGTCCTCTTCGTCCTGTTCCCAGCACAGAAAAACCTCGCGGCCGCCGATGATGGCCGGGAAATCGATGAGCCCACGTTCCAGATCCTTGATCTGGATTTCGCGCGTTGCAAATTCGAGCAGGACGCGCTTGATCTCCGCCATCGTTCTGACGCGCTGATTGACGGTATCACCGCCGACGTCGTTCCCGCCCGAAAGCAGGACCGCCACTCGCTGATCGTATTCCGCCAGGCGTCGCCTCGCGTCCGCGAGCTTGGGGAGCCACTGCCGGATTTCCGGCAGGAGGGCCCGCGCCTCGTCGCGAGTGTAATGTTTCTTGAAGCGGTAAGTCACAAATCACTCCGGGGCGCTGCATCGGAGGGGATGCCGAGTTTTTGCTTCACCTTGTCGTTCGATTCGAGGTCGAGAGACTTCCGCCAGGCCTCGCGCGCCTTGGCCGGTTCACCCAGTTCGGCGTGGATGTCTCCCAGGTGATCGTAAAGGGTAGGATCCGGCTTATCGGAGCGCTCGATAGCCTTCTGCATCCACTCGAACGCCGCGCGAGGCTGCTTCAACTTGAAGAGCACCCAGGCCATGCTGTCGAGATATGCCGTGTTCTCCGGGTCCAGCTCCACCGCTTTCTCGATCAGCTGTTTCGCCTCGTCCAGGTTTTCACCGCGATCGGCCCACATGTAGCCCAGGTAGTTCATCGCCTCCGAAAACTTTGGCGACAGCTCCAGGCATTTACGAAAACATTTCACCGCCTCGGCAGAATCTCCATTGCGCTCCAGCGCCGCGCCGAACTCGAAATAAAACGAGTGAGAAAGCCGCTCCGGTTCGTTCGCCTTCCCGATGACTTCCGCTTCGGTGAAATGTCGGACGGCACCGCCGTAATTCTTCGAACGCGAGTGCGCCACGCCCGCGAAATACTCGATGGCAAAGCGACGTCCGAACCGGTTGCGCGCTTTTTCGAGCAGATCAAGCGCTTCGGTGGGTTTGTCCAGCATGACTTTGAGTCCCGCCAGTTCGTAGTAGGCTGGCTCAAGTTCCGGCTTCAGTGCCAGTGCCATCTCAAAATAACCGGCGGCGTCGGACAACCGGTTTTCCTGGCGCGCCAGAACGCCGAGCAGGTAATGGGGCTGGACCCGGCCGGGATCGGCCCTGGACATGGCCTCGATTTGTTCGGCCGCCTTGTCCTTTTGGTGGAGGCGGAGGTAGATATCCGCCAGCTTTTCCCGCGTGCCCGGCAGGCTGGGCAGGCGGTCAATCAGTTCCAGGTAAAACGGCTCGGCCTTTTCCAGCTCGCCCATCATCTTGTAGCCGTCGGCCAGCTTTCGAACCGAATCGATGTCCCGGGGCCTAAGCGCCGCAGCTCGATCCAGAGCGAGAACCGCCTTCGTCCTCACCGCTTCGGCCTCCTCGCGTCGTAAGGAACTGTAGTTCGCATACAACTCCGCCAGACCCACCCAGAATTGCGGCTCCTTGCTGGGCCGGGCCAGCGCCGTATCGAGCACCTCCAACGCCTCCGCATACTGGCGGTTATCGAGATAGAGGGCGACCAGGTTCCGATAGCCGTCCGGAAGATCGGGCGACCGTTTGATGGCATTTCGATTGGCCCGGATCGCCTGCTCCGCCTGGCCGGTCTCCGCATAAGCCAGCCCCAGCAACGCAAGCAGCCTTCCCGACGACTGCGGCGACTGGGTTGCCGTTCTCAGGAGTGCGATCGCTTTGTCCGCCTGCTTGCTCGTCAGAAGCCGCCGCGTCAATTCCACGACGAGCGCCTCGTGCCCGGGATCGGCCGCCGCAGCCGCCAGAAAATGCTCCATCGCCGCGTCCTCGTCATCGTTCAACTTGGAACTGACGCCTGCGGCGAAATGCGCGAACGCCTTGACGCGCTCCTCCATCTCCGCGTCGCTCAACCGGGCGGCGGAATCCGCCTCGCCCGGCGCTGGATCCGCTCCGGTCGCCACCGCGCTTCTTCTCGCGCGTGACCCGCTCGCGCAACCGGACGAGAGCAACGCGACGGCCATCAGAAGCATCAACCCTGTCGAAAGAGTGCGTTTCATGCAGTCAATCGTCGCAGCCTATAATAGCACAGTCCCGCCGATGCGGGACTGTGCTCGATCAAACCGGCAGCAATACTGGTGACGGCGATGACTATTTCTGCCAGGTGCGCTTCTTGTGGCGATGCGCGCGCAGCTTCTTGCGCCGTTTATGTTTATTGATTTTCGCTTTCCGACGTTTCTTTAGTGATCCCATAGGTTTCGTCGCAGTCAGTAAACCACTTTGTTCAGCGGGTATTCAATGATTCCCTCGGCCCCGGCGGCCTTTAACTTCGGTATCAACTCCCGGACGATGTGCTCGTCAATGATCGTTTCCACCGCCACCCACCCGTCCTGGCTCAGGTTCGATATGGTTGGATTACGCAGTGCGGGCAAACTTTGCAACAACTTTGCCACGTGCTGCCGCGCGATATTCATCTTCAATCCCACCTTGGCCTCGGCCTCCAACGCGCCCCGCAACAACAATGCCAGCGTCTCGATCTTCTGTCGCTTCCACGGCTCCTTCCAGGCCCCATGATTCGCAATCAGTCGCGGCGTCGACGTGAGCAGCGTATCGACGATGCGCAGCTTGTTCGCCCGAAGCGACGAACCGGTCTCCGTGACCTCGACAATCGCGTCCACGAGCTCGTGGGCTTTGACCTCCGTTGCGCCCCACGAAAACTCCACTTCGGCCTTCACGCGGTGCCGACGCAGGTAGCTCTTCGTCAGGTTCACGACCTCGGTGGCGATGCGTTTGCCATTCAGGTCCTTCACCGATTGGACCGGCGAATCCTCCGGCACCGCGAGCACCCAGCGCGTCGGTTGCCGACTCACCTTGCTGAAAATGAACTCGCCCACTTCGTGTACCTTCGAACCGTTCTCCACAATCCAGTCGTGCCCTGTGATGCCGGCGTCCAGGTACCCGTGTTCGACGTAACGGCTGATCTCCTGCGCGCGGATCAGGCGCAGCTCCAGCTCGTCATCATCCACGTAAGGAACATAGGAGCGTTCACCGACCGAGATATTGAACCCGGCCTTGGCCATCTTCTCAATGGTGGCCTCCTGCAAGCTGCCCTTCGGCAAGCCAAGTCTCAAAATGGATTTGCTTTTCATGTCACACCCGCCAAAGGGTCCGCCGCCCCTGCACAACCACTCTGCCTTCCAATAACGCGGCGACCACGCTCGGATACAGCGCGTGTTCCGCCTCTTGAATCCGTGCGTGCAACGTCGCTGGCGTATCGTGGTCAAGCACCGGGACGGTCTCCTGCGCGATGATCGGGCCGGTATCGATCCCCTGATCGACAAAATGCACGGTGCAACCGGTAACCTTTACGCCGTGATCGAGCGCCTGCTTCCAAGCCTCCAAACCGGGAAACGACGGCAGCAGAGCGGGGTGAATATTCACGACGCGCTGCGGGAAAGCACGGAGAAAATCACCTTGCAGGATGCGCATGAAACCGGCCAGCACCACCAGTTCCACGTGTGCCTCTTGCAACACGTCTACGTATGCGCGCTCCGCTTTCTCGTCCAGCTTGGTGCGAAATCCTCCCGGTGCAATGAACTCGCCGCGAATCCCCCGTTCTTTGGCCCGCGTAAGGATCCCCGCGTCCGCAACGTCACTGAGGACGACGGCGACATCCGCCGGCAAGTGCCCGCCTTTGCAGGCGTCCGCAATGGCAGCCAGGTTCGAACCCCTGCCCGAGCCCAGAACGCCGAGTCTGAATCTCCTGCCGCCGTTCACGCGCCGCTCTTACTAACAGAGGTCTCTTTCAACACAAGCAGAAAGCCCGGCGAAACCGCCGTTCCGAACGGAAGCCACCAACCGGTTTCTGCGCGAAGCCAGGAACCACAACCGCAGCCTCGCTTCCTTGAAAACCGAAATGATGCCACCCGGCACTCCGTGCATGTGGTGTTGTCGCCATTGAAGATTGACTGGCGTCGCGAAACCTGACTTTGGTATAGCACAACACCATGATCGAGAAAAAGCTCCAGGGAAAGGTCGCCCTCATCACCGGTGCGAGCAAAGGGCTCGGCAAGGCAATGGCGCTCGCATCAGGCCAGGCCGGAGCGCGCCTCGCATTGGTTTCGCGCAACCTCGAACAATTGAATGAAGTCGCCGCCGCCGTTCGCAAACTCGGCGCTGATGCCGAAGTCTTTCAGGCCGATGTGACCGACGAAGAACAGGTTCGCCGCCTGGAGGAATCAGTTATCGGCAAGTTCGGCAAAGTGCAGATCCTCGTTAACAACGCCGGCATCAACATTCGCAAACCGGTTACCGATTTCACTCTGGCCGAATGGAATCAAGTGGTGAACACCAATCTCACGAGCGTCTTTCTCATGTGCCGCTCTTTTGTGCCCCACATGAAGGGCCAGGGCTATGGCCGTATTCTCAACCTGACATCCATCATGAGCCACGTCGCCATCGCGGGACGGACGGCCTACTGCGCAAGCAAAACCGGCCTGCTTGGCTTCACCCGTGCGCTCGCCCTGGAGCTTGTATCGGAGAAAATCACCGTCAATGGAATCAGTCCCGGCCCGTTCGCCACTGAACTGAACGCCCCGATTCTCAATAATCCCGAACTCAACCAGCAATTCGTCTCCAAAATCCCGGCCGGACGCTGGGGAAAAGTCGAGGAGGTCGGCCAGCTGGCGGTTTATCTCTGCTCCGAAGACGCGGCCTTCATTACCGGTACCGACATTCTGATCGACGGCGGCTGGACGGCCCAGTGACCCGAGGGAGGGCCTCGCCTACCAGGCCGCTGCCTTGCCCTCGACGCGCGGGTCGTGCGCCCCGACAAAGCGCTTTTCGACAGGGTCCCAGCCCACGGCCTGCGCTGTGCCGATCGAATCCACCCGTTTCAATTTGTGCCCCCGCTTTTCCAGTTCGCGCGCCACGTCTTCGCCGAGGCGCTTTTCGATCACGATCTCATCCGGTTTCCACTGGTGGTGGAAGCGCGGTTGCGCCAAGGCCGCGCCCGGGTCCATGCCGAAATCAATGACGCAGATGATCGCCACCACGACCTGGCTGATGATCGTTGGACCGCCGGCGGCACCGACCGAAAGGATCGGTTGGCCGTCCTTCAGAACGAGCGTTGGGCTCATGCTCGACAGGGGCCGTTTGCCCGGAGCAATGGCATTGGCCTCCGCGCCAATCAGTCCGAAGTAATTCGGAGCGCCTGGCTGCGCGGAAAAGTCGTCCATCTGGTTGTTCAAGAGAACACCGGTGCCCGGCACGACGACTTTAGAGCCAAACGAAGTGTTGATCGTGGCCGTGCACGCGACCCAGTTCCCTTCGCTATCGGCCGTGGAGAAATGTGTCGTATGTTTGCCGAAGACGTCGCCGGCGACATTATCCGGTGCGTCGTGTTGCAAGACTGCGGTTGAACGGTCCAGGCGAATTCTTCTGGCAAGTCTTGCCGAATAGTCCCCGGAAACGAGTCCGCGCGGAACCTTCACAAAGTCGGCGTCTCCCAGCCAATACGCACGGTCGGCGAACGCCAGCTTCATCGCCTCCGTCACGACATGAACGAGGTCCGCGGAACCGGCGCCCATGGACCTCACGTCGAAGTGTTCAAGGATGTTCAGGATCTGCGCCACGTGCACGCCGCCTGAACTCGGCGGTGGAAATCCAACGATTTCGTGTCCGCGATAGGCCGTGCGAATCGGTTCACGCGGTTTGACCCGGTACTGTTGAAAGTCTTCCTCGGTGATCAACCCGCCGTTGCTCCTCATCCAGTCTGCGGCAGCGTGCGCAAAGGGGCCGTGATAAAACCAGTTGGTCCCCTGCTCCGCGATGGTCCGATACGTTTTCGCCAGATCTGTTTGCCTGAACAGGTGGCCCGTTTTCCACGGCTCGCCTTTGTTATTCAGAAAAAGGACGCGCGCGCCGTCGAACAGCCGAAGCTCCCTGGCGGTTGCCTCCAGCCTCTGCGCGTACTGCCGGTTGATGGGAAAGCCATCCTCGGCCATCTTCGCCGCGGGAAGGAGAAGGTCGGGCATGGACAGTTTCCCGAAACGGCGCACCGCGTAGTCGTATGCCGCCAGCGCGCCGGGAACGCCCGCGGCCAACGCCCCAGTCTGGCTGAGTTGCGCATCCGCCCTGCCATCACGAACGAATAGGTTGCGCCCCGCCCTCGCCGGTGCGGTTTCACGACCGTC
>JGI10216J12902_101944361_pt1 | contig 11875 bp, 10 predicted proteins | sample KanNatreferecore_FD_12902 | JGI IMG/M metagenome (IMG submission 12902)
AACTGAACCACAGCGCTCTCGCCGCTGAATGACGCTCCCGTTTCCCACATCGTCGCTGAGCCTGTGAACGCTTAAGACGCAAGTGGCGACAGTTTCTCAGATAGAGATTCGAGAGCGCCGTGATTAGGCGGTGTTCGCTCGCCCTGGTTCTGTGCTGGATCGCCGTTTCAACTATCGCCTGCCAGCGATCCCGGCTTCCGGCCGCCATGAGCGACCAGGAGTTCTGGGACCTGAGCGAGGCGCTCTCGGAGCCAGCCGGGACATTCAGCCTCTCGGACAACTTCGTGTCCAACGAGCCCCGCTTTGCCGAGAACGTCAGGTGGCTCCGTCCGACAGGCGGTGTCTACATTGGCGTCGGGCCCGAGCAGAACTTCAGCTACATCGCAAGGCTGCACCCGGCGATGGCCTTCATCATCGATATACGGCGTGAGAACCGCAACCTTCACCTCTTCTACAAGGCGCTGTTCGAGCTGTCGACCGATCGGGCCGACTTCGTTTCACGTCTGTTCTCGCGTCCTCGTCCGGCTGGCCTGGGGTCGACCGCGAGCGCCGAAGAAATCTTCAGACGATACGATGGCGTGCCGCCTTCCCCAGAGCAGTACAGTAGGAATGCGACGCTTGTGCGCGAGCGGCTCCTGACTGCGCGCGGCCTCCCGTTGTCACGGATCGATCTCGATTGGATTGACCGCGCCTTCAGGGCTTTCTACGCTGACGGGCCGGAGATCCAGTTCTGGGGTTCGCGCACCGTGTACGGTGTCCGACCGTCATACCGGCGGCTGATGACGGCGGAGGATATCACCGGCGAGAGCCGCAGCTTCCTCGCGACCGAGGAGGGATTCAGGTTCGTCAAGGATCTGCATTCGAGAAACATGATTGTCCCCGTGGTCGGCGATTTTGGCGGCCCCAGCGCCATACATCGAGTCGGCGATTACGTCCGGAAGCATTCAGACGTTATTCACGCGTTCTACGGTTCGAACGTTGGCGTGTACCTTGACAACCAGCAGACGCGCGGGTTCTGCAGGAATCTCGCAAGCTTGCCTGCCGCGCCGCGCGCCTGGTTCATCGAAAGCGATGGCGTGCGGACGATGACCTCGAAGCTGAACGCCTGCCCCTCTGAAGCAAAGTGAGACGATGTCGACACGACGGACGACTGAACAGCGCGCGAATCGAATCCATCAGAATCGGCCCCGACGATCCGCGGTATCTCACGGTGGTCGATAAGCGTTTCAATAAGCGGTTCAGCGCGCGCCCGGACTACGTCCGACGAGTCAGCTCGACCGAACAGGTGGTATCCGCCGTAGAGGAGGCGGTGAGGGAAGGACGGCGTCTCGTCCGTGACGAGTGGCGGGCATTGCCTCGAGGGATTCGTATCGGATCCCGAAGTGCGAGTGATCATCGATATCTCGACCATGAAGCGCGTGTATTACGACGCGGAAATGGGTGCCGTAGGCGTCGAGGCTGGCGCGACAGTAGAGGCGGTGGCAACTTCGGCGTCGTGACCAGATACTGGTTCCGATCGCCTGGCGCATCCGGCGAGGATCCCGTCAGGCTCCTGCCCCGCGCGCCGCAGTCGATCACCACGCTCAAGGCGGAGTGGAACTGGAGCGACATCGATCAGCCGTCCTTCCTGCGACTGCTCAGGAACCACGGGATCTGGTGCGAGCGACACAGCGGCGTCGATTCCCCATACGCGTCGCTCTGGGCTCTCTTCGAGATCCATCGTAAGCAGTTCGGGAAGATTATCGTCCGCGGTGTGAGCACGGCCGGCGCCGCCGCCGAGCGCGACGTGGATGATTTTCTGGCGGCGTTAAGCGAAGACGTCGGTGCACCGCATGGCCGAGAGCTGCAACGGATGTCCTGGCTCGAGTTCGCCCTGAACCCGTTTCCCGATCTGTTCGCCGCGCCACCAGGCGGCGTGAGTGTCAAGGTGAAGGACGCGTTCTTGAAGAAGAGGTTCACGGATCGCCAGATTGGCGTGGCGTACGATTACCTGACCCGCACCGATCACGACGTCATGGGCGGAATGCTGGGACTCGCAACCTATGGCGGGCGGGTCAATACCGTTGCACCCGATGCGACCGCTTCCGCGCAACGCGATTCCATTCTCGACATGGCGTGCAGTACGGGATGGCTGGATCCGCGGGAAGAGGCGAAGAATCTGACATGGGTGCGAGCGTTCTATCGGGATCTATTTGCGGAGAGCGGAGGGGTGCCGGTCCCGAGCGAGGCGTACGATGGGGCATTCATCAATCACCCTGACACCGACCTTGCGGATCCGGCCCTGAATACCTCGGGCGTGCCCTGGCAGACGCTGTATTACAAGGCGAACTACCCGCACCTGCAGCGGATCAAGGCGCGGTGGGACCCGCGGAATGTGTTCCGGCATGCGCTGTCCATTCGGACCGGCTGATTTCGCAGAAGCGAGATGCGCCGATTGCGCAGAGATTCGCCGCGCAGGGTATTGGCAATCGAACCGGCGCAATCGCTGCAATGTCGCAACGCGACATCGGCCGACGAGGAACGATACGTGGAAAGACTGCTCCAGGACCTTCGCTCCGCGATCAGGACGGCGCATCGCAACGTCGGTTTTACGGCGGCCGCGCTGATCACGCTCACGCTCGGCATCGGCGCGACGACGGCGGTGTTCTCGATCGTATATGGCGTCCTCCTCCGGCCACTCCCCTACCCTGCCGGGGATCATCTGGTCCGCCTCTGGGAAGAGCTTCCGGGCGGAGTTTCACCGGCGGGCAACAGATGGCTGAGCAACCACACATATTTCGCCTGGGTTAAGCACGCCCGAACGCTCGACGGCATCGGCGCGTACGCGACGTACGATTACACCGTCACATTTGGCGACGAAGCGGCTCGCCTCGTGGGCTCCGCGGTGTCGCCGTCTGTGTTCGCGCTCCTTGGTGTCGAGCCTGCTCGCGGTCGATTCTTCACGCCTGAGGAAGGCGAGGTGGGCGCGAACCCGGTTGTGGTTCTCAGCGATCGCCTGTGGCGTGATCGATATGGCGCCGATAACGCGACCCTCGGTCGCTCACTTATCATCGACGAGAAGCCGCATACGATCGTGGGCGTCGCGCGTCCAGACCTGCGGTTCCCTGACAACCGCGTCGTTTTCTGGGTGCCAAACGCGATTCCGCCTGTCACGCCGGACGGGACGCGTCCCTTCAGCGCTCTCGGACGTCTCCGGTCCGGCGTCACGACGGCACACGCGGAAGCCGAGGGCACAGCGATTGCCCGAAGCCTTATAAGACCGGCAGTCTCGACGGAGTTGTTCTTTGGCAAAGGCGGCCCCGTTGTCGTCCATGCTCGCCCACTAGCCGACGACATCACGGCTCCGATCCGTCCGGCGCTGTTGGTGATGACGTCCGCGGTGACGCTTATCCTGCTCATGGCGTGCGCCAACGTCGCCAACCTGTTTCTTTCACGTGGCATCGCGCGACAACGAGAACTGGCAATCCGGGCGGCGATCGGCGCCAGTCGCGGACGCCTCGTGCATCAGCTGTTTACCGAAAGCGTCGTCCTCTCCGCCGTCGGGGGCGTGCTCGGAGTAATCGTCGCCACGATGCTGATGCGCATTGTCCCACTGCTCGCGCCGGCCAGGTTTCCACGTCTCGACGATGTCAGGGTCGATGCCGGCATGATGGCGATCGCAGCTGTCGCATCGCTGTTCACGGCCGTTGCATCGGGTCTTGCTCCTGCCGTTCGCGGATCCCGCTTCGATTTGATCGGGGCGATGCGCGGCGCCGATGACACGAGCGGCGGCGGATTTCGTGGGCCGCGCGCGCGGCGACTGCGTCAATCGGTGCTGGTGGTCGAAGCGGCTTTCGCCGTGATTCTCCTCGTGAGCGCAGGGCTGCTGGCACGCAGCTTCGTTCGCCTGCTGAGCGTCGACTCCGGCTATCGTGCGGACCATGTGCTGACGGCGAGAGTGCACTTGCCCGAATCGGCGCCGCCCGAGCGTATGGCCGCCTTGATCGATCGCGTGCTGATCCGTCTCCGCACAACGCCCGGCGTGACCGGCGCCGGCGCGGGAAACATGATGCCGTTCATGAATTTGACGGCGATTACGACATTCCCGGTGTCGGCGGTGGCCGGAGGACCACCGGTCATGACCCGAGCCGCGACTTACATTGTCACGCCGGGCTACGCTGAGGCGCTCGCGCTCCGACTGCACGAAGGCCGCGTATTCACCGAGGCAGACGTACTTCCGGGAACGCGAAAGATGCTCGTGAACGACGAATTCGTACGGCAGTACCTCGGCGGATCCGCTGTAGGCCGTCAGTTCAGCGCTCTGTTCCCTGATGACAAGAACACCGCGACGGAAATCATCGGCGTCGTTGGCAACGTGTTGAAAGACGGCAACGATCGGGCACCTCAACCCGAAATCTATTTCGTCCACGGATCTCCGACACGCCGCATTCAATTCTTTGTCAATATCGTGGTCCGTACCACCGGAGAGCCGGCTGCCCTAGGACCTCTCCTCCGGAACATCGTGCGCGAAGCCGACAGCGCCGCCGTTGTCGAGCAGGTTGCTCCGCTCTCTTACCTGCTCGCGCGATCAGTCGATCAACCACGATTCTCGATGATGGTCCTGACCACGTTTGCGATCCTGGCATTAACGCTGGCTTCGGTCGGGCTCTACGGCGTCATCTCGCACAGCATGGCCGAGCGGCGGCGTGAGCTGGGTATTCGCGCGGCAATTGGCGCCACCAGATTCGACCTTGTCCGCCTGGTGCTGCGCGAGGGCCTGACTCTTACACTGGCGGGCGTGGGAATCGGTCTCCTTATCTCCAGTTGGCTGACGCAATTCATGCGGGCGACCCTCTTCGGCGTCACGCCGCTGGACGGAATTGCCTTCGCTGCGGCGCCGCTCTTGCTGATCGCGGTCGCCATACTGGCGTGCGCCTGTCCCGCATTTCGTGCCGCATCGACCGATCCCGCCCTCGCTCTTCGCGCCGAATAGCCGTACCACCTGCGCGTTCACTGTTGTCGGAGGGCCGCTATCGGATCCAATCTCGCCGCACGCTGCGCCGGCAAGTACGCTGCGCCGAGTGCCACGACCACCAGCAGGCCGGTCGCCAACGCAAGCGTAAGCGGATCCTGCGGCGCGACCCCGTACAGCCGACTGCCGATCAAGCGCGAAGCCGCGTAGGCGAGGCCGCCGCCCAGTGCCAGTCCGACGCTGACGACTCCGATAGTCTCCCGGAGGATCATCGACATCACGCGGCCGGATTGCGCTCCGAGCGCGATACGGATCGCGATTTCGCCCGTCCGGCGCGCGACGCCATAAGAGAGCACACCGTACAAGCCGATGGCGGCAAGCATGAGCGCGACGGACCCAAACACGACGGCGAGTTGCGCGGTCGTGCGGTCCTGTGCGGTCAGCGGCGCCATCTCCTCTTCGATCGACGAGGCAGAGAGGATGGGCAGGCCGCCGTCCACACGCTCGATCGTCTTGCGGACGGCTGCGATTACCGACGCACTTTCGGTGGCCGTGCGAATCAGGAAGATCGGGCTCTTCATGGCTGCCAGATCCTGCTTCGCGGCCACGAAGTAACGCGGCGCCACATCGCCTCGCAAGTTCTGGTTGTGCGCATCTTTGGCTACGCCTACGACGTGATACGTCTTCCGATCATTCGGATTCTCATCCACTTTCGTAATCCGCATTCCGATCGGGTTCCTCTGGTCAAAGAACCGCTTCGCGAACGCCTCATTGATCACGCACACTTGCCTGGCATCACCGCGATCGCTCTCGAGAATCTCCCGTCCCAGACGCATGGGCACACGCAAAGTCGAAAAGTACCCCGGACCTATGACGTCCAATGCTGATCCGCGGTCATGGTCGCTCTTTGCCGTGTATCCCTCGACCTCAATCGTTGTGAAGGACTCGCCTCCGCTGAACACACCCAGTTGCGAAAAACTGGCCGTCTGCACGCCAGGAATCCGCTGGATTTGTCCAACCAACTCGTGCAGGGCTCTCTCGCGGCGCGCGTCTTCGTAACCCGCCTCGCGGAAATCCACGCGGACGAGGGCCAGACGTTCGGCAGGAAAGCCGAGATCTGCTCGTTGCAGGTTATAGACCGTCCGCGCGAGGAGACCGGCGCCCACCAGCAAAGGCAGGGAAAGCGCTACTTGCACGCTGACCAGGAGCCGGCCTGAACGTAGCTGGCCGAATGGTCCGGTGGCGCCGCGACTCTGTTCCTTGAGCGTTTCTCCCGCCTCGGTTCTGGTGATCTGCCAGGCCGGAAGCGCGCCGAACAAGAGTGCTGCTGCACCCGTCGCGACGGCCACGAAGGCCAGCACACGCGAATCCAGGGAGAAACTCATGTAAAAGCGCGGATCGGACTCCGCCATCATCCGCACCAGTCCACCGTGAAGCACGTACGCGACCGCGATGGCGGCGACCCCTCCGATTACGGCCAATGCAAGGCTTTCTGTGACGAGTTGGCGAATGAGGCGCTCGCGGCTGGCGCCAAGCGACAAGCGCACCGCCATTTCCGATCGGCGCGCAGCGCCGCGCGCAAGCAGAAGGCTTGCGAGGTTGGCGCAGGCGATGACCAGCAGCACGCCCACTGCCGCCAGCAACGCCGTCAACGAACGGGCAAACTCATTGCGCGTCGGCGATGCGCCAGCCGCGGCCGGCCGGAGCTGGAGATGCTGATCCAGATACTCGGGCAGACGGTGCGCTGACACGCCGCTGTAGAACGATTGCAATCCCGCGCGAAATATCCCGTTGGCCTGAGCGTTGGCCTGGGCCAGCGTCACGTCCGGCCTCAGTCTTCCGAAGACGTGCAGCCACATCACTTTTTCTGGAGGTGTATCGTGCAGGCGATCGTTGCCGGGCAGCACGCTGGGCTGCGCTCGCAACGGGAGCCAGAAGTCAGGCTGCTGCCCGCTCGTCTCGCCGATAAAGCCTCGCGGCGCGACACCGACGATGGTCAGCGCAGCTTTGCGAATGGTGAGCGTCTTGCCGAGCACGTCGGCACGCCCTCCGAAGCGCCGTTGCCAGTAGGTATGACTAATGACGGCGTCGGTCGGCTCGGCGCGATCGTCAGCCGTCGTGAACACCCGGCCGACTGCAGCACGCACGCCCAGGACCTGAAAATACTCATCAGACACAAGACGCGCGCGTGCTTGCTCCCATGTCCCACCGTCGATGCGAACCTGCCACGTACTCAGGCTGCTTTGCGATGCCATCAAGGCCGAGAAGGCATCCGCACCTCTTCCGCCCAGTCAGGCATGTTCGCCTCCTGTGACGCGCCGCACGGCCTCGACGAATGCCGCCCACGTCTTTCGTTGCTGCGCGAGCACGCGGCGCCCTTCAGCCGTGACCTTGTAGAACCGGCGGCGCCGCTCGCCCGGTGTCTCGACCCAGGCGCCCCTGATCCATCCACGCTCCTCGAGGCGGTAGAGCAACGGATAGAGGGAATCGATATGGAACGTGAGCCGGCCGCCAGAGCGCGTGTGGATCAACTTACTGAGTTCGTAGCCATGGCGGGGCCGCGCGTCGAGCAGCGAGAGGATGAGCAGTTCCGCGGAGCCCTTCTTCAGCTCGCGGTCGAGCGCGCGTGTGTCTATGTCTGTCATAGACAGATAATATGTAAACAGATATCGCGCGTTAACCCAGTCGGCCCTAGGGTCGCCCTAGGGTAGGTTGCGACAGCAAGATCCGCTCGTCAGCGTGGCGTCACGCTCAGCTCCCGAAAGTGAGCGACGGTTCCTCGATCGAGCCACAGCGCGACCGCGCCTTTGCCGTTCGCGCCCGACTTGACGTCATTGACGATCAGCGTGGGCTGTTCCTGACCGTGGACGTAGAGACGTGCCCGTTCGCCCTGGACCTCAATCCTGATCTTTGTCCACACGCCCGGCATGAGGTCTACGTACGATTCATATCTTGACGGGGTCTCCTTGCGAAGCCGGAACCATGGCCAGTCGGGATGTGAGATGTACTGAACGGCATGGTTCCGTCGCTCTTGATCTTCGGCGCGGCCGTTGGTGGGACGCAGGTAAAACGCGTCATAGGTTCGCAGGTCGTTCTGCAGGCGGAAGGCGATGCCCACAAAGCCACGCGCGCCCTCGGGCGCGCCTGGTGCCGGCGCACCCGCAATCTCCGCCTCGATCACGCCGTTTGCGAAGTCGAGACCATCGACGACGGCAAGCTGCTCGAGCAACGCCTGTTCCTCGGGCCTCATGGCTTGGAACCGGCGCTCGGCCTCTTTGGAGATCGTGACCCGCAACCCCTTCTTCCCTTGCAACGTGACTGGCTCCGCCGCCGCGTTGTGCAGCCGGAGGCCGTCGGGAGATTCCAGCGGGTAATGCCTGGCCTGACGCGCGGCCGTGCCTGGCACGATAAGCGCGGCACTGGCGGCGACCGCCAGCAGAGCGGATCTGATCACGGATGTGGGTTGATCAATGTGACAGCGTCTCATAAAGGTGACTCCAACTCCACAGCACGGCCTCGCGGACCGAGACAATGATTCGTCGGATCTCGTCCCGCGTGCTCTCTTGACGCGTTCTTTCCTGGGCCACATCGCTCCCTACTGCTCGAAAGGATGCAGACATGACACTGATTGAAATTCTCCGTCCGTTCGCCCGTTCGGCAACTGCCGTGCTGTTCCGGGAAACGCATGGATTCCAGGGCGGCCGGCCAGTTCGATACGTGTCGACGGATGCGTCGGATTCCGCGGTCGCCGCATTGGAAGATGTCAATTGCCCAATCATCAGCCGCGAGTGAGTTCAGTTGGCTCCCGGCGACGCGCAACGCGTCGCGCGCAGGAAGGCCCGGAGCGACTGCTCCGGCCCGCAGAGGCGTTTCATCGAGATGTTGGTCTTTATGTGGATTGTCATCCGGCAAACGCAGGGGTACCCTTCTGACGATGTGGCCGCTCGAGCACTTGATAGTCGCGACCATTCTGGCAGCCGTCGCCATCATAGCGGTTGCCTGCACAGGGTTCTACCTGTCGATGAAGAAGTTGTCTGGCCACGCGGCAGCAGGACACGTTGTCAATGTCACCGTGTCGGTTGCAACGACCATCATCTTTGCGATCGCCCTCAATCAGTTGTGGACCGTCAAGCGCGACAGAGATCAGCGTGTCTGGACTGCCCGCGGCCAACATCTGCAGCGACTCCAGCAAGCGCTCCGGAAGGAGTCAGAATCTCTGACCGTGCTCGCCCGTGGCCTGGGTGAGGGCCGTTATTTCACGCTGGTGGCCAACGACGCGAGACAGGCGATTTGGCAGGACGATGTATTGACAACTGATGTCGAACGGCATTTTCCGCAGTACTTTCGGGAGCGCGAACAACTGATCCGAAGGATTCTGGAGTACGACGGCGAAGTGCACCGCATCCGACAGGTCGTCTCAGCGAGCTTGCACCTCACCGAGCTCACAGAGCCGTATCGTTCGGAGCTGGTTCCGGCGCTCCTGAACAAGTGTGGCGGAGCTGGGCCAGGGATCGCGCTCACGGGCGCTGGCGACAGTTACACCTCGAGTGGAGCGCGGGGCACACCGTCCGGCTCCGGTAGCCCTCCACAATTCATTTCTATGCGTGAGGCAATCCGAACATTCGAGCAGTACCGATGCGCGCCGGATCTCTCTCGCGCGTGCCAGAGCCTGCTCGATCTCGCGGACGATCTCGCTGACGCCGCATCAAGCCTCAGCGAGGCGGCCCGAAGTTATGCAGAGGAAACGGTCTTGCACGGTTCATGCACGTACGCGCCGGCCGAATAAGTGAGCCTTGAAGCTGTGCAGCGTGCCTGTGCTGTTCACCAGCTCTAACTGCAACCCGCACACAACGGATCGTTCGATTTGCCGGCGCTGCGCCCTTCAAACTCGAAGCATCCAGCATTCATCTAATATCCGAGACGCGCGCTGCAGCATCCATGGAGGAATATCGCCGATGCTTCGAGCCTTCATCGAGCGGCGGAGTCAGGACATTCGGTTCGCCCTGCGTCAGCTCCGGAAAGATCGCGCCTTCGCCGCAACCGCGATCATCACGCTGGCTGTCGGCCTCTCCGCAGACGTGGCCATCTTCGGGTTCGTGGACGCCGCGCTCATCAGGCCGTTGCCATACCAGGACTCGCCGCGGCTCGTGACGGCGTTCACGACGCGTCCGGACCTGGCGCAAAGCCAGCGCCGAGGCTACGTCTCCTACTTGAACTTTCTCGATTGGAGAACGCGCAATCGCGCGTTCCGCTCGATCGCGGCTTACGACGTTCGCGCGGGCTTCACGCTGACAACCCCTGCGGGCCCAGAGCGTGTGTCCGGTCTGAGGGTGACGAGTGGATTCTTTCGGACACTGGGCGTGGTTCCGGTGCTTGGACGCGAGTTCCATCAGGACGAAGAAGGACCACGCGCGTCCCCGACGGTGATGATCGCCTATGGCGCTTGGCAAACGCGTTTCGGCGCGAGACCCGACGTAATGGGCCAGATCGTCGTCCTGCAGGGCGAGCCGCACGTCGTGATCGGCGTGCTTCCACGGGACTTTCATTTCGCCATGGCCGATCATGCGGACTTCTGGGCGACCATTCGGGGGCCCAGGCCTGCTGGGAAGTTCGAACCTGCCGCAGCCTCGAAACGGTCGCGCGGCTCCGCGATCGTGTCTCCATGCAGCAGGCCACCGCGGACCTGGATGGCATCGTGCAGGACCTGCGACGCCAGTATCCGGAGCCCAATCCCGACACAGCGAAGGTGGTGTCTTTGCGTGCCGTGATGCTTGGCGACGTTCGTCCCATCATGCTGATGTTCATGAGTGGTGCCGGGTTACTGCTTGTGATCGCCTGCATCAACGTCATCAGCCTCCTGCTGGCCCGGTCCGATAGCCGCATGCGTGAGATCGCCGTCCGCAATGCGCTCGGCGCCACCTCTCCACGGCTCCTGCTGCAGTTCGCGACGGAAGCCGCGATTCTGGTTGTGGCAGGAAGTGTTATCGGATGGACACTGGCGACATGGGCTATGCGTTTTCTCAGAAGCCTGCTCAGCCCCGACATGATGAGCCGCATGCCGTACCTCCAGGAGGTCGGTCTGACCGTCCGAGTGATCGGATTCGCGTGGGCGGTATCCCTGATCGCAGCCGTGGTCTCTTAGCTGCTTTCCAGTTTCTCGCACGCCACGGTCTCCTGAGAACCTTGCCTCATCCGCAGCGTCAGCACGTTTGTTGCAGCTTCGCTCGGTCCTCAGCGAGATGCCGGTGCTTCGCTGGGCCACACCTGCACACAAATAAGTGAGGAGGTCACCGTGATCAGGAAGATTTTGCCTTGCGCTGCATTGCTAATCGTTCTTGCCATCTGTGATGACACCTTCACCTCTCGCGTCAGCGCCAAGAGTGGCGGTAGTGGTCCGACCGTGACTTGGCTTCCCACGTTAGGCGGCAACACGAGCCAGGGGTATGAAAACTCTTCCACCGGTTCGGTCATGGTCGGATACTCCTCTAACGCCAGCGGGCAATATCGTGCGTTTCGGTGGACGGCGGCGGGGGGAATGCAGGACCTCGGTGACTTCGGATACGCGTTTGCCACTGCGTATGGAGTCTCCGGCGACGGGTCGGTCGTGGTCGGAGAGGCATGGAACGCCAGCTTTCAGCAGCGTGCTTTTCGTTGGACGGCTGCGGGCGGCCTGCGCGATCTCGGCACCCTGGGAGGTCCATATGCCGTCGCGGCGGACGTCTCCGCCAACGGCCTGGTCGTAGTAGGAGAGTCGTATGACGCCAGTAGTAACACCCATGCCTTTCGATGGACCGCTGCGTCCGGGATGCAGGATCTTGGCACTTTCGGAGGATTCGACAGCGGGGGGTACGGAGTCTCCGCCGACGGGTCGGTCGTCGTCGGAACGGCAAGCGATCCCGGCGGCCAGCCTCATGCCTTTCGATG